>JADMIO011609107.1_pt1 | contig 14425 bp, 16 predicted proteins | sample 8958161 | NCBI WGS metagenome assembly JADMIO01 (sample SAMN16585339, study PRJNA669376) | soil metagenome | isolation source: Crop rotation soil | place: USA: Cullars Rotation, Alabama | collected 2011 | reverse complement strand
GCCGCGACTTCAAGTCACGTGAATTCCAAGCTTCGGATCCCACTGTGCTGGAAAGCTGCGCTTCCCCTGGTCGTCGGCGACGCCGGTCGCGGGCCGGCCGGCGCTCCTTGCCCGGCGCATGAAGACGGTGCCGGAGCGCGCCGTCTGGCCGTTCACGCGCGCGACGGCGTCGCACAACGGCTTCATGGAGACCTGCAAGGTCTGGCCCGTGACGCCGCCGGCGCCGAGGCCTCCGCTCCGGTCCAGGCTCCCGGCGGTGCCGGTCCTGCTCGTGAACGGCGATCACGACCTCTCGACCCCGCTCGAGTGGGCGCGCGAGGAGGCGCGGCTCGCGCCGAAGGGCAGGCTCGTGGTCGTGCACGGCGCGTCGCACTCGATCCAGACACGCGAGCAGGGCGGCGCCGGCCGGGCGGCCGTCCAGGCATTCCTGCTCGGCCCGGCGACCGCGTGAAGCGGTCGATGACCAGCCGCGCAGCGTGAATCTGCGCCGCCACCTGGAGGCGATGCTGCGCGGCGACGTCCCGCCGCCTCCGGTCGCCGAGCTGCTCGGTCTCCGGCTGGTCTCGGTCGCGGAAGGCGAGGTCGTCTTCGAAATGGACGTCAGGCCGGAGCACGCGAACCCGATGGGCACGGTCCAGGGCGGCGTGATCTGCGCGCTGGCCGACGCGGCAATGGGCCTGGCGTACGCCTCGCGACTCGACGAGGGCGAGTCGTTCACCACACTCGAGCTGAAGACGAACTATCTCCGTCAGGTGACGGAGGGGACGCTGCTGGCGACCGGCCGGGTGCTGCACGGCGGCCGCACGGTCGGGTTGACGTCGTGCGACGTCGTCGACGGCGAGGGACGGAAGATCGCCCACGCGACCAGCACCTGCATGACGCTGCGCGAGCCGCGTTAGGCTCGGGTCGTGCAGCTGCGCGACTCGCCGGAGGAGGCCGCCTTCAGGGACGAGGTGCGCGCCTGGCTCGCGGACAATCTGCCCGACGACCTACGCGGCCGCCGCGGCGGCGCAGCGCGGTTCGAAGCGTGGGGACGCGAGTGGAGCCGCAAGCTCGGAGAGGCCGGGTACGCCGCGCTGACCTGGCCGAAAGAGTACGGCGGCGGTGGCGCCCCCTACTCGCACCAGGCGATCCTGCTCGAGGAGCTCGCGAAGGCGCAGGCGCCCGGACACATCGGCGTGATCGGGCTCGGCATGGCCGGGCCGACGATCATCGTGCACGGGACCGACGAGCAGAAGTCCCGCTACCTGCCGAAGATCCTGTCCGCCGAGGAGATCTGGTGCCAGGGCTTCTCAGAGCCCGGGGCCGGCTCCGATCTCGCGTCGGTGCGGACGCGGGCCGAGCTGCGCGACGGGCGCTACGTCGTCAACGGCCAGAAGGTCTGGTCGTCGTACGCGCATCTGGCGGACTGGTGCATCCTCGTCACGCTCAGCGATCCGGACGCGCCGCGCTACAAGGGGCTGACGTACCTTCTCGTCGACATGCACGCGCCGGGCGTCGAGGTGCGGCCGCTCACCCAGATCACGGGCGAGGCCGAGTTCAACGAGATCTTCTTCGCCGACGTCGAGGTGCCGGTGGGGAACGTGATCGGCGAGCCAGGTCAGGGCTGGCAGGTGGCGATGACCACGCTGATGCACGAGCGGGCGGCGCTCGGGTTCGCGCTCTCCGGAGCGTTCGAGGTCGCGGTGCGCAAGCTGCTCGAGCTGGCGGGCGGCCGCGAGCTCGACGACCGGCTCCGCGACCGGATCGCCGAGACCTGGATCGAGCTCCAGGCGCTGAAGTGGACGAACTACCGCGCGCTGACCCGGCTGATGGAGACGGGTGCGCCGGGACCGGAGGCGTCCGTCCCGAAGCTGCACTGGTCGGAGGCGAACCAGCGGCTCGGCAAGCTCGCGCTGGAGCTGCTCGGGCCCGAGGCGCAGGTGACGGACGGCGACGGCTACTGGCAGTGGCTCCAGCTGCGTAGCCGCGGCAACACGATCGAGGCCGGCACCTCCGAGATCCTCCGGAACATCGTCGCCGAGCGCGTGCTCGGGCTGCCGAAGGGGCGCTGATGCATTTCGCGTTCACGTCGGATCAGGAAGCGCTGCGTGCCGAGGCTCGCCGCTGGCTGGACGAGCACTATCCGCCGGAGCGGGTCGGCGAGCTCGCCGACTCGGAGGCCGGTTGGGATCCGGCGTCGTGGGCGGAGCTCGCGGAGCTGGGCTGGCTGGGCGTGTCGGTCTCGGAGGAGGAGGGCGGCGCGGGCCTCGGTTTCCTCGAGGAGGCGGTGCTGTTCGAGGAGCTCGGGCGGGCGCTGTATCCCGGGCCGTACTTCTCGACGGTTGCGCTGGCGCTGCCTGGGCTCGACACGGAAGACCGCGCCGCGGTGGCCGCCGGCGAGACCCGCTGGTCGGCGCAGGTCGACGGGCTGGTTCCCGACCTCGCGATCGTCGAGCACGTGCTCACGGCCGACAATCCGGTGGCGGCGGAAGGCGAATCGGTCGAGACGATGGACGCCACCCGCCGGTTCGGCCGGCTCACGGCGACGGTGGACGACGCGGCGATCGACCGGCCGCGCGTACGTGCGGCGCTCGCGCTCGAGGCGGTCGGGATCGCCCAGCGGGCGCTCGACTGGGGCGTCGACCACGCGAAGGAGCGGCAGCAGTTCGGCAAGGCGATCGGCGTCTACCAGGCGGTGTCGCACTCGCTCGTCGACGCGTTCATGGCGACGGAGCTCTCGCGTTCGCTGGCGTACTGGGCCGCCTGGTGCGTGGCCGAAGGGGACGAGCAGGCGCCGACGGCGGCCTCGGCGGCGAAGTCGTACGCGGCCGAAGCGGCCGTGTCCGCCTGCGAGCGCTCGATCCAGGTACACGGCGGGATCGGCTTCACGTGGGAGCACCCGCTCCATCGCTACTACAAGCGCGCCCAGTGGATCCAGGCCTTCGACGGCTTCCCGGCGCGGCAGCGCGACGAGATCGCCGCAGCGCTCCTCGGGAGCAAGTGACACAGTGTTACTAGCTCCCAACGGCCCTGGACCAAGCGCGTGGGGCGCTTGTAACACAGTGTTACTTGGCCGGTAGGTCCGTTCTCGTCACGGGCGCTTCGTCCGGGATCGGGGCGGCCTGCGCCCGGCGGCTGGCCGCTCGCGGGTGGGAGGTCTACGCGACCGTGCGTACGCCCGGGGAGGCGCCGGAGGAGACGACCGAGCTCCTGCTCGACGTCACCGACTCCGAGGCCGTCGCGGCTCTGTCGTTCGATCGACTCGACGGGCTGGTCGACAACGCGGGCATCGGCATCTCCGCGCCGCTCGAGGATTTGCCGCTCGACGAGCTCCGCCGCCAGCTCGAGGTCAACGTCGTCGGCCAGCTCGCCGTCACCCAGGCGGTGCTCCCCGCGCTGCGCGCGGTCCGGGGACGCATCGTGATCATGGGCTCGATCGGCGGCCGCAGCGCGCTGCCGTTCCTCGGCGGCTATGCCATGACGAAGCACGCGCTGGAGGCGATGGCCGACTCGCTGCGGGTGGAGCTGGCACCCGACGGCATCGGCGTCTCGATCGTCGAGCCGGGGACGATCGCCACCGCGATCTGGACGAAGCCGCAGCCGCTCGCCGGCCTCGTCTCCGACCGGTACCGCGGGCGAATCGACCACTTCCGCAGGGTTGCGGCCGCACGGTCGAGCAGGGCGGCGCCGGTCGAGTCGGTGGCCGCCGCCGTCGAGCACGCACTGACCGCGCAGCGCCCGAAGACCCGCTACGTCGTCGGCCGCGACGCGAGGATCCGCGCGGCGATCGAGCAGCTGCCGGATCGCCTGCGCGACCGCGTCTACCGACGCGCGTTGCTCGGCGAGTGAGACACGCTTACGATCACTGGTGCATGCGCGGCCAGATGATGGACTTCCAGCTGACGCTGCCGCACCTGCTCCGGCGCGCCGAGACGTACTTCGGCGACAAGGAGATCGTCACCCGGCTGCCCGACCGGAGCTTCCACCGCTACGGGTACCGCGACCTGGCGCGCCGGTCGAAGCAACTGGCGGTCGCGTTGGATGGGCTGGGCCTCGAACGCGGCGATCGCGTCGCGACCCTCTGCTGGAACCACTACCAGCACATGGAGTGCTACCTCGGCATCCCCTGCGGCGGGCTCACGCTGCACACGCTGAACCTGCGTCTCCACCCGAGCGATCTCGCATACATCGCCTCCCACGCCGGCGATCGCGCCGTCGTCGTCGACCGTGCACTCGTGCCGCTGCTCGACCAGTTCCGCGGCGAGACCGGGATCGAGCACGTCTTCGTCGTCGAGGATTCGTACGAGGAGCTGCTCGCCGGCGCATCGGCCGACGACTGGCGCGATCCCGAGCTGGACGAGAACGAGGCGGCGGCGATGTGCTACACGAGCGGCACGACGGGGCGGCCGAAGGGGGTCGTGTACTCGCACCGCTCGACCCTCCTGCACTCGCTCGGCCTCGGCGCCTCCAATCCGCTCGGGATCGGCATCGGAGAGGGCGACGTGGTCCTGCCGGTCGTGCCCATGTTCCACGCGAACGCCTGGGGCTATCCCTACCTGTCGACGATGTTCGGGGCGAAGATCGTCTACCCGGGGCCGCATCTCGACCCGGAGTCGCTGCTGGACGACTTCGTCCAGGAGGGCGTCACGTGGGCCGCCGGCGTGCCGACGATCTGGATGGGGATCCTCGCCATGCTCGACGCCAATCCGGGCCGTTGGGACCTGTCCCGGATGAAGGGCATGCTGGTCGGGGGCTCGGCAGTCCCGCGCGCGATGATCGAGGCATTCGACGAGCGCCACGGGCTGGCGATCGTGCACGGCTGGGGCATGACCGAGACCTCGCCGGTCGCCTCCACGGCCGCGCTGCCGGGCGACCTCGCAGAGGCCGACGCGCAGACCAGGTACGACTACATCGCGCTCCAGGGCCTGCCGCTGCCGCTCGTCGAGCTACGGGCGCGCGACGCCGAGGGCAAGGAGATCCCGTGGGACGACGAGGCGATGGGCGAGCTCGAGGTTCGCGGTCCGTGGGTCGCCGCCTCCTACTACGAGACGCCCGAGCAGGCCGATCGCTGGACCGACGACGGCTGGTTCCGGACAGGCGACATCGTCTCGCTGCATCCGCGGGGCCACATCCAGGACCGCTCGAAGGACGTGATCAAGTCGGGCGGCGAGTGGATCTCGTCCGTCGCGCTCGAGAACGCGCTGATGGGACACCCGGCGATCGCGGAGGCGGCGGTGATCGCGGTACCGAGCGAGAAGTGGGGCGAGCGGCCGCTCGCCGTCTGCGTCCTGCGGGAAGGACAGACCGCGACGGCCGACGACCTGCGCGACTTCCTGGCGGCGGACTTCGTCAAGTGGTGGCTCCCGGACTCGTTCGAGTTCGTCGACGAGATCCCGAAAACGGCGGTCGGGAAGTTCCGGAAGACCGCGCTGCGAGAGTTGTTTCCGGCGGCGCCGGTTGGGGCAGAGCCGGAGCCCACGGCCGAGCCGGCGGCGTCCTGAAGGCGGTTCTGCTCCACGAGCTGGGCGGGCCGGAGCGCCTCGAGCTCGCCGACGTGCCCGAGCCTGCCGGGCCGTCGGTCGTGCATGTGCGCGCCGCGGGGGTGAACTTCATGGACGTCCTGATCCGGCGGGGTGACTACCCGCAGCCGCCCGAGCTCCCAGCCGTGCTCGGTGTCGAGGTCGCCGGCGAGCTGGACGGACGGCGCGTGATGGCCTTGCCTCGGACGGGCGGGTACGCGGAGGCGGTCGAGGCGGAGTGGGTGGTTCCGCTGCCCGAAGGCGCGTCGTTCGCGGAGGGTGCGGCGTTCCTGATGACCTTCCTGACCGCCTGGATCCCGATGCGCCGCCAGGCGCGGATCTCCGCGGGGTCGACCGTGCTCGTGCACGCCGGCGCGGGCGGTGTTGGGTCGGCGGCGATCCAGCTCGCTCGGTTTCTCGGCGCGCGGGTGGTGGCAACGGCCGGGTCGGAGGAAAGGCGGGCGTTCGTATTGGAGCACGGCGCCGAGGAGTCGTATTCGTACGAGGAGTTTGCCGAAGCGATCCGCGCCGACGTGATTGTCGACCCGGTTGGAGGCGAGGTCTTCACAGCGTCGCTGAAGGCGTTGAGGCCGCTGGGAACGTTGATCGCGATCGGCTACGCGGGCGGCACGTGGGCGGCTGTCCACCCGGCGCTCGTGGTCGGACGCAACGTCAGCGTCGCGGGCTTCTATCTCGGCCGGCTGATGCAGCTCGCGCCGGAGGTCGTCCGCGAAGCGGCCGACGAGCTGGTCGGCCTGTGGGCGCAGGGTGCGATCCGGCCCGTCGTCGGCGCCGAGTTCCCGCTCGAGCAGGCGTCGGCGGCACACGCGCTGATCGAGGAGCGTCGTCACGTCGGCAAGGTTGTCCTTGTCCCCTAGGCACTTGTCTCGCCACGTCACGTCCGGTGCCAGGCACGGAGACATGTCCCTTCGGTCAGAGTGGCGTGGTCGGCCGCTCAACCATGCGACGTCTTTGTCCGTCACGGCCACGTCCGGTGCCTGGCACCGGACGTGGCTCGGGAGGACACGGCCGCAATGACCGAGAGTCGGCACTTCGTGACGGCGCTGGTGACCGGCGGCGCCTCCGGGATCGGCGCGGCTGCGGTGGCGTTGCTCGAGGAAGAGGGGTGCGAGGTGCGGGCTCTCGACCTGGCGACGGGGTTCGACGTCGCCGACCCGCGCGGGTGGGACGAGATCGCGCCGGTCGACTTCGCCTTCCTGAACGCGGGCGTGGCCACGGGCTCGAGCGACATCGCCGAGCTCGGCGACACGGAGTACCGTCGCGCGGTCGGCGCGAACGTCGACGGCGTCGTCTTCGGGACGCGGCGTATGGCTCGGGTGATGGAGCCTGGGTCGGCGATCGTCGCCACCGCCTCGCTCGCCGGGCTCGTCGCGATGCCGCTCGACCCCGTCTACACCCTGACCAAGCACGCTGTGGTCGGGTTCGTCCGCGCGGTCGCGCCGCAGCTCGCCGAGCGCGGGATCACGATCAACGCGCTCTGCCCCGGGTTCGCCGACACGCCGATCGTGGAGCCCGAGCTGCGTGAGTGGGTCGACGGTCAGGGGATCCCGCTGATCTCGCCGGAGACCGTCGCCGCCGCTGCGCTCGCCGCCGCCCGTTCCGGCGAGACCGGCCAGGCGTGGGTCGTGCAGCCGGGGCGAGAGCCGCTCGTCTACGAGTTCCGTGGGGTGCCGGGGCCGCGGTGAGCGACGTGTTCCGCACGCCGGACGAGCGGTTCGCGGGACTACCCGACTTCGCTTTCGCTCCTCACTACCTCGAGCAGGACGGCCTGCGCATGCACTACCTCGACGAGGGCGACGGCGACCCGGTGCTGTGCCTCCACGGCGAGCCGACCTGGTCGTTTCTGTACCGGAAGCTGATCCCGGCGCTGGCCCCGATCGCGCGGGTGGTGGCGCCCGACTACTTCGGGTTCGGCCGGTCCGACAAGCCGGAGGACGCGGAGTGGTACACGTTCGACCGCCACTGCGCCTCGATCCTACGGCTGGCCGACGGGCTCGACCTCCGTCGGATGACCCTCGTCGTCCAGGACTGGGGCGGGCCGATCGGCCTGCGGCTCGCGGTCGAGCAGCCGGAACGCGTCGAGCGGCTGGTGATCCTCAACACCGGGATCGGCGGCGGCCGTCCGCCGAGCGAGTCGTGGCTTCGCTTCCGCGAGGTCGTTCGTGCAGCCGGCGGCGACTTCCAGCCGGGACGGCTGATCCGGACCGCCTCTGTCCGCGGGCTCGCCGACGACGTGGTCGCGGCGTACGACGTGCCGTTTCCGAGCGCGGAATCGAAGGCCGGCGTGCTCGCGTTCCCCGAGCAGGTGCCGACCGAGCCGGATCATCCGAACACCGCTCCGTTGCTGGCGATCCGGGAGGCGCTGGGGTCGTGGGAGAAGCCCGCGCTCGTCCTGTTCGGCGACTCCGACCCGATCTTCCGGCCGGAGGTCGCGGACGCGATCGCGCGGTGGATTCCGGGTGCGCTGCCGGCCGAGCTCGTCGAGAACGCCGGCCACTTCGTCCAGGAGGACGCCGGTGAGGAAGTCGCGGCGAGGATCGTGGAGTTCCTGTCGTGATCGCGGACCTCCGTCGCGAGTTCGGCGACGCGGTGCTCGAAGGGCTGCCCGACGAGTACCTGACCGACTTCACGCGTGCGCCGGGCCGGGCCGACGCGATCGTGCTTCCGCGAACGGCCGAGGAGGTCGCGGCCGTGCTCGCCTGGTGCTACGAGCGCGAGATCGCGATTGTGCCGCGCGGCGGCGGCACCGGCGCGGCGGCGGGCGCGGTCCCGGACGGCGGGGTCGTGCTCGCACTCGACCGGCTCGACCGTATCCGGTCGTTCGAGCCCGAGCTGTGGCGGATCCAGGTCGAGGCCGGCGTGCCGACCGGTCGTCTCAAGCAGCTCGTGCGGGAGAGCGGCCTCATGTTCGCGCCCGATCCAGGCGCCCCCGAGCAGTCGCAGATCGGCGGCAACATCGCCACCAATGCGGGCGGGCCGCACGCCTTCAAGTACGGCGTCGTCGGCGACTGGATCACCGGCCTGGAGGCGGCGCTCCCGCCCGGGGAGCTCGTCTCGGTCGGCGGCCCGATCCGCAAGGACGTCGCCGGCTACGACCTGAAGCGGCTGCTCGTCGGCTCCGAGGGCACGCTCGGGATCGTGACCGCTGCCTGGCTGAAGCTGTTGCCGGCGCCCGAGTCCGTGCTCCCTGTGGCGGTCTTCCACCGCGGGAACGCCGAGGGGTGCGCAGCGCTGCTGCGGGTGGTCGGAAGCGGTGTGGTGGCGGCCGCGCTCGACGTGCTCGACGCGGAGACACTCGCGTGTGGCGCCGCCTCGTTCCCGGGCGGCGTGCCCGACGGAGCGGGGTTCGTGCTGCTCGCCGAGGCCGACGGGTCGCGCGCGGAGGCGGAGCGGGTGCGGGCGGATCTGGTCGAGGCGGCGGGCGATGGTGCGGTGGGTGTCCACTCGCCCGACGATCGGGAGGGGGTGGACGCCTTCTGGCGCTGGCGTTCGGGTCTCGCGTTCGCGGTGCTGGCGAGGCGCGGGGGCGTCGTCGCGGAGGACATCGTCGTGCCGCTCGACCGCGTCGAGGAGGCAATGGACGAGACGCTTGCGATCGGACGCCGCCACGAGCTGATCGGGCTGTCGTTCGGGCACGCCGGGGACGGCAACCTGCACTCGGCGTTCCTGGTCGCTCCGGACGAACCGGACGAGCTGCGCCGGGCCGGGCTGGCGGTGGAGGAGCTCTTCGACGTCGCCGTCCGCCTTGGCGGCTCGGTCTCGGGCGAGCACGGCCTGGGCCTCCTGAAGCGCGGCCAGCTGGCGAGACAGTGGTCCCCGCGGGCGCTTGACCTGCACGCGGAGATCAAGCGCCTCTTCGACCCGAAGAACCTGCTCAATCCCGGCAAGAAGCTTGCCCGACCGCTCGCCGGCGAGCCCCACGCGCCGCTGGCGACCCGAAGCTGAGCAAGTAACACAGTGTCACTTGCAGGTTCGGCGCGGAGGCGTCACACACGCGTGACGTTTTCGCGGCCACGATTTCGGTCGTGGTGACGATGGCTCCCCGGATCTCGCGGCGGCTGATCGAGGCGATCGTCCGGTTCGACGATCGCAGCCGGCCGATCGCGGAGACCTACCGCCGGGTCGGCGCAGAGGCCGAGCGGCTCGGGCTGACCAGGCCCAGTTACCAGCGCATTCGCGAGCTGGTCCACGAGGCGCGCTCGATTCGTCGTGGCCCGAGCGCGGGTGACTTCCTGCGTCTGGCGCTGGCCATGAAGGCCGGCAACCCAGGAGAGCTGATCGACTCCCTCCGCGCGGTCGGTGTTCGCCCGCTCCCTCAATGGGGTCTGGCGTCCGAGAGCCCAAGACCACCCTAGTGACACTGTGTTACAAGCGGTTCTTCGGCTCTCGGAGATCGGGCGGTTGGGGCTTTCGCCGGCGCCTACGACGAGAACTGCCAGGGGTTGCCGGCGGCGAATTCCTTCAGGATGCGGCGGCTGACGACCATGCGGTGGACCTCGTCGGGGCCGTCGTAAATCCGGCCGGCGCGGGCGGCGGTCAGCATTGCGGCGAGGGGCGTGCGGTCGGTCAGGCCGAGGGCGCCGTGCACCTGCACCGCTCGGTCGATCACGTCGTTCAGCACCCGGGCGGCGTAGAACTTGATCAGCGAGATCTCGACCCGGGCCTCGTCGCCGGCGTCGATCTTCCGCGCGGCGTCCAGCGTCATGAACCGGCACGCCTGGATCTCGGCGGCGGAGTCGGCGATCCAGTTCTGCACCGTCTGCTTGTCGGCGAGCCGTCCGCCGAAGGCCTCGCGCTCCAGCGCGTACGAGCACATCAGCTCGAAGGCGCGCTGCATCTGGCCGAGCCAGCGCATCACGTGGTGGATGCGCCCCGGCCCGAGCCGCTTCTGCGCGATCCGGAACCCGTCGCCGCGCTCCCCCAGCAGGTTCGACGCAGGCACGCGCACGCCCGAGTACCACACCTCACAGTGCGTCGACCAGCCGCGGCCGCGGTGGCCCGACACCGGCACCGGCTCGATTCGCAGCCCCGGCGCGTCGGCCGGGACGAGGATCTGGGACATCCGCCGGTGCGGCTCCGCCTCGGGCTCGGTCACCGCCATCACGATCCCGAACCCCGCGCCCTCGGCCCCCGACGAGAACCACTTGTGCCCGTCGATCACCCACTCGTCCCCGTCGAGCACGGCGCGCGTCTGCAGCCCGGTCGGATCCGCCCCCGACACCTCCGGCTCGGTCATCGAGAAGAACGACCGCGTCTCTCCCTCGACCAGCGGGCGCAGGAACGCCGACTTCTGCTCCTCGGTCCCGAACAGATGGAGGATCTCCCCGTTGCCCGCGTCGGGCGCCTGGCAGTTGAAGACGAGCTGCGCCCAGATCGACCGGCCGATCTCCTCGTTCAGGTCGGCGTAGGCGAGGAACCCGGCGCCGGTGCCGCCCGCCTCCGGCGGCAGATGCGGCGCCCACAGCCCTTCCGCCCGGGAGCGGGCCCGCAGCCCGAGCATCACCTCGTCCGCCGCCTCGTCCTCTCGGGCCAGCGCCGGCTCGGCCGGGTAGACGTGCTCCTCCATGAACGTCCGATACGCGTCCCGCATGGGCGTTTAGCATCGCACGGATGCGCCTCGGACTCGCCCTCGGCTACGCCTCGCCCGGCACGAACCCGACCGAGCTGGTCGCGCTCGCGCAGGAGGCCGAGCGCCTCGGCTACGACTCGGCGTGGACGGCGGAGGCCTGGGGCACCGACGCGGTCACCGTTCTCGCCTGGCTCGGTGCGACGACCACGACGATCAAGCTCGGCGCGGGAATCATGCAGATCCCCGCGCGGACGCCCGCGATGACGGCGATGACCGCGGCCACGCTCGACCTGATGTCCGGCGGCCGTGTCCTGCTCGGCCTGGGCACGTCCGGCCCCCAAGTGGCCGAGGGCTGGCACGGGGAGCCGTTCGGCAAGCCGCTCGGCCGCACGCGCGAGTACGTCGAGATCGTCCGCGCCGCGATCCGCCGCGAGCTCGTCGAGCACCAGGGCGACCACTACGAGATCCCCTATCGCGGCGACGACGCGACCGGTCTCGGCATCCCGCTGAAGCTGATGCTCCGGCCGCTGCGCGCCGAGATCCCGATCTACCTCGCCGCGATCGGGCCGAGGAACGTCGCGCTCGCAGCGGAGATCGCCGACGGCTGGCTACCGGTCTGGGCCTCGCCCGAGAAGCTCGACGACGTCTTCGGCGAGGCGCTGGCAGTCGCGCGACCCGGCTTCGACGTCGCCGCCTTCAGCGTCCCGGTGGCGATCGCCGACGACCTCCAGGCCGCGCGCGACTCCGTCAAGCCGCACCTCGCGCTGTACGTCGGCGGCATGGGCGCGAAGGGCCAGAACTACTACAACACCCTCGTTGCCCGCTACGGCTACGAGCGCGAGGCGGCCGAGATCCAGGAGCTCTACCTCGGCGGCAAGAAGATGGAGGCGATCGCCGCCGTGCCGGATTCACTGGTGGACGAGGTGGCTCTGGTCGGCCCGCGCGACCGGATCGCCGACCGTCTGACAGCGTGGAGGGAATCGCCGGTGACTACGCTCCTGATCCAGGCGCACGACCCTGCGACGCTCCGGACGATGGCAGAGTTGCTGCTGTGAAGCCGCAAGAGCTCTTCGATCTCGCCGGCCGCACGGCGATCGTCACCGGCGGCGGCAGCGGGATCGGCCGCCAGATGGCGACCGGCCTCGCCGAGGCGGGAGCGAACGTCGTTCTCTGCGCCCGCAAGCCGGAGCGCTGCGAGGAGGTCGCCGCCGAGCTCGAGCGCGACCTCGGCGTCCGCGCTGCCGGGATGCGTTGCGACGTTCGCGACCCGGCCGAGGTGCAGGCGGTGGTCGACCGCACCAGGGCCGAGCTCGGCAGCATCGACGTCCTGGTCAACAACGCCGGCACCTCCTGGGGTGCCGCCCCGGAGGACCACCCGCTCGAGGGCTGGCAGAAGGTGATCGACGTCAACCTGACCGGCGTCTTCCTGTTCGCCCAGGCCGCGGGCCGCGTGATGATCGAGCAGCAGGCCGGCAAGATCGTGAACATCGCCTCCGTCGCGGCGTTCGGCGGCGCGCCGCCCGATCTGATGAACGCGGTCGCCTACAACGCGTCCAAGGCCGGCGTCGTCGGCTTCACCCGCGACCTGGCGACCAAATGGGCACAGCACGGAATCAACGTGAACGCGATCGCGCCCGGCTGGTTCCCGTCCGACATGAACAAGGTGCTGCTCGACGCGCGGCCGGACGACTACCTCGAGCACATCCCGCTCCGCCGCTTCGGCGGGCCCGACGACCTGAAGGGCGCGGTCGTCTTCCTGGCCTCTCGCGCGTCCGACTTCGTCACCGGCCAGGTGGTCGTCGTCGACGGCGGCCAGTCGGCCTGGTGATCGCGCGGGAGAACCCATGGTTCTCCCGCGGACCCTCTCCTTCGCTCGCTCGCTCCGCTCTCATTGCCCGACCCCGGACGTCGGCGAGCCGCGCCCGCCATGTCGGTCGCGCCGGCGAGGATCGGTTTCTTCATGCGTGTTGATCGGAACGCACCGCTGGTTCCAGTCGAGAGCGTCGAGGCGTTCCTCGACGAGCACGGGCTCGGCGCCGGGGCGGTCGCGGCGACCCGGATCGGCGAGGGCGGCGGCTCGAACTTCTCCTTCCTGCTCGAGCGCGGAGACGACCGCTTCGTCCTCCGCCGCCCGCCGCGGCCGCCGCTCCCGCCCTCGGCGCACGACATGGTCCGCGAGGCCCGCCTCCAGCTCGCGCTCGCGCCCCACGGGATCCGGCTGCCGACCATCCGAGCGGTCTGCGAGGACGAGCGCGTGATCGGCGTCCCCTTCTACGTGATGGACTACCTCGACGGCCCGATCGTCACCGCGGAGCTCCCCGCGGGCCTCGCGACCGAAGACGCACGGCATGCGCTCGGGCTCGATCTGGTCGACACGCTGGTCGAGATCCACGCGGTCGATGTGAGCTCTCCCGGCGTGGCGGACTTCGTCCGCGAGGGCAGCTACCTCGCGCGCCAGGTGCGGCGGTTCACGCAGCTCTGGGAGGTGAACCGGACGCGCGAGCTGCCCGAGGTGGTCGAGGTGGGCGAGTGGCTGGCCGCGAACCTGCCCGAGCCGGCGCCGCTGGCCGTCGTCCATGGTGACTACCGGCTCGGCAACATGATCCTCGACCCGGAGCAGCCGACGCGCATCCGCGCCGTGCTCGACTGGGAGATGGGCGCCGTCGGCGACCCGCGCGCCGACGTCGGCTACCTGCTCGCGACCTACAGCGAGCCGGGCGGCGAGCAGAACCCGCTCGGCACCTCGCCGGTCACGGCAACGCCGGGCTTCCCGACACGAAGGGAGCTGGTCGAGCGCTACGTCGAGCGCAGCGGCCGCGAGGTCGAGCCGCTCGCGTGGTTCCAGGCGCTCGCGCTCTGGAAGGCCGCCGTCTTCTGCGAGGCGATCTACGGGCGGTTCATCCGCGGCGAGCTGGCCGCAGAGGACACGGGTGCCGCCCGTTTCGAGCGCGGCGTGCCGCTGCTGGCCGAGACCGCGCTCGCGCTCGTACGCGGCTAGAAGAACGAGTAAGGCTCAGCCGAGCGGCTTGCAGGCGCGACCGAATCCCGCCGCCGCCGCCGTCACCTGCGGATAGACCTGCCGCGCGTGCGCCGCGTTTCCCTCGATCGTCGCGACGTTGGCGATGTTCGAGTGGATGGAACGCTTGAGCCCGACGATCGAGGACTGCCAGAAGAACAGCGGCTCGAGGTACTTGCCCAGCGACGTCTTGCACGCCCCCCTGGTCCTGTGCTGGAGCCCCTGCAGCATCGTGGACAGGCCCTGCGTCACCGTCAGCTCGACTTTCCAGCACATTGGGATCCTAAGCTTAGAATTCCACGTGGACAAGTTGTCGCG
>JADMIO010806578.1_pt1 | contig 14426 bp, 7 predicted proteins | sample 8958161 | NCBI WGS metagenome assembly JADMIO01 (sample SAMN16585339, study PRJNA669376) | soil metagenome | isolation source: Crop rotation soil | place: USA: Cullars Rotation, Alabama | collected 2011 | reverse complement strand
CTTTCCCCCCCGGGCGGCGGTCGCGGCGGCGGCCGTGGCGGCGGCGCTCCGATCGCGGAATGCGTCGCGGACGCCGCCAAACTTGGCGTTGAAGCGACCGACCGCAACGAGATGATGAAGCGCTGGAAGGACGTTTCACCCGCGTGCGCGAAGGCGCTCGAGACTCCCACGCTCGCCGAGAACACCGTTGACCGCTCGGGCAACCCGACCTGCGTGCGTTCGGTGATCTGCATGTCGAGCAACGGCCAGGGCATCAGCTGGAACGTCAACCCCAGCGGCCTGTACAACGGCACCAACAACGTTCGCCGCGTGCAGTGGCGCTCCAACCCCCTCAACCTGGGCTACAAGCCGGAATATCCCTTCACGCTGATCCAGGGCGCCGGCGGCGCGGTCTCCATCGGCATTGATTCCAAGGACAACGTCTGGGTGGTGCAGCGCTCGCAGGTCGGGCTCGACTCGATCAGCAAGTTCGATGCGACCGGCAAGCGGCTGCTCACGCTCGGCGACAGCGTGGTCGGTCATTTCCACAAGGCGCACGGCATGAACGTCGACGCCAACGACAACGCCTATTTCAGCGATCAGAGCGGCGCGGTCATCGTCAAGGTCAGCCCCGACGGGAAGAAGCTCGGCGAGATCGGCACCCGGGGCAAGCGCGGCGACTGGGACGAAGCCAAGGGTCAGCGCCTGCTGTGGGATCCGGTCTCCATTGCCTTCGACCCCCGCAACGGCGACATGTATATCGGTGAGGGCCACGGCGCCGAGAGCCCCAACGACCGCCAGTCGGGCGACCTGCACAACACGTCCGGCGCGGCCCGGGTCATCCGCCTCGACAAGGACGGCAAGTTCATCAACCAGATCTACGGCAACATGATGGGCGCCGGTCACTTCTGGATGGCCCACGATGTAGCGATCGACCCGACGAATGGCGACCTGTGGATCGGCGACCGTGAGGAGTACCGGATCGTCATCTACACGAACGCCGGCGAGTACAAGAAGACGCTGCAGATGCGCAACCTGGTCTGCAACATCTCCTTCGATCCCAAGACCGGTGATCCGTGGATCGGCACCGGCCTCGACAGCCAGTTCCTTCGTCTGAACCGCGACGGCAAGGTCCTGGGCGTCGTCGGCAATGGTCCGGGCGGCGGCGAGGGCCAGATCGGCGAGACCGGCTACATCCGCTGGGACAGCAAGGGCAACATGTACGCGGGTTCGACCACGCAGGCGCGCGTCGTCAAGTGGGTCCCGCCGCAGAACCAGAAGTAGCAAACCGCACTAGTGCAAGGCAGACGGCCCGGCCTGGATCCTCCAGGCCGGGCCGTTCGCGTCTGAACGAGTCGCTCGCTGGCGCCGAACGGTTTCTGGAGCAGGTAGGAACCAGGCGCCGACTAGGTCGCCTCCCGCGCGCGACGACGACCGCCAGCTAGATGCCATCGCGCCGACCCGGGATCGTACCGACTTCGATCCGCAGTACACCCGGGGACCATGCGTGCTACCATCGGCCGCTCATCACTCTCCCGTTTTCACACTTTCGACAGATCTCGATCGGAGGCGCAATGCGTGTGCTATCGAGGTACATAGGCACTTATGTGGCAATGACCGTCATCGCCCTGGGGTTGCTGGCCGTCTCGAGTCCCGTGATGGCTCAGGCGACAAGCGGGACCCTCACGGGGACGGTCAAAGATATCCAGGGCGGGGTCATTCCCGGGGCGACGATTACCGTTACGAGCGAGACCCGCGGCACCGTCCTGACAGCGGTCACTTCCGCGACGGGAGACTTCGTGCTTCCCAACATTCCGGGCGACACGTACACGGTGCGCGTCTCCATAGAAGGCTTCAAGACATCCGAGCGCAAGGCCATCGCGCTGACGCCTGGCGACCGCGTCAACGTCGGCACGTTCACACTCGAGACGGGCGCGCTGTCGGAAACCGTCGTGGTGTCGGCCGAAGCGCCGCTCATCCAGTCGCAGACCGGGGAACGATCTTTCGTGGTCCCTACCGAGAGCGTGCAGAATCTGCCGGTATCGGGACGTAACTTCGCCTCGTTTGCCCGCCTCACCCCCGGCGTCGTGGCGGCCGGGGCCGGCGCCGCGAGAGCCGACGGCGCGCGCACCAATTACCTGCTCGATGGCGTCTCCTCGGTAGACACCGGCGGCAATCAGCAGGGCCTGCAGGTCAACCCGGACTCCATCGCCGAAGTGAAAGTCATCGTCAACGCCTATCAGGCGGAGTACGGGCGGACGAGCGGCCTGCAAATCTCCGGCGTGACCAAGAGCGGATCCAACAAGTTCCTCGGATCAGTCTTCGATCTCGAGCGACGCACGGCCTGGAATGCCAATTCCTGGGCCAACCAGCGGAACGGCAATCCGAAGACGCCCGCCGATCAGCGGGACTGGGGCTACACGATCGGCGGTCCGATCGGGAAGGCCGGCGGATCGAACAAGCTGTTCTTTTTCTACTCCGAGCAATTCCAGCCTCGCCAGAACGGTGGCAACGTGAACCGCTTCACGGTGCCGACGCTCCGTGAACGGCAGGGCGACTTTTCGGAGACCGTCCTCAATACAGGCGCGCCGTTCAGGCTGATTAAGGATGCGTCGAAGGGACTGCCGTGCTCGGCGACCGACACGTCCGGTTGCTTTCAGGACCAGGGGATAGTCGGCAAAATCCCTCAGGCGCAGCTCTACCCTGTCGGGCTGAATATCCTGAAGCTCTATCCCGAACCCAACGCCTCCGGGGTCGGCTACAACTACGAGGTCACACAGCCCACCTGGACGAGCAACACGTACCAGCACGTCATGCGCGTGGACTATCAGCCCTCGAACGCGCTGCGGGTCAGCGCGAAATACGCTGGCTCGAACTCCCCCGTCGTGACGAGCATCGGCACGATGCCCGGATTCAATGACACGCGGACGCAGTTCACGGCGAACCTCGTACCGTCGGCGACGGTCACGTATGTGATCAGCAGCAGCACGGTCCTGGAGGGCACCTGGGGAATGACCGTGGGCCGGCAGCGAGGCGCGATCTTCGTGGGCGCCAGCACCGACCGGAATGCCGTCGGCCTGCAGGATTTTCCGACACTCTTTCCGAACAACGGCCTTGTCCCCGTCGGGTCGTTCCAGGAAAAGGCCTTGAAGGGAACCGCGGCGCCCTTTTATTACGACGGCCGCATCAACATGCGTCCGAACTTCAGCTGGGGCAACCGCATCGCCAATGCACCCCCAAACACGCCGTATCCCGGCTTCCTGTGCGACCAGAGCACGATAGACCTCGCGATCAGCCTCACGAGGCTGTACGGATCGCACACCCTGAAGTTCGGCTATCAGTCACAGGACAGCTCAAAGCGGCAGAACGTCGGCACCCAGACGCGCGGCGTGCTCGCGGTCGAGGGCGCCATCGACTTCGGCCAGGACAACAACAACCCGCTCGACACCGGATTCGGATTCTCCAACGCGGCGGTGGGCGTCTTCCGCCAGTTCCAGCAGCAGAACGCGTTGATAGAGGGCGACTACGTCTACTACAACAAGGACTTCTACGCTCAGGACAACTGGAAAGTGAGCGATCGTTTTTCCCTCGACTACGGCATGCGGTTCACGCACCACGGGCCGCAGTACGACAGGAAGCTCCAGGCGTCCAACTTCTTTCCGGAGCAGTGGTCATTGGCCCAGGCACCGCGGCTTTATCAGCCAGGCTGCCTGAACGGGGTAATCACGGCCGGCTGTGCGGTCGTCGCAGTCGATGCGGCGACCGGCGTGTCACTGGGACAGGGATCAGCGCTCGCGGTAGGAACGATCGTGCCCAATAGCGGCGTCGTGGCAAACGGATTTGTCCGGCAAGGTCAGGGCATCGCGAAAGAAAACTACAAGGAGGCCGCCCTTTCGCTCGGCCCCCGCGTGGGAGCGGCGTACGACGTGTCGGGCCGCCAGACGTTCGTGGTTCGTGGCAGCCTGGGGTACTTCTACGACCGCCCGCAGGGAGACTCGATCTTCGGCCAGAGCGGGAATCCACCGACCGGGCAGCAGTCGACCCTCGTCAACTCCACGCTGCAGCAGGTCGCGGCGGGAGCGACTGGTCTGCAGGCGCCTCCAGCGTCGCTCGTCTACTACTACGACGCTGAAATCGGCAGCTCCCTGAACTGGAACGTGGGTGCTCAGATGACGCTGCCCTGGTCGATGGCGCTCGACGTCTCGTACGTCGGCGCTCACAACTTCAACTCCATTGCGTTCGGCTCGATCTCGACACCGGCCGGGGAGAACCCCATTGATCGGAACGCCCCGGACGTCGGCACCGCCTTCCTGCCGCAATATCAGGACCCCACGAAGCCGGCCTCGTCTGTGCCGGGCGCCCGGGCGTATTCGACGGACCTGCTGCGGCCGTTCCGAGGACTGGGTGCGATCACGACGACGTGGCCGATGTTCCACACCCAGTACGATTCGATCCAGACGTCGTTCAACCGCCGCTTCCGTGGGGGATGGCAGGCGGGATTCAACTGGACACTCGGACTCCGGTTTACGGGCAATACGCTGGCGCCGCAGCACTTCGAGCACAAAGCGGACGGCACCATTGCGCTCGCTCCGTACCAGGCCGAGAACGACAAGCTCCTGTCCAACGTCGGTCTGCGGCGGCACATCATCACGGCGAATTTCATTTACGCAGTGCCGCGCATGCAGATTGGCTCGGGAGGCAGGCGGATCCTGAGCGAAATCGTGAATGGATGGCAGCTGTCCGGGGTGCTGACCGCAGGTTCCGGTGCACCGTACGACGCCACGTATTCCTACTCGACGGGCGGCTCCAACGTGAACCTGACCGGCTCGCCTCAATACGCCGCGCGCATCGTCGACAAAGGCGGTTCCCACAAGGGATGCTCGAGCGACCCCTATCGGCAGTTCGACGTCACAGGCTTCAGCGGTCCAACCTATACACCGGGCGGCAGCATTGGCAACGAGTCTGGAGTCAATCTGTTGAGCGGCTGCGCTGATCACACGGTTGACCTCGCCGTCTCGCGGACGATCCGGCTGCCCGGCAAGCGTGAGTTCCAGTTCCGGCTGGACATCTTCAATGCGTTCAACGCCCTCGTGTTCAACGCGCGTCAGACGCAGATCCAGTGGAACAACCCGAACGATCAGGCGTCGATTCTGAACAACCAGTTCAACGCCGACGGCACGCTGAACAGCGCCCGACTGACACCCGCCACCGCCGGTGCCGGCGCGGCGACGGGAGCGCAGCCGATGCGCTCGATGCAGATGCAGTTCCGACTGTCGTTCTGATACGACAGCCTCCACAGGCGACCCGATCGCCGCGGGTTGCGCACAAGACAAAGCACGCCCTGGCCGGTTCTTCCCGGCCAGGGCGTGACGTGCATAGCTGCGACGGCGCGGGCTGCCAACGGATTTCCGTTGGGTGAACGTTCGTTCCCCGCTCGCGGTCGTGCTGAGCTATTTCGGCAGCGCGATGTCCTGAATCGTCTTTTCACCTTCGGCGACGACCACGCGGATCGCCGCGCCGGTCAACTGCTGCAGCAGCCCGGCGTCGAACCATTCGTCCGCCTCGAGACCGCCCGCGGCGGCGAGCAGATATTCGCCGGGCGGGACGTCGGGAAACACGAAGCGTCCGTCGGACGATGGGCGTGTAGAGAGGACTCGGCGCGACTTCCAGTTCCAGAATGCCCGGTCCGCGGCAAAGAGGACGACGGAGAATTCGGTCACGGGACGTGCCGCTGCATCCTGGAAACGTCCCTGGACCGATGAGAGCCGATCGGTCATCGTGACCGTCAGGTCGATCGGCTGACCGTCCCGCGCGACATCGAACGGCAGGTCGGTCACGTCCTTTCCCCTCAGCGTCACCGATCGCAGCGTCCACGATGGCGGCGCGAGTGGATCGACGGCAGCAAGGGGGATCGCAATGCCGACGCGATATCGGCCCGGCGTCATTCCCGGCATTTCGAAGCGGCCGGTCGCGCCGTTGGGCCGGGCCCCGTAAGGTTGACGGACAATCTGAGAGATCTCTGCGGCAGGGTTCAGCACAACCGAGATCGGTGGCGCGCTCGCGGGCAATGCCCCCGCCATTGCCAGGTGGCCGGTCACGTCCACCCCTCGTTGAACCGTGACGGTCACATCCGACACGTCTGCTCCATCGACGCGAACGGCAGCGGCGCCGAACGACACCGGTGCATCAGCGGCGCTCGGAGGCGCGTTTACCCCGAAGGTCCGTGACGCGCCTTCACTCGTGATGGCGATCCTGCTTCCGTGACCTGCGGCAATCAGGTAATCGCCCGGTGGCACTCCCGCAAATGAGAACGTGCCACCGGGCCCCACGGGCACAGTTGCCGGTGTGAGCTCGGGCATCCGTGTGAATGCGCTCGGTAACATCGTGACGAAGAGGCCATCCGGAAGCGCGCCGTCCGTGCTCACGACCGTGCCGCTCACCTGGCCTGTCCGGATCAGTTGTGTCTGAAAGTCGATCTGCGATCGCTCCTCGCCCACTCCCACCGTTACCACCGACGCGAGGGCAACGTTCGTCGTCCCCGGATAGTAGACAGGCGCCATCCCAGCCGGCAGGCGAACGGTCGCGCCTGGCCCCGGGGCCTGAACACCGACTGGCGCATTGCGATTCGTCAATGCGGCACTGTCTCGCCCCGGACCTTGAATCGCTCTGTTGATGTCGGCCGGCGTGGTCAATCGCACGTTGACGGATTGGCTCGACCCGGTCAGCACGGCGGTGACCAGATACTCTCCGGGCGGAAGGCCGAAGATCCGATATTCACCACGGTCATTGGTACTGGCAGAGTTGCCGACTAATGCGAAGGCGGTGCCGTTCGCTCCCGCCGTGCGGCGAAAGAGACGCACAACGATGCCGGAAGACGTGTCGCCGCGCTCGTCGGTCACGCGACCGGCAATGACCGCGCCGCGAAGGAGCGTGAGCCTCGCGTCCGTCACTTTGGCGGCGTCGGCGAGTACAAGAGCTATCCCCTTGCCTCCCGGTCTCGTCGCCCCGTAGCGCGCGGGCAGAAATGGCGGCCTGGTTGCGGCGAGGTCGTAAGCGCCTGCCGGGACATTCACGAACGAGAACCGGCCGTCGGTCCCGGTGACGACCACTTGCCGCCACGTTCGACGGCCGTATGAAAGTTCGACAAATGCCCGGCGGACGGGTTCACCAGCTTCATTGGTGACGACGCCGGACACTTCTGGCCGTCCAGCAATTGCGACGTTTTCGACATCGCGCGTCTGCGCGTTCAGCAGCGGCGTCGCCGCGACCACGAGAGCCATCACTATGCGGATTCTCATCGCGACACCCGCGTCGCCGTGAGCGTAATCACTTTACTGTCGCCCTCGCGCAACTGAACGCGCGTGGCGGCAGGGATCAGAGAACGAAGAAACACTTCGATGTCCCAGTTCCCCGCTTCCTCATCGGGAACCGCCGCGACGAAGTAGTCACCGTCGGGCAGGTTTGAAAGATCAAACGCGCCCGAGGCGTCCGCACGTACCAAGCGCAATCGCCGCGAGTTTCTACCGAGTTCCGGTACCGGCGATCCATCTGCCGGAAACAGGATGACCGCAGGGGCAATCCCGCCATCGGTGTTCACGCGGCCGCTCAGTCGAGGCAGGCCTTCGGTCAAGGTGACAACGAGGTTCTCGACGTTGCCCGTGACGTGGACGATGGCGTCCGTGACATCACGATCCGCGAGTGTGACCGTGCGCACGCTCCAGCGATTCGCGTCCGGTGTCTCGACTCGAATGTAGTAGTCGAAGGGACGCACACCCCTGAGCAGGAACGAACCGTCCGGGGCGAGGAACGCACGCACCGGAGAAGAATAGAGAGAATCGCTGGTCGAACCCCTCGACGCCATGACGGGCTCGAGGCCAACACGGACATTGCGCAGGTCGTCGGCCGACGGCCGCTCGCCAGCCGGGAATTCCAGTCGACCCGACAACGACAGCCCTTCGCGCAAGGACACGACGACGTCCGATCGCGAGGCCGCAGCGTCGACCGCCACGAACCCCCACTTGGGCATCTCGCCCGACCTGGGAAGGGATGGGCGCTGGGCGGTCATGACATGTCTGCCCTCCGCGATCACGGGAAAACTGAACTGTCCCGCATCGTCGCCGATAGTCACGGCAACCGGAATGTCGGTGGTCGGCGCGAGAGCGGCGTCGCCGGGCATGTCGTTCAGGACGATGACGACGCGATCCAGGGGCTCCTGCGAGGCGGTCACGACACGGCCCGAGATCCGCATCGTGCGCGACGGGCGAAGCTGGAGGTCGACTCCAGTGCGCTCTTCTCCTGCCTTCAGAGCGATGGGCGCCGAGCCGGCAGCGGTTGGCGAATCAGGATAGAACGTCGTGGCATAGATACGCGGACCATCACTGCCGTCGCTGGGCGCCGCAGGCGTCATGGTGGTCACGAATCGATCGCCGACCACGAACGAGCGATCGTTAGGGCCGATTGCTGCGAAATCGAGCATCATCCCCGGGTCGGACATGGACACGAACCCCGCATTAGAGACCGTCGCATTGGAAGGATCGAAGTTGCCCCACATCGGCCAACCCGCCGGCGTGGATACGACCGTGGAAGGAACGGCCACCACATAGTCGGTGGGTACGAGCCCCGCAAGGACGTACCGGCCCCTGTCGTCGGTAAGAACCGTCGACACGGTTGTCCACCGGGGTTCCCTCGACAGGCGCGAGCGGACAAGCGCGCGCACCGGTGTCAGCACAAGGGGCTCGCCAGCTTCGTCCAGCACCGTGCCGCTGATCGTGCTGGTGCGCCACATCGCGATCGAGACGTCGAGCGCGCGCGCGCCGTCCGCCAGCGCCAGCTCCTGCAGAGGCCCCTCGGGGCGCACACGCCCGTACGCACCCTCCACCCATCCTGCTTTCGTGGCTCGCAGCGTGAAGCGGCCGGCGGGAAGATCGTTGAATACAAAACGACCTTGAGCGTCCGTCATCACGCGCTCGGGCTGTTGTGAGGATGAGCCCTGCAGCGTGACGACAGCCCCAGCCACGGGTCCGCCGCCGGACTGAACGACGCGACCGAGAATCACGGCGGTGCGTTCGACTGGCGCTGACGACACATTGGGAAGCTGCCGCGCTGCCAGCGTCATTGCCGGCGCGCTGAGCAGAAGTATCCCGAGAACGTACCGATGTCCCTTCAGCGTCATACGCCTGCGCTTTCGCCTTGACGTTCCTGGTGCGGGAAGACCTCGGCCCGTACGCGTGTAGAGGATACGACTCTGTGTCAGATCCACGTATTACTTTTCCCGGTCGGCGCCCGCGGCGGCGCGCCAAGGCCCGCGCTCGTCAATCCGTTCCGAAACGAGGATTGACGACGTTGTTGAAGAGTGAGCCGAACGTGTACCGAAGGCCGTAGGATGCGTTGATATCGTAGCCGCTCCGCAGCTGGCGGAGCCTGAGCAGAACTTCTTCGGACGTAGCGCCGCGTCCCGGTAGCGAGATCTGGTCGCGCACGCGCGACGCCGACACCCTGACGTCCATCGACAGGCCGCGCGCGATGCGCCACGAGAGGTTACCTCCCATTTCGAGCCGGTACAGGCTGCGGTCATGCAGGTACTGTGACACTTCCCCGCTCACGCGCAGCGACCCCCACGGCTGACGCTGGTCGAATACGGCCGAAAGTTCGTGCCTCCCGTGCGTCTCTTCGAGCCGGCCGAACACCGTCACCTCGTTGTACTTCGCGCGCTCGATGCCGATGTCGTACTGGATGCGGAACTGTCGCGTCGCGTACTCTTCGTAGGGAAAGACGCTGAACTCGAACGCGGGAGAGCTGCGAATCGCCAGGCTCGTATTCCCGAAGCTCGACGTGGTCGCGCTGCCGTCAAGGCCGAACGACCAGTGCCTGCCGAGGCTTTTCGCGACGAATCCTGCGACCTCCGAGTTCCTGCGCACTGCCTCGAATTCGTCGTCGCTTCCCACATTGAAGCGCTCGGCCTCACGGCCGCGCTCGGCACCAATGCTGATTTTCCAGGCCCGCGTCACCCGGTCCGCGTTGAAGTCGAGCTCCCAGTTCCTGCGGCGGTTGGTTTCTTCCAGTTCCACCCCGCCCTCGGCCTCCACGGAGAACACCCACAGATTCCAGCGATCCGTGCCGGGGCCCGCCGGCGCGGGCTGGCCCGTCGTCTGCACCGTGAGGTTCATGCCGGGCGGGATGCCGTCGTGGGCGACGTAGTCAATCAGGCCAGCGATCGCTGTTCGCAGGATCACCTCGCGGCGGACGTTCTCGGTGTCCGACGCCTGCGTGATGGCGCGCAGGTCGTGGTCGTGTCCCGCGAACCGGCTGCGGCCGACGAACCGAAGCACCACTTCCCGTCCGCCGCCACCCGTTTCGCTGGATCGCGACAGCAGGTGCACGTCGGCGTCTTCAGCCTGACGTACGAAGTCCACCCAGTCGATCTCGTCGCGGAGGTACTCCTCGAAGCAGTCCTGACAGTCCAGAAACACGCGTACGCGGGCGGCGGACGCCACCGGTGCGGAGCCATCGGCCTGCGGCGTCTGACCGGCGGCAGCACCGGGCGTGACACTGCCGATGCACGCGAGCAGGACCAGCCGCGTAAACATCACCCACCCGCTCCAGTCTGAACGCCTTGCCGCACCATCAGCCACTCGATTTCGCGCCGAGCTGGCGTGAGGACAAGCCCAAGCTGATTACACACGATCCGCAGCAGGTCGCGCGTGGCTCCCGCATCGTCACGCGTGGTCTCCGCACTGATACGAAAGACGTCGCGAGATCCGGTCTCATCCACCAGCGGCCTGTCGAGGCCGCTCTCCAGGGTTTCGCAGAATTCGGCAATGGTCATAGTGTCGCTGAGGCCCGTGATGCGGCGCCGCGCACCCAGGCGTCGAAACGCCGCGCGTTGATCGCGCATCGAGTCGCGCGGATCGACGACGGGGGTCGCACCGACGAGATCCGGCACGGCATGCAAGTCCAGCACGTCCACCAGCGCCGCGTCCCCAGTCCCATCGTCTTCCCGATCGAACGAGACGGATTCCACGAAACCGACGGACATGCCGGCCTGCCAGTGGTCCGATCGTTCGGGCTTCACCCGAATGCCGCGAGGCGCCGTCAGGACGTCCACGTCCATGACTCGAACTTCGCGGCCGACGGCAAACGCCCGTTCGACGCCCTCGCGCATGAGGCGCAGCATCGTCGGCCGATCGGCTGGCAGCGGCAGGAGGAGTGAGAAGTCGAAGCGCGTGGACTCGAGTGACGAATCGAGGTCGATGCGTGTGGGCGCGACGCCATAGAGACGCGCGAGGACCGGCCGCAGCGGCGCATGCTGAATCACCCAGAAGTCGGGTCCGCTTCCGCCCGCGGCGCCAGCGGCCTGACGCGGGCTCGGCGCGACGCGGGCGTCGGGAGAGACAGGGCCATCGGGTTTCTTGAACGGTTCCTGCGACTGCAGGGCGCGTGCTCGAGCGCGCGCCATCAGATTGGCGACCATCGCTCCCGGCGAGCCGGGAGGAGGGGGTGGCGCAGGGGAACGCGGCTTGAATCCCGGGGGCGGCGGACTGACTGACATGCCGTCGACATACGGAAGTCCGGCGATTGCCGCGGCCACTTCGATGCGAGCGAACAGGCGGACGTCGGTGTCCCGAATCCGATCGAGCGACAGCAGCGCGCCGACACCCTCGGCCCTCGCCGCCTCGAAAAAGATGCGCCGGAATGCCTGCGTGGACATCCACGAGTCCTTCGGCGCCGGATTCGGGGCCGCGAGGTCCGCATCGAGCGCCTCCCCGGCGCGCACGAACGCGTCCTCGTTGAATTGCGATCGAACAGCCGCCGAGCGCGTGATGGGTCCGCTGGCGCCAAAGGCGACAATCGGATCGGCCGGGTCGCTGACCGGCATTGCCGGACGCGAGGCCGCGGCGCGCTCCAGCTCCTCGCGTATCGATTCGTCGCCAAATGGGTAACGCGCCGCGGCGGCTGCCAGTTCCCGATGTTCATCCATCAGCGAATCCGTCAGCGCGGGATGCAGATGGCGAAGCGGTGCGAGCACTTGGAAGAGCTGCATCTGGCGCGCGGAACTGAATATCAGCCCCTGCATCGAGCCGCGCGTGCGCTCGTCAGGTCGTTCAACCAGCCACCTGGCGAACTCGCCGGCAAAGTCGCGCGCTTCGTCCTCCGGGAGCCGGCGCCATGTCCTGGCGAAGAATGAGGTGACACCACTGAGCTGAAAGTACGGCGTCGCCTGCGGAGCCGCCATGCGGGAGCGCATCGCCCGCAGCGCACTCCTCAACACGGCGAGTCGCAGCGCGTCGTCCCTGGTTGTCCCAAATGCCTGTGCGGCCGCGTCGAACGGGTAATTTTCACTCGCCTCGATGGTCGAGAGGAAGTCGATCGCCTCCTTCTCTCGTCCGTGATCCAGCATGGCGACAACCAGCTTCATGGGTACGTAGCGCCCAGACGGGCCGACGGCCGCTTCCACCGCAAGCGCGCCAGCGGCGCCAGGGACGATCGTCGCGCCAATCGGCGCCGCATTCTGCAGCAGATATCCCCGGCTGTTCGCCGGACACGACCGCGCCTCGGTCATGCCCTGTTCGAAGAGGCGTATCGCCTCGTCCCGATTCGTGGCATTCCACACGCGTGCGATCCGCACGAGCGCGGCCGCGCGTACTTCGGACGCTGCCCTCGCGGCATCCGCGAGTGCCCCGTTCAGCAACTCCTGTGGCATTGAGACAGTATCGACGAGAAGAGCTGGATTGCACACGCAATCCAATGCCCGCGGATCGAATGATCCCCCATCGCCTGGCGCGTTCTGGTCGTCCCAGAACGAAGGCCATTATGCAGATCACGAAAACAGCTGCCACACCCGGGCGCGACTTGTAGGACCTGCAGACTCTGGCCTACCTTTGCAGTCATCCGTGTCCCTCAGCGACGTCGACGCGGGCCGGGTCGCGACCCTGGGGCGGCGATGACGGCCCACGCGGTGTGGGCGGCCACGGCTCAGCATCCGCATAACACCGCAGTCTTACGATGACGCACTCACTCGATCCGCTGCCCGGTCTTGGGATTACCGCGATCCTTGTGGCCAACGCGCGGGCCAACGAGACGGCCAACCCTGAGCGTCTGTTCGAGGACCCGTTCGCGGGTGCGTTCGTCAATCGAGCGTGTGCGGCATCGCCGGGGATCGCCGACGCAGTCGCGACGGCCCGGGCCGACGAGGCAATCAACAGGGCGCGACACAACCGTGTCGCCGTCCGAACTCGATACTGTGATGACTACCTGCGGACGGCGATCGCGTGCGGCTGCCGTCAAGTGGTGTTGGTAGCCGCCGGTCTCGACGCGCGTGCATTTCGCCTCGACTGGCCTGACGAATTGCACCTCTGGGAGCTGGATTCGCATGAGGTGTTGGAAATCAAGGAGCGTGTCCTCAATGAGCTCGGCGCCGCTTCCCGGTGCCAACGGACGACAGTCCCGCTCGACCTGCGCATGGACTGGCGCTCGGCCTTGCTGGCTGCAGGCTTCAACCGATCCAGGGCGACGGCCTGGTTAGTGGAGGGGCTGCTGATGTACCTCGATGAAGGCGAGCGAAACCTGCTGCTGGAGCGGATCGGCACCCTTACTGGCGCGGACAGCCGCATCGCCCTCGACCACAGGTCGGGCTTCTTTGCGACGCCGGCGATCACCACTGCAGACGGAAAGCCAGACGCAAGCGCGGCCGCGCACTTTGCGAAGCTCGCCGCCGAGGCATCCTCGGCGATGTCACTGACCTCGCCAGCTGAGTGGCTACGCCGACACGGCTGGCGCCCCCGGGTGGAGGACGCGGCGACGGTCTTCATTCGCTACAACCGTCCCGTACCGACACAACTACAACATGCCAGAAATGGCGTCGCGTGGCTCGCAACGGGAGACCGTTATGACAGTTCCGCCAGGAGGTGAGGTGTGCTCGCGCTGATCCGGTTCAGTAAGCGCCCCTTACGCCGTTGGCTGGCGCGCAGTCGCGCTGCTTCACCGCACGACGCGAATCGCCGCGTAGCGCGTCGCAGCCTGGCCGCCAATCGTCGTGTTGAGCTCGACAATATAGTCGCCGGGTGAGACGGGCGAGAGCGTCAGGTCGACAGCCAGCACGGGACCGGAGGGAGTGTCGCGCTCGGTGACGGTGGGAGCAAACGGGAGCGGCTGTCCGAGCTTGTCGAGCAGCCGCGCGGAACGGTCACTGGGCATCGCCTCGACCGGCCATTCGACCCGCAGGCGCTCCGTACGGCGGAACTGCGGTTCGGCGGCCGGGACCCATGGCGCGCGCGCAGGCGTCAGCGCGCGGAACATGTACGCCGTGTCGCCGGCAGACGCAGACGCGGTGCCAGGCACGGTCAGAACTTCGTCCAGCGTCTCCGCCTTCGCCGTCGTCTTGACCGTCACTCGCCACTTTCCAGCACATTGGGATCCTAAGCTTAGAATTCCACGTGGACAAGTTGTCG
>JADMIO011121743.1_pt1 | contig 14429 bp, 20 predicted proteins | sample 8958161 | NCBI WGS metagenome assembly JADMIO01 (sample SAMN16585339, study PRJNA669376) | soil metagenome | isolation source: Crop rotation soil | place: USA: Cullars Rotation, Alabama | collected 2011 | reverse complement strand
CGCGACAACTTGTCCACGTGGAATTCTAAGCTTAGGATCCCAATGTGCTGGAAAGCGACGCTTTGCGCGTCGCCGTCGCGCAATTCCACCATCTCGGCGGTGGTGGATTTGAGTTGCAGGCTTCGGTTGCTGCTGGGTTCGCTGAAGCTGACGGCCAAGACGCCACTGCGGCGGATGGCGTCCAGTAGCAAGGGATATTTGAGACGCGACAAAAATACCGTGACCGCGCTGCCATCGGGCGCCACCCGGCAACCGGCGCTGCGCCCTTCAAAAGGACGATTGTGCGGATCGCGGGACGCCACCATGATGCTGACACCGCTTTCAATGAAGGCAATCTGATCTTTGTCGAGCCCGAACATGACGTCGCCTTCGGCAAAAGCTGGGGTTATTTTCCGTGTTCCAGCCATCGTGCGCAGGCGTCGCCCAATTGCGCTTGCGCCACTGTTTCATACCACCGGCAATCCTCCGCCGTCAGCACATCGCGCCAGCGGCCATTCGTGCCCTTGTGTACGAAAGTTTCGGCGCCACCGTCCCAGAAAGCGCCTCCCAGCGGCACGCTTTTGGTGGCATGCCGCTTCATGTAATCGAAGCTGCAATGCTCGACGATTTTGGGGAACATGCGTTCGTCGATCGCAACGTCCAGGAATTGCGCAATCTTGCGGATTTGGCCGGGCAAATCCGTTTTCAATTCGCTGAAATGAATCAGCAACACATTCGGCAGAGTGCGGACATTCCACCAGGACCGGATATTCTCCCAAAAGGGCCAGAAGGGATGTCCATCCCCCTCCATCCAGTCCACAAAATATTGACGAATGGAGGCCGGGGGTTTTCCGATGGGCGGCCCGACACGGCCCGGCGTGTCATTGAGCGCCTGGTACCAGGCCGCGTTGGCATTGGCATGGTGATTGAACATGCTCCACACCACGTCGCGGCCGTCACGTCCGATATAGATGTATTTGGCGCGGGGCGAGAAGACCAACGCATCCACCGGCAAATGGGTCTTAACGAAACGCCGGTGCGATTGCGCTTCCAGGGCCGAAAGCTTGATCGCTTTCGGCGGCAGCCGCAGATCGACCCAAGGCGACATCTGCGCCACTTCCAGTTCTTCAGCGCCGTTGAACAAAAGCTGTGACACGACCTGCTGAAGCCAAGTCGTTCCGGACTTGGCATAGGTGGCGATAACAATGTCGTTGTCGCGAAACTGAAATTCGTTCCAGATTGTCGAGTCGAAATGATGATTGTGGATTTCCCTGGTCTTTGCCGGCCAGGCAATCGTGTTCGCGGTCATGATTCCCCCATGCGCTTAAAAAAGCCCGGTGCTGCCACCGGGCCTTTTGGAATGCGGGCCGACTTACTTCGGCGTGATGTGGAACAGGGTGCCGGGATTGTCGTCTTCCAGCGCCCATAATGTGCCATCCGGCGCTTCCTCAACATCGCGGATTCGATGAGCGACGCCCCAGCGATTGAGAAGCTTGGCGCCGCCCTTGCCGTCAAATGCGATGCGGTTGATGGACTGGGTCGCCATGCCGCTGATCAAACCATTGCCGTTCCAGCCGGGGAAGGTATTGCCCTTGTAGAACATCAGATTCCCCGGCGCGATCACCGGGGTCCAATAGATCACCGGTTCGATCAGATCGGGGCGGCTCTTGGGATCGCCGACCGGTACATCGTCATAGTTGGGAGCGAAGCGGACTAGAGGCCAGCCGTAATTGCCACCCTTCTTGATCAGATTGAGGCCGTCTCCGCCCTTGGGACCATGCTCGACTTCCCAGAGTTCGCCGGTGGGCGAGAAAGCCAGGCCATAGGGCGTACGGTGACCCATGGTCCAGGTGTAGGCCGGGGTCAGGTTGGGCGTGGTGTAGGTATAGGTGCTGACCACCTTGGCAGTCTTGGCCGCTTCGGTGTCGGCGGGCGGATCGATCAGGTCAACCGTGGCCGCGCCGGTTTTGCCATAACCGGGATTGTCGGGCGCGGGCTTGCCATCCAGAGTCATGTGAAAAATCTTGCCCACCGGCTGGTCAGGGTCCTGGGCCGGCTTCATTCGTTGGCGATCGCCCACCGTCAGGAACAGTGAATTGCCATCCGGTGCGAATGCGATTTGCGCGCCGGGCTGGCCGCCCAACCCTTTGGGCAATTGCTTCCACAGAATCTCCAGTCCCTGAATGGCGGGCGGGCCGCTGAGGTTCAGCTTGCCACGCGCCAGAACCAGGCCGCCGCCATACTCGCCCGGTTCGACATAAGTGAGATAGACCATGCCGTCGGTGGCATAGTGAGGCGAGACAAACACACCCAGCATGCCGTTCTGGCCCTGGTAATAGACGGGGGGCACGCCACGCAGAGGCGTCTTCTTGCCGTCGGTGGTCACCAGATTGACGCGGCCGACCTTCTCCGTGATCAGCATGCGGCCATCGGGCAGGAAGGCGATGCGCCAGGGATAATCGAACGACGCCACCGGCGTCAGGGTGAAAGGCGGGTTCATGTCCGGTTTGCTCAGGCCTTCATTGACCTGCGCAACAGCGGACGCGGCGGGAAGCAAAGATAGCAACAGAGCCATTTTGAGCAATTTCATCGGGGTCCCCTTCCGAAGGTGTCGCCGCAGCCGGCGAATTGGTCTCGTTATAATCAATCAGATATTACGGCAAGGATATGACCAGCGGGGCGATTGCGCCCGCTTTTTTGGCCAGCGGATCATGACATAAGGCTAACATGGCCCGGCCACGCGGCAAGACCCCGCAAATGCCGATAAAACCAAAGGAAAATCCGTGAAGCGCGGCGCCCGCAATCAAATCCCCGGGAAAAGTCGTCCGGGTTGATGATGGAAGGTAGTTTCAGGCGCCGCGCTGAATCGCGACAGGGCGGACCTTGTCAGTCAGCGCCGCCAGAAATTCCCTATCCGCAGTCATGAAGGCAAAATGGCCGGCATCCGGAATCAACACCAGCTCCTTGTACGGGGCTTGCACCTTGTTGAAATAATCCACCGCCGCGGCCGTCACAGCGACGCGGTCCTCCCGGCCCTGGATGACGAAGAAGGCGGTATCAATCTGGGTTGCCGTTTTGGAAAGGTCGCTGGCGACCTGGTCAGGCAGTACAAGCTTGCCGGTGAAAAGCTGACCGTTCTGGTCATCCTCAAAATCCTTGTCGCCTTTCATCGCTTGCGCCTGCTGGCGCAGATGCGTCACCCAGTCCTGGTCCGGCTTGGTCCAATAGGAACGATAGGTGCGGGTGAAAGTGAAATACTGATGTGTGTCCTGGGGATCGGGTGTGCCGATGGCCTCCAACATCTGGACGGTGGCGGTGTCATTGGCTGCTTTCGCCTCCGCCAGCATGATGTCGAACTGGCCCTGCACATTGGCCGCCCAGCTTTCCACCTGTCCTGATCCCACATAGGCGGCGAACAGGCCGGGCCGCGCCTGGACCGCCGTCACGCCGACCAGCGAGCCCCAGGAATGGCCGAACAGGATGATCTTATTTTTGTTCAGATGACGGCAAAGATACTCCGCCAGTTCGACACCATCGGCGGCAATGCGCTTGAGACTGACGTCCGGCGTTTTGTCGCCGCCGCTATGGCCGAAGGTATGGCCGGCGCCGCGCTGGTCCCATTGCACCACCGTGAAAGCTTTCTGCCACGGAATATATTTGCCGGCATTGGGCCATTGCACATCGGCCGGGCCGCCATGCACCACCAACAGGACCGGATTGGCGGCATTGTCACCCTTGATGCTGATCCATTGTTCGATGCCGCCCAGCGGGACATAAGCGGTTTGGTCAATCGCCTCGGCGGCGCGGACCCGCCCTGACACGACGAAGGCGCCCGCAAGCAGGCCAACTATGTCTCGCCGTGATGGTGCAAATCCGGCCAAGGCTTCCCCCACCGTCATCCGCCAGTTTAAGCGATTGCCCGGTGTGGAGCGAGTTACAACCCTTCCACGCCCGCGTGGCAGGCCGGACCAGGATCAGGCTTTGATAATCGCCTTGCGTTTGACACGCTTTGGCGCTTGCGGAGCGGCTTCCATATTGGCCGCTTCCTTTGCCAGTCTCAGAGCCTTTAGACGGATGGTCTTGGCGTCACTGGCGGCGGATTCGGCGGAGGCCTGCTGCTTCACCAGCGCGGTGCGGCGCTCCCAGGCCACGAAATGGCTCTCGGCGTTGCGGCGCGCGCTATTCTTTTTTTCGGATGTGGGAAGATTTTCGATTGTGTTCTCCAAAACAAAAAAGGGCGGCCGCCTTTCGGCAGCCGCCGTTTCATTTATGCGAGCTGCAGATTGCCGGCTTTGGAGCCGCGCGAATCCGGCTGAATGTCAAACGAGACTTTCTGGCCTTCGCTGAGGGTGCGGATGCCGGCCGCTTCCATGGCCGAGGCATGGACAAACACGTCCTTGCCGCCGCCTTCGGGCGCGATAAAGCCGAAGCCTTTGGTGGAGTTGAAGAACTTTACGGTTCCGATGGTCATGTATTTTCCTTAGGACATCAGATGTTGCCGCCGATGCGGATGCATGGCGGACGTGAGAAACGACATCGGAGTCTAAAGGAAGTATTCGGTTCGTCCGGCACGCGAAGAAGCGGGTCAGAAAGACAGAAGTGCTTCGTCTGACAGGGACGTAAGAACCACGTGCGGCTAGGTGTATGCGGGGAGTGCGGTTTTTACAAGGCTGGGGCCGGAAGTTTGCAGGGTCATCGTGATAGACGGGCGGCTGAAACCCGGCAAATCGTCCATTGCAACAAAGGCATGCATGCTTTCCGGCCCCCGCAATTACGTAATGTTCGCGAAGTCTTCCATTTCATAGAATGGCCGGATTTCAAGGTCGGACGGACCCGGCATCGGATTGGGACACTTTTTGGCCCAGTCGATGGCTTCGTCCAGCGACTTTACTTCCCAGATCCAGAAGCCGGAGAGAATGTCGCTCTCCTTGCCGCCGAACGGCCCTTGGGTGACGCTGCGGTCCTTGCCGGCGAAATGCACCCGGGCGCCTTTGGCAGTGGGCTTGAGACCGGCGCCGTCTTTCATCACCCCGGCGGCGATGAGCTGTTGATTGTATTTGCCCATCTCCTCCAGCAATTGCTTGCTGGGCAAGGTGCCCGATTCCGATTCTTTGGTCCCTTTGACCATCACCATTACGCGCATCGTTCTCTCCCTTTGTTTGGTTTGAAATATCCAGCGACCGCGCCTCAGCCAGGCGGGATCGGCATCACCGGCATCACTTCCACGGCTTCGCCCGGAAAATCCGTGAAGTGAGGATGGTTGAGAAAGAGTTTGGCGGCTTCCTCGTGGCTGGCCGCCGTCACGACGACGAACCCGCCCAAATTGTTGCTGATATCCTGGATGCCGCTGGGCGACACTCTTTTGGTCTTACCCAATGGGCCGCCTTCCTGGCCCACGATCACGCTTTGATGCTTGACCATCCAATCCTTCCAGGCGGCGATGCCTTTGCGTTCCTTTTCCTTGCGCTCGGCCTCCGGCAGGGCCATCCAGGCCTGCATGCGAGGATTGTTCCGGCTGCCGACAAATACGGCGAGATAGGTGTCTTTGCTCATGGCGTCTTCTCCTTTGTGGTTGGTCGTTGGCGGTTATCGGCTGATCAGTTTGAAACGGTCGAGGGCGAGGACAGTGCCGGGACCATGTGCGGCGGCGAATAACAGGCCGGCCAGAAACGTGAAATGGTCGGTGAAAAAACCGAACTCATCCTGATTGGCTTTCCAGTGCGAGGGGCCGTGAAATGAAAAACCCAGGAACACCACATAGACGGCGGCAATCAGCGCGGTTTCGGTGAAGAAAGCGCCGGTCAGGAACCCAAGCGTCAGGGCCGCTTCCAGCAGCGCCGCCAGGATGGCGAGGATATAAGGCATCGGGAACCCCGCGGCGGCGATATATTGCGCCGTCTGGCCCATGCCCATCAGTTTGAAGGACAGGGCCATGGCGAAGAGGGCGGCAAAGATCAAACGGCCGGTAAGCGGTGCATAACGAAGCATTGTCTTTCTCCCCTTGTTTATCTCAGGCCGATTTCGGCATTTTGCTGATATCCATCCAGGTGATTTCCCAGTGATGGCCGCCGGGATCCTGGATACTGCGCTGATACATGAAGCCGTGATCCGTCGGTTCATCGACGGGCGTGCCGCCTTGCGCGGAAGCGGCTGCGATCATGGCGTCCACGGCGGCGCGGCTGTCGACAAACAGGCCCAGCGCCAATTCGCCGGTGACGGGCGGTTTGTCGGTGAAGGTGGCCCACCTCTCATGGGTCATCACCATCACGAAGAAATTCTCGGAAAACGCCATGCAGGCATTACCCTCGCCGGTGAATTGCGGATTGATGGCCGCGCCCAAGGCGGCATAGAAGCCCTTGGCCTTTTCCAGATCCTTGACCGGCATGCTCACAAAAAATTGGCGGCTCATGCTGCGTTCCTCCGTTTTCCAAACAGGCATTCGACATAGCGGCGCAGATGGTCCACGCTCTGCGTGGCGATCTCGGCCGAGCCGGTGGCTTTGGCCAGGATGAAAGCGCCCTGCAGGACCGCCTGGGTGTGCAGAGCCAGGCTTCTGGCGGTCCAATCGCCAACGATATTGTGACGCTTCATCGCTTCGGCGATGTCGGTTTCGATCTTCAGGCAATGGCCGGTGATGGAGGCTTCGCAGGCATCGCGGATATCGGGCGCGCTGGCATAGGTCTCCTGCACCATGGTGCCGACCAGGCAGGTGAACGCCGGCAGTTCGCCGGCGATCAGGGATTTGCGGAAATCGATATAGCCCAACACGCGATCCAGAGGATCCGGGTGCTGGTGATAGGCCTGGGTTTCGAAGAAGGCGCCGGTCATCTCAGACCAATAATCGGCGGCGGCGATGCCGAAAGCTTCCTTGTCCTTGAAGTGATGGAAAAAGGAGCCCTTGGCGACGCCGGCGGCGGCGCACAACTCATCGATCGAGGTGGCGGCATAACCCTTGGTGCGGATCACGGACAGGGCGGCATCCAGCAGCTTCTGTTTGGCGTTGGGTTGGTGTGGTGTTGCGCTCATGCGGAGAGTTGTACCGACTGGTCGGTATAATCGCAAGAGAAAAGACCGTCCTGCTCTGAATTTTTTTAAAAGGCTGTTTTTCAGTTGGTTAAAGGTACACCGCGCAGGATTTTGGGGCGTGAGCATGCCTAGCTTTTCTGCGCGCGCAGCGCGCTCAGAAAAGCTGGCACTAGCCGAGCGCAGCGACGATGGGAGCGCGGAGCTTATTTCCACAGCCGCGTGCTCATAGCACCCGCGACGAACTCACGGCACAAAAGCCAAGCGGCATAACAAGAGCGATTGGCGGCGGTGGCGCTCCTGTCAGCCGGTTATGCTACCGCCGCCAATGCCCGCCGCGCCATACACGCGCGGCGAACCAAAAGCCAAGCGGCTAACGCCAGGGATGACCGCGATAGTTGTCGTGAACAACAACATGGCCCCGGACCCAATAATGGCCAGCCGGCTCGACCACACAGCCGGCCAGCATCGGCACCGCGGCCAGCGCGACAGTGGCGAGGATTACGAATTTGCGCGTGTGGCGTCTCATGTCTGGTCTCCTCTCGTTGCGGCAAGAAGATTGGCAGCCTGCAACTGAACCGAGGCCGACACCTGCGTTCATCGCCGGTTCATAATCCATCGCGCGGTTGCCGCCGGGAACATTAAACCCGGGCTGACGTTATGGGGACGTGAGGGCACCTGGGCGCGTGGAGCCGCGTCCGTAAGCTTTGGAGATTCCTATGAAGACGAGAATTGCCGTTTTGGGCGCGCTTTTCACCGCCTGCATGGCCAGCAGCGCTTTGGCGGACTGGGACACGCTGGGGACGGTTGAAGTCGGCCCGCGCAACGGCCCGATGGACCGCAACGGCGGCATGGGCATGAGCATGACCCGCGATACCCATGTCTTCGATCTGGGCGGTCCGGTGGAGAAGCTGCAACTGCGCGCCGAGCGCAATGACGTGAATTGCCGTTCCGTCAGCGCCACATTCGACAATGGCCAGGACCGCCGGCTGTTCAGCGGCCCCTTGCGCGAAGGCCGGGCGGTGAATGTCGATGTCCCCGGCCGCGGCCGTTATATCCGCCGCCTGGATTTCAACTGCGGCACCGACGGCCGTCCCGCCGCCATCAGCATCGTCGCGGATGTGGGTGGTTATCGCGATGCCTGGCGCCGCAGCCCCGACTGGCAGCGCAACTGGGCCCGGGTGTTCAACTGGGGCAGCAATGCCATCAACAATTGGCAGATGGTGGGGAGCGAAAGCTTTGACGGCCGCAATGACAGTGAAACCAGCTATGCCGGCTGGCGGGGCATGCATGTGGATGCGGTGGCGCTGAAACCGCTGGAAACCGACGCCCGCTGCAGCCGGGTGGTGGCCCGCTTCGACAATGGCCGCCGCCAGGTGCTGGCCCTGCACAATGGGGATCTGCTGCGCCGTGGCGAGTATGAAAAGCTCGACCTGCCGGGTGACACCCGCAACCTGGCCAGCCTGGACATGCGCTGCCGCGCGGTGGATGCGCGGCATGTAACAATCCAGATTTTCACGTCGCATTGAAGGATTGAATACAAAATAAAAAAGGCCCGCTTAACAGCGGGCCTTTTCAAATAGCAAACTCACGCTGCGAGGGATTTTGCGGCGTGAGCAGGAGCGTCGCGCGGAGCGTACAAAAGTACGTGAGCACGCGCGACGCACTCACGACGCTAAAGACCCGCAGCATCTACTATTGATCTCTGAAGTAAGGCTCGACGGTGCCTTTGTACTTCACAGTCATCGCATTGCCGTGACGGTCGACGGATTTTCCCACCGCCAAGCGCACCCAGCCCTCGCTGACGCAATATTCCTCGACATTGTTTTTTTCCACGCCATTGAAGCGGATGCCCACGCCCCGCTCCAGCAAGGCAGCGTCATGGAAAGGACTTTGTGGGTTCACCGAAAGCCGGTCCGGAGGCTGGGCGGGCGGGGGGCCGGCGGGCTTGTCGTCATTCTGGGGCGTATCGGTCATGGATCTGAAATACGGGATCGAAAGCCCGGCCTCAAGCCCCTAGTCGCGTCAGGGTTGCACGCGCCAGGGGCTCAAAGCAGGATGCGGCCGATTCAAATATTCCAGGGAGAAACACATGGCATTTTCCATTTACGAAGCGCTGGTTCCGCCGGTCACCCATATGCTGGGCAGCTATTCCGGCTTTCTCACCAAGGCGGAGAATTACGCCAAGGAAAAAGGCATCGATGCCAAATCCTATCTCGACGCCCGGCTTTACGACGACATGCTGCCTTTGACCAAGCAGGTGCAGATCGCCAGCGACCAGGCCAAGGGGGCGGCGGCCCGCCTGAGCGGCGGCGAAGCGCCGAAATACGAAGACAATGAAGCCAGCTTCGATGAACTGCGCGCCCGCCTCAAGAAAACCATTGCTTATATGCGCGGTGTCGATCCCAAGGCCTTTGAAGGATGCGAAGACCGCAAGATCCATCTCAAATTTCCCAACGCGGAATTCAATTTTGTCGGCAAGGACTATCTGAACAATTGGGTGCTGCCCAACGTCTATTTCCACATCACCACAGGCTACGGCATCCTGCGCATGAAAGGCGTGCCGCTGGGCAAGCCTGATTTCTTGTCTGGCGAAAAAGTCTGAAGGTCAGGAAGGGCGGCCGGTGGCCGCCCTTTTTTCATAGGCCAGGCAGGCCCGGGCCCGGCATATGAAGACCGTCGCTCAGGCTGCTGTTGTGGCGAAAGTGACCACCGTCATCGCGTTGCCAGACATTAGCGCCGTTCAGATACCAATAATGGCCATCCGCGCCCCAAAAGCCGCCATGAAAGGGACCGTAAAAGCCGTCATACAGAACATCTGATCGATAAAAAGATCCGTTGGCGTTGACATCGACGGGGTCCGGCGCAGGGGTGAGATAATCACACCCGCACAACAGCAGGGCAGCGGCAGCAAGGACAAGGTTCCTGATCATGCGAGCCTCCCTTTGCGAAAGCCTCCCTGATTCTGGAAACGATTGTCGCCTATATCCGGCTTGGCGTGGGTGACTAAAATAGTTTATAATCATTCTAATATATATGGAAGAGGATAAAACCATGGCGAAAAACAGCAAGTCCCGGAAATCCACGCCCAAGGCCCCTGCCCGGCTGGAGACCCCCACCGATCTTTCCCACAACGCTGTGCCGGAAATCGCCGAGGCCCTGAATGGGTTGGTGGCCGATGGCTACGCGCTCTACACCAAGACCAAGAATTTTCATTGGCATGTCTCGGGTCCGCATTTCCGCGACTATCACCTGTTGTTCGACGACCAGGCGACCGAGATTTTCGCCACCATCGATGACCTGGCGGAGCGGGTGCGCAAGCTGGGCGCCCGCACCATTCATTCCATCGGCGAAATCGCCAAACTTCAGACCATCAAGGATAACGACAAAAGCTTCGTCAGCCCCGGCGACATGCTGCGGGAGCTGATGCAAGACAATAAGACGGTGATCAAGCGCATGCGCGCGGCCCATGAAGTGGCCGATAAACATGGGGACATCGCCACGGCATCGATTTTGGAGAATTTTATCGATCAAGCAGAAAAGCGTAACTGGTTTCTGTTTGAAGCCAGTCGCAAAGGCTCATCTGGCGGCCATTGACCCGGTTCCGGCTGCTCGCCCAAGCTCGCAGCGTTGGCTTAGCTTTTCTTAGCAAGCCAAGGCGAGCTTAGAAAAGCTTGCCCTAGCCGAGCGCAGCGAGGATGCGCCGCGCGAAACGGTCCGCTGGACCGTTTCGTTTGCCTCCGGCAAACCGCTCCTCACCCTTCGACAAGCTCAGGGTGAGGATTAAGCACAATCCTCAGCCCAGTTGCTCCAAATACCCCGAAGCGGCTAAAGGATTGCCGAGCCCGCCGCGCGCCAACGACGTGAGGCGGGCGAGAAAACCCTTTAGCCGTTTCCGGAGCACCGCCTTGTCCGCCGCCGCCCAAGCCGACATCACCATCACCTTGCCCGACGGCAAGACGATGAACTTTCCGCGCGGCGTCACCGGCCAGGAAATCGCCGCCGCCATCGGTCCGGGGCTGGCCAAGGCCGCCCTGATCCTGGAGGTCAATGGCCAGGAATATGACCTGTTCCGGCCCATAGAACAGGACGCCCATATCCGCATCATCACCAAAAAGGATGAGAAGGCGCTGGAGCTGATCCGGCACGACGCCGCCCATCTGCTCGCGATGGCGGTGCAGGAGCTTTATCCCGGCACGCAAGTCACCATCGGCCCCGCCATCGAAGACGGTTTTTATTACGACTTCGCCCGGGCCGAGCCCTTCACGCCGGAAGACCTGCCCAAGATCGAAGCCAAGATGCATGAGATCGTCAAACAGGCGCGTCCGACCCGGCGGGAAGTGTGGCCGCGCGACAAGGCGGTGCAGCATTTCAAGGATATGGGCGAGAGCTACAAGGCCGAGCTGATCCAGTCGATCCCCGCCAATGAAGATGTCTCGATCTATTGGCATGGCGACTGGCACGATCTGTGCCGCGGCCCGCATTTCCGCACCACCGCCGAAATCGGCGACGCATTCAAGCTGACCAAGATTGCCGGCGCCTATTGGCGCGGCGATGCCAAGAACGCCCAGCTTCAACGCATCTATGGCACGGCCTGGCGCGATAAGAAGGAGTTGGACGCCTATCTGCAGCGGCTGGAGGAAGCGGAGAAACGCGACCACCGCAAACTGGGCCGCGAGTTGGAGCTTTTCACTTTCGCGCCAGATGTCGGCGCCGGGCTGCCGTTATGGATGCCCAATGGCATGGTGATCCGCCAGGAACTGGAATTCCTGGCCTTGAACGAAGAGCGCAAGGACGGTTATCGCCGCGTCGCCACCCCGCATATCGCCAAGGAAGCGCTCTATTACCGCTCCCGCCATCTGCCCTATTACGGCGAAGGCATGTATGCGCCGCTGGATATTGACGGCGAGAATTACCGCCTGCGTCCCATGAACTGCCCGCATCATCATTTGATCTATGGGGCGACGCGGCATTCCTATCGCGAACTGCCCTTACGCATCGCCGAATATGGCCAGGATTATCGTTATGAAGCCTCAGGCGGCCTGTCGGGCCTGATGCGGGTGCGCGGCTTCTGCATGAATGACGCGCATATCTATTGCCGCTATGACCAGGCCAAGGATGAATTCATCCGGGTGATGAAGCTGCATGCCCGCTATTACGAGCTGTTGAACATCAAAGAATACTATATGCGACTGTCCCTGCCCGACTTGGACAAGCTGGATAAATATGTCGACGAGCCGCAGAAATGGCTCGATGCCTTGGCCATCATCCGCCAGGCGATGGACGAATCCGGGCTGCGATATGTCGAAGGCAAGGGCGAAGCCGCCTTCTACGGCCCCAAGATCGATTTCATGATCAAATCCGCCATCGGCACCGAATACACTATCTCCACCAACCAGCTCGATTTCCTGGCGACCCAGACCTTCGACCTTTCCTATATCGGCGAGGATGGCGCGGACCATCCGGTCTATGTCATTCACCGCGCGCCGTTGGGCACGCATGAACGCTTCACTGCCTTTTTGATCGAGCATTATGCCGGGGCCTTCCCCACCTGGCTGGCGCCGATCCAGGCGCGGGTCATCCCGATTTCGGACAAGGCGGCGGATTATGCCCAAAAGGTGCTGGACGCCCTGTTCAACGAGCCGGTGGTGAACGGAACCGCCGGCCTCAGGGTGGACATCGACACCGCGCCGGAGCGGATGCAGAAGAAGATCCGCGACGCCCAGTTGCAGAAGATCCCCTATATGTTGGTGGTGGGTGAACGGGAAGCCGCTGAGGGTAAGGTCGCGGTGCGGTTGCGCTCCGGCAAGGATTTGGGCGCCATGCCGCTGGAAAGTTTCATCGCCCGGGTCAAGAAAGAGGCCGAATCCCGGGTGGATGTGGCCGAATAGCCCTTTTCCGGGGCCCTTTCCCACCCTATCTTAGCGCTCGAATCCGGTCCGTCGGACCGGCCGCGCATAAGTCCCGCGCGTCTCACGAAAGGCCCCGTTCTCACCATGATCGAACTTCAGTTCGCTTGTGTCTCTGAACGGACCGGCGAGCGTGATTTCGCATGGGCCAAGAACAGGAGAGAGTCATAGTCGGTAGACGTCCGCAGGAAGCTAACAAACCCCCCAGCAAGGGCGGTCCTAGCATCAACGAAGAAATCACCGCCAAGGTCATTTTCCTGATCGGCGATGACGGCCACAAATATGGCGAACTCGGGCTCGATGAAGCCCTCGCCCTGGGCGAGGAAAAAGGCCTGGATGTCGTGGAGTTGTCTCCCGACAACAAGCCGCCGGTCTGCAAGTTGATGGACTTCGGCAAATACAAATACGAACAGCAGAAAAAGGCCAACGAGGCCCGCAAGAAGCAGAAGGTCATCGAGATCAAGGAGATCAAGATGCGCCCGACCATCGACGATCACGATTATGACGTGAAGATGCGGGCGATGAAGCGCTTCTTCGACGATGGCGACAAGGTCAAGGTGACCTTACGTTTCCGCGGCCGTGAAATGGCGCACCAGCATCTGGGCATGGAATTGCTGACCCGGGTCCAGAAGGACACCGAAATCTTCGCCAAGCTGGAACAATATCCCAAGATGGAAGGCAGACAGATGATGATGGTTCTCGCGCCCCGGTAGGGCGCTCGAACCATCATTTTGATCTGAACTGCCTGTACCAATGTGCCGGGCGCGCCCAAGCGCCCGGCGGGCGCGAGAAGCTCGCGGCCGTGAGCCGCGACGGCTTTAGCCGGCAAATCGGTCCAGTGGACCGATTTGAGCAGCGAACGCCGCGAGCCGGCCTTAGCGGGCGAAGCCCGCTTCCAGCACGTTTGTTTCCATTAAAATCTGGCTGGCGAGCTGGACGCGCTTCTGTTTTAGGGCGCTGACAACGTGGGTATCGGTCAAAGCAGCGCCTCAGCCCGTGCGAGCAACGCGGCCAGTTTCTTGCGCCCTTCCGGCGTGATGGGCAGGTAGATGGCGTTCGCCTCTTCGCGGATGGCTTCGAGGCGCGGGTCTTTAATATGCGGACTGGTGAAGTCGTCCCAATCCCACTCGCCGCCCGTGTCCTCCATGAAGTCCCGGAGGTATTTAACGACTTCGGCGACGGTGCGGTCTTTGGCCATAATCGCCAAATTACCCCCAGACCCCCGAAGTAAAAAGAAGGGTTTTGGAACGGGGTTAGGCGAAGCGACGAACCTTGTTATCCGCCACAATCACATCCGAAATACTCTTCCACGCTACCTTGCCGCTTTCCACCAGGAGCAAGGCCTGGGTGCCGGTGGCGGTGAAGATATAAGCGTTGCAGTCGGCGCTGAGATAGCAACCCTGCACCGCCGGATCGAGGGCGTCGAACGCCGCCGTATCCTTGGGCATGAAGTCTTCCATCAGCCTTTCCAGCACAGTGGGATCCGAAGCTTGGAATTCACGTGACTTGAAGTCGCGG
>JADMIO012791490.1_pt1 | contig 14431 bp, 13 predicted proteins | sample 8958161 | NCBI WGS metagenome assembly JADMIO01 (sample SAMN16585339, study PRJNA669376) | soil metagenome | isolation source: Crop rotation soil | place: USA: Cullars Rotation, Alabama | collected 2011 | reverse complement strand
CGCGACGCAGCCGAGCGGCTCGACGCGTACCGGCCGAGTCCCGTGGGCCGAGCTGTTGCGCCGGGTGTTCGCCACCGACGTGCTGTCGTGCCCGTGCGGCGGCCGTCGCAGCGTGGTCGCCGTCGTCGTCGCCGCCGCCCGAGCGCGCGCGGTGCTCGCGACGCTCGGACTCCCGTGCACCCCGGCGACCTTCGCGCCTGCACGAGACCCGCCACAGGCCGCGTTCTGGTTCGACGCCCCCCCTGGCCGCTCTCGGACACCTTGATGCGCGCCACGAGCAACCCCGGTCCGGATCGCGGGATCGCGCCGGAAAGACCCGGGCGGTTCACCAGACAGGCGTGCCAGGCGGCACGCATTGAGAGACCGTGCAGGTCCCGGCGTTGACGACCTCCCCCTCCGACTCGGCGAGACTCAATCGAGTTGTCAACATCGCGCCGCAGTTCTCGTGGGCCTCCAAGCCGGCCTCATCGCGCGTGTTCCCTGTGCCCGTCGAAGACGTTGTCGAATAGTGCCAGGGGCCATTTCCCAAGCGCGTTCCGACGCTTACCTGGGCCGTGCACATCCACTTGTCGGTCACGAACGCCATCTTGATCTCGGAACAGGACGCCTGATCGATTCGCCAGCGATGGCCGTCAGCCGCGGCACGCGTACACAGGTCGCTGCAACGGCCGAGCGACAGCACGCCGCACTGCGAGACCCGACCACACACTGACGAACAGCCCACGTATACGTTCGCTGCGGGCCCGCTGGGGGACTGCGCCGACGCTTGGGGCTGTCCGGCTGCCGGTCTGGGGGAATTGTCCCGGAACGGAGTCGAGCCCTCCCCACCGCGGACTGGAGCCCTCTCATTGCGTGTCGGGACCGGACCACGCGCCGGGGCACGCGCCCCGCGCTGCTTTTCGGCGTCGTCCAACTCCTTGTCGCGCAGCTTGCCGTCGTGGGCGGTTACCTCGGTTCGCGTCGAGGGGGTTGGCGCCGAAGAGCGCTGGTGTTGGTCGACCGCGCTCTGGACCACGCTAGCGATCTGCTGGATCTGCTTACACGAGGCCCGCATCCCGATCAGGAGCTGCGCACGTCCCTCCTCGGACGCCTCGACACGCTGTTGCTTGCAGTTGTCCAAGCACTTCATGGTGTAGCTGGGCACCTTGCAGTCTGTGAACCGCTGGCACATCGCTTTGCACGTTGGCTGCGGCTCCGCGTCACTCGGTGTCGGAGCGGCCACTACGAGGACTGCCATCGCAAGAAACACCCAGGTGGTTCGCTGCACGGGCTCTCCAGGTGCACGCACCGTGCCAGCACCCAACCTATCGTTTGCGAGGGCCGATGGGTGGGTTTCGTGACGCGGGGACGTCCCCCATTGGGAGGCGCTCCGATCGATCGGTCGGCGGTGTTCATCGTGCCGATGATGTAGACGTTCGGCGGGACCCAGAAGGGAGGTTCTCCCGGCTTCGCGTATGCGAGCTCGACGTGCCATCGTGGCTCGCGCTTGTCCGGCTCGATCAGGAGCATCAGCTCGCCGAGGATCTTGCTGAGGTTGCCGCGGTTGATCTCGTCGATGATCATCACGTGGGGGCGATCATCGCGCCGCGCCTGTTCGCAGAACGTGAACATCGGGCCGTCGCGATACGCGAAGCCACCGTCCACGGGGCGGTAGCCCCGCACAAAGTCCTCGTACGCATACGACCGGTGAAACTGCACGCGTTTGATCCGACTGTCGTCCTTGGACCCGAGCAACACATAGGCGAGTTCCCTGGCAACGAAGGTCTTACCGACTCCAGGCGGCCCTTGCAGCACGAGGTTCTTCTTGTACTGCAGCAACTCCACGAGGCGTGCGAGTTCGGCGTGTGACAGGAACACCTGCTTGATGGCGTCCTGGAGGGTGTACGGTGGCGCCGGGCTCGGGACGGGACCTTAGCCGCCGAGCGGCCTGACATTGTCCGGGTTCCGGCCGGATCTCGGACGCCTTCCGACGAGCGTGGAACCTGCAGCTCGGCCGCGCCGTCGTCGCGATCGGCCCCGGCGGGGTTGGGTGCAGCTGATCGACCTGGTCGGCCGGGATGTCCGGACGCCTGCGGGTCATCGCGCGCGCCGGCAGCACAGACGGCACACCGCCCCGACCGCTGTGGCGCTGTCGCTGCAGCTGCGGCGCCGAGCCGATCGTGTACGCGGCCTACCTGCTGTCAGGCCGCACGCGGTCGTGCGGCTGCCTTCACGCGGAGCGGGCGCGGGTGTTGATTGCCGTCGCGCGGGCCCAGCGACGACGACGACGGCGGCTGGAGGGGCCGTTCCGTGGCCGAACTCGCCGTAGCCCGGCCACGTCTCGACGAGCGCGACTCTCGATCCGCTCGAGCGCGACCTCGACGCCGGTGACCGCTCGACGAGCGCGACCTCGACCACCACCAGCGGGCCGACAGCCGGCAGCTTCGGATCGGCTTGCGCGTTTCGAGACGGTCGACGTTGAGGGGGCCATCAGGTAAATTCGAACTGCCTGGGGGCGACTTGGACCGAGCGCGGAAGCATCCAGCAGCAGGATCCGGGGAGCGTTCCTCGGATGCAGAGTCATGAGTGATCAGGGCGGCGTCACCCGAGACCCGGACGCACCAGTTCCCGGCGTCCGCATCAATCAGTACGAGATGATCGAGCTGATCGGCACGGGTGGGATGAGCAGCGTGTTCCTCGCCCGCGATCTCCGGCTCGGCCGCCGTGTCGCGGTCAAGTTCCTGCGGTCCACCGAGCCCGTGCTGACCCAGCGGTTCCTGGCCAAGGCGCGCACCACCGCGCGCTGCCAGCACGACAATATCGTTGAGATCCACGAGGTCGGCGAGCACAACGGCGCGCCGTACATCGTGATCGAGTACCTGAATGGCAAGCCCGCTGACCTACCTCACCGAGAACGGCCAGAAGTTGCCCTACACCCGCGCCGTTGAGATCATGTGCTCGGTGCTGCGCGCGCTGCAGTGCGCCCACGAGCACGGCATCGTCCACCGCGACCTCAAGCCCGACAGCATCTTCATCACCGAGGCCTGCACGATCAAGGTGCTCGACTTCGGCAACGCGAAGGACGCGGACGCCGAGAAGGCCGGCAAGCCGCGGATGCCGAGCCCGCTCGAGCTCGCGACCGGCACCAATAGCAGCCTGGCCCGGGTCGGCATGATCATGGGCACGCTGAAGTACATGTCGCCCGAGCAGTGGGGGATCGGGATCGAGATCGATCACCTCACCGACGTGTGGGCGTGCGGCATCCTGCTGCACCGCATGATCTGCGGGCGCCACCCGCTGCACCCGCTTGACGGCAACCAACTGGTGGTCACCGCGAAACCTGACCTGCCGATGCCGTCAATGGCCGAGGCTGCGCCGAGCGATGTGCCGCGCGAGCTGATCCAGATCGTTGACCGCTGCCTGCTCAAGAACAAGGAGCAGCGCTGGCAGTCGGCCGCCGAGCTGCTGTCGGCACTCGAAATGTTCCTGCCTGGCCGGCGGCCCCAGACGCCGCAGGGTGTTCCCGCAGATGCGTGAGTTGGGACGAGTGACCGCTGACCTGGCGGTGTTGACCGTGCTCCCCGAGGAATATGCCGCGGTGCGGGCGCCTGCGCGAGCCAGAGTAGGGACGGAAGCGGTAGGGGGCAGGAAATCGGATGACGAACTTGTTGTGTCCGCCAGACCATAGACATCGCCCTGCGTAGCCTGGTCCGAATGTCCGGCCGGCATCCAGACGGCCTCCGACGAGTTTGAAACCTCTGCCACGGTGAGGTGCCAGCCGCCTTGAGCGTCAGCGCGAATGCCGTAGCAAGGCTGCGATGATCGCGTGGTCGGTACCGTCGCTGTTCGAGGCCGGTTGTCCGAAACTTGACGACGAGGCCCACACGTCGAGGATGGGACACATGAATGCTGCCGAACAGATCGCATCAACACTCTCGGAGCCTTTGACCTGGGCCGCGATCTGCGAGCGGTACCCCGACGAATGGGTCGGTGTGGTCGACATCGACTATGACGATCCGCATGTCTTCGACTTCCGGACGGCACGCGTCGTCAGCCACAGCAAGACGAAACGCGAAGCACTCGACCAAGCGCGCCCCTGGTGGAATCACTACAAGCTCATCGGCTGCTACTTCACCGGTCGCCTTCACATACGGCCCTTCCTTCGCCCCTCCATCATCCTCGACGACGAGACTCGCGACGCCTTTCGTTACCGACGGTGACCTGATCATCGTCGAGACACTCCTGACCGGCCCCCCTGAGCGACTTCAACTATGAAATTCGATCGTCTGAACGCCGCATTCTCGTCGAGAAGACCGGCCCATGAACGCGCAGCGGAGTGCAGGTTGATCAGGTAGGCGCGCGTCGCGTGACGAACTCCCAAAGCAACCCCGGACGGGCTCTCCCGGGCGGTGGCCTGTGGCCATGGGGGTTGCTCGCTGGCAGGGCTGGCCTTCCGCGGCCCGACCGGCGACAAACGAGGGACTCCATGACATCCCGACTCGGAGCCCTGGTTCTTTCGCTGGCCGCCTGCGCGAGTCGCGGCGGGCCCGTCACCGCCGGCGTTACGGCCGATCGCGAGCTTGCCGCCGCGCCGCCGATCGATCGCGTCGCGATGGCCGAGCGCGTGCGCGACGAGACGCGGCGATCGTGGGCCGCGTACGCCCGATACGCGTGGGGCCACGACGAGCTCAGGCCGGTGACGCACACCGCGCGCGACTGGTACGGCACGCCGCTCCTGATCACGCCGGTCGATGCGCTCGACACGCTGGTGATGCTCGGACTGTCCGACGAGGCGAACGCCGCGCGCAGGCTGATCGACGAGCGGCTGTCGTTCGATCAGGACATCACGGTCAAGAACTTCGAGATCACGATCCGCGTCCTGGGCGGGCTGTTGTCAGGATATCAGCTGACCGGGGACGCCCAGCTGCTCCGGCTGGCCGACGATCTCGGCGCTCGGCTCCTGCCGGTGTTCGGCTCGCCGACCGGGATGCCGTATATGTACGTGAACCTGAAGACCGGGAAGGCATCCGGCGCGAAGACCAACCCGGCCGAGATCGGGACGCTGATCCTCGAATTCGGCGCGCTGTCGAAGCTGACCGGCAAGCCCGTGTACTACGACAAGGCCAAGGCCGCGCTGGTCGCGCTGTATGCGCGGCGCTCCTCGCTCGGGCTGGTCGGCGAGGAGATCGACGTCGAGTCGGGGCAATGGACGAGCCCGGCGAGTCACGTCGGCGGCGGCATCGACTCGTACTACGAGTACCTGCTCAAGGGCGCGCTGCTGTTCGGCGACGAGGACCTCGCGCAGATGTGGCGCCAAAGCCTTGCCGCGATCGACGCCCGCCTGGCCGATGAGAGCGCCGGCGAGTTGTGGTACGGCCAAGCCGACATGGACTCCGGCCGGCGGACCGCAAGCGAGTTCGGCGCGCTGCACGCGTTCTTGCCCGGCGTCCTCGTCCTCGGCGGCGAGCTCGAGCGGGCGCGACGACTCGAGGCATCGTGCTTCCGGATGTGGCAGCTCCGCGGCGTCGAGCCGGAGCTGATCGATTACCGCACGCTGGCGATCCGCGACGCCGGGTACCCGCTCCGGCCCGAGATCATCGAGTCGGCGTGGTACCTGCGGCGCGCGACCGGCGATCCCCAGTACCTCACGATGGGCAAGGCATTCTTCGACGCCCTGGTTGCACACGCGCGCGCAGGCGATGGCTTCACGGTGCTGACCAGCGTCGAGACCATGGCGAAGGGCGACCTGATGCCGAGCTACTTCCTCGCCGAGACGCTCAAGTACCTGTACCTGATCTTCGCGCCGGATGGCGCGATCGATCTCGACCACGTGGTGTTCACCACCGAGGCGCATCCGCTGCGGCGGACCTGGTAGCGTCGCGCGGCGTCGTGATGGGGCCAGCGGAAAGCGGCGGTGACGGCAAAGGTCAAGGGCATCCAGTGCACCTTCGGCGCCAGGCGGAGCGTGACCGTGAAGAACGGCATCGTCCTCTTCAAGAGCAAGGGCGACTTCAATGGCCTCGCCGGCTGGGTCCGTGATCAACTGACGAGCAAGTTGTAAGCCGGCCTCGCGATCGGGACGTCGCAATCTCACCTCTTGTGCTGACAGGCGATCGAGCGGAACCTCTTCGCCGATGCTGACGGTCGCCAGGAGCGCCATCGCCGATGATAGGTTGCATCGCATGAAGTGCGTGACCCTGGCCCTGGTCGTGGTCCTGGTCGCACGACCTGCACACGCAGACCCCACCGTCTCGCTCTCGATGGGCGCGGAGGAGCTCGCGATGGCGCTCGAGGCGATGCCCGAGCACCTCGACGAACCGGTCGGGCTCGTCGCGCCCGCGAAGACGCCCAAGCTCGGGCTCGAAAAAGGCGACGTCGTGCGCACGATCAACGGGACCTCGCCCGCTGGGTTGGCCAGGCCCGGCATGGTCGGTTCGGCGCAGGTCGTCTTTCTCGATGTCTTGCGTCGAGGCAAGCCCGTCGTGATCCGCCTCCAGGTCAAGCTCGAGAACGTCGTCGCCACGATCCCGCGCGATCGGTTCGCCGACGACATCGATCGGGAAGCAGACCGCGAGCTCGCGCTGACGCAGGTCACCAGGGACGGCAAGCCGTCGGGGCTGTGGTTGCGCAAAGACTGGTTCTGGATCACGCCGCTCAAGCCGGGCGATGTCATCCGCAAGGTCGACGGCGTCGCGGTCAACACGATCCAGGCCCTGTTCGAAGCGCTCGGTCGAGCCAAGGGCCACCCGAAGCTCGAGCTCGACGTCGACCGCATCGGCCAAGCCATCACCGTGACGGTCATGCTCGAGGATCCACCGAAGGACAATCCGGAGATCGCCGGTGGGATCGCGAAGATTCACCAGCTCGACGACACGACCTACGAGCTACCGCGCAGCCTCATCGATGCCGCACTCGCGGATTCGCGGTCCGCCGTCAAGGGCGTACGCATCGTGCCGAACATGACGAACGGCACGCCGAATGGCTACAAGCTCTACGCGATCCGGTCGGACTCGCTCGCTGCCAAGCTCGGGTTCATGAACGGAGACACGCTGCTCTCGATCGACGATCTGGACGTGGCCGCTCGTGGAGACGGTCTCAGGGACAGGCTACGGACCGCGACGGAGCTCAAGGTCGTGATCGAGCGCCACGGCAAGGCGCTGATGTTCGTATACAAGATCAACTAACGAAGCGAGCGGGACCGTCGCGTCCGCTCCTCGTCGCGGAACGAATCGACTCTTGCTCGATCCGCGTACTCACCACGCGGCATCGCCTCGTCGTGGTCAGCTCGACCGAGGTCACCGAGGGCGGCGCCGCGCCCCCAGCTGCGCTCGCTATGCATCACAGGTGCCGCTTCTCGGCCGGCTCGTGGAACCAGTCATCGTCACGGCCGTTCATGTAGCGAACGGGCGCGGCGGCGAGCTCCGCGGGCGGCAGGTCGTCGAGCGTCGACAGCATCACCGACACGTAGTCGCCGCCGATCTCGGCGACGTGCCCATGGGTGTACAGCCGCACACCACAGTGCTTGCAGAACACGTGATGGTTCGTGCTGCCGGCGCGAAACCCATATTCGCTCGTGTCGTCCTTTCCAGCCAGCAGCCGGAACGCTTCGGGCTTGAGCCCGATCGACCAGTTGCGGACCTTCCAGCAGTAGCTGCAGTTACAGCGCCCGGTGCCCTCGGCCAGATCGATGTCTGCCTCGAAACGCACCGCTCCACAGTGGCAGCTGCCTCGATATGTTTGCTTTGCCATGCAGGTTGTAGATACACCGAGGCAGATCAGCATGCCACAGAGCAATGCGCTCACGCGCAGGACGCGTCGGATCGCACGGTTAATCGGCCGCAATGGCGATCGACCGGATGTGTTCTGGAATGAACCGCAGATCCACGAGGTCGCGAAGCTCGATCTGTTTGTGCAGGATCCCGGCCTTGATCGCGTAGTGCATGATCGATCGCAGATCGTCGTCAGACGGGGTCAGGAGGCGATACGACACGCGATCGGGGGGCTGGGTCAGCACGAATTCGAGCAACTTCTGATCCTGGTTGTAGTACTCGGTTCGCGACACGAGCCTTGCGGCCGCGAGCCGGTTGCGCTCGGCCCACTCGCCGCTCTCCGCGATGCCGCGCACGAGGTCCCGCACGGTGTCGGGATGCTCGGCGATGAGCTCGTCACGCACCACGAGGACGCACGAGATGAAGTGCGGCCAGATGTCCTTCGCGTAGTAGAGGACGCGACCGGTCCCGGCGAACTCCGACTTGGCGGCGAACGGTTCGCCGACGAAGTACGCATCGATCGCTCCGGCGGCGAGCGCGCTCGGCATGTCCGGCGGCGCCATGTCCACGAAGTTGAGGTCGCCGGGCTGCATGCCCTCGTCCTCCATCAGCTTGGTGATCACGAGGTATTGATTCGAGTACTTGCTCGGGCGGGCGAAGGTCTTGCCCGCGAGGTCACGCAGCGATCGGGCCGTCGAATTGTTCGCCACGATCACCGTCGAGCCATCGCGGTGCCCCAGGTAGACGATGTGGATCGGGACGCCTTGCTCGCGCAGCACCATCGCGAGCGGCGCCAGGATGAACGTTGCCTCGACCTTGCGGCTCTTGAGCGCTTCGACCACGGTCGGGAAATCGCTGAACCGCTGCGAGAGGAACCGCGTCGAGGTCGTGGTCGTTTTGGTCGCGAAGTCGGTGACCGGGCAGGTCAGGTGACACGTGACCGGTAGATAGCCGACCGCGAGCTGGGCGGCGGCCTCTTCGGTGCCACGCCACGGCCGCTTGTGCAGCACGGTGAGCGCGGCGAGCAGGATGACGGCGACGGCGGCGACGCGAGTCTTGCTGGTCATGTCAGTCCGAGCTCCTCCATGATGGCTTGTTCCGCTTCCGGGACACCCGGAGCCGCCGGCAAGCGGACCCGCCCCGGGGGCAGCTCGATCACGCGGCGCACGCTGGTCGGGCGCGGTCCGAGGATGATGACCCGGTCACCGAGCTGGACGGCCTCCTCGATGTCATGGGTGACGAACACCACCGTGCTTGGACGCTCCGCCAGAGCCGCGGCGAGCTCGCGACGCATCCGCACCCGGGTCTGATAGTCGAGGGCGCCGAACGGCTCGTCGAGCAGGAGGATGTCGGTCTCGGCCGCGAGCGCACGGGCGAGCTCGACGCGCTGGCGCATGCCGCCCGACAGCTGGTGGGGATACAGGTGAGTGAGGTCGGCGAGCCGGGTGATCGCGAGCCACTCGGCGACCTTGCAATCAGCGGCCGCCGTGTCGAGCTCGCGAGGCAGGCCGAGCGCGATGTTCTGTCGCACGGTGAGCCAGGGGAACAGCCCGCCATCCTGGTAGATCGTGCGGCTCTTACCATGGCGCTCGATCGTCCCCCGCGTCGGCGCGATGTGGCCGCCGAGCAGCGCGAGCAAGGTCGATTTGCCACAGCCCGACGGACCGACGCAGGCGATGAAGTCGCCGCGGGCGACCGCGAGATCGAGGCCAGCGATCACCGGGACGCCCGGATAAGCGAAGCCGACGCCGCGCAGATCGAGGGCGACGCCGGTCATCGCTCGAACCCCCAGCGCACGCTGGCGATCCGCGACAGGCGGGCGAACGCGAGGTCGAGCGCGACGCCGAAAAGGCCGATCGTGATCATGCCGCACACCACGAGATCCATGCGAAGGCCGTTGCGCGCGTCGACGATCAGGAAGCCCAGGCCGCTCTGCACCGCGATCATCTCGGCGGCGACGACGACCATCCATGCGACGCCGATCGCGACGCGCAGCGCGGTCACCAGCTGCGGCAAGATCGCCGGGAGCGTGACGCGAAACACCACCTCGGCGGCGCCGAGGCCAAGCTCCTGGGCGACGCGGTAGTAGACCTTGGGGACCGCGCTAGACGCCGCTGCGGTCGCGAGCGCGATCTGGAAGAACGTCGCCAGGAAGATGAGGAAGATCGCGGGCGGATCACCGATCCCGAACCAGACGATCGCGAACGGGATCCACGCGATCGGCGACAGGCTGCGGAAAAAATTGATCCACGGCAGCACCGCCGTGCGCACCGCGGCCGAGCGACCGACCACGAGGCCGAGCGGAACCGCCGCGACCACCCCGGTCGCGAAACCCCACGCGACCCGGTAGAGCGACGCGATGACGTCCGCAAACAGCCGGCCGGTGCGCACCTCGATGGCGAACGCACGCGCGACGTCGGCCGGCGATGGCACCGTCCCCGGCGGGAACATCCCGGCAGCGCAGGCGAGCCACCAGGCGGCGAGCAGCACCAGCCCGATCGCGAGCGGCAGGCTCCAGCGCGGCAAGATCCCAGCGGTGCGCCGGCGTGCAGGCAAGGAGGGAGTGACGGAACGATGCATGGTCGGGTCTCAGCGATATCGCAGGGCCGCTGCCAGGAGCTCGTCGGGGATCGCAGCCGGCACCATGTGATGCCCTTCCCGCTTCATGCACGCGACGCGATGCTTGCCGGTGGCGACGAGCTCCTCGCCACCGGCGGTGATGCGGACGTAGTCGAACCGCAGGTCGAGCCGGCTGTGGAGCGCCTCGACGAGCGACATCTTGATGATCACCTCGTCGAACGCGACCAGCTCGGCCAGGTACTCGCACTGACACGACACCGTGACGAGCGCGAGGTCGTGCTGCAGTTGCTGCAACACCCCCGGCGCGTGATCGCGCAGGAAGTGCTCGCGGCACATGCCCTGCCAGGCGACGTGGTTGGCGAAATAGACGTTCCCCACGACGTTGGTGTCCTGAAAGGTCACGACGTGCCGGTAGTCGTACGTGCGCTTCATGACGCCGCGTCGATTCCCGCCATCATCGGCGCCGCAGCGGTCGCGACGGCGACCGCGATCCAGCTGTGTCCGATGACCTCGATGACCAGGGTGGTCACATCGATCGTCCCCGCCCGGAGCGACGCCGCCGCGCCCCCCGCGGTCACGAGCAAAAGGTGCGGATCGGGATGGCCGAGCTTCGCGGCGCACTCGAGCGCGGTCCACACCCGCGTCGCGGCGTGATCGAACGGTTCGCCGGACAGCCGCGCGAGCCTGGCCGCGAGCTCGGCGTGGGACCCGAGCAGGTCTCGCCACACGTCGGCCGGGCGAGCCTCGATCGCTTCGAGGTCACACGCGACGCCGTGCGGTCCGGTGATCGCGAGGCGCAGCCCACCACCGGTGCTCGCCGAGATTCCGCCGTCGTCGGTTTCGGGCCGGTGATCAGGCCGCCGGACAACCCCGGGCAGCGGCTCCGGTGCGCGCGACGCTGCGTGGAGCGCCGCGATCCGGACGTCGGGTGCGAGCGCGCCCAGAGTGCGCTCGAGCCACGGTCGCACGGTGACGACCGGGATCGCGCGCCGCTCGCCGAGCGACCGGAACGTGACCTCGGACCAGCGCTCGAGCTCGGCGCCATGCGCGTCCCTGGCCACGAGCGTCCAGGTGTACTCGCCGTCCTTGCCGGCGAGCTCCCACGCCTCGACTGCGATCTCACCTGGTGGCCAGCGCACCGCGAGCCGGACGTCGCGTGCCGCCACCGGGACGAGGCGATGGTGAGGAACCGCGACCTGGATGCCGTGCAGCATCGCGTCGCGAACGCCGGGGTCCGCGAGGCACAGCGCCGCGGGGACGTGGTGCGCGAACCACGGGCCAGCGTCACTGGCGGTCCGCACGGTGAACCGGCAGCGCCGTGTCTCGAGCTCCTGGTAGCCGGCGATGCGCGCGAACCGGCCGCGCTGCGGCAACAGCTCGCCGTACGGCGCCTTTTGCCCTCCTCCATCCACGGCCACGCCGGCCGGCGCGTCCAGCGAGCTCGCGTCCGGCTCGAGCGTCATGCGCATGCACTCGGCGCGATGGTCATCCGCCGATGCGGTGATGACGATCTCGGCGCGCCCACCGTCGAGCAGGCACGCCGCGATCCGGATCCGGACGCCATCGTCGTCGACCACGATCGCGTGTGGAAAGTGCAGCGCCGCGATCCGCCACCGCGCCTGCGCCGGCGCCAGCGCGGCGACGACCTGGTGGGCGGCCTCGATCTGCAGCACGGCCGGCATCACGCGGGCCCCGTCGAGGACGTGATCGTCGAGGTAGCGATCGACGCTCGGTGACAGCTCGACCTCGGACACGAGCTCGACGCCCGGGACGTAGACAAGAGGGCGCTCGATGAAGCGCTGAAGCGGCAGCGCGCGCGGTTGGAAGGCGGCGATCCCGGCGTCCCCCAGGCGGCCGGTGATCGCGATCGCACCGCGCGCGCCCAGGCTGCGCAGGAACATCCGCACGCCGTCGTCGATCGAGATCGGCGACAGGCCGCGCAGGATCAGGGCGTCGAGCCGGCCCATACGCTCGGCCATCCCGACCTCCGCCCACGCCGACCATTCGAGCACGGCGCACCGGCAGGCCGGAAGCTCGCGCGAAAGCTCGAGGGTGGCGCGGCGCAAGAGGTCGTTGGCCAGTGCATAGTGCGCCTCGCCGGGCAGGCCGGTGCGCGCGATGATCGAGCCGAACGCGACCACCGCCCGGAGCCGCGTACGATCGATGCAAGCCAGCGTATTCATCAGGCCGGCCAGCTTCGGCGCGATCGTGCGCTGGAGCTCGGCGGCGGTGAGCTCGCGGATCGCGCGCGGCTCGTTGACGGCAGCGGCGTGGACGATCGCGGTGACCGGGCCGAGCGCGTCGATCGCAGGCAAGAGGCCGGCGCGCAGCGCGGCGGCGTCGGTCACGTCGGCAGCGACGTGGACCACGCGGACTCCGTAGGCGGCAAACCGATCGAGGTTCGCGGCGAGGCCCAGATCGGCAGCCGGCGCATGGCGGCCGATCGTGATGAGCCGGCATCCCGTGCGTCGCGCGAGCGCGAGCGCGCACTCGGCGGCGATCCCCTTACCGCCGCCGGTCACGACCACCACGTCGTCGGAACCGAGCGCGAGATCGGGCTCCGGAAGCGAGGTCGCCGCCAGGACCGGCGTCGTCAGCGCACCGCCTGGCCCAACATGCACGGCGCGGAAGCCCTCGGTCAGACCAGCGGCCTCCGCGCGGATCGCCGCGATGGTCGACGGTGCCGCCGGATCTTCGAACGACACCACGGTGACCGGCTGACCGGTCTCGAGCTGGAGCGTGCGCGCGAACCCGCCGGCGATGCCCCCGGGGTCGATCACGAGGAACGGCCCACCGGCGCGCGCGCCGTCGACGATCGCGTCGAGATCGCCGGCCGACACGACGATCGCGGTGCCGCCCGCCGTACCGTCGAGCACGTCGGTCGAAAGCCGCGCACCAAGACCCGAGGTAGCGCCGTACCAGCGCCAGGCACCGCGTCTTGGCTGCGGCACCTGTGCCGGGCTCGCGGCCTCGTCGACGATGGCGAACGCGCGCACCCAGCTCGCAGCGGCAGGACTCGTCGCCGGCGCCGCCTGGTGCGGCCGGACCTCGTCGGCGAACGCGGCGGCGATCTCCGTGAGGGTGGCGCGCGCCCAACCGGCGAGGGGTCTCGGCGCTGGAGCCCCGAGCTCGCGAGCGACCCGCGTCACGATCTGGGCGATCGAGATCGAGCTGAGGTGCAGATCCTCCAGCAGGCGCGTCCCGCCTTCGATCGACTCCGGCGGTAGCTCGGTGGCCTCGGCGACGACGCGGCGCAGCGTGGTCAGGAGGTCGCCCGATGGCTGCGATGGCTGCGATGGCTGCGATGTCCGGGATCCGGACGGCTGGACAGGCGTGGGCGCCCTGCCCTTCGCGGCTTCGAGCACGATCTCGCGCGGCATGCCGGCGACCGGCGCGGGAGCAGCCTCGCACGGGTTGGCGAACAGCTTTGGGCCGCGCACCAGATCCACCGGCTTGCAGCCGCGATCGGCGAACAGCGCGGCGAGATCCACCTCCGCTCCGAAGGCCCAGGCCGCGCCGAGGGCGGCGAGCAGGCCGCGCAGCGAGCGCCCGCACGCATCGACTGCAACCACCGGCGCGACTACCGGCATACCGGCGCCGACCAGCGCTGCGAGCATCCGGCCCGGGCCGAGCTCGACGAACAGGTCGACGTCAGCAGCGCACCGTATGGCGTCGTCGAACAACACCGGCGAGGTGAGCTGGCGGACGAGAAGCTCGCTGATCTCGCCGATCTCGCCGGCGAACGGACCGCCGGTCACCGTCGAGATGATCGGGCGCTCCGGGGGACGCGGCGGCGTGGCCTCGAGCGCCCGACCGAGCGCCGGCGCCGCGGCGGCCATGAGCGGAGAGTGGAACGCGTGCGAGGTCGCCAGCGGTGTGGCCGTGATCCCGCGCTGCGTCGCGCGGCGCACCACTGCCTCGACTGCGGATCGCGGTCCCGACACGACAGTCTGCGCCGGGCCGTTGCACGCGGCGATGACCACCGAGGTGTCCGCGATCAGCGCCCCGGCCTCGGCGACGCCCGTGGCGAGCCCGGCCATCGCGCCCGGGACCTCGCTCGCGATCGACATCGCGTGGCCGCGCGCCGCGGCGAGCGGGGAAAG
>JADMIO011421323.1_pt1 | contig 14434 bp, 18 predicted proteins | sample 8958161 | NCBI WGS metagenome assembly JADMIO01 (sample SAMN16585339, study PRJNA669376) | soil metagenome | isolation source: Crop rotation soil | place: USA: Cullars Rotation, Alabama | collected 2011 | reverse complement strand
CGATCTTCACCGGCGCCGACGGGTGTGATTCCGGCAACACCTAAAAGAAACGTGGCGCAGTCAAATCATCGGTTGGAGGAAGTCATTTCTTTTTCTTCGCTTCCTCTTCTTTGGTTTGAACGCATGTCGCAACGACCTCGTACCTTACCAGGCCTTCCAGAACTACGGGCTCCGTGAGGGATTCGAGCCTTTGCTCGGCGAGAAGGCAAAGGTTCTGCGTGGCGAAGTCCAATGTTGCCACGGTGCTGGCGCCACTTGCCGCAACGGTAAAAACTACCAATGCCCACATGCTTGTATCCTTTCAGGTCGGAGTTGATCTGCTCGGCGTTAAATAGAAATGGGGAGGACCTGGCCTAGCCCTGGCCCAGCAGCTCTGGCAGTTTGGCGAAGTTGCTCGCCATCCGCCTTGCCTCATCCATGGTGAGCACGCGGGCGGTGCCCGCGTCGTTGTCGTTATTCCTGGCATAGAAATAGGCCAGCGACTGCCCATGGGCGTCGACGACTTTGAAGCCGCCCGGTAAGCGCTCGATTGTCCAGGGCGCAGGAAGGCGGCGACCGGGTTTTGAATTAACCATATAAATCCGAGCGTTGCCTAGGAACTGCCATCTTAGGCAAGTCTGATGCAGGTGGTGGCCCTTGGGAGCGTACCGTGTACTGCCCGTATACGCCCCCAATGTGACTGACAGCCACCATCAGCGCACTCACCGCTGACGGGAACCCGGCTTAGCGTCCACGCGGCCGGGTTTCTTCGTAACAATAAGAGAAGCCCCGGCGCTTGCGAGGGCCCTCCGGAGCTTCCGGGGAGTTGGGATCGGTGATGAACGACCTCAACGTCACCCAATTTATCACCACCTAAAGCTGAGGACTGTGGCTCTAGCGCACTAGCGAGCAGAAAAGGGGCGCCGGCCGAAGCTGGCGCCCTCTAGCGCTCAGTTGGGCAATCCAGCACGAGAGGCAGCAAGATCGCGCGAGTAATGCACTCGAAGCGTGCCCACATCCGCGGCATCCGAACGAATAGGAAAGGCATCAAAATGAAAAAACTGGGTTTACATAAGACGTTGACGCTCGCTGCTCTCCTGTCCCTCGGCAGCGTCGGCATCGCAAGTCATGCAATGGCTAACGGAGGTGGCGGTGTTGGCGGCGAATTTATAGCGGGTGACAGACTGGCGACAGGTGGCACTTTTGAATGTTCCGAGGCGGTCCGAAACACTTGTCCGGATGTCTCTGCTTTTCAGAGCCGTTCCAATGTGCAGCCCAGTAAGATCGCCAACCATCAGAGCAGGGAACCATATCCGTATCGCTATTAGGTCTAATCGGTCGCCTTGGTAGCCGAACTGATATTCATGAGAACGTTGCCAAAGCACCTGCGGCGGTAGGTTCCTTCCTTACTGCCGTCGCAGGCTTGGGGCACAGGAGGGGCGTCGGCTTGGCTTTCCCCACGCCCCTCCGCCCGCTTCTAAAGCCGCAGGCTGTGCCGACCGTTGCAAGGGACGAAGTTCCAAAAAAGAAGCCCCGGCTGTGACCGGGGCTGAGTTCTTTAAGGGTGGGACGGCTCGGGGCTAGTCCCAATCGCCTCTTACACTACGCGGCGAGACGTTCGCAATTCGGTACAACTACCTGTCTGGACCTCCGGCCAAAGCCGTCTTCACGTTCCCGGTAACATCAGGCTAAGAGATGGTCGACGCTCCTCCTACAAAAGGCCAGAGCGATCTCTCGAGTGGGAACTTCCAAAATACGCTGTCGGTAGGATCGGTAGATTAGGACGCGTTGGAACTGCGCTCGCGCCCCATCTGGGCGTCCGCTTTCCGGAGAGAGGAAGATCCGGTAGCCGCGGTATTCTACTTGGTCGCGCATCCTTCCGACAAGTCGAGCCAAAACATTTCAATGCACCGCTTTGAACCAGGTTACCGGGCGTGCGTTTCACTGAGCATGACTATGGAGGCCGAGATGCCAGGCCATCCTAAAGAGTGTCGTCAACACGCTTTAAATTGCATGCTTGAGGCAAAAGCTGCGAGGACCCCGCAAGCCAGAGACAAGTTTGCCAAGCTGGCTCGCTCCTGGATCAGGCTCGCCGAAGAGCTTGAACGCATGCAGGCAATGCTCGCCGAGGTTGATGAGTGCTACGAGCCCGAAGACGACTTCGAACCAATGGATCGAGCTAGTTAAATGGAAGGACGCTCGCCGAAGCCGACTTCTGGTGAAGGGTGCCTGCGAACTGAGGAACTCTCATAATTCACCAACGTTGCTTTCCTCGGCGTGGGAGCCAAGGCTCAAGCATTTAGCTGATACTTTAAGAGGAAGAACCGAATGTCTCATTCACCGACAGAAGGTGGACCTGCTGACATGCTTGCCGTGACGCAAAGAGAGTGGAACCGGCTACAGGCTGAGAACGAGAGGTTGCGGGCTGCGCTCGCCAAGATCAGGGCTCTGGAGAGCCGCGACAGAAGTCACCCATCGGCGGAGATTGCCGATAGAGCACTCAAAGCCGTACTTGCTACTTAAGCGCTTGCACATCGGGCGGGATCCCAAGGACGTCGACTCACCTCAGCCTCAGCCCGGGTCACAGCCGGGGCTTCTTTTTTGGGCATCCGAATGAAAAGGAGAAGCCCCGCCAGCGGGGGGACTGATCGGGGCTTCTGGGGTTCCGATATGGGGGGAACCTAGTGATGGAGGGACAGCCATCACGCCATGCCAGGTACCACCTCCCGCACGCCCAGCGGCCAATGCGCTGCGACGGGTCCTCGATCATCTCCTTCCACTGGGCGATCCAGCCGACGGTGCGGGCGATGGCGAACAGCACCGTGAACGTCACCGACCGTGGCTCCCAGAGGGCAGGTAAAGAATCCCCGTGGTGGCTATTTTATAAGTAACCCTTTTCACGATCCAGCAGCGTATGACGAGGCTTCGAGGCGTTCATCAGCCTGCTGAAATGACATCAGGGATACTTATGCGGCCTTGCCGTGGTTTGAGGAAGCGCAGGATGATTCCTGGCGACCCCAGAATGAGGTAACGTTCAATCTAAGAGCTCGATGGTCTGTGCCTCTAGCCCTTTTTGACCCTGGCCGATTTGCATCCGCACGCGCTGACCTTGAGTCAGCTCGGTCAGCCCGGCGCGTGTAAGTGTCGTAACGTGGATGAAGACATCTTTACCTCCGCCGTCCTGGCCGACAAAACCGAACCCCTTGTCGGCCTTGTACATTTTGACGGTACCAAGACTTTCCTTGGTCTGGCCTACGACTTGTGAAACATTAGCGGGGCGTCGTTTCGCGGTGTTAGCCACCGAAGCTGTGCTCGTATCCACCTGAATAACTTCCGTTATCTCCGGCCCCTTCTGTCCTTGGCCGATTAGGACCTTGACCCGAGCGCCTTCGGGCACGCTACTGTGTCCAGCTCTCTCCAATTGACGAACGTGCATGAATGCATCGGAGCCGCCCTCCACGGCGACAAACCCAAAGCCCTTCTCGGCATTGAACCATTTGACAATGGCCTCGACCGGTTCCGATGCTTGCGGCGCGCTCGGGCTCGCATATTTTGGCCTACCCCAAGATGCCCGGCCGTCAACCCCTTGATCGTCGTCGTAATCGCCGCCCTTAGGCTCCCGGTGGTAGTCTTTGTAGCGCCCCATTTGCAGCTCGCTAATTGCACCAATGAGCGGTTTCTCGTTTTCTGCGTGAATTGAGTCAAGAGGGTACCTATGTCTTGGCGCCTTTAAGCCGCGACAAGCCCATGCCCCATAGTGTGGACCAGTTGCCACTCCGGCGCCGCTACCAGTGATAAGTAACCCTCTTCTCGCAGTCAGCCGCTCAGGCTCCAAGCGCCCGATAAATACTGGCCTTGCTGAGCTTGGTACGCTGGATGATCTCCGGGACTGTTGCACCATCTGCCCGCAGGGTTTTCACCTTCTCGATCACTGGGAGCGTCAATAGCGGTTTAGGGCCGAACCGAATGCCAGCCGCTTTGGCCTTGTTGATTCCGTCCTGCTGGCGCTCGCGGCGGATATCATTCTCGAACTCAGCGATCAGCGCCAAAATACCCATGACGAGTTTTCCGGTGCGTGAGCTTGTGTCGATTGCTGGATCATCGAGCACCTTGAATTCCACGCCCCTTTGCGTCAGTTCTGACACGATGCGAAAAAGGTCTGAGGTCGAACGGGCCAAGCGATCAAGCTTGCTGACCACAAGCGTGTCGCCCTCTCGCAGATACTCAAGGCAGGCTTTCAGCGCCGGCCGGCCGGCATCGAGCCCAGAGCGCTTTTCCTTGAAGACCTTGTCGCAGCCTGAGAGCTTCTCAAGCTGCACTGTTAAGTCCTGGCCCAGACTGCTTACCCTCGCATAACCCACCCTGGTCATAGCCGCTCCTCGCTTAAGACAACTAGAGAAGCTAATCAGATGCCGACTTATGGAACGCAGCAAGTTCTAGTGCCAAGTTGTATACAACCTGAGGCAGCGATCTTGCTCTTTGGACTCAGCTAACCAAACGCAGGTTTTTTCGATATTGAAACACGCGCCCTGGATTCAAAGGCCCGTCATCCCTATCGGGGCTATGGCATCGAGCTATTCCCGATCGCCGTCGCTGGCGGGCCGGGGTCTATCCGCGAACCCCCGTCCCTACCCATCCTTGGATGAAGCGAAGCTTGTGCCTGGCAATCAGGAGGAGGCTGTCATCGAGGCCAAGTATGGGCTTTGACTGCCTCGCGCCGATATGTGCTCGCGCAAGCTCCTTCACCTCATTCCCCCGCCCGACAATGTGTGACCATTAATCGGATTTGAGAAGCAAACTTGCCATACTTGAAATCCGCGCGGGTTTCGGAGCTCATCACGAACGCCTGAAGTGTTCAACCTCAACCGCCTGGGCTGAAGTAATCGAAATCTGTTTCTTAACTTAATCGTGCGCTCTGATTTCATAAGGAAAATTATTCTGCGAAGAATTTGGCTAAGAGCTCCTCAACCCCATCCTCGAGAATCGATTCGTACGTCTCGAAACGCTCTACGTACCGATTGTAAGTTTTCCAACGCATCCATTTCGGTTTGGGTGGTAGCTCCCATTCGTCCGGATCGAGATCGCCAATCAGCTTCGCCTTGATTTTCGCTTTCCCAACATGAGCACGATTGTCGGGGTCAGCGAACTGAGAGGCGTATGCGACACGCCTTCCACCCCACGTCTGCCGACTGCAAAAACGACTAGCCCCAGGAGGCAACCATAGCACCGAGCAATCGCGGTTCATCGCGGGGCAGATAAAATACCATTGGTGGCCACCGAAATGCCTAGGTCGTGGAATGAGCGTGATCAGCTGATCTAGATCGCCCAGCTGGATACGCAACCAGCCTTCATGCTTGCTCTCCATATTTGCGGTAATGACGCCATTCGCGATCTCACCCCAATAGCTGGAGGTCCAGCGAATGCCGACTGGGCCCGATCGCCAGCCTACTCCCTGTCGCCGGAGCCTGTTGAAGTCGAGTTTCAGACCCTGATTGAGGCATATCCTTCGTCGCGGTTTTGGCAATTGATGCTCCTGACCTATGCGGATCCTTAGATAGCGATATAAAAAAAATACCGTTTTATGAAAGGCGAGAAGCTCCACCGGTCATTTCGTCGAGGGCTAGAGATTTTATTCCCCTTCCCCATTGGGCACTCGCCAGTAGGTGCCGCAGGCGAAGGGGGTGGCCGATTGGATGCGAACGGTGGCTAGTTCGTTGAAGCGCGTGGCTGCCTTTACCTAGTCAGCGTCGTCAAATAGGTTGGTCTTAGTCGAGGTTGATCATGCGGCATTGCCTCCAGATGGTTTCGCGAAAATTTTTGCAAAATGGGCCACGGTAGTATTTTCCTCTGTTTGGTCCGCTGCTGTAGGAGAGTGTCTATTTCTTATTGGTAGTCCCAAACGCACACCTTAAAGCTTGATGCCATCGACCCAGCCGTAGAGAGGAGCGTCGCCGGGACCCATCCCGCCCTCATGCAGACAGGCAATCAGGCCGAGGCGTACAAGGGCGTTGCGAGCGTCACGCCATCGAGAGAGTCTCCAGCCCATGGAGGCCGCCATTGAGTTGGCCAAATAGAAGTCTCTGCCCCAGTGGTGACGCCTCAGCCGTGTGAGGAGCAGAAACGCATCCTGACTCGCTCCCATTACGCGGTCGATCTCGTCGTGCGGCATGACAACCGCCTTACCGCGTCCAACCAAGTTTCTCCCTTCGCACTCGTACTTCCATGCCGAGCGAGCGACGGCTTCCAATTCTGATTCTGGCAGCGGCAGCGTGCAGTCCATATTGCGCGTCCTCATCACGTCCATAAGGGTTTCGTAATCGTCGGCGTGAGCAGCCTGCTCAAGACTCGTGCGAAACAGCGATTGGTTGCGCTTGCCCTGCGGTATTGGCTGGCGCAGATCTTCGAGCATCACGTGCAGGGGCGGGAGGGTCTGCAAATCTTCCAGCGTCCCGTGGATGATTTTGTACGGACCTTTGGCCGCTATCGACGGCGCGCCGAGCGCATAACCGTTTCCAAGAATGTCAATCGGAAGGTCGGGACCAAACGGGCGGATGTATCGCCGTTCGCTGTTGTAGCGGTAGTAAGCGTGATAACCGCCGCCTGTTTGAACGACGAGCGGACTCTCGCCCCAGCGCGCTTGAGCCTCCTGCAGAACCTGTTCGTCCTTGGTGTCTACATCCAGCACCGTGATGCCGGAGCGTGGCCCAAGCGGAAATCCGAATGTGTCGCAGTTGTTGAACCTTCCGGTCGCCAACTGCGCGGAGGCTCTCTGCCCTAACCGCTGCCAGTTCTTGACGGCTGGCTTCTTGTCTCGATCAACCGGAAACGTGATGACGTTCTGCTCTGCGTACCTTGGTTGATAGGCTGAGAAGATGCCTGGGGACACTAGGCAGCCCTCCGCAGTTTCAGCTTCCGCCGGTCGAGACACGTGGGCAATTCTGGAAAGCCGTTCTCATCAACAGCGATTGGAAAGTCGTCACCCCTCAGCGCATCCGGGGTGCTGCCGTCTGGGTTGGTCCCATGCATTGGGTTGCGGCTCTCCTCCGGCCATTTGTAGGGGGGCATACCGCCCGAAATGGCCTCTTCCAGTTCATTGATTTCGTTGATGTTTTTTAGGAGTATGTCACCACTTTCCAGTAGGGTAGTAGCGCCGCCCCTTATGTCACCACTTTTCCGACGGCCACGCTGCTTCGTCGCCGCGTTGGCGCAGGCCTTCGAGCAGTACTTTTGAGCTTGGCGCTTGCGTCTGACGATGGCACCGCAACGCTTGCATGTGACGGTCTCCATCACGCGCCCCCCTCGCTAGAAGCCTGCGCCTCTAGTCGCTGTCGCCACTCGGTTCGAGCGTCGTGTGAGATTCGCTTGTGCGTGCCGATCAGGAACCAGCGCGGACCTCTCCCCTCGGCCCACAGCCGGTAGAGCATGGCGCGCGATAGCTTCTCAGCCTCGCAAAACTCTTTGATTGTGTATGACTCGTCGGTGATCAATCGTGGCCTCCATAGGGTTAGGTCCCCAAGATGGAGGCGCGCACGAGGACGGGTCACCTTCTCAGGGGTAAGTCACGCTGCAAGCAGCTTGCATACTGCTGAGAAAGTCGCCCAGTGGGCTGCGCCGTCCGCCACGGCACAAGACGGACTTCTCCATTCAGCAAACGCTTTAGGAGGAGTCGTCTAGAAATTATGAGAGGCCCGATTTCACTCCATTGTCAATAGTCGTTCCACAAGTTTCACAGTGGTACCGTGGATAGCGCGTTGATTTCTGTGAACGGCGTCGTTGTTGAACGGCTAGCGAAGGGCCTTCAGGTTCGTATCGACCTTCCCAAATCGCGGCGCCTTAGTCCTAATCTCGTTCGCTACGTAGCCTGGCGACAGATGGCCATAATGCTTCTCGACCATCTTCGTGTCGCTATGACCAAGATTCTTCGCGACGACCATCAACGGCATTCCTGCCATGACCGACAGACTCGCCCAGGTGTGGCGCAGCGCATGGAAGTTTATCGGCGGCTCTAACCTTGCTCGCTTGCACGCGAGACGTATGCGGCGGTCCTGGTGACCTGTTCCCCACCTCCGTCCATCCGCTCGCAGGAGCATCGGGCCAGCGACACCGGCGCAGAGCTGCCGGAAGAATGCGTCACCGTCTTCCGTAAGAACAACATGGCGAGGCTCATCAGTCTTACTGAGGTGGATGTCAACGCCGCCGACATCGGGATTATAGTCCTCGACCTTCAGCCTCGTTAGCTCTCCGTATCGCGCGCCGGTCTCCAACGCTGCCCGAACGAGATTGCGAAAGTCCGGTTCGCAGGCATTCAACAGTCGCGTGCACTCAGCGATCTTGAGGTATCGGACTCTCGCAGCATTCACACCCTGAAACGGTTTGACCTTGCGCCACTCGGCAGCAGTCACGAGCCCATCGTTGTACGCGCGGTTCAGCGCAGCCTTCAGCGGGACGAGGCATTGGTTGGCAGAGGCCCTTCGCTTCCTGATCGTCTCGGCATCGTCGCTGGCCACGCGGTGTCTCTGAGGCTTTCCACGCGGAGTGCGAGCTCGTGCCGGCTGGCTGGCAAGTTCTCGCAACCACTTCCGCACGGTCTCGGCGTCAAGGTCATCAACGCGAATGTCGCCTAGGACGGGTAAGATGTGGGCTTCCATCCGCGACCGAACATGAGGAGCGCTCTTCTTCTCTCCCTCCAGATAATCGAGATACGCCTTCACCGCGTCGGCGACTGTATAGGGCTTCTTCTTCGCGGCATTTGCGCTAGCGCCGCGTGCCTTATCGACTGCCTGCCAGTAGTCGAGCACCCGAACGCCATCAGCATCCGATAGGTCATCAGCGATGCCGATGCGCTCTTCCTCGTATTGCTGCTTGCCGAGATAACGACGAACAATCCAGGGACCGGCACCATCGGTCGGTCGGCGATAGCCGAGATGCAACCCGCGCTCAACACCACGCCAATATGGTTTCCCGCGTGGTGAGAGTTTTCGCCGCGCCTCTTTGCTATCGAGATTCTTGTCGGCTATCCTTCTAGCCATATTCCCGACCGTGCCCAACTTTGCCCAATATACCTACGGCAACAGGCGTAAACAGGGGAAGACACGAATAGAGACGTTTCTGTGGTTCTCAACGCTTTCTTTCTACAGCCGTGGACACTCATGCACATGTTCGGTGTCCCAAGCCAACAGCAACAAGTTCAATAGGGGGACTGCTTGACCTATTGCATTGGCATCCTGCTCAATGAAGGGCTAGTGCTCGCCTCGGATTCCCGCACCAATGCCGGCATCGATCGCGTCTCCACCTTCCGCAAGATGCACGTCCTAGAGAAGCGGGGAGAGCGCTTCTTTGCGCTGCTCACCGCCGGCAATCTGTCGCTGACCCAAGGGGTGATGAGCCTGCTCGGCGAGTGGCTCGATTCCGGCGATCCCGAAAAGGATCTATGGGCGGTGGGCTCCATGTTCGCTGCGGCGAGAGCCGTCGGCACCGCGATGCGCGAGATGCACAAGATCGATGGCGGCTATCTGCAGCAGCATGACGTCGACTTCAGCGCCTCTTTCATCCTTGCCGGCCAGCTCAAGACCGGGCAGCTCAGGCTGTTCCTGATCTACGACGCCGGCAATTTCATCGAGGCCATGGGCGATACGATCTATTTCCAGATCGGCGAGGTGAAATACGGCAAGCCGATCCTCGACCGCATCATCCATTCAAGCACGACCCTGAACGACGCGGTGAAATGCGCGCTGATCTCCTTCGATTCGACCATGCGCTCGAACGTGTCGGTGGGACCGCCGATCGATCTTCTGGTCTACCGGCGGGACTCGATGGCTCCGGGCTTCACCATCAGGCTGGAAGGGACTGATCCCTATCTCAGGTCGATACGCGATGCGTGGGGATCGGCATTGCATAAGGCTTTCCAGGAGACCGTTCCGGATCCCGGTTGGAAACTCTAGCCCTTGACCCTCTCTTAAGTTCGCCGCAACAACACGGCGTATCACAAGGGAGGAATGTCATGCGTGTCAGAGAGCTTGCCGCAGCGGCGCTTGCCGTCATCGCCATTGCTGGGGTCACTCTTCCGGCTTCAGCGGAATCGTCTGGCTATACCGTAGCGCCTGCCGGCCCAGGAGACGCCCGCAACAGCTACGTGGGGCCTGTGAATGCGGTCTTCGTAGTGGACAACGCCAAAGGGCAAATCAGCCTTTGCTTCCCCGATAGCAAGGACAACAAGGTGGTGGTCGTCTGCTCGCCGGCGACCAAGCTACCGCAATAGGGTTCATGTCTGTTGGCACGGCCTGCGCCGCTGCTGGCGAAGAGCCCGTTACGGCTTGCTGCCGGGCATGCCTGGGGGTGTGCTGTCCTGGATGACTTGCGCCGCGAGGTCGCGGATTTCCTCGAGCTGATGCACGAAGCTCTCCATTTGTTTCCGGGCGTGCTCGGTCTGCAGCTCCATGGCCTGGCCGACATCCTTGCTCTCGGCGAGCTTCATGGCGAGGGCGAAATTCGCCTCGGCGTTGTTGCGCGTGATCTCGGCGATCTTCTCGTTGAGCGAGCGCAAGCCGCTGCCCGCAGTTTGCGAGCTCGTCTCGAACGTCCTCCATGCCTTTTCGCTGGTCGCCGCGAAGGTCTCGAACGCCCGCTTCGTCTGCTCGATGCTGATCTTCATCAAGTCGCGGAAGGCGTCCGGGACTTCAGGCTTGGTGAATGCGTCATTGGCCATGGTACTCTCCTGTCCTCGCAACCGCCCCTCGGGCCTTTTCGGCCATCAGCAGCCATGTGCTCACCGGCCACCAAGCAGCCCACCACAACTCTTGAGCCTCAAGTTTAGCACGGCGCCGATCCTTTAGGCAGGGGACTGGCCTTGTCGCCTCCACGCCACATCCTGGTGGAAACCGCGTAAAGCCGCGAGCCGAAACGCGGAATTTGCTTTGCAATCGGAAGCGCTTGCGTCTTACTCGGAGGGGGAGAATGGAATCGCTTACAGGGTTTTGGGCATTTGACCGCTCGGTGATCGAAGCGGGGCCGCAAAGCGGCCTCGGTGATCAAAGGATGGTTCAACATGCTGCGCTTCCAGATACTCGCCTCAGCACTTCTTTTCGTTACGTCCTTGGCCCATGCCGAGATGCTGCCCGCCTACGATCAAGAGGCAATTTGCGCCGCGGTCGCAGGAGGAGCCGTGCGGCAGGAGTTGATCATGCGCGGCTGCCTCGATTTTCAGGAGCGCACCCGCAAAGAGATTGCGCTCGCTTGGGACAAGCTCCCAGTTCCGGTGCAGGAGTCCTGCACCAAGGCGGCAGAGGCGACCGGCGATTATTGGAAGCTGAAAAACTGCATCGACCGAGAGGCGCCGATCGTCGTCAATGCGCCTGGGCATTAGGCGAAGGCTCAGGGAAGCGCCGGCCGCAGCTCCGGCTTGTCGGCAAATCCCGGCGCGCCATGCGTTCGCGGGATTGAGTCCTTGAACACCTGAATGAGGTCCATTCCGTCAAGCTCTTCGGCGCTCGATGCCGACATGGCGAGGTCGGTGTACGCCTTCGCGTTCCTGTCTTCCTTGACCCGCTTCAGGGCTGGGCGGAATCTCAGGAAGAGCCGCCCCCAGCGGACGCCGGAGGTGAGCGATTCCACCACCCGGCGCGGATAGAACAGAATCGGGTTCTCGATCTTCATCCCCGGCCTGCGCTGCGTGCGGATCTTGCGCCGGACGATGCCGCATTCGAGCGGGTGCACCTTCTCGATGAGGATCGACCCGAGGAAATGCACGACCGAAGAATAAAGCGCGCTTGTGCGCTTGCCGCGCGCCGCGTCGCGCCTGAGCACGGTCTCGACGTGCTCGGGCGTATAGAACTGCCGCCAGGAATCGAAATAGACCTTCTCCCAGGTCGCGTCGGACATGATGGGATGGTGCGAGACGCGGTGGTTGAGGTCGTATTTGTTGAGGTCTGGATCCATCCAAACGCCCTTGGCGTGCAGGACCTTATGGTCCTCGGAGCCCGGGAGAGGCGTGAGGAAGAAGAACTCGATGAGGTCTAGCGGCATCTCCCGCTGGATGATTTCGATGTTGCGGGCGATCTTCTCCGGTGTGTCGTCGGGAAAGCCGAGGATGTAGCCGGCATAGGTGATTACGCCGACATCCTTCCAGGCCTGCAGCATCTTGCGGTATTCCCAGATCTTGTTCTGCCGCTTCTTGGCGGCGGCGAGTGCATCCGGGTCGATATTCTCGAGCCCGATGAACACGCAGCCGCCTCTAGCCGCCTTCTCGATGAAGCCGTCGAGGCGGTGACACAGCGTGTCGACCTGCAGCGTCACCTTGAACTTGAAGCCCTGTTCCTCGCGCAGCCAGATCAGCCGGTCGAGAATTCCTTCCCAATCCTTGTTGCGCGCGAAGTCGTCGTCGGTGATGAAGAACCGGTTGATGTTCTGCGCCGCATTGGTGCGGATGATCGCCTCGACGTCGTCAGGGGTGCGATGGCGCGACTTCCGGCCCTGCACGTTGATGATGGTGCAGAACGAGCATTGGAACGGGCAGCCTCGCCCTGCATCGAAACTGGTATAGGCGCCCGCCATCTTGCGCACCACCTTTGCCGGCAGGATCGGCAGTGTGGCGTTAGACAGGTCCGGCAAATCCTTCATCAGATTATAGAGCGGCTTCAGCGTGCCAGCCCATGCAGCCTGCACGATCTCATCCATGCGCCCCTCGGCCTCGCCTGCGTAGATCGAGATGCCGAGCTCTTGCGCCGCGACGATTTCCGGCGGGCATTGCGGCAGCATGGCGATGCTGCCCGCGGCATGGAAGCCGCCCATGATCACCTGAATGCCGGCTTCGCGGAACTGCCGGCCAATATCGACGGCGCGAGGGAACTGGTTCGACTGCACGCCGACCAGGCCGACCATGGCGCCGTCAGCTGCCTTCAGCCGGCGGATCAGCTTGCCGAAGCGCAGCACGGTATTGGTCTCATCGATCACGTCGATCTCAATGTCGACGTCATCCCCCAGGACCTTCCGACGGCGGCTGTCGTCGATCAGGCTATAGACCGACGCAAGGGAATTTGAGGGTATCGGGGAGCGGAACCACTGGATGACGTAACCGTCATCGTCGTAGTGCGACGGCTTGATGAGAACGATGAGAAACCGTTTGGTGCCCGCCATCTGCCCTCCCGAACAGAAGCTATCAGTCTGGGAGCATGGCCGCACTCGAATTCGGGTAAAATGTTAGGTCTGAGTCCCGAATGTCGATAAAACACAAGTCCGTCAGACGGTTCCGGCAGGATGCTTCTTGGGGCAAAGCATTCTCTCGAACACTAACCCCGGCCTGAGCTTCGGGAATTGGGAAACTACTCAACGATCATGCCCATCAGGGTATCGAGGCGATCAGCTTCCTCCGCCGGCTTGTCCCAGCGGATGCGGTGGATGCGGGGAAAGCGCATGGCGACGCCGGATTTGTGGCGGGTCGAGCGGTGCACCGAATCGAAGGCAACCTCGAACACGAGCTTCGGCTCGACCTGGCGCACGGGACCGAAACTATCCACGGTGTGATTGCGCACGAAAGCGTCGAGCTGCCGGAGCTCCTCGTCGGTGAATCCGAAATACGACTTGCCGACCGGCACGAGCTCCGGCTCGCCTTCCTCCCCCTCGCGCCAGGCCCCGAACGTGTAGTCGGAATAATAGGACGAGCGCTTCCCGCTGCCGCGCTGCGCATACATCAAGACCGCGTCGAGGGTGAGCGGCGCCCGCTTCCATTTGTACCAATGTCCCTTTGGGCGTCCGGCGAGGTAAGGGCTGTCCCGTCGCTTGAGCATCAGCCCTTCGATGCCGGTCTCCCGCGCGCCGGCCCACAGCCGTTCGAGCTCATCGATCGAGCTGAACTCGAGCACGTCGGAAACATCGGTTCGCAGCGGCTTTGCGCGTGCGTGCCAGTCCTCGAGCCGCGCGCGCCGCTCGACGAAGGGCAGGGGACGCAGATCCTCATCACCGTGAAACAGCATGTCGTACAGCCTGATATGGGCGGGATGCGATTTCAGCATGGCTGCGGTGACGGTCTTGCGGTTGAGCCGCTGCTGCAGATCGTTGAACGGCGCCACCTCCGAGCCCCGCATCACCAGAAGCTCGCCGTCGAGCACGACACCGGCTGGAAGACTCGCGACCACATCGGGAAAAGCCGCCGAAATATCGTCGCCGGTGCGCGAGAAGAGGCGTCGCTCGCCGCCCTGATGTGCCGCCTGAACGCGGATGCCGTCCCACTTCCATTCCGCCACGAAGTCCCTCGGCTCGATCGAGGCAAGTTCCCTGTCCTCGATCTGATGCGACAGCATCAGCGGGCGGAAGGTCGCCGTGGCCCCAGTTTCGGGCCTCGGCCCAACACCGGAGAGCCAGGCGAACAGCGCGGCGTAAGGCGCGCGAAGTCCGTGCCAGACCTCCTCGATCTCGCTCAGCGGCACCTTCGACCATTCGGCGAGCGCGGTCTTGGCGAGCC
>JADMIO010703432.1_pt1 | contig 14435 bp, 13 predicted proteins | sample 8958161 | NCBI WGS metagenome assembly JADMIO01 (sample SAMN16585339, study PRJNA669376) | soil metagenome | isolation source: Crop rotation soil | place: USA: Cullars Rotation, Alabama | collected 2011 | reverse complement strand
GCCGCGACTTCAAGTCACGTGAATTCCAAGCTTCGGATCCCACTGTGCTGGAAAGTCATGCCGGCGATGGGCCGGTCGCCCAACAGAAACTCGGTATAACCCATCACAGGGCCGCCAAAGGCGCGCGGGGTCCAGCCGAACAGCGCGCTGTAAAATGCCGTCGCCGCGCCTGCTTCACGCGTCAACAGCTCGTTCCAGCACAGCGCGCCGGGCTCATCGCGGACCCCGACGCCGATATGCACGCGCGGCTGCCACACGCTCAGCATGGCGCCGGCAGGGTCACGCAACACGGCCATCGAACCGTGCTCCATGACATCGAACGGCTCTACCACAACGGTACCGTCCAGTTCGAGGGCACGCGCCGCGCACGTCTTCACGTCCGGCACCGAGACATAGGAGCTCCAGTGCGGCGGTGCCTGTGCGGCCTGTGCCGGGTCCATACCGTATAGCGCCGCCGCCGCGCGCCCATTCAGCTTCATCATCGTGTATACGCCGCCGTCCGGCAGCGGCACATCGTGCGCCTGCCAGCCGAACACTTGCGCATAAAACCGCTTCGCGTCCGCAGCGTCCGTGGTCGCCAACTCTACCCAGCAAAACGCCCCGGCCGCGTGCTGCGTCACCACTGCCATAGTGCCTCCCGTATCACGTCCCGCCCGTCACATTACGCGTCCTGCAAACCCAACCACAGCGGTCCAAATCACAGCCGCTCCCCTTACATGTGCGGCGCCTGTGCGCCGTGCACTGGTTGGGAAGGTGCATGCGTCGTTGGAGCGGCGCCTGGAAGCGGCGGGACGGCGACCGGTGGTACGGATGACAAAGAGCACAGCACGTGGCAGGTGCCACAGGGCACGCAGGCCGTGGCTCAGCCGCGAACGCGACTGCTACGGCAGCCACGGCGGCCGAGATCGGCCACTGTCAAACGCACGGGCTCCTCGACCATCGCCAGAGGTGTCGGGGGCAGGTCGCGAGCCGGATCCAGATCACAAACCAGACGCGGTGTCCACTGGTGTTCGACGAATGTTGCGAGCTCGTCCAGCCACCCCGCCTCCAGGTCGCGCGCTATCTCCAACAGGTCGGTGCTGTTCGCATGGCGGACGCGCCAGTTGCACCGCGTCACCAGCGTTTCCTCGCCGCCGGCAATAAAGCACGGCGCACCGTCCGCATCGCACTTGACCAGGTAGCAAATGTTGTTTGAGCGCTTCACCACATAGTGGCGCGGCAGCGGCACATCCACCAGCCCGGCATGCGCGACCTGCTGGGCCACCTGTGCCGCCGTCGCCACGACCGCCGCCGACAGGCGCTCCGTCATCGCCCGATAGCCGCTGCAGGCCGACTCCAGACGCGTCAACTGTCGCGACCACGTGGGCTCTCCAGGTGTCATGGCCCTGGGTACGACGACGGCAGGCAAAGCGTGGGGCCTGGCGGGCGCGGCATGGGGCGCGGCGCCTTTGGGTGTGGCACCTTTCGCAGCGGCACCCGTGGGAGCGGCGTTCGTGCCGCGCGCCGTCGCGCCGTCGCGAGACCAACGGGTCTGCGACCACAACGCACTCTCACGCGGCGCGACGGTAACCACGTTGGCCTCAGCCGGCGCGTGAACCGGCGGTTCTTCCGCACGCGATGTCGTCAAGGGCGCTGTTGTCGTAGTGGGGTACACAGCACAGACTCACTTTCGCTCAATCTTGTAGTGGAGCTCACAGCCGATCACCAATTGTTGGCCCTGACCGGTGGCAGTGGGTTCTCTGTACTCCACTGCGATGCATTGGACCGTGAACGTCTGATCTGGCTTGATGACGCGCAGCAATTCCTCGAAGGCATGGGCTCGCACCATCGTGCGCCACGCGTCTACGCGGCCGATATCGGAGAACGGCTCCGGCACGACTTCGGTTTTGACGATGCGCTGCACTTTGTCCTGCAGGTAATCTGTCGTCTCCAGTGCCGGTGCCCGCTCACTGCGGCCGGCGGAACTCTTGTCACGGGGTGCGCCAGGTGTCACAGGAGTGGTCATTATGGTACTTCAGGTCCGTTGCGTGTCCGATGGTTTCGGTGAGTTGTGCATTGAGTTGTGCATAGTGTGCAGAGGTGTGTGGTGCTGTCCGCAAATCGGACCGAGGCCGATTCATCCTACTACACTTTAGCGTTTCACTGCGCGCCTGCCAACAAGGGATTTCCGCAGTACTGCCGCCAGCCCGAGAGCGCCGCTCGGGCGCCTCACAGGGAATTGCGCGGCGAGCCTAAGGAAATCCCTGAGCCAATTCTGCTCCATCTCTTTACACAGACCGCGCCCATTCAGTTAGAATGTTTAGGTGCGGTACCGAACAGAGCAGTTTATCGTTGCCCACACACCTTGTGGGTGCTCGGGCCCACACGACAAAACATACCAGAATTGCCCTCCTCCATCACATCACCGCCGCTCCCGCCGGCTATGCCGCCTCAGGCTCGCTCCTGAGGCGCAGCCACCGCTCGACATCCGGTCTATACTGACTAGACCATTCAGATATGGAGCACTCTCAGGGGCAGGGCGACAAGCGGCGAATCGCGTCGCACAAGCACATGCGGCCGGAGCCGCGCGGCAGTCGTCGCGCGGCTCGGGCCGGCCGTCGCACCGCCGGCGTGGCGACGTTCGTTCCCGCTCACGCTCTTGCCACGCCGCCGGCCGCTCCTGATCTCCTATCCGACCTGGGGCACTGGCGCGCTCTCTGCGACAGCCTGCCCGACATCGCCCTGTGTTTCCTGACTGTTGACGGCACCATAGCGTACTGGAGCCCCGGCGCCGAAACGCTAACCGGATTCACCGCGGACGCCATCCTGGGCCAGCCCAGCAGCATGCTGCAACCGGCAGCCGAGCGGCGCCGCCGGCCGCGCGAAGAGGCACTGTGGAAAGCCACCGAGTTCGGCCGCTGGCAGGAACAGGGCTGGCGGCAGCGCCGCGACGGCTCGCGCTTCTGGGCCGACACCGTGATGACCGCGCTACGCGACAACGAAGGCGTGCTGCGCGGCTTCGCCGCCGTGCTGCGCCCGGCTCACGAGCCGGTGGCGGCCGACGCGGCCACGGAGGCGCCCGTCGCCTGCGACGACGCTCCTTCCGATAGGGAAGGCACAGCCGGCGAACCCCCTGACGGTGCCGCTGGGGCACCATCCACCGCCCCGTTCTACCGCTCTACCCGCCCGCTGCCGGCACGCGTCCGCGCATCCGATGAGCGCGCTGGGCCTGATCACGGAAGTCCCGCACCAGCCACCGATACTGTCGCCCTCCGCGAGGATGTAACCCGGCCGGACACCGCTGCACCGATGCCTGCCGCCGACCCCGACGAGCAGGACGAGAGCGATCTTTATCAGGCCGCAGTCGCTCACCTCCACTGCCCGCTCATGGTCGTGCAGCGGCGCGACGCTGACATTGCGGTGGCGCTGGCGAACGCCGCGATGGTGGCATTGAGCGGCCATGCGCTGCCGGATCTACTCAACGCTCCATGCACCTGGCTCTGCGGGCCGGCCACCAGCGCTGAGTCCTTGAACGCGCTCACCGCGGCTGTGCGCGACGGCCGCGCCTTTCGCACGGTGCTGCTGAACTATCGTCAGGACGGTGCGCCCTTCTGGGGCGAGTGGCACGTGCGCCCGCTGCTCACCAGCGACGGTCGCGACGGCGGCACACTCGCGACCGTGGAGGATATCACGGAGCGCATGCGCGCCGAAACTGCCTGGCGCGCGAGCCAGAGCCGGCTGAAGCTCCTGGCCAGTTGCGAGTTCGTGGCGGCGACGCTGACAACAGGCGACGGGCACATAATCGAGGCCAATGCCGGCTTCCACCGGCTGTTGGGCTACACCCGGGCCGAGTTGCTGTCCGGCTCGCTGCACTGGAGCCGGCTGCTGCCGCCGAATCCGCAAACCGCGACCGAAACCCACGACCCGCCGTTTTACCGGGCCGCATCGGGCCGCGCCATGGAGACCACGCTGCGCCACAAGAACGGCCACGACGTGAAGGTGCAGTTGAAGGTGGTGCGCACCGACGATGAGCTGCCGCATTTTCTGGCGTTCCTGGTGGACGCTGCGCCCACCCCGCGATCGGCGCGCGAGCGCGAGGCCTGGCGTCAGGCCTCACGCGATCATAATATGGTGCGCGAGGCGCACGCCACGGCCGAAGCCGCCATCCGCCGCATGCAGCAGATTCAGGCGATTACCGACGCCGCCCTGTCGCACCTTGAGGCCGATAAGCTCATCGTAGCACTGTTAGAGCGGATTACCGTCCTACTCGGCTGCGATAGCGCGCGCCTGCTGCTGGTGGACACGCCCAGACCGGCGCTGATAGCGCGCGCCACATTCCCGTTGGAGGCAGCCGACGAGATTACGCCGGCCATCCCGCTCGGTAGCGGCGTGCTGGGTCGCATCGCTTCCACACGCCAGCCGGTGCGCATCGGCGATCTGGCGCAGCAGGAGTCGGGGACGCTCTTCACGCCCTACCCGGTGCGCTCGTTCATCGGCGCCCCGCTGCTGGTCGAGGGGCGCGTCACGGGGGTGCTGTGTGCCACCTGCCAGGAGCCGGATCGCTTTACCGCCGAGGATCTGTCGGTGCTGCAGCTTGCGGCGGACCGCACCGCAGCGGCGCTGGAGCGCAGCCACCTGTTCGCGGCGGTGCAGACCAGCAAGACACAGATGCAGGACCTGTCGCGCAGCCTGCTCGAAGTGCACGAGGCCGAGCGCCAGCATATCGCGCGCGAACTGCACGACGAAATCGGCCAGGTGCTGACGGCGGTTAAGTTCGGTTTGCAGGCCGTCAGCAAGCAGCGTGACCCGCACGATCTGGAATCCATGATCGCAGAGCTGGTGGCAACTATCGAAGACGCCATCTGCGATGTACGCCGGCTGTCTGTTGGGTTGCGGCCACCGGCCCTGGACGCGCTGGGCCTGGAAGCGGCGCTGCGCGAATACACGGACCGCCTGGCGCAACACCTGCAGATGGAAACCATGGTGCAGGCCGACGGGCTGCCGCACCGTCCGCCGGCTTCGGTCGAGACCGCCTGTTTTCGCGTGGCGCAGGAGGCCTTGACCAACATCGGCCGCCACGCGAAGGCCAGCCGCGTCGAGGTCACACTACGCGAGCGCGCCGGCACATTGTACCTGATGGTCACCGACAACGGCTGCGGCTTCGACGTGCAGCATGCAACGCAGCGCGCGCAGAGCGGCGACAGCCTGGGGCTGCGCAGCATGGAGCAGCGCGTGGTGCTGGCTGGCGGGCACTTCCAGATCCAGTCGCGGCCAGGGCACGGCACGCGCCTGCGCGCTACCTTCCCGATGGACCGCAACACCGCCGCTGCGTCCTGGCCCGACCATTCCAAACTGGCGGCGTCCCATATCCTTTCCTGGGCCGATGGAGGCTTCGAGCGTGAATGATCAAATCAGCGTCCTGCTGGCGGAGGACCACAGCCTGGTGCGGGCCGGCATCTGCCGCCTGATCAATGACATGGCGGGCATCCATGTTGTCGCCGAAGCCGGCGACGGCGAAGTGGCTCTGGCCATGATGGCCGAAAAGAACCCGGATGTCGCGTTGCTGGATATCACCATGCCGCGCCTGGATGGGCTGGAGACGGCGGCACGCGTGGCCCAGCAGTTCCCCGCCGTCAAAGTCATTATGCTGTCCATGCACAACAGCCGCGAAATGGTGGCCGAGGCGTTGCGCGCGGGCGCGGCCGGCTACCTGCTAAAGGAATCGGCCACGGTCGAGCTGGAGCTGGCGATTCGCACCGTGATCAACGGCGACACCTACCTCAGCCCACCGGTATCGCGCCATCTCGTGGACCAGTATGTGGGCCGCGTCGGCAGCACGCTGAATCCACTCGATTCCCTTACCACGCGCCAGTACGAGGTGTTTATGCTGCTGGTCCGTGGCCTGACCACGCGCGCCATCGCCCAACGCCTGGGAATCTCGCCCAAAACCGTCGAGCAGCATCGGCTCAAGCTGATGGACCAGCTCAAGATCCGCGACATGGCTGGCCTCTTCCGCCTCGCCGTGCGCCTCGGCATTTCACTCGACGAGGAACCGACGGACAAGCGGCCCGCGCCTGGCCCCGCTCCGCAACGATAGGCTGTCGTAGTGTCTGGTCGTGTACCGCCGTGCTCTAGCTGCCGGGCGAATCTGCTATGATAACGGTGACTTACGCGACATTTCTCCCACGGGGGTTAGTCATGCCAAGACCGCGCCTCATCCTCGCCCTAGTATTTCTATTGCTCCTGCATTTTGACCCCGCGCGCCCGGCCGAGCCCGATATGGCCGGCTATTGGAGCGGCGTTCTCGACACCGGCGCGGGAAAACTGAAGGTTGTGTTTCAACTCAAGCAAAATAAAGACGGCACGTGGACCAGCCAACTGCACAGCATCGATCAGGGCGCCGTGGGCATGGCAACCGATGCAACCACACTCAAAGACGGCGAGCTTAACATCACGGTTAAAACGATTGCTGGCAGCTTCAAGGGCAAGCTCAGCGCCGACGGAACGCAGTTCGTAGGCGTTTGGTCGCAAGGCGGCGCTGATCTACCGTTCACCGTGACGCATGTGGCCGAAGTACCGGAGCTGATGCGACCACAGGAGCCGAAACGGCCCTACCCATACGAGTCCGAGGACATTACTTTCCCCAATGCACAGGCCGGCATCAAGATCGCGGGCACGCTGACCCACCCGCCGGGCACAGGTCCGTTTCCGGCTGTCATTCTGATCTCCGAAAGCGACCGCAACGGCGAAGAAGCAGGCCATCATCCTTTTCTGGTGCTGGCCGATTACCTGACGCGGAAGGGCCTGGCGGTGCTGCGCACCGACGACCGCGGTGCCGGTGATACGCCCGGCGACAAAGAGAAGCAAACCACGCCGGACCGCGTGACGGATGTGCTGGCCGGCATCGCATACCTGAAGACCCGCGCCGATGTCGCCGCCGGAAAGATCGGCCTCATTGGCGCCGACCAGGGCGGTCTGGCCGCCCCGCTCTGCGCCGTGCAGTCGCCAGATGTCGCGTTTTTGGTGCTTATGGCGGCACCGGGTCTGGACGGCCAGCAGTTGTTGGGTTTGCAGGCGATGAGCCTGACGCAGGCTTACGGCCAGGGCAAGAGTGCCGGTCTGCAAAGTTTGAATGCCCAGGCTGAGATCTTCGATATCATCGCGGAAGAGACTGACCCCGCCGCTCTGGAAAAACGACTGCGTGCAGTGATCACTCCGCTGATAACCGCGGCCCTGCCGCGCCCGCCCAAAGCCGGACCTCAGGCCGATGCTATTAAGAAACTGACTGAGGATATTGTTAACCAGCAAATCAAAGCGATGACCGCACCGGAGTTTCGCTTCATCCTCAAATACGATCCTCAGACGACGCTGAAGCAGGTCAAATGCCCGGTCCTGGCTATCAACGGCGAGCTCGACGCCCTGACTCCGGCACGCCAGAATCTACATGGTATAGAAACCGCTCTCAAAGCCGGTGGCAACCCCGACGTCACGGTCAAGGCTCTGCCCAAGATCAATCACATGTTCCAACAGGCCGAAAGCAATGCACCCACAGAGTTCGCGCGCATCAAGGAAACCATCGCGCCATCGGTGCTGAGCCTCGTCGGCGATTGGATCAAGGCACACGTGCAGTAACCCTCGGCCTATCCAAAACCTCAGGCGCAGTCTAAACTGCTGATGTTATGGACGAAGCCAATCTATCCCGCAGAACCTACCAGGTGCCGCGCGGCACACACGATATTCTGCCCTCTGAGATTCCCGCCTGGCGATGGCTCGAAGAGACTTTTCGCGCTCTGTGCGCGCGCTACAACTACCACGAAATCCGCACCCCGATGTTCGAGTCCACCGAGCTGTTCACGCGCTCGGTGGGAGCCTCCAGTGACATCCTTGTCACCAAGCAGATGTACACGTTCACGGCACCGGACGAGAACAGCTACACCTTGCGGCCCGAAGGCACAGCGCCCGCCGTGCGCGCCTACCTGGAACACCATCTGAGCCAGCAGGGGCCGGTCACCAAGTTATTCTACGTCGGCCCAATCTTTCGCTATGAGGCGCCGCAGGCCGGACGCTATCGCCAGCACCACCAGTGTGGCATCGAGTTGTTGGGCGCACCCGGCCCCGAGGCCGACGCCGAGGTGTTGGCGCTGGCCAGCGACTTCCTCACGGCGCTGCAAATCAGCGCGCCGCTGCATCTGAATTCGCTGGGAACGCCGGAGAGCCGTGGTGCCTATCTCCAGATTCTGCGTGCCTACCTCGAACCGCTGCGGGCGTCGCTGAGCGAGGACTCGCAGAAGCGACTGGACATCAATCCGCTGCGCATCTTCGACTCCAAAGACGAGGGCGACAAAGCGATTTTACAGCGTGCGCCGCATCTGCTCGACTATCTGCAGCAGGCTGACCCGGAAGCGATGCAGCACTTCACACGCCTGTGCGGCTATCTGGACGACCTCGGCATTGCTTACACCATTGACCATTCGCTGGTGCGCGGCTTCGACTATTACACGCACACCGTCTTCGAGTTCATCTCCGACCAGATCGGCGCGCAGGGCACAGTGCTGGCTGGCGGCCGCTACGACCGCCTGGTCGAGGAACTGGGCGGGCCGGCCACCGCCGGCATCGGCTTCGGCAGCGGCATCGAGCGACTGCTGCAGGTGAGCCAGGCCACCACCCCCGCCGTTGGGGCGCCCCTGGCGTTTCTGGTCACGCAGGGCGACGCCGCCCGCGCCGCCAGCGTCGGTCTGCTGCACAAACTGCGTGCGGCGGGCATCCCTTGCGACTGCGACTTCCTGGGCCGCCGCGTCAAACGCCAGTTGGGCGAGGCCAGCCGTCAGGGCGCGCGATTTGCCCTGATTCTGGGTGACGATGAGTTGGCGCAGGGTACCATTGCGATGAAGGACCAGGAGGCTGGAAATCAGGAAGTCGTGCCGCTGGAAACCGCCATCGAACGCCTACGGGCGCTTGTTGGCGCCTGATTCAAGGGTCCGCGGAACCACACCTCGCGGTTGAGCGTCCTACACTCAACGCCAAGCAATTACAAGGCTGTTTTAGTGAGGTGCGGTTATGCCTAACAGCAAGCGGGCCAAGTGCTCGATCTGCGGTCAACCGATCAAGACCGCAACCGGGGCCATTACCATGAAAAAAGCCCCTCTGGTATGCCGTCGCTGTTTCGGACAGGAGAGTTACTCGGGTCCGGTGCAGTGGACTCAGCATTTCTTGTCGCGCGAAGCTGCGGGCTCCGACAGCTAGCAGTCGCGACGGCCGGCGCGCCGGCATCGCATCCCCACCCCCGGGATGAGGTTGCCGACCGCGCCTTTATGTTGACTGTTGGTTGAGTGCATAGCACTCACACACCGTTTATGTTAAGTTTAGACAGGATATGCAGAGGCGGCGGCAGGTTGCCACTGCCGTGGCCACAGCAGGCACCGCGCAGCAGGGCCAGTATCAGGTTTAGTCATTAACGATTTGCGATATCATTAGGAACTCTAGAAGAGGTGAAAGCTTATGCCGAAAGCCGTGGGAATTGACTTAGGAACCACCAACTCCGTTGTGGCCGTGGTTCAGGGTGGCGAGCCCGAAGTCCTGTTGAACTCCGAGGGGAGTCGTTTGACTCCGTCCATCGTGGCCTTTACCAAAACCGGAGAGCGCCTGGTTGGCGACGTGGCCAAGCGTCAGGCGGTGCTCAACCCGGAGCGCACGATTCGCTCCATTAAGCGCAAGATTGGCACGCGCGACCGCATTACCGTTGACGGCAAGCCCTATTCGCCGGAGGAAATCTCGGCCATGGTGCTGTCGAAGTTGAAAGCCGATGCGGAGGCGCGCCTGGGCGAAACCATCAAGGACGCCGTTATCACCGTGCCGGCGTACTTCGACGACAGCCAGCGCACCGCCACCAAGACGGCCGGTGAAATCGCGGGGCTGAACGTACTGCGCATCATCAACGAGCCGACCGCGGCTGCCATTGCCTACGGTCTGGACCGCGCCGGCAAAGAAGAAACGATTATCGTCTACGACCTGGGCGGCGGCACGTTCGATGTCACGGTGCTGGAAATCTCAGAGGGCCTGTTAGAAGTCAAAGCCACAGCGGGCGACACCCATCTGGGCGGCGACGACTTTGACGACCGTCTGATGAACTTCATCGCGGAGTCGTTCCAGAAGGAACAGGGCATTGATCTGCGCAAAGACCCGCAGGCGCTGCAGCGTCTCAAAGAGGCGGCCGAAAAGGCCAAGGTGGAGTTGTCGTCCACGACCCAGACGAATGTGAACCTGCCGTTTATCACGGCTGACCAGAACGGTCCGAAGCACCTGAACCTCGACCTCACGCGCGCCAAGTTCCAGGAGTTGACGCACGATCTGCTGGAGCGCACGCGCAAGCCATTCGAGCGCGCCTTGAGCGATGCCGGCCTGAAACCGACCGATGTGGACGAAGTGGTGCTCGTCGGTGGCTCGACGCGCATGCCGGCGGTGGTGGATCTGGTGAAGCAGATTACGGGCAAGCAGCCGCACATGGGCGTGAATCCGGACGAAGCCGTCGCCATCGGCGCCGCGGTGCAGGCCAACAACCTGGCCAATCCGCAATCGGGTTCGGGCATGGTGTTGGTGGACGTGACGCCACTGTCGCTGGGTGTTGAGACCGCCGGCGGTGTGTTCACCAAGATGATCGAGCGCAACACCGCCATCCCGCACAAGAAGACCGAAACCTTCACGACCTATTCGGACTTCCAGCCCAGCGTGGAAATCAAGGTCCTGCAGGGCGAGCGCGCCATGGCTGGCGACAACAAACTGTTGGGCGTGTTCACGCTCGGCGAGATTCCACCCGCGCCGCGCGGCGTGCCGAAAGTGGACGTCACGTTCGACATTGATGCCAACGGCATTGTAAATGTGCATGCCCGCGAGCAGACCACCGGGAAAGAGCAGAAGATCACGATCACCGGCAGCAGCAGTCTCAACAAGACCGACATCGACCGTATGGTGCGCGAGGCCGAATCCAACGCCGCTGCCGACCAGGAGCGTCGCGATCAGGCCGAAACGAAGAACCATCTCGACGCTACGGTTTTTCAGGCGCGCAAGTTCCTGAACGAGAGCAAGGACAAGATTGGAGCCACCGAGGCATCCGACCTGGAGACCGCGCTGACCGAAGCCGAGGAGGCACTCAAGGGCACCGACATGGCTGCCATGAAGACCGCGCAGGACAAGCTGACGACGGCCTATCACGCAGCCGGCACAAGCGCCTACCAGCAGAGCCAGTCGGCGCCGCAGGATCAGCCCTCGGGCAGCGATTATGCCGGTTACGACCAGGCCGCTCCCAACGGTGCCGCCCCGGCCGGTGGCCCGGTCGAAGGCGAAGTCGTCGAAGGCGAAGTCACACCTTAGCGGAGTTTTGAGTTTTCAGTTTTGAGTCTTGAGTTGACGGAGCCGGCGCAATGCTTGATAGTTCACACCTCAAGCGTTGGGTGACACGGCATTTAACTCAAAACTCAAAACTTAAAACTCATAATTAAAGGAGAGGAGGAATTGGTATGAGCCTCATGCGACAGCCGGATCAACTTCATGAATTGCGTGAGCGCATGAATCAGATTTTGCAGGAGACCGGCGGCAACCGCGAGGAATCCGCGCCCCGGCTGTGGGCGCCCGTAGTAGACGTCAGTGAAAACGCCCATGAGATCGTGCTGCAGGCGGAGCTGCCGGGCATGACCAAAGAGGACATTGATATCCAGCTTTCTGGTGACACGCTGACGCTGCGCGGTGAGCGCAAGCTCCAGCAAGCGGCGCGCGGCGAGCGCTTCCACCGCATCGAGCGGCAGTACGGTGCCTGGCAGCGCACCTTTCAGATCGAAACTCCCATTGACACGCCGCGCGTCACCGCCGCCTATGAGGACGGTGTGCTGACGGTTCATCTGCCCAAACAGGAAGCCGTCAAGCCGCGCCAGATTGAAATTCAGGTTCAGTAGTTTGTCATTTGTCCTTTGTCATTGGTCATTTGTGGGCGCGCAGACAGTAACCAGAGCGAGGTGCCACTGAAGACTCACGAGTGACAAAGGACGAAGGACAAATGACAAACGACATTTCCGGAGGTTACCATGAGTTTGATACGTTATACCCCCTACTCCATGGCTCATCTTCAGCAGCAGCTCAACCGCATCTTCGACCAGTTCGATCCTGATTTGTTCGCCCGCTCCGAGGATCTGGGCGGCGGCATGTTCACCCCGGCGGTGGACGTGAAAGAGGACGATGACGCCTACACGGTGCACATGGAAGTGCCCGGCGTGAAACAGGACACGCTCAACGTCACTTTGCAGGACAGCGTGTTAAGCATTCGCGGCACCAAGGAGCAGAAGCAGGAGCAGAACGAAGGCCAGTATCGCCGCGTGGAGCGCAGTTATGGCGCGTTCGCGCGCTCACTCAGCATGCCGCACAATGTGGATGGCGGCAAGGTGACGGCGAACCTGCACGACGGCGTGCTTGAGATTCGACTGCCCAAAATGGAAGAAGCAAAGCCGCGCCAGATCACAGTAGGAACGGCCACCACGCATGACGGTGCCGCGTCCGCCAGCGCCCCCACAGCCTCGGAACTCGAGGCGCCCCGCGCGACCAAGGTCTCGGTCAAGGGCGGAGCCGGGCAGAAGGGTAAGTAGGTTAGGAGCGGCGGCACGACAGAAGGGTTCGAGAGTTGGCTGAAGCACCATGGCTAAAGACTACTACAAGATATTGGGCATCGAGCGTAAGGCGGACGAGAAGGACATCAAGAAAGCCTATCGCAAACTGGCGCGCCAGTATCATCCCGACATCAACCCCAACAACAAGACCGCCGAGGCCAAATTCAAGGAGATCAACGAAGCCTATCAGGTGCTGAGCGACAAGGAAAAGCGCGTCCTGTACGATCAGTTTGGCTCCGACTTCGACAAGTACCAGGCCGCCGGCCATCCGCCCGGTGCGGGCGCGCCGCCGGGCGCCGCCGGGGTCAACATCGAGGACCTGATCAACCAGGCGCGGCGCAGTGCCGGCCAGACGCCGGGTGGAGCGGCCGGGAGCCGCGTGCGCGTCGAGGATCTTGAGGGTGGCCACGTCGGCGACCTCTTCGAGAATCTGTTTGGCAATGTGCGCGGCGGCGCACGAACACCCGGCGCGGCCCGCAGCGGAGGCTTCAACTTCGGTGGCCGGCGCGGGCGAGAACCCCAGAAGGGTGAGGACATCGAGCAACCGCTCGATATCTCGCTGCAGGAATCCATCCGCGGCACGCAACGCAGCCTTCAGCTCACGATTCGCGACCAGGCGACCGGCACCGCCGAAATGCGCAACGTGACGGTCAAGATCCCGGCGGGAGTCAGCGAGGGTGCCCGTGTGCGCGCCGCGCGCCAGGGCGCATCGGGCAGCCACGGTGCTCCCAATGGCGACCTGTTCCTGAAGATTCACATCCAGCCGCACGCCTTCTGGAAGCGAGAGGGCGACGACCTGCACTGCGAAGTGCCGATCACGTTCACCGAGGCGGCTCTGGGCACCCAGATCGGGGTGCCGACCGTGACCGGCGCGGTGCAGATGAAAGTGCCGGCGGGCACCCAGTGCGGCCAGGTGTTTCGGCTATCCGGACGCGGCGTGCCGCATCACAACGGCAGCGGAGCCGGCGACCAGTTCGTGAAGGTGAAAGTCGTGGTGCCCAAGAATCTCAACGGTCGTGAAGAAGAGATCATCCGCGAGCTGTCGCACCTCCGCGATCAGAATGTCCGCCAGCATCTGCCGACCGGACTGTAGACGGCAGACTGCCAGTCATATAAGTTGACTCTTCGCAGCACGGGAAGAGGATGGTAGGTGAGAGCTATGCGCGAACCGCGCGATGACCATAACAGGAGGCTTAACGGCGATGCGGCACGCCCGCGCTACGGTGCGCAGCATGGGACGCACATGGGCGTGTATCATATATCCGTCGTGGCCCAGATGGTGGACACGCATCCCCAGACATTGCGCATGTACGAGCGCATCGGGCTCATCTCGCCGCGCCGCACGCGCAATAATATCCGGCTGTACTCCGACGCCGACGTCGAACAGGTGCGCCGCATCCAGCACCTGACGCAGGAACTGGGCGTCAATCTGGCCGGTGTCGAAGTCGTCTTCAAGCTGCTGCGCGAAATGGAGCGCATCCGCGCCGAAGCGGATAGCGAGATCGAGCAGTTTCGCTCGCAGATGGAGCGCGAAATCAGCATACTGCGCCGCGTACAGAACGACGATCCACGCTGACCAAGAGCGCTTCTCTGATCCCATATAGCGCTGCAAATAGGAACGGCACCATCCATATGGATGGTGCCGTTCGCTTTGGCCGGCCTCACAAGTTGTGCGCCGGCACGACGGTCACAGGTTCATATCAGTTACAGCGCCCTGCGCGGCCGAAGTCACCAGCTTTGCATACTTCGCCCTTTCCAGCACATTGGGATCCTAAGCTTAGAATTCCACGTGGACAAGTTGTCGCG
>JADMIO011482876.1_pt1 | contig 14436 bp, 12 predicted proteins | sample 8958161 | NCBI WGS metagenome assembly JADMIO01 (sample SAMN16585339, study PRJNA669376) | soil metagenome | isolation source: Crop rotation soil | place: USA: Cullars Rotation, Alabama | collected 2011 | reverse complement strand
AGGTGAGCCAGTGTGATTACATTTGCGGCCTAACTGTGGCCAGTCCAGTTACGCTGGAGTCACTAGTATTTAGGTGACACTATAGAAGCGGCCGCGACAACTTGTCCACGTGGAATTCTAAGCTTAGGATCCCAATGTGCTGGAAAGGCTGTACTGCTTCGTCGACGATGCGTTCGCGGAGTATTGAGCGCGCGACGCGCAAGCCCGCCGGACACGCCGCGCTGGAGTCTGCGTTCCTCGGCCCTCTGCGATCACCGCGATGAAAGCGCCGCCGCGGCTCTCGCCCGGCGCTCGGGACTACGCGCCGAAGTGATACGCCGACAGCCGATGTCCGACCATCGTGCCGTTGAAGGCGAGCGCAGCGCGATCGGTTCCGGCCGCGCCTGCGGCCACCATCAGCGGCAGCAGGTGCTCTTCGCGCGGATGCGCCTGCCGCGCCGCCGGCGCCGCCGACCACTGCGTCAGCAGGCGATCGCGCTCGTCGGCCTCCTTCGCCATCGCGCCGCGCAGCCACGCATCGAACGTCTCGGAGACGGCGTTGGCGCGCGGATCCCAGAACGCGCGCAGGTTGTGAAACGTCATGCCGCTGGCGACGATGAAGACGTCCTCGTCCCTGAGCGGCGCCAGCGCCCGGCCGACGGCCAGGTGTGTCGCTGGATCGAGTCCGCGCACCAGCGACAGCTGCACCGCCGGCACGTCGGCATCGGGGTAGGTGAGCTTCAAGGGAACGAACGTGCCGTGATCGTAGCCGCGTGCCCCGTCGCTCCGCGTGTCGATGCCGGACGCGCCGAGCAGTTCGCGCACGCGCGCGGCCAGCGCCGGATCGCCCGGCGCCGGCCACGTGATCTGATACGACTCGGGCGGAAAGCCGGAGTAGTCGTACAGCATCGGCGGATGCGCCGACGTCATCACCGTCGGCGCCGCCTCCTCCCAGTGCGCGGAGATCACCAGCAGCGCCTTCGGCGGCACCGGCGGAACGTTGCGCACCGAACGCAGGTAGTCGGCGAGCGTCGCGACTTCGTCGCGCGGAAAGCCGACGTCGACGAACGGCCACGGGCCGCCGCCGTGCGGCACGAAGACGACGGGCATGCGCGCCATGACGGTTACTTGATGAACGTGCCTTCGCGCAGTTCGTGGAACGCCTGCCGCAGCTCGGCCTGCGTGTTCATCACGATCGGCCCGTACCACGCCACCGGCTCTTCGATCGGCGTGCCCGAGACGAGCAGGAACCTGATCCCCTGCTCGCCCGCCTGGACGACGATCTCGTCGCCGCGATCGAACAGCACGAGCGAACGATTGCCGATCGCGTCAGCGCTCGCCGGCAAGCGGCCCGTGTCGTCGCCGACGCCGTCGGTCTTCACCGGCCGCGGATCGGACGCGTCGCGGAACGTCCCGGATCCCTCGAACACGTACGCGAATGCATGTCGCGACGTCTCGACCGCCAGCCGCTTGCGAACGCCGGGCGGGACGAACACATCGAGGTAGCGCGGATCGGCGGCGACGCCGTCAACCGGTCCCCGCTTGCCCCAGAACGTGCCGCATACGATCCGCACACTGGTGCCGTCGTCGTCGGTCACCTCCGGAATGTCCTTGCCCGACACATCCTGGTACCGCGGCGCCGTCATCTTCAACGACGACGGCAGGTTCGCCCACAGCTGGAAGCCGTGCATGCGTCCCTGTGGATCGCCTTTCGGCATCTCCTGGTGCAGGATGCCGCGGCCTGCCGTCATCCACTGGACGTCGCCCGCCTTCAGCGCGCCGCGATTGCCGAGGCTGTCGCCGTGCTCGACCGTTCCGGCGAGCACGTAGGTGATCGTCTCGATCCCGCGATGCGGATGCCAGGGGAAGCCGGCCAGGTAGTCGGCAGGGCGATCGTTGCGGAAGTCGTCGAACAGCAGGAACGGATCGAATTCGCCGGTGGCGCCGAAGCCGAAGCCGCGGTGAAGTTTCACGCCCGCGCCTTCGAGCGTCGGCGCTGCCTGGGACACGGTCTTGACGGGTCGTATCGACATATCGCTACGACGCCGCGAACCTACCTGCGGTTGCGCTCGCGACGCTTGCCGCCGACGTCGGTCGATCCCGGCGGTCCGGCGCCCTCCGCCAGGCTGGTGTCGCGCTCCACGGTGAACGCATTGGCGATGTTGCGCTCGATCCGTTCGACGCGCTCGGCCACCGACGGGGACGCGCCGTCGTCGAATTCGGGAATCCCGGTGTCATCGTTGCCGAGTATTCTGCCCTGTTTGGTATCCATACCGTGGTGCTGGTGCAAGCCGGCTGACGTCAGCGTTGACCAGCCGGTATACTCCGCGCATGAACCGACATGCCCGGAACGCCGTGCTGCTCGTGCTCGCCTGTGCCTCGGCCGTACAGGGCCAGGGCCGAAGAACCGCCGATGAGCGGGTGCTCGCGGCGGTGCGGCAGCAGCGGACGGCGTTCGTCGACACGCTGAGGCAGCTCGTCGGCATCGAGTCGGGCAGCCGCAACATCGAAGGGTTGAACCAGATTTCGGACCTGATCGCCGCCCGCCTGCGGGCGCTCGGCGGCGAGGTCGAGTTGGTCACGCCGGGCGCCGATGCCGTCCGCTTCGATGACACCCCCCAGCAGATCGGCCGCATCGTCCTCGCACGCTTCCGCGGCACCGGCACGAAGAAGATCCTGCTGCTCGCGCACATGGACACCGTCTACGAGAAGGGGATGGGGCAGCAGCAGCCGTTCCGCATCGACGGCGATCGGGCGTATGGCCTCGGCATCGCCGACGACAAGCACGGCGTCGCGCTGGTGCTGCACACCGTGGCAACCTTGCAGGCGCTCGACGTCCGCGACTACGGCCTGCTGACGGTCAGCATCAACGGCGACGAGGAGATCAGCGCGCCCGGCGCGCGCAAGCTGATCGAGAAGCTCGGAAGCGAACACGATCTCGTGCTGTCGTGCGAAGGCAGCGGACCCGAGGATTCGATCCGGCTGGCGACCTCCGGCAACGGCATCGTGCGCATGATGGTGACCGGCCGGGCGTCGCACGCGGGTGGCGCTCCCGAGCAGGGGCGCAACGCCCTGTACGAGCTGGCGCACCAGATCCTGCAGACGCGCGATCTGTCGAATCCGGCGACCGGGTTGAAGATGAACTGGACGCTGGCGCAGGCCGGCTCGGTGCGCAATGCCATTCCGGCCTCGGCCGAGGCGACCGCTGATGTGCGGGTCATCCAGTCCTCCGACTGGGACGTGCTGGAGCGCCGCGTGCGCGAGCGCATCGCCAATAAGCTGATTCCGGATACGCGCGTCGACATCCGCGTCGAGCGGCGCCGGCCGGCGCTGCAGCCGACGGACGCGTCGCGTGCGGTCGCGCAGACCGCCAAGGCGATCTATGGCGAGATGGGACGCGCGCTCAAGGTGACGGACGAAGCCACCGGCGGGGCCACCGACGCCGCGATTGCGGCGCTGTCGACCAGGGCGCCGGTGCTCGAGGGCTTCGGCCTGATCGGAGCCGGCGCGCATTCCAACACCGCCGAATCGGTGGACCTCCGCTCGATCGAGCCGCGGCTCTATCTGCTGACTCGCACGGTGATGGAGGCGTCGGCGTCGAGCGGCACGCGGTGACGACGCCGGCTGTTCCTCACGGCATGAGCTGAGGCAGAATGGCACCTATGCCTCCGAATTGATCCCCGTACCACCGGAACCTCGCGCTATTCCTGCCCTACAAGGTGGCCAGCCTCGAGGGCGTGATGCACGGCGTGTATCTCGCCTGGTGGGTGCAGGAGAAGCACATCTCCGCCGCTGCGGTGGCGGCGGCGCTCGCCGCCGGCGACCTGGCGCTGCTCGCGCTCGAGGTGCCGACCGGCTGGTTCGCCGATCGCATCGGTCATCGCGTCAGCCTGATCGTCGGTTCGTGTGCCCAGGTCCTGGGCATGCTCTTCTGCTGGCTCGGCGACGGCATCGCCGGCGTCGTGGCCGGGACGCTCCTCATCGCGGTTGGCGACGCCTTCAGATCGGGTGCCGATCAGGCGCTGCTCTATCGCTCCTGCATCGCGACCGATCGCCCCGACGAATTCCAACGCATCAATGCCCGCGCCTGGTCGATCGAAGGCGTGCTGCTGGCGGTGCTCGTGGTGTCGGGTGGCGGCATCGTCGCCGCGTGGGGATATCACGCCGGGTGGGCGGTCGAGACCGCATTGTCGGCTGCCGGCCTCGCGATCGCGTGGGCGATGCGCGAGCCGCCGGCAGTGGCCGGCGGCGCTGACGAGGACGCGCCTGCGGAGGCCGGTCCTTCGACCGTCGCGCCACTGGCGGTCCGACGACTGCTCCGGGTGATCGTGCCCGCGGCGTGTCTCGACGGCCTCGGCTCGGCGGCGTCGTTCCTCGCGCAGACCGGCGAGATCAGCAGTCCGACCTACGTCGCCGCGCTGGTCGCGATCATCGGCATTGCGCACGCGGCCGGGTCCGCGATCGCGGCGCGGCTGCGTCGGCACGATCGGCGACCTCAGATCGTGTTGGCCGTCGCCGGCATCTCGCTCTTCGCGGCCGGAGTCGCGTGGTCGGGCACGTGGCCGGTGATCGCCATCGCGATCGCGGTGATGGCGGGAGTGGCGCTGCCGCTGCGCGCGACGACGATCCAGGAGCTTGCGTCCGACACGATGCGGGCGCGGGCCGCATCGATCGCGAGCGCCTGCGACACGGCGGTGTCGATGCTGATTTTGCCGGTGGCGGGCGTGTGGCGGAGTCGTCAGTCGCGACGCGGCTGATGACCAGCGCAGGCGATCACCGGCAGCGCGGGATAGCGCGGAAAGCGCGCATCGCTGTACGAGAGCCGACACAGCCAGAACGTCGATCCCTTCGACGACTCGATCGCCTGCGCGTGGATGCAGTTCGCGCAGAGACCAGGGTGGGGAGCGCGTTCACCGCTCACGAACCACGGAGTCGCGGAGCTGGACATTTGCAATTTTCAATTTGCAATTTGCAATGTGATTTGAAGATTGTTCGACCCCTCCGTCACTCCGTCACTCGGTGGCTCCGTGCCTCCGTGGTTCGTGATCGGTGGCTGTCGCTGGGATCAATCGGTGCCGAAGGCGAGCAGCACGTTGCCGGGGCGTCCAACGAGGCCGCCGTAACCCGAGTTCACGAAGATCATTCCGCCCGACACGATCGGGCCCGGGCCGTCCATGCCGCCGCCGTTGGCCTTCACGCCGTTGACCGTCTCGAACTCGCGGTTGGTGTCGAACTGCCAGATGATCTTGCCGTCGGCCGCGGCGTAGGCGCGCAGGCCGCCGTCGAGCGATCCCGAGAGCACGGCGCCGGGGATCAGCGTGACCGCGCCACCCTGCGCCGCGGTGCAGCCGCGTCCCTCCGGACACAGCTTCGGTTGCGGGCCGACGCGCCAGACCAGCTTGCCGTCCGACAGCCGGATCGCGTTCATGCCCCCGGGGTTCTGCGTCAGGAAATCGTTGGTGCCGACGTACATCGTCTGACCGTCGGTCGCCGCGCCCCACTGTCCGCCAAGGCCGCTGCCCTGACCGATGCGGTACTGCCAGACGACGTTGCCTTCGTTGTCGGGATCGAGCGCGAAGGCGAGACCGGACTTCTGCGGCAGCACGATGACGTCGCGGCGATTGACGGTGGTCAGCGCCGGCGAGGCCGAGAAATCGAAATCGGGACCGAGCGCCGACGGGCACTCGGGCTTTTCCGGGTTCTGCGCCTGGCAGCCCATCGTCCACTGATCGTTGGGCGTGACCTGGCGCACCCACTTGAGCGCGCCGCTCTCCATGTCGAGCGCGATGACCGAGTCGGTGGTCGGCTGCGGCGGATCGGCGTAGCCGTTGCCGGTCGCGACGTAGATCATGCGACGCTTGGCGTCGACCGTCGGCGACGACCAGATGCCGCCGCCGGCCGGCCCCCACGTCTGCACGCCGTCCTTGTTCTTGCCGCGCGGCTTCGACTCGGCGACGGTGTAGTGCTTCCAGATCACCGCGCCGGTGCTGGCGTCGAGCGCGGACACGCTGCCGCGGAACGTGCAGCATTCGTAGCCGCCGCGTCCGCCTTGTCCCTCTTCGTTGAGTCCCTGCACCGGGACGAACAGCTTGCCGTCGTGATACGTCGGCGCGCCGGTAATCGCCGCCGAACGATGCTCGTCGGCGCGACGCGTCCAGATCTGCTGGCCGGTGTTCGCGTCGACGGCGTAGACGTTCGCCTTCGAGTCGCCGAAGTAGACGGCGTAACCGCTGCGGCCGTTCGCCTTGTAGGCACCGATCGACAGCGCCGTGCGCACGCCGGCCTGTGCCTTGAACGTCCAGTAGGTGCAGCCGGTCTTCGGGTCGAGCGCGTGCACCTCGCCGTTCTCGCTGGCGACGAACAGCCGGCCGCCGGCCACCGCCGGCTGCGCGCGCGCGGCGCTGACGCCGGCATAGCCGAACGCCCACTTCAATTTGAGCTTCGGCAGGTCGGCAGCCGTGAGTCCGCCAACCTCTTTCGGCTGATAGCGCGTGTTGGCCGGACCGTTGCCCCACCCGTTCCATCGCGCGCCCTTCGTCGGGTCGCCCATCGGCGTGGTGGCCGTGCAGTGCGCCGCCGTCGGCGCCGGGGTCGTGGTGGTGGTGAGCCCCCGGCCGGCGAGAAACTCGGCGACCGATCGCCGTTCGCCATCGGTCAGCATCGACCCCTGTACCTGCATCTTGCCGTTGGTGAGGGCGTTCAGGATCGCTTCCGGCGTCAACTGCCGCAACGCGTCGCGCCCCGGCGCCCCCGAATTGCGGTCGTCGTGGCACGCCGCGCACTGGCGGTCGAACACGGCCTGGCCGGCAGCAGCCGGCGCCTGCGCCAGGGCGGGCGCGGCCGACACGGCAAGCAGCAGAAACGCACCGATGATTCGCACGAAATTCCTCCTCGGGACAGGACGGCGGAGCGTAATTATAGCGGTAGAATTCCGCCGACAAGACACCGGGTGTGCTTCGAGAATGGTGCAGCACACCCGGTGTCTTACCGCGCAGCGCACCCGGTGTCTTACCGCGCCGCACACCCGGTGTCATTTACGATGCCATTGGAGTCCGCCATGATTGCGCTCGAAGTCAACGGCAGGAAATACGACGTCGACGTCAGCCCGGACATGCCGCTGCTGTGGGTGATCCGCGAGAGCGTCGGCCTCACCGGCACCAAGTTCGGCTGCGGCCTCGGTCAGTGCGGCGCCTGCACCGTTCACCTCGACGGCGCAGCCGTGCGCTCGTGCACGACGCCGGTGTCGGGCGCGGTCGGCAAGAAGATCACGACGATCGAGGGGCTGTCGCCGACCTCGACGCATCCGCTGCAGGTGGCGTGGATCGCCGAGCAGGTGCCGCAGTGCGGCTACTGCCAGTCGGGACAGATCATGTCGGCGGCGGCGCTGCTGGCGAAGAACCCGCGGCCGAGTGACGCCGACATCGATACGGCGATGCAGGGCAACATCTGCCGCTGCGGCACCTATCAGCGCATCCACCGCGCGATCAAGCGCGCGGCGCGCGTGTGAGGAGGCGGCGATGTCCGAGATGACGCTCACGCGACGGACTTTTCTCAAGACCGCATCGGCCGCCGGCGGCGGCCTCGTGCTCGGTGCGTACCTGCCGCTCGACGACACCATCGACGTCGATGCGGCGGCCGGCGCGTTCGATCCGAACGTCTGGATCCGGATCGGCGCCGACGACAAGGTGCGCATCATGCTCTCGATGCTCGAGATGGGCCAGGGCGTGATGACGGCGATGCCGATGCTCGTGGCCGAGGAGCTCGACATCGACTGGAACAACGTCACCACCGAGTGGGCGCCGGCGGATCGCCGCTACGGCAACCCGAACTTCGGCGGCGCGCAGACGACGGCGGGCAGCAACAGCACCCGCGGCATGTGGAAGCTGTTGCGCGAAGCGGGCGCCACCGGCCGGGCGATGCTGATCACGGCGGCAGCGCAGACGTGGAGCGTGGCCGAGAACACGCTCACCACCGACAAGGGCGTCGTCATTCATCAGGCGAGCGGCCGCCGCCTGCGCTACGGACAGTTGGTAGACAAAGCGTCGGCCGTTGCCGTTCCGGCAACGGTCACGCTGAAGGATCCGAAGTCGTTCAAGCTGCTCGGCCAGCCGCTGGCGCGGCTCGACGTCGCCGAGAAAGTGAACGGCCAGGCGATCTTCGGCATCGACGTCAAGCGGCCGAACATGCTGGTCGCCCGTGTCGTCCGCTGCCCGGTGTTCGGCGGCAAGGTGGCAAGCTTCAACGCCGACAAGGCGAAGGCGGTGCCCGGCGTCCGCCAAGTGGTGCAGATCAGCACCGGCATCGCCGTCGTCGCCGACGGCTACTGGGCGGCGTCGAAGGGGGCCGAGGCGCTGCAGGTGACGTGGGCCGAAGGGACGCTCGCCTCGCTCAGCAGCGACGGCATCCGGACGCAGTTCGCCGCGCTTGCCGGCAAGCCCGGGAACATCGCGCGGAACGACGGCGACGCCGACGCGGCGCTCGCCGGCGCCGCCCGCGTCATCGAGCGCGTGTTCGAAGCGCCGTACCTCGCGCACGCGACGATGGAGCCGATGAACTGCACGGCCGACGTGCAGGCGGATCGCTGCGACGTGTGGGTGCCGACGCAGTCGCAGACGAGCACGCAGCAGGCGGCGATGGCGGCGAGCGGCCTGCCCGAGAGCAAGGTGTTCGTCCACACCACCTATCTCGGTGGCGGCTTCGGCCGCCGCGGCGAGACCGACTTCGTCACCGACGCGGTCGAGACGTCGAAAGCCGTTGGCCGCCCGGTCAAGGTGATCTGGACGCGGCAGGATGACATGCAGCACGACTACTACCGGCCGGTGACCTACATCCGGCTGTCGGCGGCGGTCGATGCGCAGGGAATGCCGGTGGCATGGAAGGAACGGATCGTCCAGCCGTCGTTGATGATGCGGCTTGGCGGCAAGCCGATGCTCGACCAGATGAAGGGGATCGATCGCATCTCGGTCGACGGCGCGGCGGATCTGCCGTATGCGATTCCGAATATCCGCGTCGAGTACACGGAAGCCGATCCCGGCATCCCGTACGGCTTCTGGCGGTCGGTCGGCAACTCGGTGAATGGCTTCGTCACCGAGGCGTTCGTCGACGAACTGGCGAAGGCGGCCAACAAGGATCCGTACCAGTTCCGCCGCCAGCTGTTGTCGAACGCGCCGCGTCACCGGGCGGTGCTCGATCTCGTCGCGGAGAAGGCCGGCTGGAACACGCCGGTGCCGGCGGGACGCGCCCGCGGCATCGTCGTGCACAAGGCGTTCGAGTCGATCGTCGGCGTCGTCGCCGAGGTGTCGGTGGCGGCCAGCGGATCGGTGAAGGTCCACAAGCTGACGTGCGCGGTCGACTGCGGCTGGATCGTCAATCCCGACACGATCAAGGCGCAGATGGAAGGCGGCATGCTCTACGGCATGTCGGCGGCGCTGAAGGGCGAGATCACGATCAGGAACGGTCGCGTCGAGCAGAGCCACTTCGGCGACTATCAGGTGACGCGGCACCAGGAGACGCCGGAGATGCAGGTGTTCATCGTCCCGAGCACCGAGGCGCCCGGTGGCATCGGCGAGCCGAGTACCGCGCCGATCGCCGGCGCGCTGGTCAACGCGATCTACGCGGCCACCGGCAAACGGATTTACAAGCTGCCGGTCAAGGCCGAAGCGCTGCGCAACGCCACGGCGTAAACACGCCGGCTGCCGAAGCACGCAGAAGTCACGGCGCGAGATGCTTGACACGACATCCTGTGTGACATACAGTGTGCGCCGCACACTGTAGACCGCACAGCATGGGAGCCGACCTGTTCGACTCGCTTCGTCTCGAGCTGCGCCGCGGCTGTCTGGTGATGGCCGTGCTGGCGCAGCTGCGCACCGAGCATTACGGCTACACGCTGAAGAAGGACCTCGCCGACCAGGGCATGGACATCGACGAGGGCACGCTTTATCCGCTGCTGCGCCGCCTCGAGAGCCAGGGCCTGCTGGTCAGCGAATGGCGCGAGCAGGACAAGCGCAACAAGCGCTTCTACCGCCTTTCTCCCGACGGCAAGCGGGTGCTCAAGGAACTGCTCGCCGAATGGCAGACGATCAACGCCGCGGTCAGCCGCATCGCCGGCTCCCGCTCGGTCGCATAGGAGCCTGGCATGCGCCCATTCGAACGCTACGTCTGGTGGCTGCGGCTGTTCCTGCCGAACGACCAGCGCGACGACATCGTGCGTGAGCTGACCGAGGAGTTCCGTTCGCAGGTCGCCGATCGCGAGGAGGCGGTCGGGCGGCCGCTGACCGACGACGAGCAGTCCGGCATCCTTGCCGGCTTCGGGCATCCGCTCGCGCTGGCGGCCCGCTATCGGCCGCAGCGCTACCTGGTCGGCCCGGTCTTGTTCCCGCTGTACGTGCCCGTACTGGCGGCGACGCTCGGGATCCTGGCGGCACTGCGCGTCGTCTCGATTGCGGTCATCGTCGCCAGCGGCGCGTCGCGTGCCGAGGTCGGCGGGGAGCTCGCACACCTGTGGACCACCGCGGTGGCCACGTTTGCCTGGATCACCATCGCCTTCGCCTGTTTCGATCGGATGACCGGCGCCGGCGCGCAGCAGCATTCCCCCGGCGCTCGCCGGCCGTGTGCCGCGGTCGCCGGCGAGCTGGCCACCGCGGCCGTCTCCGCCGCGCTACGCGACGTGCGGCACCGCGCGCGCACGCTGCAGAACGTCGCCGCCGGGACCCGTCCCGACCGCACATCGCTCTCGGCGTTCGTCGTCAATCTCGCGATCAGCGCGTGGTGGTTGCTCGCCTTGAAGATGCCGGCGCTGATGTTCATCGGCGGCGCGTCCACGCTCGCCTGGGGCCCCGACATGGCGCGCCTCTATCCGGCGCTGGCGGTGAGCCAGTTGGCGTGTCTCTCGCGTCAGGCCCTGCGGCTTGCCGCGCGGCCTGACCCGCGGCTCGACGGTGTGTTGCGGCTGGTGGCGCTCGCTGGCGGCGTCGCCTTCATGTACCTGGTTGCGACCGCCGGTCACCAGTGGGTGGTCTGGCGTCATCCGGGCGAGCCGCACGTGCCGCAACTGCTGGTGCTGATCGATGGCATCGTCGGGATCGCATTCTCGGCGGCGGCCGCTGTCGCTGCTCTCTCGGTCGCGTGGCGGGTCGTTCGCGGGGTCTCGCGCCGGCAGATGCACGCGATCATGACGTCGGTGGCGTTGCTGCTGGCCGCGGCGACGTCGATCCACGCCCGCTGACCGATCGCGCTGTCGCAAATCGTCGTGCCGGGACATAATCCCGGCACCCACGTCGCATCTCATGCCGGGTCTGCGCTGGCGGTCGCCAGCGCGACGCGGACAAGTCGCGAGACCCGGGCCCACGGACACCGGCGGTGAAGGAGGGCATCGTGGACGACGATTTGATGACCAAGCTGGGAAGAGTCGTACGCGTCGCGCAGGACTGGTACGAGCTGCCGCGGCCGCTGGCCAGCGTCCAACTGTTCAAGATTCGCAACGAGCTGCGGCAGAAGAACCTGCACGACACCGAGGAACCGCCGCTCGTGCGGCAGGACATCCCGCCCGATCTCGATCCGGCGCTGCGCGAGCAACGCACCACCGACGGCAGCTACAACGATCTCCACTACCCGGCGATGGGTGCCGTCGGCCGCCGCTTCGGCCGCAACTTCGCGCTCGAACACGTCGCGCCCGACGTGCCGAACCTGCTGATTCCCAATCCCCGCGTCGTCAGCCGCGAGCTGATGACCCGCGAACGGTTCCAACCGGTGCCGTTCCTCAACCTGCTGGCCACCGCGTGGATCCAGTTCATGGTCCACGACTGGTTCGTACACAAGCGTTCGACGACGCGGGCGATCGACATTCCGCCGGCGGCGGGCGACGGCTGGCCGGCGCCCGGCATTCACGTGCCGCTGACCGAGCCCGATCCGGCGCCGCCGGGATCGACGCGGCCGCCGGCCTACGCCAACTTGAACAGCCACTGGTGGGACGCCTCGCAGATCTACGGCTGCGACGCGGCGATGGCGGCGAAGCTGCGCACCCGCATCGGCGGACGGCTGCGCATCGAGCCGACCGGGCTGCTGCCGGTCGATCCGGAGACCGGGCTGCACTTCAGCGGCTTCACCGACAACTGGTGGGCCGGGCTCGGCATGCTGCACACGCTGTTCACGCACGAGCACAACTACCTGTGCGACCGGCTGGCCCACGAGCATCCCGGCTGGACCGACGACCAGCTGTTCGCCAAGGCGAAGTTGATCAACTCGGCGCTGCTGGCGAAGATCCACACGCTCGAGTGGACCACGGCGATCCTGCCGCATCCGGTGATCCAGGTGGCGATGAACACGAACTGGAACGGGCTCACCGGCCCTGAGCTGCAGGAGGTGTTCGAGCTGCTCAACGAGAACGAGATTCTCGGCGGCGTCGTCGGCTCGCACGCCGACCATCACACCGCGCCGTACTCGTTGACCGAGGAGTTCGTCGCCGTCTACCGCATGCACCCGCTGATGCCGGACGACTTCGCGTTCCACTCGCTCGCCACCGGCCGGCTGCTGGAGACGCGCGAGCTGCCGGAGATCGCCGGCAAGCGGACGCCGCAGGTGTTCGAGCGGCTGACGATGGGCGATCTGTTCTATTCGTTCGGCGTGTCGCATCCCGGTGCGATCACGCTGCACAACTACCCGCGTCACCTGCAGAACCTGACGCGCGACAACGGCGAGCATCTCGATCTCGCCGCGGTCGACATCTTCCGCGACCGCGAGCGCGGCGTGCCGCGCTACAACCAGTTCCGGCGGCTGATGCACAAGGATCCGGTGCGATCGATCGACGAGCTCACCGACAACCGGGAGTGGCGGCGGCAGCTGGCGCAGGTGTATGACCACGACGTCGAGCGCGTCGATCTGATGACCGGGCTGTACGCCGAGGCGCTGCCCGAGGGTTTCGGTTTCAGCGAGACGGCACTCCGCCTGTTCGTGCTGATGGCGTCGCGGCGGCTGAAGAGCGATCGGTTCTTCACCGACGATTACCGCGCCGACCTCTACACCGAGTTCGGCATCGACTACATCAAGCGCAATACGATGCTGACCGTGCTGAAGCGCCACTATCCGCAACTGGCTCCGGCGCTCGCCGGCGTCGACAACGCTTTCAAACCGTGGACACGGGTGGAAGGACCGGCCGATTGAAGCTCTCGGATATCGGTCCGGGGCTGCTGCTGGCGGCGACCGGCATCGGGGTCGGCGACATGGTGTCGTCGACCATCGCCGGCGCCGAGTACGGGCTCACGCTGGTGTGGGCGCTCGCGGTCGGCGTCGTCGTCAAGTTCGCGATCACCGAGGGCGGCGCGCGGTGGCAGCTGGCCACCGACACCACGCTGGTCGAAGGCTGGCGCGATCACCTGCCGCGCGTTGCGGTCGTCGGGTTCTTCATCTACTTCGTGATCTGGAGCTACATGGTGTCGAGCGCGCTGGTCGCCGCCAGCGCGCTGGTGCCGACGGCGATCATGCCGTCGGTGCCGCTGCCGGTGTGGGGCGTGCTTCACGCCGCGGCCGCGTTCGCGCTCGTCTACGTCGGCCGCTACGAGCGGTTCCTCGCGATCATCAAGTGGTTCATCGGCCTCAAGTTCGGTGCGGTGATCGCCTCGGCGCTGTTGATCGTGCTGTGGTCGGGCGCCGACTGGTCGCACGTCGGCGGACGGTCGGCCTTCTCGACGTCCTACGTGCTGTCGCTGATCGGCGGCGTCGGCGGAACGGTGACACTGCTCTCGTACGGCTACTGGATGCGCGAGGAAGGCTGGTCGGGCCCGCGCCGCATCGGCTCGGCGCGCGCCGACCTCACCGTCTCGTTCTCGCTGGTGATGATCTTCTGCCTGTCGATGATCTTCCTCGCCACGCAGATCGACTGGCAGGGGCAGATCCTCGACGAGGGGCCGCGCCTGTGCCTGCTGCTCGCCGATCGCATCGGCAGCGAAATCGGTCCGATTGGACGCGCGGTGTTCCTGATCGGATTCTGGGGGGCCGCGTTCTCGTCGGTGCTCGGCGTCTGGCACGGCGTGCCGTTCCTGTTCGACGACTGGATTCACCTGTGGCGGCGTCAGCCGCCCACCGGCCAGCAGGGGGGCGCCTACCGCGGCTGGGCCGCGTATCTGACGCTGGCCTCGATCTCCGCGCTCTACTTCGGCCGCCCGGTGCGGCTCGTCTTCTATTACACGGTCATCGGTTCGCTGTTCTTCCCATACGTGATCGCGACGCTGCTGTGGCTGAACAACTCACGCGTCGTGCATCGCGACACGCGCAACGGCCTCGCCGCCAACGTCGTGCTCGGCGGTGCCCTGGCGCTCTATGCGTTCCTCGCCTACGACGCGTTCATGGGCACGTAAACGGCGCCTCGTAGGGCGGGCCTGGCATCCGCTCGCACGCAGGCCCGCCGCCGTCGTAGGGCGGGCCTCGCGTCCGCTCGCAGGCAGGCCCGCCGGGATCGTAGGG
>JADMIO010823530.1_pt1 | contig 14436 bp, 15 predicted proteins | sample 8958161 | NCBI WGS metagenome assembly JADMIO01 (sample SAMN16585339, study PRJNA669376) | soil metagenome | isolation source: Crop rotation soil | place: USA: Cullars Rotation, Alabama | collected 2011 | reverse complement strand
CCGCGACAACTTGTCCACGTGGAATTCTAAGCTTAGGATCCCAATGTGCTGGAAAGGGCGAGCTTTTCATTATCCGCAATGTCGCCAATTTGGCGCCGCCTTACGAACTGGGCGGCGGCTATCACGGCACCAGCGCGGCGATCGAGTTCGCGGTGGTCAATCTCGAAGTCGACACCATCCTCGTGCTTGGCCATGCAGGCTGCGGCGGCGTGGCGGCTGCGCTCGCGCCGAAAGTCCAGGGCGCGGATTCCTTTCTCGATGCGTGGGTGAGCCTGCTCAATCCCGCGAAGGAGCGGATCAAGGACAAGCCCGGTGATCCGCATGAAGCGCTCGAGCACGAGAGTATTCGCGTGACATTCGAAAACCTGATGAGCTTCCCGTTTGTGAAGCGACGGGTGGATGCTGGATCGCTGACGCTTGCGGGCGCGCGCTATGGCGTCGCCGACGGCACGCTCGAAGTCTACGACGCGGCCAGCGATACGTTCGCCAAAGTCGAGTAACTCAGCGCCAATTGCCGCCTTCGGCCAGCAGCGCGGCGTAGGTCTCCACGCCTTGGCGGAATTCGCGCATGCGCAGGTTTTCGTTCGGCGCGTGCTGGTTGTCGTCGGCGTTGACAATCGGGACGGTCACGAACGGCGTGTGCAGCACATCGCCAATCGCCGCGATCGGCAAGCTGCCGCCAAGCAGCGGCACGATGCGGACGCGATTGTCGCTCGCCGCGCGCGCAACCTCCATCACACGCATCACACCGGGATCGTTCAGCGGCGCAACCGCGGCTGGATAGCCATTGTCTTCCCACGCGAGGCGCGCGATGCGCGGATGGGCCAGGCGCTCGGCGCGCGTGGGCGGCGCATCGACGAGAAAATAACCCTGCCGTCGAATATGCGCGGCGATGAGCCCGCGCACCTCGTCCATCGCGAGACCTGGCGTGAGGCGCACGTCGAAATGCGCGCCTGCTTCCGGATCGATTGCGTTCCGCGCGGGGCCTGTGCCGCCATAGCTGAGCTGCGTGAGATTGAGCGACGGGCGCAGCACGGATTCGCCGACGCTCAAGCCGGACTCTGTCGCCGAAAGCATCGGCCCCTCCAGCATGCCGGCATCGTCGAACGCATCGCGGGCGAGTGCCCGCATTTGCGGAGAAATCGGATCGGCAGCGCGATCGAAGCCTGCAATGGTGATGGCGCCATTATCGGCGCGCATGGAGGCGATGAGCCGCGCCAGCCGCACGCCGGGGTTCGGGGCGACATTGCCATAGTGCCCGGAATGCAGGCTGAGCGCAGGACCATACACCGTCAGCGAAAACGCCATCACCCCACGGACGCCCAGAACCAGACGCGGCAGGCCGCGCGGATCGACCGGGCCATCACCGAAAATCCAGAGATCGGACCCAAGCACGTCGCGATGGGCAGCGAGAACCTCGCGGAGATGCGGAGAGCCCGCCTCCTCCTCGCCCTCGAGGAAGAATTTAAGATTAGCCGAGAGCGGCACGTGCGCCTCGCGCAGCGCATCAATCGCCGCAAGCATCGCGATGACAGGAGATTTGTCGTCCGCGGAGGAGCGCGCATAGATGCGCGCATCGTCCGAGAGCGGATAGCGCGCGGCGCTCCACGGTGTGATCGGCGCGCGATCTTCAAGACGGCCGATCCGAAGCGTGGGCTCGTAAGGCGGCGTCGCCCAATCGCTCGGCGTTCCGATCGGCTGGCCGTCATAGTGCGCGTAGAACATGAGCGTGTGCGTGGCGCCTGGCGTCTCGAGTTCGCCATAGACGGCCGGGTTTGCGCCTGGTGTTTCGAGCACACGTGCGGTGGCTCCGTGGCGTTGCAGCAGCGTGACCAGCGCGTCGGCATTGGCGCGGATGTCGGGTGCGTTCGGCGCGTAATTCGGCAGCGCCAACAGCGCACGGAGTTCGTTGACCACCGCCTCTTCGTGCGACGCCATGTGAGCGCGCGCGGCAGCGATGGCGTCAGCGACGTGCGGCGTGGGCGCGGGTGTTGCGGGACCAGCGGCGCAGAGCAACAGGGCAGCTGCGGCGAGCAAAAAAACGCGGATCATGCGTGCCTCCCCGCGCCATTGTGGCGGCTTGGGTGACACTCACAAGCGGTTTGCGAGATTAGTCTTCCACCGCCGCGATATGCGGGAGACCGCGATAGCGCCCGGCGTCGTCCATGCCATAGCCGATCAGGAAGAGATCTGGCGCGTCCCAGCACACGGCGTCGATGGGCTCGCCCATGGCCGAAGGCTTGCGGGCGAAGGCGACAGCGAGCGTGCGCGCGGCCCGCTTGGCCATTAGGTGCTCGCGCGCGAACGCAATGGTGCGGCCGCTATCGAACACGTCGTCAAGAATGAGCGCTGGCCGGCCGTCAATGGGGCGCGAAATGTCGGCGCGTACAACCACCTTGCCGCTGGATTGGCGCGCGTCGCGATAGCTTTCGAGCCAGAGCGAGTCATAGATCGGATTGACGCCGCGGCGCGAAAACGCGCGCATCAGGTCAGCGGCGAACGGCAGCGCGCCCTGCATCAGCGCGACGATGGTCCAGCCGTCATCGACCTGAGACGCGAGAGCGCCCGCGAGCTGCTCAACCCGCGCGGCAATCTCTTCTTCGCTTAGAAGTATCCGCAGGCGCGGCTCAGCCATGGCTGTCGAAGCGCGGCGCCAAGCCTTCGATCGGACCAGAATCCGTGCGGTCGTTAAACGCCGCCGGCTGGCCTTGCAGCGGATGACCTTGGTCATCGACCGGCGTGGTCAATTCGAGCGGCGCATCGTGATGCGCGGGCGGAGCTGCCGCCGCGGCCTGGTGCGCTTCGGCCATGCTCGCAAAAGTCGCCTCGAGATCGACCGCGTCGGCCGGCGGATTTTCGACGCGAATCTGGAAGGGCGCCGATTGGCCAGCTGCCAGATGATGATCGGAAACGAGATGCACGGTCGCATAAACTTCGCGTGCGTGCGTGTCTTGGAGCGATACGCGCACTGGCGGCAAAGCTTTGTCATCGCGCCCGAGATTACGAATTTCGCCTGAGACGAGAAGAATTGGCGTGGGGCCGTCGAACGCGCGCTCGACCGAAAGATCGGCGATGTCGAGACCATAGACGTTCACCGGCAAACCGACCGCCGCATACGCGCTTCCGGAATTCGGCCACCATTCAGCCACGGCCTCGCGGAACACTACCATGCCGGCTGCCGACGCAGCGACCGCCGCGCCCGTTGCGCCCCATGCAGCGATGGCTGCGCGGTTGCGGTCACGGCGCATACGATCTGCCTGTTGCTGGCGGAACTTGGCCGCCGCCGACGGCGCAGGTCCGGGTTGTTCGGCAGCGCGGCGCAGACGTTCGACGCGTTCGCGCGTCAGCGGTTCGGAGCGGACGGTTTGTTCGAGGGCGATGTCATTCGCGGTCTGGTTCAGCTCAAGCTGAGGCTCGGCGAACCAGGAATTGCCACAAGCCGCGCAACGCACGGTTCGCCCGGCGCCGATCGAAGCGTCGTCGGCGTAGTAGCGTGTAGAGCAAGACGTGCAGGTGAGGATCATGCTAACTGATCTTCAAAATCTGGGACGGAATGTCTCCCGTGCATTGATTCCATTGCAGTTGTCCAGGCATGGCCCGACCCAAAAGCACTGACATCGACTTGTTTGAACGCGGTATTCTGGTCCGGCTCCAGCAAGTCGACGCCGGCTACGATGCGACGGATATATTACTAGGTCTTGAATTTGAGAGCCGCGCCGGTCAGGTCGCGCTGGTCACCGGACCCACCGCCGCTGGTAAGACCAGCCTATTGCACATGCTAAGGCTTGCGCTGCCCCCTCGCGGCGGACGGGCGGTGATCCTCGGGCAAGACGTGGTCAAGCTGCCCGCCAAGGAGCGCGCCCGGCTGAAGCGCCGGATCGGCTATGTGTCTGAAGTTCCAAACTTTGTTGAGCATTGGACGGCCTTCGAAAACATCGCTTTACCGCTCCGCCTCGCCGGCAAAAAGCCGCGGGAATTCGTCGAGGACGTGCGCGAATTGGTGGATTTCGTCGGCCTTGGACCGGCGGCGGACACCCTCGCGGGGGCGCTTTCGGGAGCGGAACGACGCCGTGCCGCGATCGCCCGGGCGCTGGCGGGAAAGCCCGATCTGATCCTGGTCGACGATCCCACCGCCGGCATGGCCCCCGATGCCGGGCGCCGGATCGTCCGGCTTCTGGCGGAAATGCGCCGGGTTGGCGCGGGCGTGGTCATTACCTCTCAGGACGAAAGCCTGGCGGATTGTGCCCCCTGCGAGCACTGGCGGCTGGAGCTCGGTCGGCTCACTTATGCCGGACAGAGCGAGCATTACGACGCTGGAGCGATGCAATGAGGCCGTCCCCATGAAGCCAACCGGCGGCGCAGACCGGGCCCTGTTCTGGACCTTCGTGGTCGCGGCGTTCGCGGTCGCGGCTGCAGGGCTCGCCGCGCGCGCCGTGGACCGTATGGCGTTGGGTTATGAGAGCGAGCGTGCGAATTACGCTATCGTGCAGGTCGAAGCGCCGGAGGGCGAGCCGGGCATGATGGCGGCGGTCGGCGTCCTGCATCACACCCGCCACGTATTAGAAGTTTCGCCGATCACCGCAGAGCGCGCCGCGCAAGTGCTGTCGCGCGTGAGCGGGGCGCCAGTCGATCCCAGTGAAATGCCGCCGGTCAATTTGATCGAGATCGAACTCGACGCGCCGGCGCACGGTGAAGTCGGCGGCGACGTCGAAGCCGCGCTCGCCGAAGGCGGCGTCACCGCGCACGTCGTGAGCGCGCCGGGCGGCGCAGCGCCAGCCACAGCTTTGATGATGCGGAATATCGCGCTTTGGGTGGCGGGATTGTTCGCGGCTCTGATGGCGCTGTTGGTTTCGCTGACCGCGCGCGGCTTCGCGGCGCGACGGGCTGATTACGTGACGGTGCTGGCCGACATTGGCGCGACCGCGCCACAAGCCGGCGCACGCGTCGGCGATGAGGCGGCGGCCTTGGGCTTGCGCGCCGGATTGATCGGCGCGGTTGCGGCAGCGGCGATCGCCGCTGCGCTTGTCCTGTCCTTGGTTCCCGGCATGACAGCGAACACGCTCGCACACGTTGTGACGCCGCTTGACGCCGCGCCGCTGGTGATCGCCCCTCTGCTTGCGGCTGTCGCCGCTGGGATGGGCGCGCGCGCGGGCGCGGAATCAGTGCATGCGCAGGCCGCGAGGCTGGCATGAAAAATTTGCGCGTAATGCTTGCGGGGCTGGCGGTGATTGCCGCGATCGCGTTCATCGCGGGCTTCTGGAGCTTCGCGCACAGCGTCCGCACGCCCGAACCGCAAGCCGCGCCGCAAGCAGACGCGATCGTCGCGCTGACCGGGGGATCGCTGGAACGGCTTGAAACTGGCGTGCGGCTCTTGAAGCAGCATCGCGGCCAGCGTTTGCTGATCTCTGGCGTCAATCGCGATGTCGCCGACCATGAGCTGTTCACGGCGTTGCACATCGACAATGCGACCGCTGAATGCTGCGTCGATCTCGGGCGCGGCGCGGAAGACACGCTGGGCAATGCGTCGGAAACAGCGGCCTGGGCACGCGCGCGCCACTATCACCGGCTCATTCTAGTGACGGACGATTATCATATGCCGCGCGCGATGACGGAGCTGAAGCTCGCCGCACCCGGCGTGGAAGTGTCCCCCTATCCCGTGCGCACGCGCTGGACCGACCCGACATTGTGGCGCAGCGATCTGGGTGCGGCCACGCGGCTCGGTTCGGAATACGTGAAATATCTGATGATCCGCGGCCGTGAGGCGCTGATCGAGTTTTCCAAGCCGAAATCCGCACACGCCGCCGCGAAGAGCAAAGCAGCGTCATGAGTCTCGTCCGTTCTTATGTCTTCGCGGCATGGCTCTACGGCGCCCTGGCTTTGATGGGCTTCCTCTACATGCCTTGGGCGATCTTTGGATATAAAGGCGTCAACGCCGCGCATCGCGCATGGACGCGCGCGACGTTATGGGGTCTGCGCTGGATCGTCGGCGCGCGTGTTGTGATCGAAGGGCTCGAAAATTTGCCCGGCGGGCCGGTGCTGCTCGCGGGTAAGCATCAATCCATGCTCGACGTCGAAGTGCCGGGGCTGTTCCTGAGAGATGCGGCGTTCGTTTACAAAATCGAGTTGCAGAAAGAGCTGATGCTCGGATGGTATTTGCAATGGGGCGACATGATCCCCGTTGCGCGCGATGCCCAAGCGGCCGCGTTGAAGGGCATGCTGCGCGCCGCGCGTGTGGCGCGCGATCAAGGCCGCTCGATCGTGATTTTTCCCGAAGGCACGCGCAAGGAAATTGGCGCCGCGCCGGATTATAAGCCCGGCATCGTCGCGCTCTATCGCGATCTCGGGCTGCCGTGTGTTCCCATGGCGCTCAATACCGGCTTGGTGTGGAAACCGAAGGGCGTCATGCGCAGCCCGGGCGTGGTGACGTTCAAAATTCTGCCAGCCATTCCGCCTGGACTTTCGCGCGACGATTTCATGCGCGAGCTCGAAACGCGGATCGAGACCGCGAGCGAAGCGCTGCTGCCGCCGCAACTTCGCCGCAGCGCAAAGGCGCCAGAAGCTGCTAACACCGCGGCATGAAGAAACGTCTCTGGCTGATCGTTCCCTGGGCTTTGTTCCTGCTCATCGCGGCGGGGTGGATGGCGTATTGGTTCGTGGTCGCGGGCGCGGCGGAACGGAAGCTGGCGCAATGGGCAAGTAGTGAGCGCGGACGCGGCGCACAGATTTCGTATGGGCCGGTGCAACGGCACGGCTTCCCGGTGCTGATGCGGATCGAACTCGACAACGTGCGCTACCGGCCTGCGCGGGCGGGCTGGGATTTGGAGACGCCGCGACTCGATCTCAATGTCGACATGCTCGATCCTGGCCACGTGATTTTTCAGTCGCTCGCGCCGATCACCATCCATCACGCCGACGGCGTGACGCACACAATCAGTTCCGAGCGCATGATTGTCGGGCTGCATTCGCGCGGCGCTATTTTGGTGCAAGACGGGATCGAGGTGGTGAATCTGAGCATCGCCGACAGCGCCAAACCGGGCGCGCTCCATGTCGGACATGCGACCATAAACCTTCGTCCCGATCCAGCAGCGCCGACGCAATATCAGCTTGCCCTCACCGCGACCGAGGTGACGCTTGCCCGGCCGGTGCGCACGTTCGAAAATTTCGGCCAGAATATCGCAAGCCTCGACGCGGCGATCGTGATTCAGCAAGGCGCGCTACTGTTTGCGCCAGCACAGAATGGCGATCTGCTGGAGCCCTGGCGCAGCGCGGGCGGCGCAGCGCGCTTCGACGCGCTGCAGCTCAAATGGGGACCGCTCGACGCGCAGGGCCAGGGCGACGCCGGCATCGATCCGCAACATCGGCTCACCGGCCACATCAAACTTCGCATCAATCATCCAGGCGATGCGGTCAGCGCGCTGGCGCAAAGCGACAAGCTTCCCCACGATGCGAAACAGGCGTTGCAGGTGATCGCGCTGGGCTTGGCGCTCAGCGGGCGTCACGTCTCATTTGATGTGGACGCGGCAGACGGTCAGCTCAAGATCGAAAACACGACCGTGAGAACTCTGGACCCCATGTATTGATGTTCGACATCACGCTCGAACGCCGAGGCCGCATCGTCGACGCCGCCGGAGAAATCGTCATCGGCGATTTCAAGAGCGTGTTCACGTTCGATCTCTCGTTCTGGTCGGCGGAGGAATATCGGGAAAGCTGGCGGCGGACGGCCGCGGCGGTGCTGGAGCGCGGCTTTGGGCGCTTTCTGGTTTCCGTCGGCGCGCCGGGCACGATGTTCGAGACCTGGCCGTGCTGGCGCGCGGGCGATGAGGCCCGCGTCATTCACTCATTCCTGCTCTCAACCATCACGATCGATTTCGCACGTGTCGAAGATGCGGAGAATTTCGCGTCGGAATCGCCGGAACTCGATCCCGGCAGCGCCAACACGCTGAAGATCCATCCCTGCTCGCTTGCCGATATCGCGGATTTCGAGCGGCGCCTGCGCGGCGCCAGCGCGCAATAGGTTATTTCAGCTCGTTGAATTCGAGCACATTGCCATCGGGATCGCGGAGGAAGCAGGTGAGCCTGCGGCCCCAATCGACCGGGCCTTCAGTGATCTTCACGCCCTTCTTCTCCGCCCATTTGAGAACCGTGCAGAGATCGTCGACGATAAAAGCAGCGTGGGTGTAGCCCGGCCATTTCTGGCTCTCGTCCAGCAACACGTTGTTTTCGCGCGTCACACCATTGAAGATCAGATTCATGCGGATGCCGGACGCATTGACGATCTCCGCCACGCGCTCGTTGGAAAAATCCGGATCGATGGCAAAGCCGAGCTCGGCGTAAAAGCTCAGCGCGCGCCGGGCGTCCGTGACGCGGAGGCCGACATGATCATAAGCGGTAATCGCAACGCTCATGGGATGCTCCTTTGCGCGGAGATTCACGCCGAACGCGCGCGGCGCCAAACGAGCTTCAATCCACTAACCTGTGAAATTCAGTCACAACGCGCGGCTAGCTCTTGTCCCGACCCCAGTTCGGCGCGGCGGTGTCCTGGCCGGCGTCAATGACTTCGCGGCGCATGCGGCGCGCGCGGTCGAAAATGTCGTAGAGCTTCTCGCCTTCGCCCCAACGGATCGCGCGTTGAAGCGCGGAAAGGTCTTCGGAAAAACGGCCGAGCACTTCGAGCACGGCGTCGCGATTGTTGAGGAAGACGTCGCGCCACATCGTCGGATCGCTGGCGGCGATGCGGGTGAAGTCGCGAAAGCCAGAGGCGGAATATTTCACCACCTCGCTTTCGGTGACGCCTTCGAGGTCTTCCGCCATCGCCACGATATTGAACGCGATCAGGTGCGGCAGATGGCTCGTCACCGCGAGCACAACGTCATGGCGATCGGGGTCCATGCGCTCGACGTCGGCGCCCAACGCGCGCCAGAAGGCTTCGAGTTTGTCGGCGGCGGCGGCGTAATCGGCGCGAGCGTCAGCGACCGGCGTTAGGATTTGCCAGCGGCCGACGAAAAGCGTGGCGAAACCGGCGTCAGGGCCGGAATGCTCGGTGCCGGCGAGCGGGTGCCCCGGTATGAGGAAAACATGCTCGGGCAGATTGGGCGCAACCGCATCGATCACGGAACGTTTGACCGACCCGGTATCAGTGACGATGGCGCCGGGTTTCAGATTGTCCTTCACCGAAGCGGCTGCCGCGCCCATAGCGCCAACGGGCACGGCGAGAATAACGAGATCGGCGTTGGCGACAGCATCGCCGGGCGTGTCGCAGATTTCACCCAGGCCCAATTCGCGCGCCCGTTTCCGCGTGGCCTCGTTGGTGTCGTAGAATGCAACAGTGCCGGCCGCGCCGGTCTGGCGCGCGGCGTGCGCGATAGACGAACCAATCAGACCAATGCCCAATATGGCGACGCGCTCGAAGATGACGCTCATGTCGCGAGAAACTCACGGATCGCCGCAAGCGCGCCGGTGTTTTGGTCAGTGAGTCCAATAGTGAAGCGCAGCGCGTCCGGCAGGCCGTAGCCCTTCATCATGCGCAGGATGTAGCCGCGCGATCGGAGATGCGCGTCGGCCACAATGGCTTGACCAGGCTTGAAATGCACCAGCACGAAATTACCAACACTCGGCGTCACTTTGAGACCCATGGCTTCGAGGTCGCGTGTGACGCGTTCCAGCTCGGCCAGATTATGCGCGACCGACTTTTCCATGAAGTCGGTGTCTTCAAGCGCGGCGATGCCAGCCATCATCGCCGGTGTTGAGACGTTGAACGGACCCCGCACGCGGTTGAGCGCGTCGATCACAGCGGGCGGGCCATAAGCCCAACCGAGGCGCGCGGCCGCGAGGCCGTAAATCTTGGAGAAGGTGCGCGTCATCAGCACGTTCTCGGTTTCCGCCGCGAGTTCGAGACCCGGCGAATAATCGTTGCGGCGGACATATTCCGCATAGGCCGCATCGACGACGAGCAGCACTTGATCGGGAAGGCCCGCGTGCAGGCGACGGATTTCCGCGAACGGCAGATACGTGCCAGTCGGATTGTTGGGGTTCGCCAGCATCACCATTTTCGTTTTAGGCGTCACGCAAGCGAGGATCGCGTCGACGTTGGCGCCCAAATCGCGGTCTTGCGCGAACACGGTCGTCGCGCCCGATTGTTGCGCGGCGATCTTGTAAATGCCGAAAGCGTGTTGGTTGGTGATCATCTCATCGCCGACGCCGAGGAAAGCGCGCGTCAGCAAAAAGAAGATTTCGTCCGACCCCGCCCCGCAAATGATACGTGCGGGATCGAGGCCATAACGCGCGGCGATCGCTTCGCGAAGTTTCTTCGCGGTGCCCTCAGGATAGATGTTGAGCTTCTGCGCAGCTTCGGCATAGGCGGCGAGCGCCTTCGGCGATGGCCCGAACGGATTTTCGTTGGACGCAAGCTTCACTGGTTTCGCCACGCCCGGCAGCGTGTTTTCGCCGCCCTTGTAAGGCTCGATCTCAAGGATCGCGGGCAAGGGTTTCACGGTCATTGGGTTGGGCGCTTCCGGGGAGGAGGATCAGACGCGGGCGTAGGAGCCTAGCACGCGGACCGCGTCAAGGCCGTGCCCAGTCATGGCGAGGGCGCGCGGATCGTCGATGGCGACAAAGCCGTCGACCCGCAGCAGCGCGCGCGGTTCGGCGCGGGCGACTTCGCGCCCTTTGAGGCCGGCCTCGGCCAGCGCGCGTTGGGCCCGGTGATGCTGGTCGAACACGATGAGGATGGAGACGTCACCGCCAGCGCCTTCGTTGGGCGATGCTGCAAACATCGCCGCTTCCGGGTCCTCCCCGGCCGGCCCACGCTGCGGCAATCCCCCGATCAGGTGCAGGTTGCGGAAGCGCCCCTCGGTGAGCGCTGGCCACCAAGCGCCGACGCCGGGCGCGGCTGGCCAGGGCGTTATGGCGACGGTGGTGTCGGGGTTTTCCGCAGCCTTGAGCAGCGCCGCTTGCGCCTCGCCGACATGTGTAATGCGCGTTCGCGCGCCGAAATGACGCCGCGCCACGTCGAACAGGCGTGTCGGATCAGCGCGGCCACCGCCCACCACGACGTCGATTGTCCGCTGCCGGCGGAGATGGGCGGCGATCAGGGCGCGCCAAATCTCCATCGTGAGTTCGGCGTCCATGGGCTGAGGCGTGGACGCCACCAGCTTTCGCAGCAATTCCACTTCCCGTCCCGGCCGCATCGGCAGCCCAGGCGCTGCAGCTTTCAGCGCCGTAAGCTGGTCAGCGGTACGCAGACGTTGCGCGATCAAATCGAGCAGCTTGGCGTCCAAACCGTCGATTTCCGCGCGCAAAGCCGCCAGCGCCTCGCCTCCGGACTGGGGAACATCGTTCATCGCCCGGACCTTAGCGGCCTTTCGCCACTACCGCCAATGCCTGCGCCAGAAGAGACATGAGGTGGGGGTATCAGGTCGCGCGACGCACGCTATACATGCGCGTATGATTCAAGCGACGAACGCGGCGCGACTACAAGCGGCAGGGGGTGTGCGCACCCTCGCCTTTGACGCGTCCCAGCCGTTGCAATTGTCGAGCGGGGCGAGCCTCTCGCCGCTGACCATCGCGTTCGAGACCTATGGCGCATTAAACGCCGAGCGCACCAATGCTGTCTTGGTCTGCCATGCGCTGACGGGCGATCAATTCGTAGCGAGCCCCAATCCGATCACCGGGCGTCCAGCCTGGTGGCCGCGCATCGTGGGACCGGGGAGACCAATCGACACCAACCGCTTCTACGTGATTTGCCCGAACATCCTGGGCGGCTGCATGGGCACGACCGGCCCTGCTTCGACCGCGCCGGACGGCCAGCCCTACGGCCTGCGTTTCCCTGTCATCACCGTCGCCGACATGGTGCGTGCACAGGCCATGCTGGTGGAGGCGTTGGGGATCGACAGCCTGTTCCTGGCGATCGGCGGTTCGATCGGCGGCATGCAGGCGCTGCAATGGGCGAGCGCTTATCCGAAACGCGTGTTCGCTTGCGCGTCGGTCGCAACCGCGGCGCGGCACTCGGCGCAGAACATCGCGTTCTATGAAGTCGGGCGCCAGGCGATCATGGCCGATCCGGAATGGCGCAACGGCGAGTATCTGGCGCAGAACACGCGGCCGACGAAAGGCCTCTCCGTCGCGCGCATGGCCGCGCACATCACCTACCTTTCCGAGACGGCGCTGCGGCATAAGTTCGACCGCCAATTGCAAGAGCGCGATAAATTCTCGTTCGGGTTCGACGCGGATTTTCAAGTCGAGAGCTATCTGAGGCACCAGGGCTCAAGCTTCGTCGACCGCTTCGACGCGAACTCGTACCTCTATATCACACGCGCCATCGATTATTTCGATCTGGCCGCCGATTTCGGCGGCAATCTCGCGAACGCTTTCCAAGGCGGCGCAACGCGCCATTGTGTGTTCGCGTTCTCATCCGATTGGCACTATCCGCCGGAAGACAACCGCGCCGTGGTACGTGCGCTGATCGCGGCGGGCGCGGAGGCGTCTTATGTCGAGGTAGATACCAATAAAGGCCACGATGCGTTTCTGTTGGAAGAACCAGTGTTTGAATCAGCCCTGACCGGCTTCATCGACAATGCCGCCACAGCGCGCGGATTGGCGCTGCCGGGAGCATCTCGCTAATGGCGCAGATTGAGCTGGTTCATCCCGCGCAGGATCAGGTGCGACCGACGCAATCGCGGCCGCGCGCCGACTACGAAGTGATCACCCAAATGGTGCGCGAAGGCGCGAAGGTGCTCGATATCGGCTGCGGCGACGGCGCGTTGCTGCAAACACTCGTGCGCGAGCGCGGCGTCAAAGGTCGCGGCATGGAGCTCTCGCAAGCCGGCGTAAATGCCTGTGTGGCGAAGGGCTTGGCAGTTGTGCAAGGCGACGCCGACCGCGATCTGCGCGACTACCCGAACGATGCGTTCGATTATGTGATCCTGTCCAAAACCATCCAGGCCGTGCGGCAGCCGCGCGCGGTGTTGAAGGAACTGGCGCGGATCGGTCAGCGCGCGATCGTGTCGTTTCCAAATTTCGGGCATTGGCGCGTACGGCTCGACCTTCTGACCAAGGGGCGCATGCCGAACACGCAGAGCCTGCCGGCGCGTTGGTGCGACACGGAAAATCTGCATCTCTGCACGGTCAGGGACTTTGCCGAATTGGCGCGCGAATTGCGGCTCGAGATCGAGCGCGCGGTGCCGATCTCCGCGGGCGCGCCCGGCGCGCCTTTCGCCAATACGCTCTGGCGCGCGAATTGGTTCGCGGAAGAAGCCGTATTCCTGCTGGCGCGAGACTGAGGCGATGAAGCGCGTGGTCGTCTGTTGCGACGGCACCTGGCAGCGCCTGTTCGGCGACAAGCTCACCAATGTCGCACTGACGGCGCGTGCGATCTCGCCACGTGATCCGGCCGGCAATCCGCAGATCGTCTATTATTCCGCTGGCGTTGGCGCCACCGCAGACGGGCTGAATATCTGGCAAGGCGTGACTGGCGACGATCTCGATGAGCATTTGCTGGGCGCCTATCTCTTTCTCACTCTGAACTACGAACCGGGCGACCAGCTTTATCTGTTCGGCTTCTCGCGCGGCGCCTACACGGTGCGGAGCCTTGCAGGGCTTGTGCGCAAATGCGGCATCTTGCGCCGCGAGCATGGCGACAAAGCGCGCCCGGCGCTTGAGCTTTATCGCCATCGTCAGATCGATGCGGAGAGCATCGACGCCAAAAAGTTTCGCGCCGCCTACGCGATCGCCTGGCCTCGGCTCGAGGATGATGGCGAAACGCTGGCGCCGCCCTGTGTTGGTGAGCCGCCTGTGGACCTGCGCATTCGCTATCTGGGCGTTTGGGACACAGTCGGCGCGCTCGGCATTCCGCGCGTGATGCCATTCTCGTTCGGAGACAAAGCGCGATATGAATTTCACGACACGTCGCTCTCGCGCGCGGTCGAGTTTGCGCGCCATGCCGTTGCGATCGATGAGAAACGCGCGGCATTCGCACCGACGCTGTGGGACAATGCTGACGAATTGAATGGCTCAAGCGACGCTCAGCGCGTGGCCCAAGCCTGGTTTCCCGGCGATCATGGCGGCGTCGGCGGCGGCGAAAGCGCGCGCGGGCTTTCGAATTGTTCACTGCTGTGGATGATCGAAGGCGCCGAGCATGCGGGCCTCGCCTTTGCGCGCCATCCTGGTTCGGTGCTCTCGGCCGCGCTTGCCGACATCGATCCGATCGAAGCGCCGGTCGGCGAGAGCGGCGGCCTGCCCATGCTCGATCTCTTGGGCGTGCGTTGGCGGGCTGGACCCGCATGTTTCGGTGGCGTGCACGAGACGGCGCGTCTCCGTTGGGCCGCGAACCCGTCCTACCGACCGCGTCCGCTCGACGTTTATGCAGATGCGATCCTGACAGCCGTGCTTTCCAGCACAGTGGGATCCGAAGCTTGGAATTCACGTGACTTGAAGTCGCGG
>JADMIO011721480.1_pt1 | contig 14441 bp, 13 predicted proteins | sample 8958161 | NCBI WGS metagenome assembly JADMIO01 (sample SAMN16585339, study PRJNA669376) | soil metagenome | isolation source: Crop rotation soil | place: USA: Cullars Rotation, Alabama | collected 2011 | reverse complement strand
CGAAACGGGATCGCCAGTTTGCTTCAGCCGCAAGGCGCAAGGGGTGGGGCTATACCCCGGGTATGCCCCACCCCGCAGCAACGCCGCGGATGAGGCAAAATCGCGCTCCCGTTTCGCACCAAACGCACACCGCTTCCGCTTAGGCGGCGCCGCCGGTTCACCCCAAAACCGCCCCGCAAACCTCGCTCAACACCGCAAGCCCCTCATCCAACGCCTCGCGCGGCGTGATGAGCGGCGGCGCAATCTTCACGCACCCGCCTCCCGCACCGACCGGCGCAAACATGAGCAGCCCCTTCTCAAAGCACCGTTCGCAAATCGCCAACGCCCCCGCCCCATCTGGCTCCTTCGTCCCCGCCTTCACAATCTGCAACCCCGCCACCAGTCCCCGCGAAAGCACGGCCCCAATTCGCTTCCCATGCCGCCCCTGAATTGCCAGCAGTCCATCGCGCAGCGGCGCATCCATCGCCGCCGCCTGCGCCACCAGGCCCTCGCCCAGCAGGATCTTCAGATTCGCGATCGCCGCCGCCACCGGCAACGGACTCCCCGAATGCGTGCTCGTCATCGAGCCCGGCGCGTAAAGATCCATGATGTCCGCCCGCCCGATCACGGCGCTGATCGGCAGCGAACTGCTGATCCCCTTCCCGCAGCAGATCAGGTCGGGCTGAATTCCGTAATGCTCGAAGGCAAACATCTTCCCGGTACGCCCAAACCCCGCCTGCACTTCATCCATGATCAGCGCCACGTCATTCTCGCGGCACCACGCCTCCAACGCGCGCGCATAAGCATCCGGAAAAAAGTACGGCCCTCCGCCCTGGTAGCTCTCCGAAATCACGCCGGCCACATCCGCGCCCGTCAGGCCCTGCGCGCGCAGCGTCCCAAGGAATTGCGCAAAATCCAGATTCGGATTGCGAAACCCGTCCGGGAACGGCGTATGCACGAAGCCCGCATCCGCCTTCACGATCCACGCCTTCTGCGCCGGTGACCCGCCCGCCAGCTGCGCGCCCAGCGTCCGACCGTGAAAGGCATTGTCGAAACCGATGATCACATGCTTGCGCGGCCCGCCCTTCGCCACGCCATAGGTGCGCGCCAGCTTGATCGCATTCTCCGTCGCCTCCGACCCCGTGCTCATCAGGAACACGCGATATTCGGCTTTCCGCGGCGCCAGCGCCTGCAGCATTGCCGTCAGCTCCGCGCGCTCCGCATGGGGAAACACATAGGTCGCCAGCAGCGGCCGATCCAGCACCGCGCGAATCGCATCGCGAATCTCCGACCGCCCGTGCCCGACATTGGTGATCAACACGCCGCTCGACCAATCGAGCCACATGTTCCCCCAGGCGTCATGTACCTGGATGCCTTCGGCCTTGTGCCACACGATCGGCGGCTGCCCCAGCATCGACCGCGGTTCGCTGCGCCGCAGCGATTCCAAAACCACGAGCGACTCCGGCACCGGGATCTGTGTACAGATGCGCCGGTAGCGCGTCTTCACCGCCCCCACATCGCGCGGAACATGATTGAATTCAGCCATGTCGTGTTTCCGTTCGAAATCATTTCACGCAGAGACGCAGAGGTAGGGACGGCTCTCCGAGCCGTCCGCGCCGGCCTGGTAGGCCGAGCTCCGCGAGGCCGTCCCCTCCGCGCCCCCCGCGTCTCCGCGGGAGATCTTCCGAATCCCGCCCTCACGCCAACGTCGTCGTATCCGCTGCCACCACCGGCAGCTCCACCTGCATGAACTCCGGATACTTCTGCCCCGCCCCCGTGTTGAACAGCACAACCCGCTCCTCCGGCGAAACCAGGTTCTCCTTCAACAAGTGCCGCAACACCGCCAGCGTCGCCGCGCCTTCGGGCGCCGGATAGATGCCTTCCTGGCTGGCCATCTCCTTCGTCGCGGTGACCATCGCCTCATCCGTCACCGCTACGCACGTCCCGCCGCTTTCACGGACCGCGCGCAGAATCAAGTAATCCGCCACCGCCACCGGTACGCGGATACCGCTGCTGCCGGTCTTCGCGCCTTCCCATGGCTTCGCAAATTCCGAACCCTCGTCGAACGCGCGTACGATCGGCGCGCAACCCGTTGCCTGCGCCACAATCATGCGCGGACGCTTCGCGCCGATCCAGCCCAACGCCTCCATCTCGGCAAAGGCCTTCCACATGCCCACCAGCCCCGTGCCGCCGCCGGTGGGATAGATCACCACGTCGGGCAACGTCCATCCAAGCTGCTCGGCCAGTTCGTAGCCCAGCGTCTTCTTGCCCTCGACGCGGTACGGCTCCTTCAGCGTGGACAAATCGCACCAGCCGTTGCGCGCCGCATTGGCTTTCAGAATCCGCCCGGCGTCGTTGATCAGCCCCCGCACCAGCCACGCGCGCGCGCCCGAAATCCCCACCTCGATCTTGTTAATCTGCGGTGCGTCCTCCGGCATCATGATCGCCGCCGGCAGACCCGCCCGCGCCGCGTACGCCGCCAGCGCCCCGCCCGCGTTCCCCGCGCTCGGAATGCTGAACGCCGTCGCACCCAGCTCGCGCGCCTTGGATACCGCCGCGCACAGTCCCCGCGCCTTGAAGCTGCCCGTGGGATTCTGGCTCTCGTCTTTCACCAGCAGATTGTTCATCCCCAGCCCCTTGCCCAGCCGCGGAACGTCCAGCAATGGCGTCCAGCCCTCGCCGAGGCTGATGATATTTTCCTGCCACAGTACCGGCATCACCTCGCGATAGCGCCACATGGTGGATTCGCGCCCCACCAGCGACTCGCGCGTCAGCTTCTCGCGTGCCGCGGCCAGATCGTACTGGTAGTAGAGCACCTTCCCGCACGCCGGACAGAGGCTGTGCAACTCATCCGCGCTCTGCTGTTTCCCGCAGTACGTGCAGGCGACATGCGTCACCGTGCTCCCCGTCAACGTCTTCCCGCGCAAAATCGCCATGTATCCCCTTCCCGGCTCCACTGTAGCAGCGCTCTACGAGCGCCATCCATCCCCGCAGCCCCACTACTTCCTTCTGAAAATCCAAAATCCCCAATCGAGAATCTTCAATTCCCTCACCCCACCGCCCCCGGCAGGATCCGCTCAAATTCCCCCTCCCCTCCCAACACCGCCCAGATGTTCTCGCACGCCCCCGCCAGGCACGCCAGCCGCGATTCGTGCGTGATCCCCGCCACGTGCGGCGTCCAGATCACGCTCGGCAGCCCCATCAACGGGCTCGCAAAGTTCGGCTCGTTCTCGGCCACGTCCAGTGCCGCCCCCGCCAGACGCTTCTCCACCAGCGCCCGATGCAACGCGTCCTCATCCAGCACCCCGCCCCGCGCGGTGTTGATCACATAGCTCGTCGGCTTCGCCAGCGCCAGTTCGCGCGCGCCCACCAGGTGATGCGTCCCCGCGTAGTACGGCACGTGCAGCGTGATGAAATCCGCCCGCCGCATCAGCTCGTCCAACTCGACATAGCGCAGCCCTGACTCGTGCGCATGCGCCTCGTCGGGTGCGATGTCATACCCCAGCAGCGGCATGGAAAATCCGGCGGAGCGCCGCGCCACTTCCCGTCCGATCGCGCCGACGCCAATGATCCCCAGCGTCGCGCCAAACACATCCCGCCCTACCACGCGCGTCCATTTCTGAGCCGCCACCATGGCCTGGTTCTCCGGCAACCGGTGCGCCAGCATCAGCATGAAGCCAAAGACGTGATCCGCCACCGCATGCCGGTTCGCCCCCGGCGTAATCGTCACCGCTACATCGCGCTCCTGCGCCGCCACGAGGTCGATGCTGTTGAACCCCACCCCCGTGCGCGCGATCGTCTTCAAGTGCGGCAGTCGCTCCAGCACGCGCCGTGTGAACGGTTCCGTCCCGCATCCGACCGCATGGACCCCTTCAAGCTTGGCGACGAGTTCATCCTCCGTGATCCCCGGCCACCCCGGGTCAATCACCACCTCGCACCCCCGCGCCCGCAGCCACATCACGCTCGGATTATCCTCCGGTACCTTCCACGACAGTATTTTAACCCGGTACAAGCTTCTCTACCCTCTTCCTCTCCGACCGCACTCTCTGCGCCTTTGCGGGAGCCCCTCCGACTTTCCTCTACCGTGTAAACGGATCCCGCGCCACCGGCTTGCCGCAATACAGGCAGATCGGCCGGCTTCCCTGCAACATGCGCTGGCAATGCGGACACGCCACCGGCCCCGTCTTCGTATCCACGCGCCCGTTCAAACTACCGTCGCGCAGATCGATCTCCGCCACCTTCCGGATCAAATCATTCTCGCTGTAGCCAAGCTGTTCCTTCAAACACGTCCACAACGCCTCCGTAATCATCAACAGCCGCTCGACATCCAGCTCGAGCATCTCGACCTTCGACTCCGCCCGCCGCGCCGCGGACGCCGCGTCCCGGGCACTGGATGAATCCCCCACCGGAACCCGCCCCGCCATGGATCCATAGAACATGTTCAATCCCTCCTCCTTGCAGGACCGATCCCCTGCCGCGCAGCGAAAAAACAATCTGCAATTTTTCCCCGTCCGGCACAACGAGAAGCTTGAGTCCCGCCCACCCTCGCTCGGCGGTTGCGATGGGTGGTGGCGAGTTGCTAGCATGCCTGTCTGGCACTCACGGAGGGGTGGCAGAGCTGGTCTATCGCACCTGACTTGAAATCAGGAGTGGGCGCAAGCCCACCGGGGGTTCGAATCCCTCCCCCTCCGCCATTTTTCGCAACGCGAAAAATGCCCTGAGCAAGCGGAGCGCGTCGAAGGACACGCTTACGACGACTTCCCCTCCCGCGCCCCGCGCGGGAACTTTGGCAGCGCCGGATCCATGAAATCCCACGGCTGGGCCATCGACGTGAAGATGTCCATGGTGGGCGTGTACTGCGACGGATCATCCAGCGTCCCGGCCGCAATCCCGATCAGCTTGGGCATGCTTGTGTACTTCACGCACACCGGCGATCCGCAGTTCCCACAAAATCCCCGGCTGATGTCACCACCACTGTCCGCTTGGACAGTGTTGTACTTGGGCTCTCCCGCCGTGATCGTGAACCCGCTGGCCGGCACGAGCATTCCCGCCAGGTACGCGCTTCCCGTCACCCGCTGGCACTCCCGGCAGTGACAATTGAATGACGCAATCGCCCCCGCGTCGCACGCATACCGGATCGCACCGCACGCACATCCACCTGTGATGATCTCTTTCATGGTGATACTGCCGAACTGCAACCTTTGCACGGACCGCCGGAGGGACGACCTCCGTGTCGTCCGAGATCCACCCGCGCCGCTAAAGCACGCCCTCTTCCATCATCTCAAGATAGATGAACTCCGGATCCCTCACCCCGGCCTCCCGCCGAATCGCCTGCAATCTCGGCGATTCAAAAAACGCCCTCGCATCCGCAAGCGACGTCCAAGCCGAAAAATGCACGATCCTGTTGGCATCGCTCTCGTACCGCAGGACCTGATAACTGCGCTCGCCCGCCGCCTTCCTCAACCCCGCGGCCCCGTCGAAGATTGCCTTCCAAGCCGGGTAGTCGGCCACTTCATGAATGATAAGCACGTGCTGCATATGGATCATTTCGACGTCTTCATCAGACCCACAACCGTCGCGATGTCCCGCATGGTCGCCTTGCGGCCATTAAGCTGCTCAAACCGCTGCAGCGCATTCCAGGCAACGGCAGCATCCGTAACCGTGCCCCCCGTCATCCCGATAAGGAGCCCGATCTGATAGGAATCCGAAGGATCGATCAGTTTGTCGTCCGTGTCACTCATGGGCGTCCTCCGTTGCAGCCACGCTTTTATGCGGTTCTGGTAAACGACCTTACGTCTCCCGAATCCGCAAGACAAGCCGGGGCTCGGGAACAAACTCAGGCGCACCTGCCACGCCTCTTCTCCTCCGAGGCCGAAAATCGCGAGAGTCCTCGACGCGCGATTGGCAACCGCGGTGTGCGTTTGGCTGCCCGACCAACGGGAGGGATGCGAAACGAGATCGCCAGTTTGCTTCAGCCGCAAGGCGCAAGGGGTGGGGGAATACCCCTGGTATGTCCCGCCCCGCAGCAACGCCGCGGATGAGGCAAAATCGCGATCTCGTTTCGCACCAAACGCACACCGCTTTCCTGATGCGCCTCCCCATCCCACCGCGCCCCGCCCATCACTCGTACCGCAGACATTCGATCGGATTCAGCCGCGACGCGCGCCACGCCGGGTACCAGCCAAAGAAGATCCCGATCAACCCCGCAAACAACACCGCCAGCCCCACCGACGCCGCAGACACCAGCACCGGCCAGTTGTTCACCCGCGACACCACCCCCGCCGCCACCGCGCCCAGCACCACCCCCACCAGCGCCCCCATCGCTGACAAGACAATCGCCTCCACCAGGAACTGCAACATGATGTTGTTCGGGCTCGCCCCCACCGCCATCCGAATCCCGATCTCGCGCGTGCGCTCAGTCACCGACACCAGCATGATGTTCATGATGCCGATCCCGCCCACGAGCAGTGAGATCGACGCAATCACCGATAGCATCACGGTCATCAGCCGCGAAACCGACGTCACCGTCTCCGTGATCTCGGTCAGGTCCATAACCGTGAAATCATCCTCCGCCGGCGATCGCACCCGATGCCGCTGGCGCAGCAACGCCTCGATGTCCATGATCACGTCCGGCACGCTCTCCGGTGAATCCACGCCCACCATCAACTGATTCACACTGTCGAATGGCGAGCCCTGCAGAATGCGCGCCATGGTCGTGACCGGCACCAGCACCGTGTCATCCTGGTCATACCCCCAGGCCGCCGTGCCCTTCGACGCCAGCACGCCCACCACGCGAAACGGCATATTGTTTAACCGTACGACCTTGCCCACCGGGTCCACACCGCTGAACAGGTTTTTCACGACCGTCGTACCCACGACGCACACGCGCGTGGACCCGCGCACATCCGCGTCCTCGAAAAAATCTCCGGACAGCATCGGCCATCGCCGGATCTCCCGGTATGCGGGCGTCACCCCTTGCGAACTGGGATGCCAGTTGCTGTTGCGATAGACAATCTGGACCCAGCCCCGGATGACCGGACACACCGCCGACACGCCCAGGCACTCCGCTGCAATCGCCTCGCCGTCCGAGGCATTCAGGTTCTGCTTGCTGCCGGCGCCGGATTGCGCCCCCCCTGCGCGCATGCTGCCCGGAAACACGAGGATCATGTTGCTGCCCATGCTCTCGATCTGCTCGCGGATCATCACCGAGGCGCCCTGCCCCACGGCCATCACCGCAATCAGCGCCGCCGTGCCCACAATGATCCCCAGCACGGTCAGCGCCGACCGGATCTTGTTCCGCCGCAGCGCCCCCAGCGCAATCCGCAGTGGTAAGATGGCATTCATGGTCTCACGCAGAGACGCAGAGTCCGCCGAGCGCCCTGCGTTCCCGTTCCTCTACTCCGCGCTCTCCGCGCCTCCGCGTGAGATTCCCTCCGAATCTTCAAACAACCCGCCCATCCTGCATCTGAATCACCCGCCGCGCGGCGCGCGCGATCTCCGCGGCGTGCGTGACCGCAATGATCGTCATGCCCTGCGCGTTCAGCTCATGGAACAGGGACATGATTTCCGCGCCCGAATGACTATCGAGATTGCCCGTGGGTTCGTCCGCCAGGATCAGCGCCGGCCGGTTGACCAGCGCCCGCGCGATCGCCACGCGCTGCTGCTGTCCGCCGGAAAGCTGCACGGGACGGTGCTGCACGCGATCCGCCAGCCCCACTCGCTCCAGCAGCGCCATCGCCCGGCGCCGCCGTTCCGCCGCCGGCAGCGGCGGGCCGTACATCATCGGCAGTTCGACATTCTCCAACGCGGTCAACCGCGTGAGTAGATTGAAACTCTGGAAGACGAATCCGATGCGCGTGTTGCGCACGCCGGCAAGCTGCCCCCAGGTCATGCCGCTAACCTCGACATCGTCCAGCCGGTAGCGCCCGGACGTGGGCTGGTCCAGGCAGCCAAGCAAGTTCAGAAGCGTGCTCTTGCCGCTGCCCGAGGCCCCCATGATGGCCAGGTACTCCCCGCGCCCCACGGTCAGCGTGACATCCTGCAAGGCCGGAACATCCACCTCACCCACCCGGTAGATCTTCCGGACGTTTTCCAGCGTGATCAGCATGACGGGTTACAATCCAATGAGGGAACATCCGAAATTCGAAATCCGAGGCCTGTCCGATTTTCCGCATTCGGGCTTTCCGTTTTCCTTCGGATTTCGAGTTTCGGATTTTCCTCCTCCATACTCACCGCAACCCGCGGCGCATCGCGCGCGACGGCATGTTCGGCGCGAAGGGATTGACCTTCTCGTCCGGACGCTTCGAACCCGGCGCGAATCCCGTGATCACGGCCTGCCCCTCCGTCAGCGTGTTGGTGCCGGTGATCTCCGTCGTCTTGCCATCCGTGATGCCGATGGTCACATCGATCGGAGCGGGCTCCCCGCCCTTGTCACCCGTGACCCACACGCGCGGCCCGGTCGCGACCGCGGGCTCCCGCGGGGCCGTCCCCGCTGACGCGGCGACATCCGTCAGCTTCTCGCGCACCGGCCGCTCCGGCTGGAATCGCAGGGCGGCGTTTGGCACCTTGAGCGCCTTCTCGCGCCGCGCCACCTCGCAATCGATGTTTGCCGTCATCCCGGGCAGCAACTTGTCGCCGCGGTTCGTGGCGCGGATGATCACCGGATACGTGACAACGTTCTCCACGCTCGTACCCGACAGTCGCACCTGGAACACCGTCCCCGTAAAGGATTCCTCATAGGCGTCCACCGTGAAGCTGACCGGCTGCCCGTCCTTCATGCGCCCGATATCCGCCTCAGGGATGTTCGCCTCCACCTGCACCGTGCGGAGATCCGCCGCGATCACGAAGATTGTCTGCGCCGACATGCTGGCCACCACCGTCTGCCCCTCATTCACCTTGCGCTCGATCACCACGCCGTCCACCGGCGAACGAATCGTCGTGAATTCCAGGTTCGCCTTGGCCCGCACCAGTTCCGCGCGGCTTTGCTCCAGCGCGGCCTGCGATACACGCAGCTGCGCTGCCAGCACATTGCGGTCCGCCACCGCGCCGTCCAGCTCGGACTCCGGAATCAGCTTCCGTCCCGCCAGTTCGCGGGCGCGCTTGAGCTCCTGCTCGGCCTGGTTCAGGCGCGCTTCCGCCGCCTCGACGCTCGCCTCACTTTGCACCACCGAGGCTTGGGCCTGCGCGACGCTCGCTTCGTAGGTCGCGGGATCGATCTGCGCCACAATCTGCCCGGCCGTTACCACGTCGTTGAAGTCCGCGAACAGTTTGTTCACCGCGCCGTTCACCTGCGTGCCCACCTCCACCAACCGCAAGGGACGGATCACCCCGGTCGCATGCACGTGCTCCACAATCTCGCCCCGCGCCACCGGCGCCGTCAGGTAGGTCGGCGTGGTCGCCCCGTCACGATGCCGGTACCACCAAAAGCCCCCGGCCAGCCCAAGCACGACCACCCCGCCAATGATGTAACCACGCGTCTTCATGAATGCTGAACTGTCTTCGCAACCGCCCCCCGCGTCAAAGCAAAACAAATCGAAACATCACAGCGACCGACTCTCGGTGCCCTCTGTGCCCTCGGTGGCAGTTCCGGATGCCCACAGAGGACACAGAGACCACAGAGACCGGAATGCTCATCCCCGCCGTGCATCACGCCAATTTCTACGTTCTTATGTCATTGACGCCCTTCCGCCGCGGCCTCTATTGTCGCGCTTCGGTTTTGCCGCGGCCCGAAACGCGAAGGAGCATCACATGTCCAAACTGCAAGGCATTGCGCTGGTCGCCCAAGGCGGCGGGCCCACGGCCGTCATCAACCAGAGTCTCGTCGGCGTCGTCACCGAGTCCCGCCTCTATCCCCAGATCACAAAAATCTACGGCGCCCGCCACGGCATCCGCGGCGTCGTGAAGGAAGACTTTCTCGACCTCACCCAGGCCACCGCGCACAACCTGGAGCAGGTTGCCGGTTCGCCCGCCTCGGCCCTCGGTTCCACCCGCGACAAGCCCACGCCCGACTACTGCAAGAACATCCTCACCGTCATCCAGAAATATGGCGTGCGCTACTTCTTCTACATCGGCGGCAACGACAGCTCCGACACCTGCCGCCTCGTGAACGAGTACGCCAAGGACGCCGGCTATGACCTGCGCGCCGTGCATGTCCCCAAGACGATCGACAACGATCTCATGGAAACGGACCACTGCCCCGGCTTCGGCTCCGCCGCCAAGTTCGTGGCCCAGGCTTTCGCCGGCGTGAACCTCGACAACCGCGCACTCCCCGGCGTCTACATCGGCGTCGTCATGGGCCGTCACGCGGGCTTCCTCACCGCCGCCGCCGCCCTCGCGCGCCAGTACCCCGATGACGGCCCGCACCTCGTCTACCTGCCGGAGCGCCCCTTCGACACCAAGCGCTTCCTGGCCGACGTGCAGAAAGTCTACGCGAAGCACGGACGCTGCGTGATCGCCGTATCGGAGGGCATCTCCGGCAAGGACGGCAAACCCATCATCACCACCTTGATGAAGGGCAAGGCCGTGGAGAAGGACGCCCACGGCAACGTGCAGCTCTCCGGCACCGGCGCATTGGGCGATCTGCTCAGCGACCTGATCAAGGCGAAGACGAGCATCAAGCGCGTGCGCAGCGATACGCTGGGCTATCTGCAGCGCTCGTTCCTCGGCTGCGTCTCCGCGAGCGATGCCGTGGAAGCCCGCGAGGTGGGCGCGAAGGCCGTGCAGTTCGCCGCCGACGCACAGCTCACTGGCTCCGTCAGCATCAAGCGCGTCGGCGACTACGCCGTGGAGTATGCCCTCGTCCCGCTCGAGGCCGTCGCTGCCAAGACCCGCCACATGCCGGCCGGCTTCATCAACGCGGCCGGGAACAATGTCACCCCGGCCTTCCTGCACTACGCCCGCCCGCTGGTGGGCCCGCTCCCCTCCTTCGCCCGCATCGGCGCTCCCGCCGTGCCGAAGCGCTGAGGCAATCATGGCTGACAAGCAACCTTATCTGGTCACCGGCGCGTCGGGCTACCTCGGCAGCTGGATCGTGAAACACCTCGCCGCCCAAGGCATCCCCGTCCGCGCCATGGTGCGCACCGCCGCCAAGGTCGCCGCGGCCCGCGAAATCGGCGCCACGGAAGTCGCAATCGCTGACATGCGCGACCCCGAGTCACTCGCGCGCGCCGTCAAGGGCGTGCAGGGCATCTATCATGTCGCCAGCCTGTTCCGCGTCGGCGGCCTCCCCGAACAGGAGTATTTCGACACCAACGCCACGGGCGTTCGCAACCTCTTCACGGCCGCGATCAACGCCGGTATCAAGCGCCTGATCCATTGCTCGACCAGCGGCGTGGTCGGCCACATCGCCAATCCGCCCGGCACCGAGGAAACCCCCTACAGCCCCGGCGACCCCTACCAGCGCTCGAAGGTCGAAGGCGAAAAAACGGCACTGGAATTCTTCCGCAGCGGGCGCATCGGGGGCTGCGTGATCCGCCCCGCCATGATCTACGGCCCCGCCGACACGCGCCACCTGAAGATGTTCCGCCTGATCGCCTCGCGCATGTTCTTCTATGTCGGGCCCGGCGCCCTCGTCCACTACGTCGACGTCCGTGACGTCGCGCGCGCCTTCCAGATGGCCATGGAACACACGGAGCGCAACGGCGAGGTCTACATCATCGCTGGCGAAAAATCCGTGCCGCTGCAGGAAGCGGTGGAATTGATCGCAAAGCTGCTCGATGTTCGACCGCCCTGGATCCGCCTCCCCGTCAAACCCATGCAGTGGGCCGGTTCGTTGTGCGAGTGGATCTGCCGCCCGTTCAACATCAAGCCGCCGATTTTCCGGCGTCGCGTCGATTTCTTCATCAATAGCCGCTCGTTCGATTGCTCCAAGGCCGCACGGGAGCTCGGCTATCGCCCCAGCCAATCATTCGAAGCCGAAATGGCTTCCGTTGTTGCGTGGTACCGCGAGGCCGGGTGGCTGCATTCGAGCCCCCACAACGCCAGTCTCAAGGTAATGGCCATGCTGTTCTTTCCCTTGTTTGAGAGTTGATGCTGTAGCAGCGTCCTCAGCGCGCAGCTACCGTGTTTCTGTTATGTTCCGGCCCGTGAATCCCAGTCCCTTGCGCCCAGACATGAATCGGAAGTCGCCCGCGTTCCCTCCCGCCCGCCTTGCCCTGACGCTGCTCGCTGCCCTGCTGCTCGCGCTCGCCCTGCACACCCACGGCCCGTGGCTGTACGCCCGCTACTATCCCTACGCCCTGCTGCTCGCCGGCGCGGGCGCGCTCTCCATCGCGCTGTGGTTCCTTCGCGGACGCCCCGCAACAACCGACCTCGCGCGCGCCCTCCCGCTCCTGCCGCTACTGGCCGGCATGCTTCTCGTCCTCTTCTCCAGCACCATGCAGCACAAGTGGTTCTACTTTCTAAACTGGACGCCACACCCGACCCTACTCGCCGGCAACCGCGGCCTGGCGATCTTCGCCGCACTGACCTTGCTGCTCACCCCGTTCCTGGCGCGCGGGCCTCGCCGCCCTTGGCTGCCCGTGCTGGCCATTCTGCTGCTTTCCGAAATCGCCTGCATCGCCGCGCTATGGCTCAAGACCGGCGGCGCGCCGCTTTATCGCACCGATCATCCCTCGTTCATGCTGCGACTATGGGAGTTCTCCCGCCAGTTCCCGCAACTCGTGAATTACCTCCCGCTCTGGAACGGCGGCATTCCCCACGAGGCCAGCGTGCTCACGGGCGTGGCTGGCCCCGGCCTCACCTTGTGGCCGCTCTTTCGCTTCTTCCCAGTGCATACGGTCTATACCGCCGCCTGGGCCATCCTCTACCTCGTGTTCGTGCCCTGGATCGCCGTGGCATCCGTGCGCGCGCTCGGCGGCGATCGCACAGCGGCCTTTGCCGGTGGCATCCTCGGCCTCGGTGTCAGCCAGCACTTTTTTCTCTGGGCCCTGCACTACGGCACCATCGGCGCAGGTTTCGCCTCCGCCATGACCATGCCTGTCTGCGCCCTCGGATTTCGCACCATCTGGCTCGGCCGGCTCGGATTCCGCACCGCCCTGGCCCTTATCATCGCCGGCACGCTCCTGTTGATGTGGCCACTCTGCGGCACAGTCGCGCTGGCCGTGGCCCTCACCACACTCTGCTCCGCGTCGCGCTGGTCCTGGCGCAAGGTCCTGTTCCTCGCCGCCTGCGCCGCCGCGATCCTGCTGCTATTCAGTCCCTGGCTGCTGGCCATTCTTTCCGAGGGCCAGACCGAGCTGAGCTTCGTCAGCCGGTCGCCCCACCCCGCTTCGTCAACGGACGCCACGTCACCGGTAACCCTGACCCAGCTGCGCTCCGGCGCCAGCCACCTCGCGGCCCACCTCATGGAAGTCAATCCCGTGATCCTGTTCCTGGGTCTTCTCGGTGCCGCTTTGGGCCCCAGCCGCGCGCTTCGCCGCTGGTACTTGCCCATCCTGCTCGTGCTCGCACTCGTCACCGGCTGGGCGCGCGAGTGGCTGCCCAAGAGCCAGCTGTCGCGCATGTCCATTCCGCTGGCCTTCGCCGCCGTGCCGCCCGCCGCACTGTTCATCGGGCGTCTGCTGCGCACGCGCGACATCCGCCTCGCCGCGGTCCGCGCCGGCATTGTGGTCCTGTTGATTCTGACCGGATGGAACGTCCGCGCAATCTGCAGCAACCGCAGTCCTGCGCACTTCACGACCATGCCCGGGGAGATCGATCAACTGGTGAGTTGGATCCGTGCCAACACGCCGCCGGATGGCCGCCTGCTGTTCGCCGGACTTTGCGTCCACGGCTACGGCGGTGGCAATGTGGCGTACCTCCCCGTGCTCACCGGCCGGCACATGCTGGCCGCCGACTACTACGGCACTCCGCCGGAACTCACCCCGAAGGACTACCCGCCGCCGGAGTTTCTACAAACCCCCGAGGCCCTGGAATTCTTCCTCGATGCCTACAACGTTTCGCATCTCCTCACCTACCACAACCGCTGGAAACTTTACCTGCGCTTCGCCCCGGACAAGTTCACCGAAGTTGCCAATTTCGGCAACATCACCGTCTTCGCCCGCCGTTCACACCCCGGACTCTTCCGCGAAGGTTCTGGAACCGTCACCGCCGACGTGAACCGCATCACCGTCTCCCTCTCCGACGCCAACGCCCCCGCCGTCGTCGCCTACAACTGGGTCGACGGCCTGCGCGTCGCCCCCCCCGTGGAAATCACCCCGCACCCCGTCACCAACGGCATCACCCTGATCGGCATCACCCCCCACGGCCAATCATCCTTCACCATCGGCTTCCACCCCAACCTCCTGCACCACATCCTCGCGCCAGCCGACACCCCTGCGGCGCCCTAACCTCCTCTTAACTCCGAAATCGCGCGAGTCAGCGACGCGCGATGGCAAACGCGGTGTGCGTTTGGCTGCCCGACCAACGGGAGGGATGCGAAACGGGATCGCCAGTTTGCTTCAGCCGCAAGGCGCAAGGGGTGG
>JADMIO011602939.1_pt1 | contig 14441 bp, 14 predicted proteins | sample 8958161 | NCBI WGS metagenome assembly JADMIO01 (sample SAMN16585339, study PRJNA669376) | soil metagenome | isolation source: Crop rotation soil | place: USA: Cullars Rotation, Alabama | collected 2011 | reverse complement strand
GCCCAACAGGCCTTTTATGCCCGGTTCCCCTCCTGACAGGCTTCCTCCTAACCTGCCCGCCCAGGGAAACCAGACTGGCCAAATGCCTGCTGATATTACCCCTATGCGCCCTTCTGACGAAACATCTACTTTAAATTTAATTAATACTTCCGATTTGAAATTTACTGTACTTGATAATGTCAAACTGACCGAAGCTGATTTAAAAAATTTAACCGTATATGAAGAAGTTTTCATTGTTCCCGACCGGTCGCAGGCAGTAACAAGAAAGATCCTGCTGCCTGTTGCTGATTCTGACAACCAGGAGCAAAGCGGTTATATCAGGATAACTCCAGAGGGGGAAATGGTCGATTTTATACCTTCCAAAGATTTTACCAGGGATACTGATACTGTTATTTTAGATGCAAAAAATTAAGGAAATAAAAAATGAAAAAAGGCATATTATTATTAATAACTGCATTTATAACAGTAAGCTGCCAGAATAATATTGATAGTACTGTTAAACCAGGATCTTCAGCTTCTGCATCAGCAACACCTGTTGCATCTACAAGCCCTACTGCTTCTGTAAAAGCTTCTGTGAAAACCTCTGACCTGGTCCTGGGTGATTTCCCTGAAGAATCGTCAACAGATATTTCAAAAGAACAGGAAAGTGACCTTGCCAGTTATATCCAGAATAATAACAGTATTTTTTCATTCATACCCGATAACCCGGAAAATTATAAAGTTAAATTTACCGGTGACGGTTCCCCTGTTTTCTTAACCGGCGACGGCTCACCGGTATTCAGCACAAAAGCTGATAATGCGCCTGAAGAGTATATCTGGAGCCGTAAGCCTGTGAATGTACTGATTGATTACCTGCAATTAACCCAGAGGTCACAGGTAGGTACAGAAGTTACCAGTTATGCTAAATATTCACAATATGTCGAAAATGATATTACGGTTTCAGGTGCAATAAATAACCAGAAGAAAGTGAAGCTTGTAAAAACTATGAGTTTTGTCCTGAAACAAAATGGCAGCACCAGCAGGCTTGAAAGTATTACCCCTGTAACTACAAGGCAGGTAAATCCTTCTACAATGCCTTACCATGTAAGGAGCCTGACATTCAGCAGTGACCAGAATAAAATTATTATTTACGGTGACAGGAAACTTTTTCCGATGCCCGGTATTTCCTTATTAAATAATATTGGCAGTCGTAAATTTAAATTATATGTGGAAGTAATTTATGGTGAGAACAACAAACCCGATGACCTGGCAATCCTGGTAAGTATCAAAGGAAAACAGTTTCAGCTCCGGAAAACACTGGGTAATGTATATGGTGCCGAGGTTGAGTTCCCTGTACTGAATGGGTCCACTGGCCTGATTATAGAATTAATTGATAAAAAATCACTGATGGCAGGTGAGGATTATCATGGCTTTACCTGGGTTGTGCCGATGACAGATTAATTTTAGCTACTTTTTTATTAAAAAATAATTTACAATGTTTTAGTAATTAAAAATAGTTTAAATTAATAAAAAAAATGACATTCCCCGTTAACCTGGTAATAGGAAATTTAGTAATACAGTCGCACCTGATTTTTGAAATACTGGCCTACATGATTGGTTTCCGCTATTTTCTTTACCTCCGTAAAAAAACAGCTGACCCGATTAATGACGGGGACAGGATGTGGATATTTATAGGAGCAGTAGCCGGCGCTTTCTTTTTTTCAAGGATCCTGGGAATTCTTGAAAATGTAGATACTTTCATAAATCCCGGTACAAACATTGCTTATTACCTGGGAAACAAAACTATTGTCGGTGGTTTGCTCGGCGGACTGGCGGGAGTAGAAATCACCAAAAAAATAATCGGCGTCAAAATTTCTTCCGGTGACCTGATGACTTACCCGATTATTCTGGGAATGATTATTGGCCGGATTGGCTGCTTTCTTGCCGGGGTGCAGGACGGTACCTATGGGGTGGAATCATCCCTTCCATGGGCGATGGACCTCGGTGACGGCATCAGAAGGCACCCCACCAACCTTTATGAAATAATATTTCTGGGCCTGTTATGGATTTCCCTGGTGCAAATGGAAAAAAAATATGCTTTAACAAATGGCAGCCGTTTTAAAATATTTCTTTTTTCCTACCTTCTTTTCAGATTCTTAATCGAATTTATTAAGCCTTTTTATACTTTTAGTTTTGGCTTAAGCCCGATCCAACTTGCATGTTTGGCCGGAATTATCTATTATTATCAGGTGTTCCTATTTCCAAAAAAACTGCTGGAGAAAAGCAATGCCTGAAAGGGATTATACTTATTACGATTTTACAATCAGCCTTTGTTCAAAGTGCCTGAAAAGGGTTGATGCCAAAATTGTTTTTCAGAATAAAAATGTATATATGTTAAAAAGGTGTCAGGAACACGGTCCCGAAAAGGTGTTGATTGCAACTGACATTGACTATTATAAAAAATGCCGTAATTATATCAAAGTAAGTGAAACCCCACTTAAATTCAATACCCCCACCCATTACGGCTGTCCCTATGACTGCGGGCTCTGTACGGATCATGAGCAGCATTCCTGCCTGAGCCTGATAGAGATTACCGACAGGTGCAACCTTACCTGTCCTGTTTGTTATGCCGAGTCCTCTCCCACTTATGGCAGGCACAGGACACTGGATGAAGTTAATAAAATGATGGATATTATAGTTGCAAATGAAGGGCAGCCCGATGTTGTACAGATTAGCGGGGGTGAGCCTACAATTCATCCTGATTTTTTTAAGATACTGGATCTGGCCAAACAAAAGCCGATCAGGCACCTGATGGTAAATACCAATGGTATAAGAATCGCTAATGATGAAGAATTTGTCAAAAAGCTGGCCACCTATATGCCAAATTTTGAAATATACCTGCAGTTTGACTCCTTTAAAAAAGAAGTTCTGGAAACCTTACGCGGTAAAGATCTGCGTGAAGTCAGGCAGAAAGCTGTTGAAAACCTGAATAAGTATAATATTTCCACAACCCTGGTTGTTACTGTACAGAAAGGCCTGAACAATGACGAAATCGGTGAAATAATCGAATTTGCCCTGCAGCAGGACTGTGTCAGGGGAGTTACCTTTCAGCCGGTACAGATAGCGGGCAGGCTGGATAATTTTAACCCTGAAACAGACAGGTATACCCTGACGGAGGTAAGAAGCGATATTTTAAACCAGACAAAGATTTTTTCCCCTGATGATTTATTACCGGTACCCTGCAACCCTGATGCCCTTGTAATGGCTTATGCCCTGAAACTTGCCGGTAAGGTTTTTCCGCTTACCAATATGATTAATCCTGATGATTTACTGAATAATTCAAAAAATACTATTGTTTATGAACAGGATGAAAAACTGCGTATGCATCTTTTAAATATGTTCAGTACTGCTAATTCTGTAGATAAAGTCAGGGAGGACCTGAAATCGATAATGTGCTGCCTGCCTGAAATTTCTGCCCCTAACCTTAGTTATGACAATCTTTTCAGGATTATCATCATGCAGTTTATCGATGCCTATAACTTTGATGTCAGGGCAATAAAAAAATCCTGTGTCCATATTGTCAATAAAGACGGAAAAATTATTCCCTTTGAAACCATGAACCTCTTTTACAGGGATGATAAAGTAAAATACCTTGAAACGATCAGGGGAAAATAAAATGGAAAATTTAAAAAGCCCTGTAATAATAAACCTTTTGATTCTCTGTATTTATTCGATTTTTTTCCGCCTGGAGGTAACACTGGTTGAACAGGCTGAATACGGCAACCTTGGCATTGCTATTTATTCTATGTTTGCAATCGGTCTGCAGGTAATAATAAACCTGGTATTATCTGCAAATATATTTTCGTCTGATCCGGAAAAAAAACAAAAAGGTAAAAGATTCCTGCTCTGCGCTTTTCTGGTACTGCTGATCGGTTTTCCAACCTGTGTAACAAATGCAATGATGTGGTAGTATTTGCCCAAATTAAAACAATTATTGCTAAAAAATATAATTTTATAGTAAGATAAAAAAAATCAATTTCACCATTTTAGGAATATATGAAGCCTCAAAAATTTTTAATAATAAAAACAATACTGTTTAGTATTTTTTATCTTTTATTGCTATCATTCCCTGCTTTTTCAGAGGAAACTTTAAGTGAAGGTGAGAATATTCAGGAGCAAAATTATGATTTTATGTTCAATAAAAAATTCAATATTGAATTTGGCCTTTCCGGCTTCATGTTACAGGTCAAAACAAATTATTTTTTAAATGATGATATTTATCCTTTTATCCGGTTTGCCGGCGGCGGAGTCGGCAGCAGGCAGACACAATACCTCTCAGCATTAGGGTTCGATGCTGAAACAGGGATAAAATATAATTTTTATAGAATAAAAAATAACAAAAAAACATTCCTGAATAACTTTTATGCAAAGGTTTTTGCCGGTGGGACAAAAACTGCCACCCCGCAATTTAATCTCTTTCCTTTTGCCGGCGTGGGGTTGGGCTTCAGTACAATAGTTAAATCTTTTGAGTTCTCTATTGGTTTTGATCTTGGTAGTTCTTTTGAATATTTTCCCGGTTCCGGCTTTGGCGGTGTAATATTTATAAGACCGGAATTTAATTTTGGTACGGTTTTTTAACCCTTAAATGATATAATTTATGAAATTAAAGATAGTTAAAATAATGAAAAAAAATTCTATTTTGCGTTTGCTTTTATTAATAAGTTTCATTGCTATTAATATATTTCCCGGTGCCTGTTTTTCATGGGGCCGAGGTCCTGCAAGCCAGGTCCCTGAACCTCCCCTGGTTACGCCTGCCGGACCGGTTGAGATTGTAAATGTAAATGGGGAATCTTATATAAAAGCCCTTGATTGTATTGCCAGCCAACCTAAAGCAGTAGAGCAGGATAAGACTGAAGCTAACAGCATCAAGGAAAGAATTCGCTCCTCCCTTATAAATTCAAAAGACGGCAATGTCCCTGTTAAAAGGCAGGAAATCATTGATTTGGCTAATAAATTTCCTGATTGTAATTTTTCAACCTTTCTATAAAAAATTAAACATTTCTTTAATCCTTTTTAACTGTACTTTAAGAACATTTACCTGTTTTCTTTCTATAAATAATTAAAGATATAAGAGATAGAGGAAAATAAAATGTCAATTACAATTGATTCAGGTGCAAAAATTCAAATTGCCGATACAGTAAAAACATCAGTAAAAATTAGTAAAGAAAATATTGTTGATTCAAAAACTGTGGCATTAACAACCGATAAAGTTGAAGTAAGTGCAAAAACAGGGGTTATACCTACTACCCTTAAAGGAGCAGGAGCCGGCCTGCTTGGCGGTGTAGGCGTTGGTGCCCTTTATGGAGGCGTAGCCGGAATGATAACCAAATCAGGATATAATTTTGGTGCACTGGGATATGGCCTTTTGCTTGGCAGCAGTGTAGGTGCGGTTTCGGGAGCGGTAACCGCTAATGTAACAGGTAACAAATCGACAGCTGCTATAGTTGGCGGGACTGTAGGTGGTATTGTAACCGGTGCAGTGTTTGCAGGTATGCACTTAAAGAATGGTACTCCCCAGAATATGGTCGGGGGATTTTTGTTAGGAGCGGCAGCCGGTGCAATAATCGGCATTAGTTCAGGGATTGCAGCTTCCACAGTAGCAGAAAAAAAATAACTGCGGTTTTCACTTAAAAATTTTTTAAGAAAGAGGGATACTGTTAAAGGATTCCTCTTTCTTTTTGTGTTTAAAATTATTACGCAAAATTTTAAATATGTAACTTTTTAAATTATTGGACGTTTATATTATCATAGGATGAATTATTATATAGACCAATATTTATGAAATGTGCAACAGTTTTAAAGAATGCAGTTAGCGATATTAAGTGGATGCAGAAATCGACGGGCAATTTAACAGTTACAGATGAACAACTGATGCTCAGGTCAATGGAAGGTGATAAAAAAGCTTTTTATACCCTGGTAGGCAGGTGGAATAAGCCTATAATAAATTTCTTCTACAAAAGTATCGGTGAGCAGGAAACCGCTGAAGATCTGGCCCAGGAAGTATTTATCAATGCCTGGAAAGCAAAAAATTATAATCCCAAAGCTCCCTTTTATTCATGGTTGTATAAAATTGCCAAAAATAAATTAATTGACCACTACCGCAAAAAAAAGCCAGTGATTGTTTCCATTGATGATAAACCTGAAGTCCTGGATGCTTCAGCCAACCGTCAGGAAAATATAGATGAAAAATTAATATTTCTGGAAGAGCAGAAAATGCTAAAAAATGCTATGGATGAGCTTACTGAGGAGCAGAGGACAATACTAATCCTCAGTAAATATCAGAAACTGGCTTATGAAGATATTGCAAAGATAATGGATTGCTCCAGCGATTCAGTCAAGGTAAAAGTTTTTCGGGCCGTAAAAAGTTTCGTGAAAAAATTCAAGGAGTTAAATAATTATGAATAATATAAATCAGAAAAACGACTGTAAATATTTTGAGAATAATTTTGTAGATTATATCAATGGCCTGCTTTCTGAAAAGGATTCTGCTTTTTGCCAGAACCACCTGGCAGCCTGCCCGGACTGTAAGAATAATGAAATGTATAAGGACCTTCTCTTTGCCTGGAAGCAGCTTGACAAATGGCCTGATGTCCAGCCCTCAAAAAATTTTATGGCAAAACTGCAGCATGAAATTGTCAAACTGGAAGAGAAAAGAAAAATTTTATGGTTCAAAATTGATTCCTTCTTTATTTTTGCCAGGGCTCCGATTATGTCTGTAATATTTATCTTTATTACTTTTACCAATAACCTTTCTTACGCAAATACCGGGAAAGCTATTGATTTGCATAAACCCAGCCCAGTTTTAGAAAATAAAATTAAGGAAATAAAAGAGATAAAAGTAATTTATGTTTTAGAAAATCTCAGCAAAGCATTCAAAAGTTCATTAAAGGAGAAAAGGAAATGAGGCTTACATCGCTTGTATCATATATAATCAGCGGCTTATTAATATATTTAAGTTTCTGGATTGCCGAAGGGTCCAATTTTAATCCCCTGATGTTCTGGGACCTGGCCTCATTTCTGGTGATCCTGGGCGGCCTGGCAATAAACCTGGTAAATTTTAAATTTTCTGAGATTATCAATGCCTTAAAAGATTCATTTTCCAGCATACCGGGTAATGATTTCCGGGCCAGGTATGAACTGGATAAAGTTATTATCAGGAGTATGGGTAACTTTGTTTTATTTGCCGCAGTAATTTTCTTTGTCCTGTCATTTATTTTAGTCCTGGGATCGCTGGAATCAACTGCAAAATTAGGTCCAAGTCTGGCAGTATCCCTGCTGGTAATAATTTATGCAGTTACATTAAAGGTTTTATTGTTTATCCCGCTTTCGGTTTCCCTGGATAAAAAAATATTACAGCTGCAGGAAAAAGCGGCAGGATGAAATTGGCACGAATGGCACGAAGGGCCACGAATTAAAAAGTGAAATAAGTGACGAGTGACGGGAAAGAAAAAGGTGAAAGGTGCTGGGAAATAACAGAACTCCTATCCCGTAACATTTAGTGAAGGGTAAACAGTGAAGAATGTAAGAGGATAAGTGACGGGAAAGAGTATGATGTAATGATTTGACGTGAAAGGACTGAACTCCTTTCACGGAAACATAAATAAGGAGAATATATGAGATTTTTTTCAATAATAGCATATGCAGCAAGCGGGGCATGCCTTTATATGGCCCTTTTAATGGCCTGGGGCGGAAACTTCAATTTCCTGTATATATATGACCTGTCAGCAGTAATCGGATTAATCGCCGGTATTACCCTGAGCCTGATCAACTTTAAGTTTTCGGAAATTTTTCAAGCCATCAGGGATTCCCTTTCCGGTTCCCCAAAAAGCTATGAAATTTTAAACCTGGACAGAAATGTTTTACAGACTGCCTGGAAATATTTATTTTCTGTTTCAGTTATTTTAGTATTTGCCGTTATGGTTATAATCCTGTCAAATCTTGGCGATACAACAAAATTAGGGCCTTCACTGGCAATAATGTCGATTATTCCCCTTTATACTTTAATTTTAAAATTCTTTATATTTATGCCTTTAGAAATCTCCCTTGAGAAAAAAATTATTCTGGCAAAACAGCAAAAAATCCCCGGACAGGTTGTATAATTTCTTACTTGTATAAAGAAAGAAACAACGGAGAATAAATTTGAATAAACATTTAAAGATAATATTATCATTATCGCTAACCCTGTCAGCTTTTTTACCGGTATCTCCGGTTTATTCCATAACACCTGCCAGAAGCAGCGTAGAAAAAGTAAGCCTCCCATTTGAAAAATTTGTCCTTGATAATGGTTTACAGGTAATTTTTCACCTGGACAGGTCAGACCCGATTGTTTCAACCGCGATTTTATACCATGTCGGCTCGAACCGTGAGGAAAAAGGTAAAACAGGATTTGCCCATTTATTTGAACATATGCTCTTCCAGAAATCAGAAAATGTCCCTGAAGACCAGTTTTTTAAAAAGGTCCAGAATGTTGGCGGGACTCTGAATGGCTTTACAACCGAAGATGGAACCACTTATTTTGAAATTGCACCCAGTGATGCACTGGAAACATTATTATGGCTGGAGTCTGACCGCATGGGTTACTTTATAAATACTGTCACCCAGGAATCCTTTAATAATCAGCAGGAAGTTGTCCAGAATGAAAAAAGGCAGAGCTACGATAACCGTCCTTATGGGCAGACCAGTTATGTAATTAATAAAAACCTGTTCCCGGAAAACCATCCCTATAACTGGCAGGTTATCGGTGCCCTGGAAGATTTGCAAAAGGCTTCGGTAGAAGATGTAAAAAACTTTTACCATAAATACTATGTTCCGAATAATGCTACCCTGGTTATTTCCGGCGATTTTGACCCGGTAAAGACCAAAGCACTTGTCAAAAAATACTTTGGCGAAATAAAAAAAGGTAACTTTGTCAAAGCACCGGCAAAAATGAATATTACATTAAAAGAAACCAAGCGGGTTTACCATGAAGATAATTTTGCCCAATTGCCCGAATTAACTTTAGCCTGGCCAACAGTAGAAAAATTCAGTAAAGATTCCTATGCTCTCGAAGTACTGGCGGAGTTACTGGCAACAGGGAAAAAGGCACCTTTATATAAAGCCCTTGTTGTTGACAAAAAGCTTACTTCGGAAGTGAGCGCCTATAATGAGCCAATGGAGATTACAGGCAAATTTGAGGTTTCTGTCAGGACTTTCCCTGGTATTAACCTGACAGATGTAGAAAAAACAATATTTGAAGCATTTAAAAACTTTGAAAAAACCGGTATCGGAGATAAGGACCTGGAAGGCGTTAAGGCAAAGCTGGAAACCAGTTTTTATAATAACCTGGCCCGGATTATCAATAAATCCTTCCAGTTGGCAGAATATAATACATATGCCGGCAGCCCGGCATTTTTGCAAAAAGATCTGCAAAACCTGAAAGCTGTTTCCAAAGAAGATATTATGCGGGTTTATAACAAATATATCAGGGGCAAAAATTATGTTTCTGCCAGTTTTGTGCCAAAAGGCCAGTTAAACCTTGTAGTTAACGGTGCCCGGCTTTTCCCGGTTACAGAAGAAAAAATTGTTGCCAATGAAGAAAAACAAAAAGTAAAAACCGTCGAGGCAGCAATAAAGAAAACCCCTTCCTCCTTTGACCGCTCAAAACAACCGGTTGTAGGTAAACCACCACTGCTGCACCTCCCTACTATCTGGAAAGCAGGTTTGAAAAATGGGATAAAAATCCAGGGAATTGAACATAAAGAACTACCGCTGGTAAATTTCAGCCTGGTATTAGAAGGCGGCCAGATGCTTGAATCACCGGCTAAAGCCGGGGTAGGCAACCTGCTTGCCCAGTTACTGACCGAAGGGACAAAAAATAAAACACCTGAACAGCTTGAGGAAGAACTGAACCTTCTTGGTTCTACCATCAATGTCTCTGCGGGTAAGGAATCAATCCGTATTTATGGGAATACCCTTTCCAGAAATTATGAAAAAACCATGGCCCTTCTGCAGGAGATACTTTTAAATCCGCGCTGGGACAAAAAAGAATTTGCCCTTTTAAAGGAAAAAACTATCAATGATATTCGCGAGAATAATTCCAACCCCGTTGTAATTGCCGATAATGTATTTAATAAACTGCTGTTTGGACCTCAGAATATAATTTCAAACCCGGTTAAAGGCTCTATAGAAACTGTTCAGAATATTGAACTGGATGACCTGAAAGCTTATTTCAATAATAATTTCTCACCTTCGGTAGCTAAATTTAATGTAGTCGGGAATATTCAAAAAAACCAGATTATCAACTCCCTGGGCGGCCTGGAAAAATTGTGGGCGGCAAAACAGGTAAAGATGCCGGAATTTAAACTGCCTGCTGCACCGGAGCAGGCCAGGCTTTATTTTATTGATATCCCGAAAGCCAAGCAATCAGTGATTAATATCGGTAACCTTTCCCTTGCCTATAATGATCAGGACTATTTTCCCTTTCTGGTTATGAATTACAAATTAGGCGGCAGTTTTACCAGTAATTTAAATCTAATTTTAAGGGAAGAAAAAGGTTATACCTATGGTGCCCGTTCAGGCCTGATCAGCTCAAAGATAAGGGGGCCCTTTAAGGCTACTGCAAATGTAAAATCAAATACTACCTTTGATTCTGTGCGGATTTTTAAGGATGAAATTGAAAAATATGGCAAAACCGTTACTGCAGATGACCTCGATTTTACAAAAAATTCCCTGATCAGGGCAAATGCCAGGAGCTTTGAATCTTATAGCGAACTGCTGGCAATGCTTGAGAATATCAGCATCTACAATTTACCGGTAAATTACATTAAAGACCGGGAAAAAATTGTCAATGAAATGAGTCTTGCCGGGGTTAAAGCATTAGCAGAAAAATATATAAAACCGGGTAATATGTATTACCTGGTGGCCGGTGATGCTGCTACCCAGCTTGAGCCGCTGAAAAAGCTGGGCCTGGGAGATCCTGTCCTGCTTGATGCCAGTGGAAATGTTGTTAACAATCCTTAAATAAAGAATCTGTTTACCAGGGCTTAAATAAGTTGTTTTTTTACAGTTACTGAATATATAATAAATTAATGAATATTTTCGTTTTTTTTGTCACTGATATTGATTTTACCCCTGGTAAACTACAAAATTCTGCAGTAGCAATTAATAATGAATATTAATTTTCTGGTGGATTAAAAAGGAATTAGCGCAATGATGTCCATTAGTATTAACCTATTGAATGATAGATAAAGGGAAAACCTGTTAAATGAATAAAAAAATAAAAATTTCTTTGCTCTCCGGTATTGCCTTTGCCATGATGGTTCCGGCTGGCTGTATTCCTATTGCATTCAGAGGTTTACCTACTCTTATCAGTTCGGTAACCCCTGCCAGCGAAAGGACAGATCTCTGCAATTTGTTGTTAAGTGCCGGCGGAACTGATGCCGATGTCCAGAAATGTTTAACTGCCACCCAAATCAGCCAGGATGAAATAAACCGCCTTTGTGCCCTTACAGTAAATTTGAGTAATGCCCAGAAAGAAACTCTTAGAACCAGCCTTAGCAGCCAGGGTGTGGATGTTGCAGCTTCGTGCCCAATCCTTGCAAATGCTGTCGCAACACCATCTCCAACAACTACTCCGTTTCCTACCAGTGTACCGGTTAGTTCCACACCTGTCCCTGTAATCACATCCGCTCCTACAACACAGCCGACTGCAGCACCGACAGCAGCCCCAACAGCTTCAAACCAGCCTTTACCTTCTCCAACCTCTTCTACAGGTACAGGCGGAGGCAATACCGGCGGTGGCATTGGCGGAGGTACCGGTGGCGGTGGTACGGATTCAGGCCTGGAAGGACAGATTGGCAATAATTAACTAAAGCCTGTACTTCAACAACGGGAAAATTTTTTATTAAATTCTATGTTAGAATCAAGATATTTAATATGTAGATTTTTAAAAGCAGCATGATTGAGACAGAAAACGAAGCAGGAATATTCAGGCAAATCCAGGACAAGGATAAAATACTTGAAGATGTTGTAAACAGGGCTTACCAGGAAGAAACAGCCAGGGACAATATTGATAATATTATTCTGAATACAGCTTATAGCGAGATTCAGAGGCTGGAAAACTCCAGGAAAACTCCTGAAGAAAAAGAAGAACTTTCCCGCTGGCGAAAAATTTATAAAAGTATGCTGACTATTAACAGCCAGGAAAAAACTGAAATCCTGAAGCGGATTCTTAACTTTTATACCAATGATATTATCGGGAACTTTAATCCCAAAGTATATAAATTTGCTACCAGCCTGCTGCCCAGCCTGATGTCCATTTTCTTCCGTTCAGTAAGTTTAAAGTCTGTTGTAATACCTACTCCCAGCCCCAAGGATATTGACAGTATTGTCATGCTCAGCGGCCAGATAGAAGAACTGCAGAAACTGGCAAAGATAGGTACTATCATACTTGTACCGACACACCTCAGTAATATGGATTCCATTGTTATTGGCTGGGCCCTTTATAGAATCGGCCTTCCGCCCTTTACCTACGGTGCCGGTAAAAATCTTTTTACCAACCCGATACTAAGTTATTTTATGCATAATCTCGGTGCTTACAGGGTAGACAGGCGTTTAAAACATTCGCTTTATAAGGATGTCCTGAAAACCTATTCGACAGTTGTTTTAGAAAGAAATTACCACAGCCTGTTTTTCCCCGGCGGTACACGCTCAAGATCTGGAGGGATCGAATCAAAATTAAAACTTGGTCTTCTCGGGACAGGTATCAAGGCATATATCAATAACCTGATGGCAAAAAAGGAAAACCCGAATATTTATGTTGTACCCTGCACAATTAACTATCACATAGTCCTGGAGGCAGAAACCCTGATCAGTGATTATCTGAAAGAAACAGGCAAGGCACGCTATATAATTGAAGACGATGAATCCTCAAGTTTTGCCAAGGTATTTAAATTCCTGTTCAAGACAGGCCGGCTGGAATCCTCTTTAAATATCAGGTTCGGCTCCGCCTTTGATTTATTCGGCAATAAAGTTGATGCAAACGGTGTTTCCTATGATATACATGGCAGGCCGGTTGATACAACCCGTTATGTAATGTCGAACGGGGAGTTAACCCACTCTGATCAGAGGGATACGGAATATACCAAAGAACTGGGCGAAAGAATTGTCGAAGAGTATTTTAAAAATAATGTTATTTTTCCAACCCATATCCTGGCCTTCTGCCTTTTTACCTATTTACAGAAACTGAATCCGGGTATGGATATCTACCGCCTGGCCCGCCTCACCCCTGAAGAAGCTATTTTAAGCGCTAAAGAAATTTATAATTTACTGGACAGGATTAAAGCAGAAATCATTAACCTTTTTGATAAAGGGAAAATTAGCATTGAAGAAAAACTGAAAAAACAAAACGGTTCGGAAATAATTGAAGAAGCCCTGAAAACCTTTAATACCTATTATGATACGGAACTGGTGGCAGAAAAGGATAATGTTTTTATTTTAAATAATATTGAAATCCTTTATTATTACCATAACAGGTTAAAAGGTTATAATCTGGAAAAAAACATATTTTAAACCTTATAATACTTCCTGAACTGTTATTTCCGGCTTTCCCCAGCCAACAATAAAGATTAATATTGTTTAGTTTCCTTTTATAATATAAACTTAAACCAACCCAAAAAAATATAAAAAAGGGGCCGTGGATAAAAAGGAATTACTTTAATTATGCCTATAAAAAGTTTTGCAGAATATTATCACCAGGAAACAAAATATTCCCCGAAAGGACTTTCTAAAAATCAAAGGCGGATTGACCCGGCAAACCAGCCTTCACCCTTTAAGGAATATTTAAAAGGGAACAAGGTGGAACTGGCAAACTTTATTTCCAAAAAAAAGTCTTCTAAAAAATCGGAGATTACCCCGGAGAATAAAAATCTTGAAGCCCTTTCCAAAATTTTATATTACACAAATGGCATAACGGCCCTGGTACCATACAGTTCACCGCTTCTCCTGAGAGCATCCCCCTCAGCCGGGGGGCTTTATCCTACAGAAATATATATTGTTTCAAACGGGTATCAAGGATTAAATGACGGGGTTTATAATTACCAGGTAAAAACCCAGTCTCTGCTTGAATTCTGGGAGGAAAATATCTGGGAAAAGTTAAAGAAAAGCTGCTTTGATCACCCATCCTTTGATAAAGCGCAGCTTTCAGTAATTTTCACCGGAGTCTTTTTCAGGAGTTCATGGCGTTATGAAGACCGGGCTTACCGGAGGATACTGCTTGATACCGGACATGTTATCGGAAATTTAATGACATATGCCCCTTTCGCAGGTAAATACGGCAATATAATCGGCGGCTTTGCTGATGATGAAGTTAATGATTTACTCTGGCTCGATAAGAATGAAGAAGGGGTTCTGGCTATTGTCAACCT
>JADMIO010768865.1_pt1 | contig 14441 bp, 19 predicted proteins | sample 8958161 | NCBI WGS metagenome assembly JADMIO01 (sample SAMN16585339, study PRJNA669376) | soil metagenome | isolation source: Crop rotation soil | place: USA: Cullars Rotation, Alabama | collected 2011 | reverse complement strand
GGGGGATGGGATTAAACGTAGATACGAGAGCGAAAACGCTCCTTTAGCTAAGCAGGCTAAGAACGCAAACGGGCAGGTTGATGGAAGGAGTGTCGCATGATTCGATTTGCATTAGGCGGTCCTGTACTCAGCGTACTCGGACAAATGTATGACATGAACGAGAGAAACAACGCTGAAAGACTGGCCAAAGAGAAAGAGGAAGCAGCCAGGAAGCGGCGCGCCGCGAAAAGGCGAAAAGCAAAGCGAGCGAAGTGACGACGAGAGGGACACCGGTTGCTAACTTTCGATGATCCGAATCCCACAGCCAAGTTTCCTAAGCCTGAAAGCGTAGGCCCGCGCGAGTGGGGTTCGGAAACTCTCCTAGTCCTTTCCCCCGGCAAATACACCATGAAGCGCATTTACATGCATGAAGGTGCGAGGGGCGGGCTTCAGTACCATCGGCGTAAAGACGAAGCTGGCCTGATGCTGATGGGCGAGATGAAGGTGATTTACGATGACGGCACTGGACGCCTTGCCACTCGTAGCTTGCGCCCTGGGGATAGCTTTTGGTTTCCTGCGGGTGCGGTACATCAAGCGGAAGCTGTCACAGCGTGCTGCTACATCGAATGCAGTACCCCACATTTCAATGACCGAGTGCATGTGGAAGGTACCTACGGAATAACTGAAGAAGCTGGTGGACTCCCCTCAACCCATATCAGTGAGATTGAATTGAGATGACTGATTTAGAATGCGCTGAATTGAAGCTGGCTTGCCTTGAGATTGCGCTTAAATTTTGGTGCGATCAACCTGTCCCCAAAATCGTTGAACAGGCCCAAGCATACTATGATTTTGTGACTCGCCGTTGAGCCCTCGCGTCCTCGGCGTCATTCCGGCCAGGGCTGGTTCGAAGCGAGTCCCCGGCAAGAACCTACGCCAACTATGTGGAAAGCCATTAATCGCATGGACTATAGAAGCGGCGTCAACTGCGCATAAACTCACAGATTGGGTTGTCTCCACTGAATGCGAGACAATAGCCCACGTCGCAATCTTACATGGGGCATACGTTGTTCGACGGCCTGAAGAGCTGGCAGAAGATAGCACTCCTAGCGGGGCTGTGGTGTCTCACGCTTTGGGTTGGATGGAAACTGACAATAGCCGTTACGACCTTGCTTGCCTTCTCCACCCTACTAGCCCTGTTCGTGACGCTGCACATATTGACGCTGCCATAGACCTTCTGTGGAACTCTGGCGCGGACACGCTGGCCTCTGTTTCATGCCGGAAAAGAAACTATCAGCACAACGCCTCTCTGTACGTCATGCGTACAAGCTGGCTTCGAGCTAATCCGAACAAACATTACGACGATGCGACGATTCCATTCATGATGGACGCTCGGCATTCGATCGACATTGACCAAGAAGACGATCTTAAGATCGCGGAGATTTACCTGAGAAATGCCTACACCTAACACCTTCTCCGACTACACATCCACTTCTGCTGGTGTTGGTTCAAGCGAAGTCGGAGATAGGAATGAGGGCTATTGGTCGCTCTCCAAACTCAAACGTTCATACATGGACTACCTCAACTCCAAAACCCAAGAGGTCGAGGAGCAGAAGGAAGCCAGAAGGTATCGGCATGCGTCCCAATATACCGCTGAGCAGATTAAAGTGCTTAACCGCCGCAAGCAGCCGGTTGTCACGTTCAATCGAATTGGGCGCAAGATTGACGCTATCGTTGGCCTTATTGAAAAACTCAAGCAGGCTCCCAAAGCTTACCCACGGACGCCAAAGGAAGAAGAAGGCGCTGAGCTTGCTACAGCGGTCGTTCGCTACGTCCTGGATAATGGCGAGTGGAAAGCAAAGGCCCCGCAATGTGCGGAGGATGGCGCGATTGACGGCATTGGGGGACTTGAGCTTGTCATCGAACCCGGCGACGAGGGCGACCCGGATATAGGGTTTGAAATCGTCGAACCTGATAGCTTTTTCTACGATCCCCGCTCTTACCGATTGGATTTCTCCGACGCTCGCTACATGGGCATGGGGAAGTGGGTTGATCTGGAACAAGCGCAGGAGATGTTTCCCGACAAAGCCGATGATATGGAAGAGGGGTGGGAGTCTACCGAACTCTCGACCAATTCCGATCGTGAGCAGAAGTGGTTTTCATCCGGCGCCGATGGACAACTGAAACGAGTCCGCATTGTCGAGGAATGGTATCAGTCCAAAGGGAACTGGTACTATTGCGTTTACACCGGCTCGATGAAACTAGCAGAGGGCAGATCATATCTCAAGGATGAGAATGGAAAAGACTTCTGCAAGTTCATCATGTTCGCCGCGAACGTGGACCAGGACGGCGACCGCTATGGCTTTGTGCGCAATCTTAAATCGGCGCAAGACGAGATTAATCAACGCCGGTCCAAAGCCCTTCATACTCTTAATACTCGCCGCATTATTGCTGAACAAGGTGCCTTCGATGATATTGAGGTCGCCCGTAGGGAAGCAGTTCGTCCTGATGGTGTTGTTATACGCAATAAGGGCTTTGAAGCCGAGTTTGACGATGCAGCCCGTTCGGCTGAACTCGAAGGCCAGGTAAGGTTCCTCGAAGATGCCAAGCAGGAAATCGAAAACTTCGGCCCCAATCCCGCTCTCGTGGGAGATATGTCGCATTCTGACCAGTCGGGGCGTGCGATTGCCCTTCTCCAGCAAGCTGGTGTCGCTGAACTTGGACCTTTCATCCTGGCATACAGAGGATGGAAAGTTCGTGTTTATCGAGCCATCTGGAACAGTGTTCGTGAGCATTGGACGCAGGAACGCTGGGTCCGAGTAACTGACGACGACCAGTCCGTTCAATTCGTTGGATTGAACCAAGTCAGCATCGACCCGCAAACCGGCCGGCCGGCGATGGTCAACCAGGTCTCATCCCTTGACGTGGATATTGTCATGGATGAGGGACCGGACACCGTAACCTTGATGCAGGACACCAATCAAGCCCTGATGGCTTTGGTGCAGGCCGGTCAGGTGGTGCCGCCGCAGTTGTTGATCGAGACTTCCCCGCTCGATCCCGCGATCAAGAAAAAATACATCGAGATGATGAACGCACCGGATCCTGTGGCGCAGCAGAAGCAACAGCTTGAACTCCAGAACGCCCAAGCGGTTATTGCTGACAAGGCCGCTGCGGCTAAACTGAAACAGGCTCAGACCATCTCTGTCATTCATGAAGTCCAGAATCCGGATCAGGGCGGGTCTACCGAGCATCCTGCTGTCACTCAGGCAAACGTGGAAAACACGCAAGCCGACACGATGTACAAGAAGGCCCAGACCATTGCTACCTTGGGTCAGGCTCAACTCGCTCCGAGAGAACAAGCCCATCAAGAGCAGATGGATCACGTTCAAGCTAGACAGGCTGATCAGCAGAACAAGATCAAAGCCCACGATAGTGCTGTGAAGGCTCAACAGGGCGCCGAGCAGAATCAAATCAAGGCATTTGATAGCCAGGCCAAAGCCGCTCAAGGCGCAGAGCAGAACCAGATTGCTCGTGAGGGGCATGAAGTCACTCGTGAAGCCAATCAGCAAAAGACTGACGTGGCTCGCGAGGGTAATCAGATCAAAGCCCAGAGCGATGGAACAAAGCCGAAGAAGAAAAAGAAATCAGGCGGGGTAAATATCTCGCTTGATGGCACGATGGCTTCGCAACTGAACGAACACGCCAAGGCCAATACGGAGAGCATTTCTCAGGTTGCGAATGTTCTGGGTGAGGCCACGAAGGTCCTCGCCCAAGCCTCAAAGAGCATGGCTGATAGTTCTAATTCGATTGCTCATTCAATGGATGCCATGAGCAAAGCTATTAGTGCTCCAAAGCGTAGCCGAATTGTGCGAGATGCTAAGGGCAGAGCTTCGCACGTTGAGAGCGTATAACTAACGCCACCCGCGCATAGTTAGTCTGTTGTAGGATGCACTCTAATTCGGGGCGGAATATTTTATTGAAATCGTGAAAGGCGCGGAACTCTTCGACTGTATCTTTAAACTCATCAAAGATGAGAATGTCCCCATTGATGAGATGTGGGCCTAGATGGGCTAGGACAATTGATGTGGATGAAAATAGGTCCGCGTCCATATTAACAATCAGGCGATGCCTTCGCTCAAAGCCTCGAAAGAATAGCGGGACGGTATTTTGAAACCACCCCACGTTGAATGTTACTCGCGGATCATGGATCGCTGGAGCATGACCGTTCGTGGTGAACTGGCCTTTTGTCCATAAACCGTTGGCTTCTTCTGGCAATCCCTCAAACGAGTCGAAACCAACGAAGCGAGACTGAGGGTTTTGGTTTTGCTCTGCCCACCATCTGATCGAATGGCCTTGGTAGACTCCAAACTCAAGATAGTCGATTGGCGCCGCTAAGTGAGCCTTATCGAATAATCGAGCGAAGAATTTGTAGCGGTCTTGGTAGGTAATCCCAGGCACGCACTCACTGGGATTGTTTCTGCGCCACTCAATGAGTCTGGGGTAGTAAAGCGTCCAGAGGGGAATTTTAGCAACGCGCGGAGACGACGTAGCCACTGCCAGTGCGGGGGCCAAGAGGGATTTTATGAGATGCCGCAAAGTTTCTCTCCAATCCCCGGAGCCCGATACTAAACGCAATGGCAAAGAAAACCAAGCGTCCAGGCAAAAAGAAAGCGACTAAGAAACGTGCTCCAGCAAGGCAGGTCAAGGCAGTCAAGGCGCGCAAAGTGTTTCGGGTAGGGACGGTTATCGACCCGCTGGGAATTTCAGGCACTCCAACGACCGTTGGTACACAATCTGCACCTATCGTGCCATTTACCGTTACGGGCACTGGGGGGCATCCACCGTATAGCTATTCTCTTGCGGCCGGGACGTTTCCCACCGGAGTAACGCTCAATAGCAGTTCGGGTGTGGTGTCTGGCACGCCAACGAATAGTGGAACATTTGCAGGGCTGGTTATACGAGTAACGGATTCGCAGAATTTTACTGCGGATTGGCCATCGTTCACGCTGACTATTGCGGCGGCCGGAACCGACATCGTTGTTGCCGATCAAACAATTCCCTTCGGTCGGCTCACCAAGGTTGGGGCGGGAGCTTATCAGGTAGTAGCCAATCAGACTATTGTTGGCATTGGTTCGGGGTTAAGTGGGACGAACCACGGCGATTTTACCATTAGCAGTTCCGGGGTCATCACCCCAACCGTTACCCCGCTTGTGAATGGACCGTATACCCTCTCTTGTACGTTTACGGGAGCGGATTCCAGCACTGACTCGGCTACTTTTACAATTAACATCGAAGCCAACACCTACTCTATCAAGGACGCTACCGAATTAGCGGCCGTCATCGCAATCGGTGTAGCCACGGTCTCAGGCAAGACGATTAAGGGGCGGGGCGGAAGTTATGTATGGACAAACTCAACACTTAACGCGCGTTCGTTCACATCGGAAACCATACTCACAAGCCACGATGATGCCAACCGGCCGAACTTTCTAATTCCGGCGGTAGAGCTTAGGAGCCCGACCAACCTGACCTTAAGAGGGTTGGACTTCACCGCTAACTTTGTATCTGGGACGCATCTGAGCACCACTCCTGCGATGGCGCTCAAGAACACGATTGGCAACTTCAAGATTGATGATTGCCACTTCACCGGAAACGTATTGGCCCTTGCAAATTCACTCGGATTGGCTTCCACGCCCCAGACGTGGTTTGGGCTAATTGGGTGTGACGGGACCACGGTAATTTCCGGCGCGATGGAGGTTACTGACTGCATATTTAATAGTTCAAGGCAGGGCATCCATGCGCCGCCGACCAATGGGACAACCGGCAGCCTGCTTATTGAAGGCAACGAGATATACGATATTCAACTCGATTTCATTTTCCTGTCTTCGAATACGCATGGAACGCCGAGCAATTTAACTATCAGGGGCAATTCGCTGCACGGCCCCTTAATGCATACGTCCATTAATGACCATATCGACTTTATTCAGTTTGTCGTCAATACCGGCTCGGTCTCAGACCCGCGAGCAGACGTAAACAATGTTTTGATTGAGAATAATTACTGCTATGCGGGCCGCGACGATTCATACGACAGCAGCACGCGACATGATGCGCAAGGCATCTTTCTGGAGGATATTTCCAGAGGAAATGGCGACAACTACAATTATCGGGATGTGACGATACGAGGAAACTTTATTTACACTGGCAACAGTGTTCATGGCATTTCTCTTTACAACTCAATTGATGGCGTGATTGAAGGCAATACGGTTGCATACGATACGGCCTGGATTTCGGCTGGGCCTTCACCGCCCACGCTGCGCCCGCAGATAAACTTTAAGAAGCAATGGGACGGGACTGGCTCAGACAACGTAGCGCAGGACAATGCCTCTTTGGCGGTTGCCTCGGATTGGGGAGATACCACCCAAACCAACAATAAGGTAATTACGCCGCTCACGTCTGGGCAGGCGACTAGCTACAACACATCATTTAATGGCCCGACTTTCACATCTCTCGCCACCTTAACGGCGGCTCAGAGTGCCTTCGCTCGCAAGAGCGGCGGCCAACTTGATCCTAACCTGGGGGCTCTTCCGAGCTACACGCCATGACGCTCGTAAACGCAGGGTCACTCATTGCATGGCCGGGGCTATCCTTACTGTCGAACGCGCCATCAATCACGACTGATTTTACGCTTGAGGGCGGAACCACAGAGTATTTTTGCCTCGTTCAATCAGCCCCATTTGACATGACGATTAGCCACATCGGCTATCGTGCCAGTACGGCTACGGGTTCCCCCGCGATAGAAGCCAGCGTGCAAACGATTGATGGGAGTGGCATCCCGTCCGGGCTGTGGGCAGCTAATACGAATGGGAGCAATTCCCCAACATCAAATACGAATAACCTCATCGCGCTCACAGCATCGGCAACAGTTACCAAAGGCCAGATATTCGGCCTTCAATTGAAATGCACGAGTGGAACAAGTCTCATTGTCCCTCGCCTGGCCAACATCAATCAAGCGAAAACAACACTGCCCTATGTTGTGAGTGATGCAAGCGGCTCGGCTGTTAAGTCTAGGGCAAATGTGCAGCTCATATACGCAGGAAATAGCAGCACCACCTTTTATTCACTCCCGCAATGCGGAGCGGCAAATAGCACAACGGGCAACACGTTCAACAATACGAGTTCGGCCAAACAGGGCTTGCGATTCCAGGTTCCGTTTAAGTGTCGCTGTGTTGGTATGTCGTGGTTCAATTCAAATGCGAGCGGCGATTACGCTATTATCTTGATGGATGACAGCGGGGCCGAACTTAGCAGTAGCAGCACAGCCTTTGACGGTGATGTTAATGCCGCGCTCGCTACAGCCACCTTGCAAGCAATGTTTGACCACACAGTTACCCTGTCTGCCAACACTTGGTATAGGGCTGTGGTTGAGCCGAGCAGCGCAACGAATGTTAACGTAACCACTGTCACCACCCCAGGCTCGGATTATCTCTCATCGTGGCCGGGTTTGTCCAAGGCTGTTTATACCACTTACAATGGCTCATGGACCGATAGCACGACAACGTTTCCGCTCATGGACATTCTCATTGACCAAGTCGATGACGGCGCTGGCTCGGGCGGTGGGCGCTCTCCCTATACTTCTATGCTTCAACCGATAGGATCGGGAATATGACGCAGATCGTTAGTGGGTCAACCACTGCATATCTCCATTTCGTGGCAGTCTCGACCGCTGACCATTTGACTCGTGTAACCGGCCTATCAGCCTTTAACGTGTACGCAGCTGCAACGTCAGCTTCGACAGGCAGCACCTACGGTCTGACCGTGAATGAGGTAAACTCCACGCAGATGCCGGGTGTGTATCGGATTTTGCTGCAAGACAGCACGTTAATGGCGATTGGCTCCGGTGTTGATAACCGGGAAATCTGCCTGCACATTACCTCAAGTATGGATCCAGTGACGCTTGCTTTCGATCTTTATCGCAGAAGCGTTACGACGGGCGCAACCATTGCCGCCAATTCCTCGGGCGAAGTGAACATCAAAACGAACTCGGATAAAACCGGCTACGCCCTTACTCAGACATTCCCGACGAACTTTGCTTCGCTGGCTATTAGCTCTTCTGGCGAGACGAATATCAAAACCAACAACGACAAAACGGGCTATGCGCTCACGCAATCGTTCCCGACAAACTTTGCCTCTATGTCGATCACATCTTCGGGCGAATCTCTTGCTAAATTGTCGAGCGGTACGGGTACGGGGCAGATAAGTCTTACTGGCGGGCAGGTCACGGTTGCCGGGTTCGCTGCTGGCGCACTCACGACGGCGGCGGTGAATAGCTCTGTGATGACAGCATTTGCCGATGCCCTGCTTGATCGGGATATGTCTGCTGGTGTTGATAGTGGTTCTTCCTCGTTCAGAACTCCACGCCAAGCACTAAGGGCGGATCGCAACGAATGGAATATTTCTGGCGGGACGCTCACTATTTACAAGGAAGACGGCGTGACGCCTTCCTGGACAGCGGCGGTCACTGGAACAAGCGGTGCGGACCCAATCACGTCCTTTGATCCTGCGTAACAATGGCTATCCGGTTTCTGTGTATTGGCTCACCGCCAGTCCCGCCTATTGCGGGGTATAAGAGCTTCTTCAGGGGCTTTGGCGGTGTAGTTGCCTCTGCACCAGCCTGTGGGTTTAGAAGCTTTCCGTTTAGAAACTGGGGTGTGTCGCATGTCACCCCGCCGCCGCCTTCACCACCAGATATTACTCCAGTCCTTACTCCTGGTGGGGTAGGCAGGGCTGCGTGGCGGGATCACTATAGAAAAGCACCTAAGAAGAAGAAAAAGCTTCTTGAGGAATTGGATGACGCCCTGCTTGATTTGCAGGAGCGCATTGAAGAGTCAAACGCAGCCGCAGCGCAAGAGTCTGAATACCTCCGCACCCTTCAATTGGGTGAGGACATTCTAGCCAATGAGCAAGTCGCTCAACTGACGTTAGAGCAGATCAGGGTTCAACTAGCTGCGGTTCAAGAAGCAATCCGAGAGATAGACGATGAGGAAGTCCTTTTACTCTCGGTCCATTAACGAGCTTTGGTCACGGAGGCACGATGGCGCTCCGGTATTTCTGGGAACAATCCCTCAAAAGGTTACTCCGAAGATGGCACAGACGAAATCAGAAGAACTCGCCACGACCCTTATTGATGGCGTCAAAAAGTTCGAAGCCAAGGTTGAGGAAGCGACAGTCTTTTTCAATCAGCAACTCAAAGAAGGTCACGAGACGATTGACGCTGTTGTTGACCACGGCAGACAGCTCGGAACAGGAATTGCCAGACTTAAGGCTGCCCTGGGAGGTCTGACCAATGGTGGACCCCCTTTGGAATGAATAACGTCTCCCTCGTAGCAATCGTCGCCATGTTTCTGGCCTTCCTCTGGCTTGAAAGGAATCCCGTTGCCTCCCTCGAAAAACAAACTTACCAAGTTAGCGCCGGTGGATATTCCACCCGAGCCAAGTCCGACAGCCTCGAAATCCCCCTCAAATAGGAAAATTGCAATCGTCGGGTCATATCCCGAACATTGGGACAAGGCCCCGTTCTCAGATTCCTCCTGGGAGATTTGGACGTTTTCTGCCGGCATGAGGGGAAAGCATCCTCGCTTCGACAAATGGTTCGAACTCCACCCGGAGAAAACATACCACAAGTATGAAGCAATCAGTAAAGGGTACATCGAGTTTATTCAGGACAAGATCACTCAGAAGAACTTTCCCGCGAAGGAGCTTCTGGCTGAGTTTGGTCCATATTTCTTTAGTACCGGTCAAGTAACATGGATGCTTGCATACGCGATAACCCAAAATCCGGACACGATTGGGATATGGGGTGTGGAAGCGAACGGGGAATATACTCCCCAACGTAAAGACATTCACTACTTTATTCAGGTTGCCCGCGATAGAGGCATAAAAATCGTCGTTCCTGAAAACTGCACTCTCTTGGCTAAACCCAAGCTCTACGCCTTTGCGTCCCTCGGAACGTAATCCGAGACTCGTCATCGCCTGACGTTAACTGGGGCGAACTCGTAATCAACCACGATACCGTTGAAAGGAAGGGCCCATGCAAGAGGCCACTGATCAAGAAATCTATGACTCCAGCCTAGAACAAACCCAGAACGTACCTGAGACGCCCCCAGAGGCCGCTATGCCGGTCCAAACGGAGCGGGTTAGGGATGAGAAGGGTAGGTTCGCTCCCGCCAGTCCTGAGCCTTCTGAGCCGGTTGCTCAGGAAGAGGCTCCGCAACCAGAAGCCGATAAGCCCACTCCAGAACCCGAAGAGAAGGCCAAAGTCCCTTCTTGGAGGCTGGCGGAGGAAAGTGAGCGGCGCCGGGCAGCGGAACAGGCACTAGCGGAAATCCGCAACGAAATCCGGCAAATGCAAATGCAGAGGATGGCCCCACCGGCCCCGCCTCCGCAGCCCGAGCCACAGCCTGTAGACATCTTCGCAGACCCGGAAGGGTTTGTGAATCGGATGCAGGGGACATTTGAACAGAGACTCAAAGCTGTTCAGATGGAAAACAGCTTGCGGTTTGCCCGGTATGCAAACCCGGACGTGTTCGACAAGGCTTACCAGTCCTTTTTGGAAGAAGCCCCGCGGGACACGGCGACCTATCAGCGAGTCATAAACTCCGGAGATCCCGGAGAGACGCTTGTTCAGTGGTTCAAAGAGCAAGAGTTGAAGCGAGAACTCGGCGGAACGGACCTCAAGTCCTTCCTCGAGAAACAGCGCGAGGAATGGCTGAAAGACCCTACCGTTCAGGCAAAGGTCATTGAAGCCTTCAAAGCAACTCAGAACGCCCAACCTACCAACAAACTCACCAACCTTCCGCCTTCGTTGTCAAAAGCCACGGCTGCCGCATCGGCGCACGAGGACATGATTTCGAGCGGGCAGGATATGTATTCCTTCGCCACGACGGCCCCCAAAAGAAGGGCCTAACGGCACGCGCATAAAAGGAGGGTCAACCTCATGGCGCTGACTACAATTCAGTCGAATAACAAGCTTATCAACTTCGCTAAGGACATCAACCGCGAGTTCGTCCGGGAAAATCTCTTTAGCCCCTACATGAGTGACGGTCTGGATGCCGTCATTCGCAGACGCTACGAGTCCAAGGGCGGCGGCGAGCAGATGAATATCCCGCTCGTCTCGAAGCTCAAGAACCAGTCCAAGGGTGTTGGTACCCTGGTTGGGAACGAAGAGTCGGTTGACAACTATGGCATGCGTGTTTGGCTCGATTGGGCCCGCAACGCCATCGTCACCAACAAGGCGGAGCAGTTCAAGGATTCTGCCGATCTCTTCGGTGAGTTTAAACCCCTTCTGTCCAACTGGGGTAAAGAACTCCAGAGGGACGAGATAATCGCTGCGATGATGGCTCTCCCGTCTGAGTCCGCCCCTACTGGTTTGGGTTCAGACGCCGGCCAGCGGGTCAATGGTATCCTCTTCGAGGCTGCCACGGCTACCCAGAAGAATACCTGGGCCACTGACAACCTGGATCGTATTGCTTCGGGCGCGCTGGTTTCGAACGTCTCTTCGACGTTTGCCACCAACCTCTCGAACTTGGACACGACCAACGACACCTTCACCAAGGGCAACCTGTCCCTGATGAAGCGTATCGCCATGGCTGCATCTCCCGCGATCCGTCCGTTCAAGACCGAGGATGGCTATGAGTACTATGTCTGCTTTGCAGGCTTGAACCCGTTCCGCGACCTCAAGCTTGATTTGGTCACGACGCACACGACTGCCTACCAGAACTCAGGCAAGAACAACGTCATCTTCCAGGATGGCGACCTGATGTGGGACGGCATTATCGTTCGTCAGGTTCCCGAGATCTCGGGCTTTGTCACCGACATTTGGACGCAGTTCAAGACGGCTGGTGCTTCGGCAACGGTTCGTACCGAGCCTGTGTTCCTGTGCGGTCAGCAGGCGGCTGCGTTCTGCTGGGGCCAGATGGCCCGTCCGACCGAGCGGAAGGAAGACGACTACGGATTCGTCACCGGCGTGGGCATCGACATGGCCTACGGCGTTGCGAAGATGTTCAAGAAGGGCAGCGCCAACGGCGCCTCTGCGCTTACGCAGTGGGGCATGGTGACCGGCTTCTTCGCTTCGCAGGTTGACTAACTAGCTTAGGGGGATGGCTTCGGCTGTCCCCCTCTTTTTCTCAACGTCGAGCCCCAGTGGCCGTCACTCAAAAACGACGGTCCCCTTAATAGGGAGGATAAATAATGGGCAGACAATATAGAACCCCCCGCAGGGGAGGCGGCGGCCAAGCCTTCGTGTCTCCTTCGGTTGTGACTTCCAGCTCAACCCTTGTTGCGATTCCGAATTACGGCATCACCGACATTGGTTCGTATGCGGCTGGCGAGTATGTTTTGGATGCTCCCGATACTGGCATCCGCAAAACCCTTATGTGCGTCTCAAGCACGTCGCTTGCTCGTGTGGTTCGTTTCTCGACGAGCAATACTGTGACTTGCGGCACGCTTGCGGGAACCACCGGTTCTGCCGGCGGTACCCAGGTTACCTTCAATGCCACGGTCGATCAGGTCATGGTGTTGATCGGTGTGAACTCGACGCATTGGGCGATTGAGTGCCAATACCCGCCAATGGCTGTCAACGCGACAGGCATCGTTCTGGCGGCAACCTAAGGGGAGGGATAACCAATGGCTATCACTGCCCTTAGAAAACAGTCTGCTCGTATCAATCACGGAAACCAGCAGGCGCACTACCTCTACAAGCGCTTCAACGGCTTTGACATTGACACTACGGCAACTCAACCCGGGGTGTTTTACCTCGGTGTATTGCCGGCCAACTGCATGCCGTTAGAGACTATCGTTCGCGTGAATGCCGCGTTTACCAGCGGTGAAGTGATTGTCGGGACTTCTGCGGCTGGTTCGTCAGCGGTAGTCGTTTCAACTGCGGACGTGGTGAATACCACGACCGGCGTATATGTGAGCGATCGCTATTACGGGACTCTCTCGACCGTAGACGTTCCTCTCTACATTCAAACCAAGTCCTCGGGGCAGACTAATGGGCAAGTCGATATTTGGCTTACCTATCTTCCTGCCTTCCCGAGCACATAAGGGGGGAACAGACAATGGCTTATCTTAAAAGCAGACAGGCTGGCGAAATCGTCAGCATCACGACCGGCACGACCGGCGCCGGCACGGCACCTTCTATGGACCCTTATGGTCTGAGCGTGCTTTCGGCCACGTCGGGCGAAGTGTTTGTGCTTAAAGCACCAACGATGGCGGGCCAGAGGAAGACACTTGTCTTCGCTGGAAATTCCACTGCAAACAACCCTGTCGTGAAACTTAGCACGGCAGTCAATCAGGTGACGTTCTTCAACGGAGCCACCACAGGCCAGTGGATTCTGACCTGCGCGGCTGCCCGTTCGACCGTGAGTTGTCAGGTGGTTGAGTTGATTTCCATGAATACGACCTCATGGATGATTCTCAACGTGTTTCCCTGCACGACAACTCCGACTGCTGCAAACATGGGCGGCGGCATCACGCTGTCCTCGTAAAGTTTACGCGCGTAATAGGGGTGGTGGCTTCGAGGGAAAGCTGCCACCCCACCCTCATCCCTCTCTCTCAATAGGTAAACAATGAAGATTGCTCTCTTGGGCAGTGCGCCCTCATCCTGTAAGCTTGCGCCTTGGAATGATCCGTCTTGGGAGATTTGGGCCTGCTCCCCGCAGAACTATTCAGCCCCAAGAGTCGATGCGTGGTTTGAGCTTCATAATCTGGAACGTAAATGGGTTCCGGGGAATGAGGTTTATGTAAACACCATCCAGAAGCATGCGCGGGTGTATATCGCCCAACCTGATGCGCGACTTCCGAATGGCATCGTGTATCCGAAGGATAAGGTCTACGAGTTCTTCGGCAACTACCAATTCCTCGACACCTTCTTCCAAAGCCAAGTGTCGTTCATGCTGGCATTTGCCATTATGCAGAACCCCGAAACGATCGGTTGTTGGGGGATTGATATGGCGGCGGCCGATGAGTACGGACAGCAACGTCCTGGTTGCCACTACTTCTTTACCGAGGCTGAAAAACGCGGGATCGAGATTGTTGCTCCGCCTCAGAGCGACATTCTGGAACCCCTACCTCTGTATGCTTACAAGGAATTCTTGCCGAAATATTGGCGGACCAAGGCTCGCATTCTCGAGTTGAAGCAAGCCGTGAACGAATGCGATGCGAAGATCCAGGCGTTAGAGCAGGAGAAGTTGGTCAAGACGGGTGCTCTCCAGGATATTGAGTACCACAAAAACACCTATATGCGCTAATGGCAGACGCAATCGCGGAAGCCCATACGCGCAAGGGTACGCCACTGCATAACGGCGATGAGCAGTTATTGGCAGCGGCAGTCAGGGGTGCAAAGTCGGTTCTGGAATTTGGCCCCGGCGACTCAACCCAAGTCTTCTTGGATGCGGGCGTCGAGAGAATTG
>JADMIO010792854.1_pt1 | contig 14442 bp, 12 predicted proteins | sample 8958161 | NCBI WGS metagenome assembly JADMIO01 (sample SAMN16585339, study PRJNA669376) | soil metagenome | isolation source: Crop rotation soil | place: USA: Cullars Rotation, Alabama | collected 2011 | reverse complement strand
CGCGACAACTTGTCCACGTGGAATTCTAAGCTTAGGATCCCAATGTGCTGGAAAGACACGCCTCAAAATCGGCGCATTATCACTGAGAGTCGCTTGAAATCAACGAAGGTCGTCGGTGATGCGATCGCGCAGGCCTGGACGCCGCCGCGCGTCTGGCTACAGGCAAGCACGGCGACGATCTATGCTCATCGATACGACGCGCCGAATGACGAAGCGACCGGCATCATTGGCGGCTCGGAACCGAATGCGCCGGACACCTGGCGCTTCAGTATCGAGGTGACCACTTCCTGGGAACGCGCGCTGAAAGATTCACCCACCCCAAACACGCGCCGGGTCGCGATGCGCTCGGCCATCGTCATGAACGCGGACAAAGGTTCGCCGTTCGACATGCTGCAAACGCTGGTGCGCTTCGGTCTGGGCGGACAGGCCGGCGACGGCAGGCAGTGGATGTCATGGATTCATGAAACTGATTTCGTGCGCGCTGTGATGTGGCTGATTGAACACGATGAATTGGAAGGTCCGGTGAATCTGGCTTCGCCGAACCCTTTGCCCAATGCCGAGTTCATGCAGGCTTTCCGCGAGGCGTGGGGGCATCCGTTTGGATTGCCGGCGAGTGAGTTGATGCTGGAATTGGGCGCGCTGGTGCTGCGAAGCGAGACTGAACTCATTCTCAAAAGTCGCCGCGTGATTCCCACGAAGCTCTTGCAGTCAGGCTTTACTTTTCGTTTTCCCGAATGGCCCGACGCCGCGCGGGACTTAATCCATCGGTCACGCCATCCGAATGGCGTGACCGAGAGCTTCTTCGGACAAAAGCTGGCCGACCATCGGCCTTAGCGACGGCCAGGCAGTCTACATTGCGGAAGCCTTGCTGAGGTGCACGCCGCCATTCGTGGTCCGGGCGCGAATGGTGGCGCCGCCCGAGCCGAGATCGACGCTGATCTCTTTTGGCAGGCGACCGCGTTCCGTCATCGGCACGTTGAGCGGAAAGTCGGAAGCGACGTTGCCATTCACAGTGCTCGTTTCAATGTGCGCCGAATAATTCTCGGGCATCATCAGATTGACCCCGCCGTTGGTAGTCGTCACATTCAGCATCTCGCCCTGCCAGCTTGCGCCGTTTAGTTCGATACTGAGGCCGCCGTTAGTCGTGCTGCCATTGACCGCGCCGCCCACGCGCCGCAACGCGACGCCGCCATTCAGCGTTCTGAAATCGATTCGACCGGCGACTTCGTTAATCGCAATGCCGCCGTTGCTGGCTGTCAGATTGAGATCAGACTGTCGCGGCACGAAGATCTCGTAGCTTACATACCACTGATATTTGTCCCGCGATTCGGGACCTTCTCCGTGAATGTTGAGCCCAACGGTTTCGATGTGCACTTGCTGCGCCAACGAGTCGGCTTCGGCCTGCGTGGGCGCGCGGGCTTCAATCTTGGCGCGGACCAGCAGTTCGTGGCGATCCCAACCCTTGATCGAGATGCCGCCGTTCTGCTTGCCGTCGACGGTAATAACTCCGCCGGCCGGCACCGGCTGCTCTTTGATTTCGCAGTGGCGGAATGAGCCACCGTAATCGCGCGAATCATCACACTGGAGCGTGCGATCATAACGCTTGTCGGTTTTCTTATCGGATTTATCCTGCGCTGCGGCGGAAATCGCGCAGGCAACAATGGTCAACGCAAGCAGAAAGTATCGGAGTGGTTTCATAATCTCCTCCCAGGTTTGAAGTTGTGATGGGCCTCAGACGAAACTGCCAAGTTAGTGATCCTCAGGAGAAGAACGTCGCAGAAATGCGTTTTGTGGCAGAAACTTTTGCGTGTGTCAGAAGCCCGACCGTCAGGGAGGGCAACTCGCAGAAGCACTAAGCCGCAGATAAACGCGGATGACGCGGATAGAAGATGGGTTGCGTTTTCTGATCCGCGTCATCCGCGTGCATCTGCGGCTAATTTGTTGGGTCACTAGCCTCCCTGACGGTCGGGCTTCTGAGACAGACGCGACTGCCGCTTTGAATCCATTCGAGTTCTCCTCTATCATTGCTCGCACGTCACTGGCCGATTTTCCAGGCCGATAATCTTGGGGCCGTAGCTCAGCTGGGAGAGCGCATGACTGGCAGTCATGAGGTCAGGGGTTCGATCCCCCTCGGCTCCACCATTTCGCAAAATCAACCACGAACACAGTCTTTAAAGCTGGCGAGCGCAGTGGACTTCAATGCGGCGCGAGTGTCTAATTCCCACTTGTGAAACCGGCCGCCAAGCCATCGCCGTCGTATTCGGCCAACAATTTCGAGAGGGAAATTCTCACCACGGCACTGGAGTGGGCGACCGCGTTTGCGTTTGCCGTCGCGACGGCGGCTGTCGTCGTCTGGCAAAACTTGCACCTGGCCGTTTTGTGGGACCTCAGTTATACGCTCAATAATTCGTATCGCATCGCACTCGGCGACGTTCCTTATCGCGATTTCCCATTTGTACATCCGCCGATTACTTTTCTGATTCAGGCCGCTCTGATCAAGCTCGCTGGTCGGGTTTATTGGCACCATGTCGCCTATTGCGCTATCGCCGCAGCCGTCGCCACGATTTTGACGTGGCGCATCATGCGGAGACTTCTCGACCAGACGGCTCACGCCCGAGCGCTCGCCCTGCTGCTCACGCTGCCGTTGGCGCCTTTGGGAATCTATTGCATCTTTCCGCATCCGTTTTATGATCCTGACTGCACCCTGGCGATTCTGATCAGCCTGCTGTTGCTTCTGCATCTGGATCAGCGGCCACAGTCAATCATCCTGCCGATTCTTGCCGGTATCGCTCTCGTCGTTCCTCTGTTCATCAAACAGAACACCGGCCTGCCGTTTCTGCTCAGCGCCACAACGCTTCTTTTGGCTCTGGCTGTCTGGCAAATGATTAAGCGTGAGCGTGCGCGCAACTATCTGATCACAATTGCAGCATCGCTGGCGATGCTCGCGTTTTCAACCTTCCTGATCCATCGGTTCGCCGGCCTCGGAAACTATTGGCACTGGACGATTCAGTTCGCGGCTGAACGACGCACGCCCGCGCGTTCCGAGATGCTGGAGATCTATACAGCCAAAATGAATCTCGTTTGGCTGGGACTTATCGCCGCCGGTGCTCTGGTCATTTGGCTTAATCGAAACCGGAATCGGCTGCTCTGGTTACTGGCGGCCGTCCTTTTTGCGGTTCCATTTGTGTGGCCGGCAATTTATCTGCTGCGTGATTCAGACGCGTCGGAACGCGCCGATCGACTGCTCAATGTCTGGCCGGTTCTCTTGATTGTCTCGTTCATTTCAGCCGCGATCACCATCCGGCGGCGGCGCGGCATTGCCAGGGTTTTGCCTTTTATGATCATCGCGGCGATCCAGGGATGCTTCATGTCGCAGCAGCTTTGGGGATCGACCTATGGAATCTGGCCTCTGTTTGTGATTCTGTTTGCGATGACCATCGTGGCCCTCCCAAACCTCAGCCGTTTACATCCGGCCCTGGCTCGCCACATGGATCGGCGGACAACTCAGCCAAGTTTTTTAAGCTGGGTGATTGTGCCGTTCACGGCTTTGACGGTCTTATCATTGTTCATCGCCGGCGCTTTTTATGTGCGCTCGCACGAGCGTCTGAGCTATGCGAACCTCGATGACGGTGAACTTCATCGCGCGAGCTTGCCGAGGCTGAAAGGCCTGGCCACACGCGGCGATTGGATTCCGAGCTTTGAAGAATTGGTGCATTACGCCAACGGGACGATTCCCCCCGACGCGGGCATCCTGGTGCTGCCGGGTGAAGACGCTTTCTTTTACGCGACCGGACGACGGCCACAGTTTCCGGTGCTGCTTTTCGATCACACGGTCAATCCATATTCGCCCGAACAGATTCGCGCGATCTGCCGCGAAAGAAATATCAACTGGGTCATCGTCAAGCAGGATCTGCAGGACGAAGAGGACGCAGTCGATCAAGAGAAGGATCAAATAACGGCGGCCCTCGAAGAAGATTTCGAACAGGTCGAGTCGCTCACCAATTACGACATTTACCGGCGAATCGATCCCAACGCCAAAAAGGATGCAGACGATGATGACGACGATAAAGACGATCCGTGATCGGTACGCACGCCTCCGGCGTGCTGCTTGTGTAGCGCAAGTTGTTAACTTGCGATCTGATGAGTAGCGCAAGTTGCTAACTTGCGATCTGATGCCGATTAAGAAAGAAGAATCGCAAATCAACAATTTGCGCCACAAGGATGAAAACTGAGGACTACGCATACCTTTACGAACTGGAAGAGAACTTCTGGTGGTTCGCGGGCATGCGCGAGATTACCCAGGCGCTGCTTGACTCGGCCGGCTCGGGCCATCGCCGCGGACGCGTTCTCGACGCGGGATGCGGCACCGGTGGGATGATGTCGCGTCTCAAGCGCTACTGCGACAAAGAGATCGTCGGCATTGATTTTTCGGAAACGGCGCTGCGTTTCTGCCTCCAGCGCCAACAGACATTGTTGGCGCGCGCGTCCGTCTCAGAACTTCCGTTTGCTGATTCAACTTTTGATCTGGTTACCAGCTTTGACGTGCTGCAGCATGTTCCTGATCAGAAAGATGCCCGGGCAATCGCCGAGTTCTACCGCGTCCTGCGACCGGGCGGCATCGCCTTTATTCGCGTGGCTGCATATCAATGGATGAGGAGCGGCCATGACGACGCCATCTCTGTCCAAAGGCGATATGATCTGGAAGGTCTGACCGCGCATCTGCGCAATGCCGGCTTCAAAATCCGCCGCGCAACTTACGCCAACACGATTCTCTTTCCGGTCGCCGTCATCAAGCGTCTCATCTTCACGCCGGCAGGGCGCGATCACGCTGAGTCGGAAGTGAAGCCGTGGCCAAAGAGTCTTGCCTGGATGAATGGATTGCTGAGTGTGCCGCTGAAGATGGAGGCGTTGGCACTTAACAAAATGGATTTACCGTTCGGCCTGTCGTTGATCTGTATTGGTGAAAAACCGCAAGCTGATTCTTAAGGCGCAGTCTTAATTTCTCGGTTTCCTCCTAACGGAGAGACCAGTCCCGTTGCTGCATCGAAAGCCCAGGCCGTAATAGTGACCGGCGATTGAGGCAACTGCTCCGGCGCAAAACGGATGGTCCATGAAGCGTGCTTCGCGACACCTTGCATCAGCGATGCCGGGCGTTTGACCGGATGAGTCATGGCGAAGGCGATCGGATCGTTGTTGCCAGTGTCGTAAGCAAGGATGACGGCGTCTGGTACTCCTACGGAGTCCGACGGTGGTGCTTCCTGTATCAGACACGAGCCCGATGCACTAACCCCTTCCTGACTCTTAACCAACTCCACTAATTCGCCGTAATTGCCCCGATTTGCGCTACGCAATTCATTCAAATGCTTTGTCTTAACCAACGGCGGCCGCAGCAACCCGAGCTGGTCCAGCGCATTCGCCTTTTCAACCAGGAACTGCACGTTCGGATAAAGGATCTTCGTCAAACGAGTGTCCGGCAATTGATTGATCAAAAGAATGCTCGCCTTGGCCTGTAGCAGACGCGTCTGCCACGCATCCATCCGCCGGTACGACAGAGCCAACATGAATGGCTGATAGATGAACAACAACAGGATGATCGCAAGCGTGAGCGGATTTGGCGCCAGTCCCCGCCGAAAAAATCGAACGCCGTTTTTCTGCATATCGTGTCCCAGGATCTCAGCGAGAAAGATCAGGGCGAGCAGAAGGTAAACCGAGAAGCCGAGGTACCTGGGAACCTGCGCCGGCCCGGTGGTTAATCCTACGCGGCCGACGGTGGTCAAAGCTCCGGTCACCAGCGAGTAGGCTCCGATGACGAGCCAACCGGCTGCGCGTTCGACCAGGCCGCGATCCCGATGTCTCACAAGGTAAACGCAGGCGGCGCAGAAACCGAACAACATCAACGCGCCGGCTGCAACCGACAGTCCTGCTCTTTCCAGTCCCAGTGGTCCGCCGACGAATCCGAGGAAATAAACAAAGGCACGCCACGGATGATAGAAACCGGTCGAAGGACTCGGCGTCCACCAGGGTTTTTCATAGCCATCAAGATAAAGCGCCACGCAAAGGCCGAGCGCGATAATCCATGCCGCACTCAAACCAACTACCAGCCGCCGGTTCTTCGGCCACTCGGTGAAAACCAGGAGCGGCAGCACCACGACCCAACAGGCCACACCGTTTGCCGATGAGAACATGCTGACAAACGCAAGGGCTGCGCAGATGGCAAACTTGGAAATTGTTTTCAGGCGCGACCTGGCAACGATGATGCAGGTGGTCACGCAAAGAATCGGCATGTAGTAGACCAGTTGCTGCGCCTGCCACCAGTTTTCGTATTGCGTCAGCGAGAAGATCACCAGATTTGCGGCGAAGAAGAGGATCGCAAACTGCAACTGGCCGGCTTCGATGGTCAGCATTGCCAGCCGCCTGACATTCAACGAAACGAGTGCCACAGCAACGAAGATCAGAATCATTTCATAGCGCAGATCCCAGTGCGTCAGTTTTCCCAGGGCCACGAAGATCACGTTCGGAAAAAACTGGCGATACTCATTTACCTGTTTGAATAACAAGCCGATGGTCAGCGAACCCTTCGACAGATGCTCGAAGAGGGTTACCGAGTCCCATTCATCGTATTGAGGAACATCAACCCAGTATTGTGGCAGCAAAACCGCGAGCAGAATGGCGGGCGCAAAAGGAAAGTATTTGAGTAAAGCGCGCTTGACCGGATCAATCATCAGGGGGAATCAGTGATTCTCGACCGCGCGCTTCATGGCCGCCATGGAATCGCGACGGAAGCGCGCCTGACTAAGTCGCGTGTAAGGATAACCGATGCGCGCCAACATCGCGCGCGGCTTCGAAGCCGCTCTGATCTGATAGACAACGTCGTCTGACTCGGTCATCGCAACTTCGAAAATCTCTTCGCCCATTTCTGCGTGATTAGTCAGCGTGCCGTAAGCAAAACCAAACGATCTCTTTCCGTCGCCGACACTATAAACAATCCGGCAACCGTTAAGCGACCAGAAACCGAGATGCTCTATCACGACCACGACGTTGGTTCCGGGTTCAAGCGAAGCGTTCAGGGGCACCAACTGAACCCAACCAAAATCGATTTGCCGCCATTCCCTCAACGCTTGTTGGGCGCGCGCGAACACGGCTGCGCCCTGGCCGATGACAGCGCTCGCAGTATCGAAACGGAAGCCGGCGCCTCCACTCCTGGCTATGCCTACCGGATGATAAGACAGCGGGAGTTCACGCGACTGGTTGTAGAACTTCTCGAAATCCGAAGCCGTGGGTCGATGCCTGAGAAACATGTGCGCGCGCGATCTATTCGATGAGAAATTTCAATAGCCCCCGCGCCGCCGACAAACCATCGAGAGATTCATCTGCATGCATGGAAACAAACTGCACCGTCATATTTCGGCCGGCGCCGCGAGCTTGCTCATTGCGAAGCTGCTCGCGCTGAAACTCGATTTCGTGACGCAACGCCTCGCGTGACCGGTCCATTCCGCCGCCGCGAATAAACTCGACAATCTGACGCAGTTCGTCCCTATCGAACCAGGTGCCGTGGCCTTTGCAGACATCGACAATGACGTCCGAACACTTGGCAAAATTGATCCGGTTCATCAACTGCTTGCAATGCGGACAGGGAATGTAACGCACCTGGGTTTCATAGGCGACGCGCGGCTTCGGCTCGTGCGCAAAAGCGTCTCCCAGAACCAGGGATTGATGTTCGCGGTCAGCACAAATCAGCTGGAACTCGCGCGCCTCGAGCCATAACCCCTCGCAGCGACTGCATTCGCGCACCGGCGCGTTACCGATCGTCACCGATTTCATATCGACGGCGCAACGCGGACATTTCAAGACCGAAAGCGGGGCCGGCGCCGGGGTGACCGCAGCGGCGCCGCAATGAGGGCAGTGCTTGTTACCGATGAACAGCATGCCGAAGCACGCGGCGCACGCAATGGTCGCGAGTTTTGATTCGCAGTATCGGCATTGCGGCGAATCAGATGAAATCGCCGCGCCGCAATTAGGACAATTGAGGGTCTGTGCCTGCATCTCCGTTATGGAGTGCGCCGGCAGAGTCCCGATTCATCGGGACGGCGACGGCGCTTTGGATCGAGCGACAACAAAATTTCTTAAAGCGTTGTTGAGCGGCGCTAACCACCGCGCTCCAAATTTGAACTCTATCATCCGAACCGCCCCGTTATCTATAGAAATTCGCTGGACGAATGAACAATGGCTGTGCGATGCTCTCGCTTCACTTCCGTCAGCAGTCTTTTCTTCTTTAACGACTTTGCGTCCTGGCGTAAACATTTCTTTTGCGGCGGCGCGAAGTGTAGAACAATCAGCCGGCCCGACTTGAAACTTGAATCCTTAAACCTGAAACTAAATCTATGAGCGCCCGAATGGAGCAGGAAACCAACAGCACCCCCGAACTCGATCAACTTTGTATTAATACGATCCGCACGCTGACTATCGATGCCGTGCAAAAGGCGAAGTCGGGCCATCCCGGCTTGCCGCTCGGCGCGGCGCCGATGGCTTATGTGCTATGGACAAAGTTCATGCGATACAACCCGCGGAATCCGCGTTGGGAGAATCGCGATCGATTCCTTTTGTCTGCCGGTCACGGCTGCATGTTGCTTTATTCGCTCCTGCATTTGACCGGTTACGATCTGTCGCTCGACGACATCAAGAATTTCAGGCAATGGGAATCGAAGACACCGGGCCATCCCGAGAACGTTTTAACTCCCGGCGTTGAAATCACCACCGGGCCACTTGGGCAGGGCTTCGCCAACGGCGTAGGCATGGCGATGGGCGCCGCGCATCTCGCCTCGCGTTTCAATCAAAAAGACTTTCCGCTAATCGATCACTACATCTATGCAATTGTTTCCGACGGCGATTTGATGGAAGGCGTCGCCTCAGAGGCGGCCTCGCTGGCGGGTCATCTCAAGTTGGGCAAGCTGATTTATCTTTATGACGATAATCGAGTGACCATCGAAGGCTTCACCGATCTCGCCTTCTCAGAAAATGTGCCGCAGAGATTTCAATCTTACGGCTGGCACACTTCCACCGTGGAAGACGGAAACGATCTCGCCGCCATCGAAGAGGCAATTCGCGATGCCCAATCGGTCGGCGACCGGCCATCGCTGATCTCGATCAAATCGATCATTGGCTATGGCATGCCCACCGCAGGCACGCGCAAGGCGCACAGCGATCCTCCGGGCGAAGAAGCCGTGCGCGAGACCAAGCGACATCTGGGCTGGCCCGAAGACCAGCAGTTCTTCATTCCGGAAGAGGCGCTCGCACATTTTCGGAAAGCGGTTGACCGCGGCGCGAAGCACGAGAGCGAATGGAACGATTTGGTTTCAACATATACGGAGAAGCACGCCGAGCTCGGCCGGCAATGGCAGCAAACAATCAGCGGCGAATTGCCGGCCGACTGGGAGACGCATTTGCCCAGCTTCGACGACGCTGAAGCCATGGCTACGCGCGTGGCCAGCGGCAAGGTCATCAACGCGCTCGCGCCGCACATGCCGATGTTGATTGGTGGTTCAGCTGATCTCGGCGTCTCGAACAATACCGACATCAAGGATGGCGGCGACTTTGAAGCCGCGCACTATGATGCGCGCATCATTCACTGGGGCGTGCGCGAGCATGCGATGGGATCAACCATGACGGGGATGGCGCTGAACGGCGGTTTGATTCCCTACGGCGGCACGTTCATGTGCTTCTCAGATTACATGCGGCCGTCGATTCGCCTGGCGTGCCTTTCAGAAGTTCAGGTGATCTACGTCTTCACTCACGATTCGGTCGGGCTCGGCGAAGATGGTCCGACGCATCAGCCCATCGAACATCTCGCCGCGTTGCGCGCGATTCCACATCTGTTCGTGGTCCGCCCGGCGGACGTTCATGAAGTTCGTGAAGCCTGGCGCCTGGCAATCCTCAGGCGTGAAGCTCCGACCGCACTGGCCCTGACGCGACAGAAAGTGCCGTTGATTGATCGGGAAACGTTTTCGTCAGCAGAAGGTTTGCGAAAAGGCGGTTATGTGCTGGCGGAAGCGGACGTAGTCAGTACCGCGAGCGGTGGTGACCGGTCCATGCCGCAACTGATCCTGATCGCCACCGGCTCAGAAGTCTCGCTCGCCCTCGAGGCCCGCGAACAACTCCAGTCAGATGGCATCCCAACGCGCGTTGTCTCAATGCCCTGCCTCGAACTTTTTGAAGAGCAGACCGAGGAATATCGAAATGAGATCCTCCCATCACCAGTCACGGCCCGTCTTGCGATCGAAGCGGGCGTCCGGCTGGGTTGGGATCGCTACGTCGGCCCAACCGGCGACGTGCTTTGTCTTGATCGCTTTGGCGCCTCGGCGCCGGGCGAGTTGGCTTTAAAGAACCTGGGATTCAATGTTGAGAACGTGGTGACGCGAGCAAAGGCGCTCGTGCAAATCTGAAGTCCGTGCGAGCCGCGTTAGCGCGTCAAGGACACCCCTTGTCTGATCGTCGATCATTAACCCATCCGCTTATGCGGATGGTACTGACATTCTTGCGCATCACTAGATAATGCGAGCCGTAATCATCACATCCTTCGGCGGCACCGAGGTTTTGGAAATCCGCGATGTCGCCGATGCACCGCAGCCGACGGCTGATCGCGTGCGAGTGCGTGTGCGCGCGGCCGGATTGAATCGGGCCGACATTTTGCAGCGGCTCGGACGCTACCCGGCGCCGCCCGGTTATCCACAGGAAATTCCCGGCCTTGAATTTGCCGGTGAGGTTGAATCAATCGGCTCAGAGATTCGTGAATGGAAGATCGGCGATCGCGTCTTCGGAATTATCGGCGGCGGCGGCCAGGCTGAGTACGTTACGGTGCCGGCAAATCATCTCGCGCGCATTCCCGAGAATCTGGACTGGGCGCAGGCTGCGGCGGTGCCGGAAGTTTTCATGACCGCGCACGATGCTTTGTTCACGCAATGCGAAGTGACTATTGGCGACACCGTTTTGATCCATGCCGCGGGTTCCGGTGTGGGCACTGCCGCAATTCAATTGGTCCGGGCAGCGGGCGCATTCGCGTACGGCACCTCGCGGACCGCGGACAAACTCGAACGCGCCAAAGAGTTCGGTCTGAATTCGTCGATTGCCGTCGATAAAGATCCGGAGACGTTCGCTCAAGCCGTCAACGAATGGACGCGCGGCGCCGGTGTCAATGTGGTGCTTGATTTGGTTGGCTCGGCTTATTTGCAGGCAAATCTGCAATCGCTGGCGACCAGGGGCCGTTTGATATTCGTGGGCACCACCAGCGGATCCAAAGCCGAGATCGATTACGGAATTGTGATGCGCAAACGTTTGCAGGTCATGGGCACATCATTGCGCACGCGTTCGGCCGAAGAGAAAGCGACGGCAACGCGTTTGTTCGCAGAGCAGGTCGTGCCGTTGTTGGCGTCAGGACAGGTGCGACCAGTAGTCGATCAGGTTTTCAAGATCGACGACGTGCGCGCCGCACACGAGCGGATTGAATCAAACGAGACTTTTGGGAAAGTGGTTTTGATGATGTAGCGCAAGTTTTTAACTTGCGTATTCGTTTCGATCGCTGGTTTCCTCCTGGCGAGTAGAAGTGTTCATTCGCCCCGCCGCTTCATCAGTGACAATGCACAAACCGTGACGACCTTCACCGCCGAGTCGGTGCACCAAACGGCGGGCTTCTTCATGTGTCAGACTGCCGGCTTCGCATCCGCGATCACTCAAAACCGACCAGCTTTGTTCTTCAAGATCACTCGACATCGCACCAAATGCGGGCAGGGATGCCCGCGCTCCGTTAGCGGCCTTTGAAATCAGGCTTGCGTTTTTCGAGGAACGCTTTCACGCCTTCGTTTTTATCTTCGCTGGAAAAGCAGAGCGCGAATAAATCGACTTCGCGCCGCAGACCTTCATCAAGGTTTGATCGCGACGCCAGCTTAACTGACTCCTTTGCCAGACGCAGGGCAATCGGACTTTTCTCGGCCATGCGGTTCGCAATCTCCATCGTCTTTGTTTCCAGCTGATCCGCCGGCACTACATGATTCACCAGTCCAATCGCGAAGGCAGTATCGGCGTTGATGATTTCACCGCCCAGAATCATCTCCATCGCTTTGCCTTCGCCTACGAGTCGCGTCAGGCGCTGCGTGCCGCCGCCGCCGGGAATGATTCCCAGGTTGATTTCCGGCTGGCCAAACGAAGCTTTGTCGCTGGCGATGCGCAGGTCGCAAGCGAGCGCCACTTCGCAGCCACCGCCGAGACAATATCCGTTCACCATCGCGATAATCGGTTTCGGGAAACTGTCGATCGCATTGAACAAAGAGCGGTCGAGCATGACTTCGCGTTGCTGAATTGCGGTGCGCTCGGCGAACTCGGCAATGTCGGCGCCCGCGATAAAGGCCTTGTCCCCGGCGCCGGTTAACACAACCACGCGCACAGAATCATCGGCGCGCAACTCGTCGAGAACTGCCGCACCTTCCGCGCGCGTTTGAATATTGAGCGCGTTCCGTTTCTCAGGCCGGTTGATGGTGATAATTGCGACGCGTTCGCGCCGTTCGACCTGAATGGTCTCGTATGAATTCGTCATGTTGGCTCCGTCGGACTTCGAGAAGTTTAACCACAAAGATACGAAGGACACAAAGCATCAAACAAAAAGGTAGTGACCTATTTTAAACCGAGTCTATGTTTAGAAGCGGCAACGCCGCCTCTAAACGAAATTGGGCACTCCCAACAAAAACATCATCGAAATGCTTTGTGTACTTTGAGACTTCTGTGGTTAGAGAATTTCAGGCGTCACCGGGCGTCGCTGCTTGTTCGTCCGCGACCCAGGACACAAACAATCGCGTCCAGTTTTCGGAAGGTTCCGCGATTTGTACGCCGACTCGGGCGGTGCCGTAAATCGCGGGCGACAGACGCACCACGGTGGCAGTGGCTTCGGTTGGTGAACCGTCAGGTTTGTGGGCCCGAATATAAAGTTTTTCGCCGACGCTGACTTTTTGATTCAAATGGAACAGCGCGCCGGACGTGGAAATGTCGTCCGTTTCGGTCGGCTCGCTCCAGGCAGCGCCATCATCTGAGCGGCCTGAGACTACGATAGGAAGGCGCAGCGCCATGCGCAGCGCAAATCGTCTTTCTTCGTTTTGATAAGGAGTGCTCATAACAGTCGCCACCCGCTCACTGTTCCTCCAGATTCTTTCTGTTAACTGGTGCGCGCCAATTGCGTCTTTTCGGAATCGCTCCAGTCATAGAAACCCTGGCCAGTCTTCCGGCCCAGTTTCCCTTCTTTCACCATTCGCCGCAGGATGTCGGGCGGGCGAAAAGTTTCCGAACCCAGTTTGCCATGCAGGTACTCGGCGATATTCAGCCGCACGTCGAGACCGACCAGATCCGTCAAACGCAGCGGACCCATCGGATGGTTATAGCCGAGTTCCATCGCAGTGTCGATGTCACGCGCGCTAGCCACACCTTGTTCGAGCATGCGCATGGCCTCGAGGCCGAGCGTAACGCCCAGCCGGCTCGACGCAAATCCCGGAACGTCGCGCACCACAATCGGCTCTTTCTTCATCTGCTGCGTAACCTGGCGGATCGATGCCGCCGTGTCGTCACTGGTGTGCCGACCGATGACGATCTCGACCAGCTTCATGATGTGCACCGGATTGAAGAAATGCATCCCGATCACTTTTTCGGGTCGCGTCGCCGCGCTCGCAATTTCGGTGATGGATAATGAAGAGGTGTTGGTGGCCCAGACGCAATGCGAATCAGTTACGGCTTCACAATCGGCCAGCAAATCCTGCTTTAGTTTCAGGTTCTCAGGCGCGGCTTCGATAATCAGATCAGCTGCAGCCAGCGGCGCCAACTCTGTGGTGATCGCAATCCGGCTGAGCGTCTCGTCGCGCTGCGCTTCCGTCAGTTTGCCGCGCTCGATGCCCTTTGCCAGATTTCGCTCGATCGACTGCCGGCCGCGAACAACCGCGGCGTCATCAACGTCACGCATTACGACCTGGAATCCGGCCGCAGCCGCAACCTGAGCGATACCGTGACCCATCGTGCCGGCGCCAAGCACACCGATGACGTGAACCGGGGTCTGCGCGACAATCATCTCTCTTTCGTCCGAGTGTGCGTTCACTAATTAGAAAGCTAATCGAACAGTCTGGTGGAACGCGCTCAGGTCAGGGGCCTGCCTGGTTCGACTAACTTGTACACTGTTATTTATACTATACGCGCAACTGAAAACGCCAACTGATTTCCTTTTACCGAGTTACACGGAACAGTGGAAGTCTCGGGGCGGAATACAGTGTCCTAAATCAAACTGACTTCCGACAAAGAGGAGCACAACAACTTGGCCACCGAAGAACTTCGCCGACAGGTCGTGATCATTGGATCGGGACCGGCGGGATTGACTGCTGCAATCTACACCGCGCGCGCGAACCTCAATCCCCGGGAAAG
>JADMIO011121742.1_pt1 | contig 14444 bp, 8 predicted proteins | sample 8958161 | NCBI WGS metagenome assembly JADMIO01 (sample SAMN16585339, study PRJNA669376) | soil metagenome | isolation source: Crop rotation soil | place: USA: Cullars Rotation, Alabama | collected 2011 | reverse complement strand
GCGCGGCTGGCCGCCCGCCACGCGCGCGCACTTCGATCGTGAGGCCAGCCCGGAGGGAGCGCTGTGCGTCGGCTCGCCGACGACGGTTGCCACGAAGATCATGCGAACGGCGCGACTGCTCGGGCTTTCACGCTTCAACATCAAGTACAGCGCGGGCACGCTGCCGCACCCCGTTCTGATGAAGAGCATCGAGCTGATCGGGCGCGACGTCGCGCCGCGCGTCCGAGAGGGCGTGCGGTGATAACATCACCGCCGACCACGCGCGCGATTCAGGATGGCGGTCGTGTCGACACCTACCGGCGATGTATTCATCTCCGACTCGCTGGAGGCGAATCGGCGCGGCGAGTTGACCGAGAAGCAGCGTCAGGTGTTGGACGGTTTGTCCCGATTAATCTCGATGGCACGAAATAATCCTCACTCGCCGGTGACGGCGCTGCGTCAATCAAGCTGCCATCGTCAGGTATGTTGGTTATGGACGGCCGGTTCCCTGTCCTTCAACTTGCGAGCACTGATCCAGATGCTTACATCACTCACGTCACACCGTCCGTCTGTGCTGTCCATAAGCCTGTCGCTCTGCCTCTTGCCACTCCTCGGCGCGGTCGTGTTCGGTCAAGCGTCTCCGCGTAGCGGCCCGGGCATGCCGCCGGAGGCGGACCGGCAGCTGGCTCGTGAGATCTACAAGGAGATGGTCGAAATCAAATCCGGCTACACGACGGGGGCGACGACTCCCGTGGCGGAGGCGGCGGCGCGGAGGCTCAAAGCCGCAGGTTTCGCGGACGCCGATATCTTTGTCGGCGGCGCGACTCCCGCGAAAGCCAATCTCGTCGTCCGCTACCGGGGAACCGGACGGCTGCGGCCGGTCCTGCTGCTGGCTCACACAGATGTGGTGGAAGCCAAACGTGAAGACTGGAGCATGGATCCGTTCACGTTCACCGAACGCGACGGCTATTTCTATGGGCGCGGCACGGGCGACGACAAGGCGCAGGCGGCGATATGGATTGCGAACCTCATTCGCTACAAGCGTGAAGGCTTCAAACCCGATCGCGACATCATCGTCGCACTCACCGCCGATGAAGAGGGCGGCGGTCCGTACAACGGCGTCCAGTGGCTGCTGAAGAACAAGCGCGATCTCATCGACGCGGAGTTCTGCTTGAACGAAGGCGGGTGGGGCGAAGCGATTGCCGGCAAGCCCATCTCCAACGACGTGCAGCTCAGTGAGAAGTACGTCATCAACTACAGGCTCGAGGTGCACAACAAGGGGGGCCACAGTTCGCTGCCGGTGGCCGACAACGCGATCTATCATCTGGCCGCCGCGCTCGAGCGGTTGTCGAAGTTCGCGTTTCCGCTCAAGATCAACGACGTCACCAAGGCATACTTTCAGGCGATGGCGAGGGTCGAAGAGGATTCGGTTAAAAACGATCTGGCGCAGGTCGCCAACGGATCCCAGGACGCGATGGAGCGCGTCGCGCGCGCCACTCCAGCCTGGAATGCCACGCTGCGCACGACCTGCGTAGCGACGCAACTCGAAGGAGGTCACGCCCGTAACGCGCTGCCGCAGCTGGCAGCCGCGACCGTGAACTGCCGCGTGCTGCCGGACGACACCAAGGAGTACGTCACGACGACGCTGACGCGAGTCTTCGCGGACGACCAGGTGAGCCTTGCGATTCTGGGAACCGTCGAGAGCGGACCGCCCTCCCCTATCCGCGAGGATGTGATGACCGCGGTCAGCGCGATCACGAATCAGCTGTGGCCGGGCGTGCCCGCCGTGCCGATGATGGTGATGGGTGCCACCGACGGCTTGTACCTGCGTGCCGCCGGCATTCCCACCTACGGCGTCCAGGGAATCTTCTACGATCGGGACGATATCCGCTTTCACGGGCGAGACGAGCGCGTCAAAGTTCAGTCGTTTTACGAAGGCCAAACCTTTCTCTACGAGCTGGTCAAGCGCGTGTCGATGAAGTAGGACCGCCTTGCATGGCTCGCAGGCCGTCGTAACTACCGATCCAGGTAGTTACGTCGACTGTTGCACCCTGGTAACGTGGCTGTCTCCTCAGTCTGATGGTGCCCCACGGCACCTGAAGGAGTCAGATGGCGTTTGTTTCAAGAGCCGGACGGGGCGTTCTGCTGCTGATTGTCGTCGCTCCAGCCTGGACGAGCGGCTGCGGCGGTGACAAGCCGACCCCCACGACGCCGACGCCAACGACCACCATCCCGGCTCCAGCACCCTCGTCGAACACCGTCACGCGCGTAACCATCTCGGGCAATGTCACACTGTCGGCGATAGGTGAGACATCACAGCTGACGGTGATCGCAACCCTTAGCGATAACTCCACGAAGGATGTGACGAGTCTCGGCGTATGGCAAGTCAGCGACCGCAGGGTGATCACCCTCAGCCAAGGTGGGCTCCTGTCGGTCACCGGCTTGGGTGCCACGTGGATTGCTTTCAGCTATCAGTCAAGAAGCGCGACGCAACTGGTAACGGCGACGCCGCCGGGTACTTTTGCCATTTCAGGACGCGTCAGAGAGCCGGGTCTGAGCGGACTCCCGAACGTGGAAGTCGTCGACACGACATCGGGCCGCTCCGCGACCACGGATGCAGACGGTTTGTTTTCTCTCGCCGGTCTGCCGCAACTGCGAGCGCATCTCACAGTTCAGAAAGAGGGATACGAGCCCGCAGATGTGGATGTCACAGATGCGAACGTCGATCTTCCTGTTCAGCGCGTCGTTCGTCTGACCGCCGGTGAAACGGTGACGCCGGCAAAGCTGGCACCCAACGATCTGTCGTACATCGTAGGCGGCAGCGGTTGCGGCCCGTGCCGCCTGATTCGAGTGATGGCTCCGCAAGCGGGCACTCTCCACCTGCGAATCACCTGGTCAGTCACGACCGCATCGAGACTGAGTCTATTCGCGGCCGGGCAGGTGGTGGATGGAACCGGTGAGCTGAACGTCGACGTCACGATCAACTCGGCGCGTGAGGTGCTCGTCTACCTTGGCGCCGTCTCGGTGAACATCGTGAAGAATCACACGACCTTCACGCTCGAGACGTCGATGCGTTAACGCCTCGCTCGGCAACGCGCTCTGCCATCTTTCTCGCGGCCGTATCTGTTTCATGCCAGAATCAGGGCGGCAGACATCTATCACAGCAAATCCACGTCCCGGCGCCCGCGCGATCAACCGTCAACGTGGAACGGGTTCGACGCGCCTGATTCGGGCTGGGTGCTGGGTCCCCGGGCTGCTGCTCGCCGCATCGCTCAACGCTTCGGCGCAGCAGCTGCCGATCAAGACTTACACCACGGTCGACGGTCTCCCCAACAACCACATCAACCGCATCGTCAAAGACTCGCGCGGGTTTCTGTGGTTCTGCACGCAGGACGGACTCTCGAGGTTCGACAGCTACACATTTACCAACTTTGGCGTCGACCAGGGACTTCCGAATCCCGTGATTAACGATCTGCTGGAGACCCGCGCTGGCGAGTATTGGGTCGCAACGGACGGTGGATTAGTACGTTTCGATCCACGGGGCACGTCGAGCGGCACAGGGGATGCGCGCAGTAATGCGACTCCGATGTTCAGTGTCGTTCAGATCGCCGGCGAGACCACGCCGAACCACGCCATCACGGTGGTCCGTGAAGCGCGCGACGGTACTTTGTGGGCAGGCACCAACGATGGTCTCTATCAGCTGGAGCGCGCCAAGGACGGCCTGGTACTGCGAGCCGTCAACATCGGCATGCCACACGACATCACCGAGCAGCGGCTTGTGGCCGATGTGCTGGAGGATGCGAGTGGCTCGCTGTGGATTGCGGCGCCGAGCGGGTTGTACCGGCGCTGGCCTGACGGCAGCACCGCGCGATACGGCCGGCGCGACGGCCTGCCGAACGAGTTCCTTCAGGACCTCCTCGAAGACCATGAAGGACGTTTGTGGGTTGGTTCGAGGCTGGGTGGTTTCTTCCGCGTCACCAGCGATGCCACTCACAAAGTACCGGACGTCGACCTTGCCTTTTCGACTCCAGTGCTCCCGACGCCGTGGATCTTTCAACTGTTCGAAACATCCCGGCATGCGTTCTGGATTGCGACGGCCAGGGGCATCCTGGAGTTCTTTCCCGCCGAAACGGACCGAAGCCGACGCTTTCGCACGTATTCGACACGGAACGGCCTGAGCTATTTCGACATCACCACCCTTGCTGAGGATGCCGGAGGGAACCTGTGGCTCGGGACCAACAATGCGGGTGCCATGCGGTTTGCGCTCAATGGACTGACCGCGTACGGAGAACGCGACGGCCTTCGGCAAGTCAGCGATGTCTTCAACGATCGCGCGGGCAATCTCTGTTTCAGAGCTAACGTCCTCGGCGACGACAGAGCCAGCGTGTTCGAAGGCGGACGGATCGATCTGGTGAGCGTCATTCAGCCTCACTACTACCAGGGCATCGGCTGCTTCGACGGTCGGCGTTTCGACGCCTTTCGGCCGGCTGCGATGAAGCCTCTCGACTGGGGATGGGTCAGCGAGGGGCTGACGCTCCAGACACGCGCCGGCGAGTGGTGGGTGGGGACGGGTGTCGGACTCTATCGCTTTCCCCCTGCGGATCATCTCGATGCACTCCGAACATCGAAATCGCTCGCGCTCTATACGACCAATGACGGCCTGGCGACGCCGCAGGTGTATCGGTTGTTCGAGGACTCGCGCGGCGACATCTGGATCTCCACCATCTCAGCCCAGCGGAACGGCCTTGCCCGCTGGGACCACGTGAGCGCGCGAATCGTCGACCTCGGCGGCCTGCCTGGACTTCCTGCCTTGAAGGATTCGTTGCCACGCGCGTTTGGAGAGGACGCGGCCGGCAACCTGTGGGTGGGATTCGAGGGCGAGCTCGTCCGGTACCACGATGGAGGATTCCAGTCCTTCACCGCGACCAACGGAGTGCCCTCTGGATCGATCCGGGAGATCTATCGAGATCACGCCGGACGGTTGTGGCTCGCATCGACGCAGAGCGGACTGATTCGCGTCGATAACGCCTCGACCGCGCGGCCAACATTTGTCGCGTTCACGACCGCGCAAGGTCTGTCCAGCAACGAAGTCGGGGTCATCACCGAAGATAGCGAAGGGCGTGTGTACGCTGGCGGAGGCCGCGGCCTCGATCGGCTGGACCCGACGACGGGACGCCTCAAGCACTTCACGACGGCCGATGGTCTCGCACCGGGAGCGTTCCGATCGGCATTTCGCGATCGATCCGGTGTGCTGTGGTTCGGCACCAGCGATGGCCTTGCCCGACTGGCGCCTACGCCGGAAGGAGCCGCCGAGCCGCCGCCTGTCTTCATCAGCGGCGCGCGGATCAATGGCGTGGCGGAGCGGGTCTCGGCGCTCGGGGAGCGAGAGATCTCGCTCACAGATTTTCCGCCACAGCAGAATCAAGTACAGATCGACTTCGTCGGCCTCAGCTTCGGATCCGGTGATGTGCTGCGCTATCAATACCGGCTTGAGGGCGCGGATAACGGCTGGAGCGCGCCGGACGAGCGGCGGAGCGTGACTTACGCGCGTCTCGCCCCCGGCCAGTACCGGTTCAGCGTCCGTGCGGTGAACGCGAACGGCGTCGTCAGCGCGCAGCCGGCGGCAATTACGTTCGGGATCCTGCGGCCCGTCTGGCAACGCGCGTGGTTCCTGGCGCTCGCAACGCTGACGCTGGGCGGGATGATGTACTCGGTCTACCGTTATCGCGTCGCGCGCCTGTTGGAAATTGCCAACATGCGAACGCGAATCGCGACCGACCTGCATGATGACATCGGCGCCAACCTCACCCGCATCGCTCTTCTGACCCAGGTCGCGACGCACACGTATATCGACCGTATCGCCGATGATGCCCCAAGAGCCACGGCGCGCAGTACCGCGCCTGACGATGGGCCGTTGCTGTCGATCGCCCGTATTGCCCGGGAATCGGTGGCTTCGATGAGCGACATCGTCTGGGCCATCAATCCCGCGCGCGAAACGCTTCTCGACCTGACACGGAGGATGCGTCAACACGCCGACGAGATTTTCACGCTCCGGGAGATCGAACTGCGATTCGATGCATCGGCCGGCAAGAGCGATCGCCGTCTCGGCGTGGATGTCCGTCGCGACGTGCTGCTCATCTTCAAGGAGGTCGTCAACAATGCGGCGCGTCACTCGAGCTGTACCCGGGTCGATATCGACTTTCGTGCGGAGACATCGCGCCTCTCGTTGACGGTGGCGGATAACGGCAGTGGGTTCGATACTTCGGCCGAGAGTGAGGGCCAGGGTCTCACGAGCATGCGCCGTCGCGCGCGCAGGCTGGGTGGGACGCTCGACATCGTCTCGAGCCCTCAAGGGGGCACAGCTGTTGCGCTCACCGTACCCGTGTGAGGTGTCACGTGGGCTGGCTTTTCAACACTACCGGAATGCGTAGCTGACCCGTGGCCCCTAGACTGGTACCATCGGTCACTCTGGTCCGGCCCTGGACTTCGATGAGCACCCACGCTGACAATCCGAAACTGCGTTCGCCCGAGAGCCTCATCCGCGTCGTGATTATCGAGGATCTCCGCGAAGTGCGGGACGGGCTTGCGATGCTGATCGGCGGCACCCTGGGATTTGAGTGCGCCGGCAGCTACCGCACGATGGAAGACGCGCTTGCGGGCATTTCCGGCTCCAGGCCCGATGTCATCCTGACCGACATCGGTCTGCCGGGCATCGACGGCGTTGAAGGCACGCGTCTTCTGCGCGAGCGGTTTCCAGCAGTGCCGATTCTTGCGCTGACCGTTTATGACGACGATACGAATGTATTCAACGCCATCTGCGCAGGCGCATCAGGGTACCTGCTCAAGAACACGCTACCGGCGCGGTTGCTCGAATCGTTAAAGGAAGTGGTGAACGGTGGGGCGCCGATGTCGCCCGATATCGCCCGCCGGGTCATTACCGTGTTCAGAGAATTTCGTCCGCCCGCACGGGCCTCCTATGACCTCACGCCGCAGGAAACGCAGTTGCTGAAACTAATGGTCGAGGGTCATCACTACAAAACCGCCGCGCGCGAGCTGAATATTTCAATCAACACCGTGTCGTTCCATTTGAAGCACATCTACGAGAAACTCCAGGTCCACTCCAAGACCGAGGCCGTCGCCAAGGCGCTGCGCGAACGCCTCCTCTAATCATTCCGAGGCCGACGATCGGGTCGGCGATTGTTTCAGCCACCTACATGTCTACGTAGTTACCCCATGCCCCTTCCGCGGGGTACAACGTCAAGCCACAGACTTCGTCGATTCCGAAAAGAGGAGAGACCGTGAAACTGCGCCTGCCGCTGCTTGCCTGTGGTCTGATGCTGATGTCGACACTCGGAATGAAGGCCACCCAGTCATCAACCCAGAACCGCGCGCCCGGCTTCCCGATACAGCCGCCGGTCGATTGCGGTGCCGAACCATGCGACGCAGTGCACCGTGGGTTCAATGCGTTCTCCGACCGGAAGCTGCACGGCATCGACACGAACGGTCGTGCCTGCGCGGATTGTCACATGCTCACCGACAACTTCCAGCTGTCGCCGGCAGATGTGGAGGCGCGATTTCAACTGCTTCAACAGCGCCGACAAACAGATCCGGAAGCGGACGATCCGCTGTTCCGGCCGATCGACGCCGATGATTTCCGCAGCAACGGCGAGAGCGCGAGCGACTTCAGCAATCTTCGCGAAAACGGTCTCATCAGAATCACGTTCCCGCTGCCCGCCAATATACGGCTCGTGGACGCCGAAACAGGGGGGCTGACCGATGAAACGTCTGTCGACGTATGGCGGATGGTGCCGACCGTCAACGATGTGAAGCTCACGGGCGCCGGCAGCGCGAATCCGTGGTTCAGGGGGCCGAACTTCACCGGCGGATATCAGCTCGATGGCCGAGTGGCAACCCTTCAGGAACAGGCGAGGGGAGCGCTCGTCAATCATGCGCAGGCGCTCGCGGCGCCGCCCGATCGCCTTCTGGACGATCTGGCGTCGTTTCAAAATGTCCTGTTCACGAGTCCCGGTGTGCGCGCGCTATCAAAGGCCATCAGCGCCGGCGAGACCGTCCTGCCCGATCCGGATCCGCCCCTCAACGAGCTCGAGCAGCACGGCAAGGCGGTGTTCGTGCGAGCATGCGCCCAGTGCCACGGCGGTCCATCCCAGTCCAATGCGGAGCCGCCGGTCATTCGATTCCACGACATCGCGTCGCAGTGTCCGCGCCCCATCGATACCCGACCTCCCGCGGTCGTGACGCCACCTCGTTTCGAGTTCGCGGCATGCCCGCCCCGCCTGGCGCGGAACGCCAGGACCTATGAGATCACCCTGGGTAATCTCACCAAGACTCGCCGTACCAGCTCGGATCCGGGTCGAGCGCTCCTGACCGGGTTCGTCGGCGGTCCGGCGCCGCAGGACGACTGGAACAAATTCGACGTGCCGGGGCTTCACGGGATCAGCCGCACGGCTCCGTACTTCCACAACAACAGCGCCGCGACGTTGGAAGAAGTCGTGGATCATTACGCCGCGTTCTTCAAGCGCGCCCGGGTGAACGTGCCAGGCAATCCGATTCCGGCGATTCTGACCACGGACGGCGTGAATGTCGATCGACCGTTGACATCCGACGCCGAACGCACGGCCCTTCTGGCGTACCTGCGAAAGTTGTAACTGATTACGTCCATGCCGCGGGAGCGGTAGCATCGACAATCTCGCCTATTGCCATATGGCAGTAGGCGGAGCGCCCGGGTAAACCGGCACCAGGAGGGCGCTGCTGTCGATCGATGATGCGGTTCGACCAGGTCGCGCTCGATTGACGTGCGGCTCCCGGCGGCTCTGGCCTCGCTTTTTACTGTTACATTCCAGCGTTTCTACCGCGGTGGTCGATCCAAACACCACCTCCGCCACCGGTGAGTCCGACCACGGTGCCGATGCTCTATTTTCACGACCATTCCGATCATCTCGAAGCAGCGGCAGTATCCCGTCCCTGTCCATGTCCGCCCGATGGGCCTGAGCTGCGAAGGTTATTCGATGCATCGGTATTGTGCGAACATGACGAACGGCAATCGACGATATCTCTGCCGAGGTACCACGTATGCAGTTCCGCCTTCGCATGTCCGTCGCCGCGTTCACTGCGCTACTCGCAGTCGCTGGTTCGACTGTGGTCGTTCCGCGCGCTGCCGATCGACCGACCGTCGCCGGCCCGAATGGCGCCGTCTCGGCCGGTCACCCGCTGACGAGCGCGGCAGCATTCGAGGTGCTGCTGAAAGGCGGGAACGCGTTCGACGCTGGCGTGGCTGCGATGCTGGTTGGCGGAGTTGTCGAGCAGGATCTCTATAGCCTGGGTGGCGAAGGCCTGGTCCTCGTGTATCCGCAGCACGAGCGCAAGGTCACATCAATCGTCGGACAGGGCTGGGCCCCGAAGGGCGCAACGATCGAGTGGTACACCAGTCGGGGCAAAAACCTGAATGGCATCGGCCTTGACCCGGCCGTCGTCCCCGGCGTCGTCCACGCGGCACTCACCGTGCTGGAGCGCTGGGGGACGATGACGTTCGAACAGGTATCGCTGCGGGCGGTCGAGTACGCGGAGCGTGGGTTTCCGTTGCGGCCGAGGACGGCAGATGCCATCAACAACAGCCGCAAGTTCATCGACGCGTGGCCCGACAACAAGCGCACTTGGGTGAAGGCCGATGGCACGGCTTACAAGGCGGGTGACACAATCAAGTTGCCGGACCTCGCCCGCACACTGTCGTCGATGGTCGAGGCAGAACGCCAAGCAAAGAAGAAGGGACGCGTCGCCGGCATCGCCGCCGCGCGCGCCCTTTTCTACAAGGGGAACATCGCGCGCGAGATGGTCGCCTTCCTGAAGGACCATCAGGCGCCCTGGGAACTCGCGGACTTCTCCGACTATTTCGCCAAAGTCGAGCCGCCGGCGATGACGACGTATCGCGGCTACGACGTCTACAAGCAATCGTTCGGCAGCCAGGGGCCGGTGCTGCTCGAGGCGCTCAACATCCTCGAGCAATTCGACCTCAAGTCGATGAAGCGCAACAGTGGTCCTTACCTGCACACCCTCGTCGAGGCGATGAAGCTCGCCTATGCCGATCGCGACAGTTATTACGCGGATCAGGCGTTCGTCGAAAGCCCGGGCGAGGGACTTCTGTCGAAGCAGTACGCGAAGGAGCGCGCCAGGCAAATCGACGCGGAGCACGCCTCGAAGGGCTATCTGGCCGGCGACCCGCTGCGCTTCGATTCGAAGGTCAAGAGCTGGAACTACTGGATCGCGAATCTTCCGAATGCTGCCGACACCCAGCAACCACCGGAAGAGGACCTCACAGCCGGTGTGATCAAGGACACCACGCACATTTCCGTCATCGACCGGGACGGGAACGTCTTCGACAGCACGCCGAGCGGCGCGTGGATTCCGACCTCTCCGATTCTCGGCCGCACTGGAATCGCGATGAGCGTGCGCGGCGAATCGTTCTGGCTCGATCCGTCACGCGCCGCGCAACTGCGGCCGCGATCCCGTCCACGTTACACGCTCACACCGAGTATCGTGCTGCGCAACGGTCAGCCGTTCCTTGCCATCGGCACACCCGGCGGCGACAACCAGGAACAGACGATCCTCCAGGCCTTCCTCAACATTGTCGAGTTCTGGCCGGAGTGGTACCCGAACCTTCATGAGGCATTCAGGTGGCCGCGGGTTCAGACGCTGCACTTCTATGGATCGTTCTGGCCGCACCCCGCGGGCTTTAACAAGCTCAATGTCGAATCAGACATGCCGGATGCGGTTTATGAGGACCTCAAGACAAGGGGCCACGACGTCAGCAAGATCCCGCCCGCGAGCATCGCGAGCTGCGCGACCGCCGTGCTGGTCGATCCTGGAAACGGCAATCGCATCGCCGGCGCCGATCCGAGGCGCGACTGTTATGCGATGGCGTACTGAACAAGCACATCCTTAGACCGCGCCGGCTTCATCTTGACAATCTAGATAAGAAGTCGCAGACTACTTTCATCTAGACGATCTAGATAACCAATAGCCAGTGGCTCGATTAGTCCGAGACATGGGTAACAGATTCGTCTGAAGACATGGGTAACAGTTTGATGAGGCGTGTGGGAGCTGTGGAAAACGCGGTGTGTGCGTTTTCCAAGGCGCTGTGGACGCGATCGATGCGTCCGCAGCGCCGGCAGCTTCCATGCGCGGCGTTAGTGACCATAACTGATTGCCGTCAGGCGATGCGTTCGCTCGTCGAATCGGGCCAGGCGAATCGTCCCAAAAAACAGCAGCCACATTCCGTCGTCGATTTCTTCGAAGCCGATGTCCTGCCCGCCCAAGACTTCGGTCAGGAAGACCATCCGTCCGCGCCAGGAGACATAGCCATACGCCGACACGCGTCGGATTTCCAAGTGGCCAGGATACTCGATCGCTGGCAACGTACGCGGCAGGACGCGGGGCGACGGCACGAATCGGTTCGCCGGCACATCATCGTTCAGCGCCTCATGCGGCCGCACGTCGTTGTACTCTCGGCAGAATCGCCGGAATCGCTGCTGCTGCGCTGCGCAATTCGGTGCTGGCGGACGCGTCGTGTCGGCTTTGAGCACGCGGTGGAATTGCTCGTGCGATCCGTTTTGCTCCGGATGCCCGAGCGCGATGCGTTCCGGTTGAATGCCGAGTCGAATCCACCACACCGACAGCCGCGACAAGCGCGTCAAGCCGGGCGCAGCAAACGGCCCGCCGTTATCGCTGCGAATCCGCTCCGGCAAGCCATAGGTCGCGAAGGCGCGCAGGAAGCACTGCCGAACGCTCTCGTAGTCTTTCCGGTGCAGCGCGTCGCAGCGCAACACGTAGCGGCTATAGCCATCCCGCAACGTCAGCGGATAGCAATACACGCCATCACCCGTGCGGAATTCGCCTTTGAAGTCTGTGGTCCAGACTTCATTCGCATGCGTGATCGCCTGGAGCGGGGCCGCCACCGCGTGCGACCGGTCGCGCCGACGGCGCGTCCGGACCAACCCGCGCGCCTTGAGCAGCGCACAGCCCGTCGAGCGCGCGGGCCATCCGACAGCCGGATCCTCGCGACGCAGCACCCGCAACAATTTCCGCGCACTCCACGTCGGATGCCGGCGCCGCGCGTCACACAGACGCTCGATGATTACCGGATCGGTGGCGCGCGGGCTCAGGTGCGGTCGCCGCGATCGATCGGACAGCCCACCGCGGCCCTCGGCCTCATGGCGCTCGACCCATTTGTAGCCGGTCTTGCGGCTAATGCGGTAGTGCTCGCACAGCTCGGTCATTGAAAACGTGCCCGATGCATACTCACGACAAAACTCGAGGCGCAAATCCACGGATGACACTCCCTGCCACGGCATCTCGTCCTCCGACGAAGCTATGGCGAAAAGTGTTACCCATGTCTCCGGACAACTTTGTTACCCATGTCTCTGAACTGTGCCGCCAGTGGCCAGTAGCCAGTAGCCAGCAGTGCCAGCAGCCAGCAGCCAGTAGCCAGTAGCCAGTAGCCAGTAGCCAGTAGCCAGCCAGCAGCCAGTAGCCAGTAGCCAAGAACCACTAATCGCAGCGCTCACATGAATCAACCTGACAAACCCGGCGCTCTCGTGCAGGGCACGTTGGACATGCTCATCCTGAAAACGCTCGCGCTCGAGCCCATGCACGGATACGGCATTGCCGTGCGCCTCGAGCAAATCAGCAAGGGTCTCTTCCGCGTCAACGCTGGCTCACTGTTTCCCGCCTTCCGCCGCCTCGAACGCGACGGCCTCATCGAAGGCAAGTGGGAAACAACCGAGCACAATCGCCGCGCGAAGCGGTATGCGCTCACGGCGGCGGGCAGCAGACGGCTGAAGGCGCAGACACGCGACTGGCAGGCGCAGTCGAGTGCGATCGCTGCCGTCCTCAACGCGCGGCTGAGCGACGTGTGATGACAGTCCTCCGACGCGCCCTCTCCGGTTTCCGCGCGCTCGCCAATCGGCGCCGCCACGACGCTGATCTGGACGAAGAGCTGCGCGCCTATCTTGAAGCGGCGGTCGAATCGAGAGTTGCGGCGGGAGAAAGCCGAGACGACGCGATGCGCGCGGCGCGTGCCGAGCTGGGCAGCCCACTCGCGATTCGGGATTCCGTCCACGACGTCGGCTGGGAAACCTCGCTCGAGCAGCTCTGGACCGACGTGTGCGATGCCGCCCGCGGCTTGCGATGGTCGCCCGGCTTCACCCTCGCCGTCGTCTTGACTCTGGCTCTTGGCATCGGCGTCAACGTCGGCATGTTCACGCTGCTCGACACCGTGCTGCTGCGGCCGCTCGCGGTGTCCAAATCAAAGGAGCTCGTCGCGCTCTACGAGCGCGGGCGGGAAGGCGAGCCGGACAACGTTGGCGGCACCGGACGTTACCTTCGCTTTTCGTACCCGCGATATCAACTCTTGAAGCAGGCCCTCGGTACGAACGGCGTGCTGGCCGCGAGCAGTGCCACCTTCGACATCGGCGCACGTCCGCAAGCCGCCACTGAGGACAGCCGCTTGAACGCGCAGCTGGTGTCTGGCAACTACTTCTCCACCCTCGGCGTGGTACCCGTGCGCGGCCGCCTCTTCGTGCCCGCTGACGACGTGCCGAATGCTCAGCCGTCCGCCGTCATCAGCGCCGGTTTTTGGCGCCGCGCGTTCGCGTCGTCGGACGCGGTCCTCGGACAGCCGCTGGTGGTGAACGGCAGCGTCGTTGCGAACATCGTTGGCGTCACGCCTGAAGCATTCGTCGGAGGATGGGCGGATCAGCGAGTTGACGTCTGGCTGCCGGTCACGCAGCAGTTCGCCGTCGGCTATCACAATGAGTCCAGCTCCTACACACCGGTGAATCCTGCGCGATCCTGGCTCGACCAGGAGATTTCGTGGCTCCGGGTGATCGGGCGCATCCCCGCGGACAGGCGTGCGGTCGCTGAAACCCTGCTGCGGGATGCGAACCGACAGGGACTCGACAGCCTGACGTCTACGATGGACGCTCGTCAGCGAGAGTCGTTGAGGGCGAACGCGCTCGTTGTCGAGCCCTTCGCGCGGGGGTTCTCCGGCCTTCGCGCACAGTACTCCTCACTGATTGTGGGGTTGATGCTACTCGTCGGCCTGCTGCTGTTGTTGACGTGTGCCAACATCGCAGGGCTGTTCCTCGTCCGTGCCGGCCGTCGCGCTCGTGAAGTCACGATTCGAGCGGCGCTCGGTGCAACGGCCGGACGGATTGCCCGGCGCTGCCTCGCCGAAAGCCTGCTGCTGGCGGCAGCGGGCGGGGCCGCCGGGTATCTGCTCGGCTCCTGGATAAAAACCACGCTCGCGGTGCAGGTAATGGGGACCTCACGCCAGATCTCCGCCGGGCTGGCGCTCGATTGGCGCATCCTCGGTTTCGCCATCTGCATTACGTTGGCTACGGCGGTGATGTTCGGACTGGTGCCTGCGGTGCACGCGTTTCGGCTGGGACGGG
>JADMIO011560780.1_pt1 | contig 14449 bp, 9 predicted proteins | sample 8958161 | NCBI WGS metagenome assembly JADMIO01 (sample SAMN16585339, study PRJNA669376) | soil metagenome | isolation source: Crop rotation soil | place: USA: Cullars Rotation, Alabama | collected 2011 | reverse complement strand
GCCGCGACTTCAAGTCACGTGAATTCCAAGCTTCGGATCCCACTGTGCTGGAAAGGTAATTGAGTCGATCGGCGGTTCGCTGGATGAGAGAGCTGACCGCGGACCCGCGAATGGTACGGCCGGCCGCGCCCAGGGCGACGTCATCGAGCAATCGCTCGAGATAGGATCGCAGACCTGAGAAGCGGATTGTTCGCATCCGTCAATCCCAATAGAGCCCGACGCGCCAGCGAGGGTTTCGTAATGCTTGCGCCCGAATAGTGTGGTTTGTCAAAGCGCTCGCTGACGCTCGCTCATTCTTTTCTTCGACAATCTACCCGCGCTTTGAGAATCGGTTCTTAACGAAAATCATTCCTCCCGAAACCCTCGCTGGCGCGTCGGGCGCTCTGTTGCCGTGCCAGAAAAGGCGAGGCCCGGGGACACCACGTATGATGTCCCCGGGCGCAGAGGGAAGTCTCGTTTGTTCCGACGGCGGGCAGGATGCCCGCTCCTCGACATCAATGCCGCGTCGGGGGGCGGGCGTCCCGCCCGCCGGTTATCACCGGCATCAATGCTCCGGCACGTCGGGCGGAGCTGTCGGAAGCGGGCTTGCCATCGATGCGCCCATATCGCCGCCCGGCTTCACAAAAATGTAGTACAACCGGCCTTCCGAGAAGGTGCGCCCGGCCAACTCCCCGACTTCAGGACCGGTGCCCATGAACACGTCGCATCGGCCGGCGGCACGAATGGCGCCGCCCGTGTCCTGGTCCATCGCGAAGCCGTCGTACTTGTAATTCTGAATCTGACCATCGCCGCCGCGGGCCGGAAGCTGCGTTTGCATGAAGGCACAGCAGGCACGTGGATAGACGCCCTTGTCGGTCGCGATGGTGCGGAACGGCGTGACCGGCACGTTCAGGCTGCCGAACGGCCCGCCGGTGCGCGGCGTGAAGAAGACGTAGCGATTGTTGACCGCGAGGGCCTTATCGAGCTGGTCGGGATGTTCCTTGAAGTAGCGGATCAGGCCTTGAAGCGACAACTGGTCCGGCGAGATGGCCTTGGTATCGACCAGGCTTTGGCCGATGGACTTGTATTCATGCCCGTTATCGCCCGCGTAGCCGATTTCATAGAAGCTGCCGTCGGACATCCGTAGCTTGCCGGAGCCTTGGACGGTCACGATGTAAGCTTCGAAGCGGTCTTTCAGGTAGCAAAGTTCAAGCCCCTGTCCCTGGAGAGCGCCGCCCTCGATCTGACTGCGGGTCAGATAGGCGCCGCCCCCCTGGCGGCTGTATGTGCCGGTTGCCGGATCCGACACCAGGTCGGCCGGCTTCTTGTAGAGCGGATAGCGGTAAGTCGCGTCCGGCTGGAGCCGCGCATCGAAGATTGGCCGGTAGTAACCAGTGAAGAGGACGGTGCCCTTGTCGTCGCAGCCGCGGGACTCATAAACCTCGAAGCGTGTTTTGATCTGCTGGTCCAGCTCCTGCGGCGATTGCGCCGTCTGCAGCACCTGGATAAACGCCTGTGTGCTGGCGATCGCGCGTTCATGCGTAATGTCGAGATAAGGATAGTAATGCTGGGACGACGGGCGGCTCAGATATTCGAGGTTGTACTGGGCCGCCAGCTCGAGATTGGTTCGCTGATTGAATGCGCCGCTGAAGTCGGGATATTGCTCGGGTGGAATCTTGCGGAGGGCCTTTTCGCCCGGACCCAGCTCCCTGGCGTAATTCTTGGCCGGTTCTCCTCCGGGAATGGGTTTGATGTCCTTGGGCGGGCAACCCACGATCGCCACAAGCAGTGGAACAAGGCTGAAGATCAGAGCAGAACGTGTGGATCGCACCGCGTGTCCTCCATGACAGAATGCGAGAAGAATTGTGTGAATCGGGCCGGTCGATCGATCCATGACAACCGGCAGAGTTATCAGAGTTGGCGGTGATTCTAACGCGGGAGATGCCGCCTGTCTCGCTTTTTCCCGGTCAAACGCCGAAACTTCGCAAGTTTTTTGATCTGCACTGCATGGCGTCGGCGTGAGGGGCAACGCGTAATTCGTCCTATCGGCAGCGGCAGGCTTCGTGGAACAGCGAGGATGGAGTAGAATCGGACCTCACGCGAGCGCGGGCTTGTGAGTTTTGTCGCACGCTGTTGTGATGTCAGCACAAATACTTTCGTGAAAGACCGCGTCAACTTGTTGACGCATCAATATTTCGACGCGAGGAGATTCACTTGAAACAGGCAACGATCGAGACCGACTTTGGCAACATGACGCTGAAATTCTTTCCCGAAGTCGCACCCAGGCATGTCGAGAATTTCGTCGACCTCGCTGAGACCGGATTCTACGACAACAAGACTTTCCACCGCATTATCAAGGGTTTCATGATTCAGGGCGGTTGCCCGATCGGCAACGGGACCGGTGATGGACCACGTCGGCTCAAGGCGGAGTTCAACAAGAAGCCGCATCAGGTCGGCACGCTCTCGATGGCCCGGGCCCAGAATCCCGATTCGGCGAGCTGCCAGTTCTTCATCTGCCTGGAGCGCTGCGAGTTTCTGGATGGTCAGTACACGGTTTTCGGCGAATTGGTGGACGACGCCAGCCGCGAAACCCTCCGCAAGATCGGCGATGTCAAAACCGGCGGCCCGGAGAAATCCACGCCTGCTCAGCCCGTCAAGATCAAGAAGGTCACGGTTCAGGAAGTGCCGGATTAGCGCCGAGCGTTCGTCCCTTGTTCCTCCGCAGGTCAGGTCCCTGTTTAGCGCTGTCGCGTGCGACACCGCGCGAGGATCAACAAGTTCCGATTGCGTTCCTCCATCGGCACGGACTCACCTTGCCGGCGGAAGTCGAATTGCGGTCGAATATCCTTCCTGTCCGGCCCTGTCGCACGCGACACGGCTAAACATGCGAAGGGTAACCAGCGGTTTCGATCTGCATGTTTAACGCAACCTTCGCAGGCGGCGGCTTGTGGGCCACTGCGTGGGCCACCATGATATCCTGATGATTCGCTCAACCCTCCGCCTACTGTTTCTGATATTCGCGCTTTGCCCCCCATTGTTGGCACAGCCAGCCGCGAACTCGACCCATCGCCCCAAACTCGTAGTGCTTGTCGTGGTCGATCAGATGCGTGGCGACTATCTGCCGCGATTCGAGCGGGACCTGGCCCCGGATGGTTTCGCGCGTTTGATGAAAGAAGGCGCCGATTTTCGCAGCGCGTATCTGAGCTACGGTTGCTCGGCGACGGGTCCTGGCCACGCCACGATCTCGACCGGAAGAATCCCTCGCCAGCACGGTATCCCCGGCAACGAATGGTACCTCGAACCGGGCTCGAACAAGCCGCAGCTTCCGATCGCCGATCCGAACTGCAAGATGCTGGGTGTCGACGAAACGCAACCGAGCGGTTTGTCGCCAGTGCACCTGATCGGGCCGGGGTTTGGAGATGCGCTCAAACTGGCTGATGTGCGATCTCGCGTGTTCTCCGTCGGCCTGAAGGATCGCTCGTCGATTTTTCTGGGCGGTAAGAATCCCAATGGGGCTTTCTGGTGGGACGCGAAAACCGGCCACTTCGTCTCCAGCACATACTATATGGAATACCTGCCCGAGTATGTGACGGCATTCAACAACGAGCGGTGGGCGGATCGCTATGTTGGCAAGCAATGGACGCGATTACTGGATGAATCCGCGTACGCCGATTGCCACATCAACGACCCCTCGTGGATCACGGATGACGACGGTCTGGGTCCGGCATTTCCGCATGCATTGCCGGCCGTTAAGGCCAAGCCTGATCGCACGTTTTACTCTGCGATTTATTCCACGCCATTTGGCAACGAGGTGCTGATGGAGATGGCCAGGCGTGTCCTGATGAGCGAAAAGCTTGGCAAGGGCCCTGCGGTCGATCTGCTGTGCATCGCGATGTCGGCCAACGACGTGGCCGGCCACATCTTCGGGCCCGAGAGCGCCGAAATGAAGGACTTCACGCTTCGCACCGATCGCAAACTCGCCGCATTTATGTCACTGCTCGACGTCCAGGTGGGCAAAGGCGAGTGGATGCTGGCGCTAACGGCCGATCATGGCGTCAAGTCCATCCCCGAGCTGTCCAAACAGGCTCGCCTGGGAGGCGGGCGGGTTGATGCCCGCGAAGTGATTCAGGAACTTGAAGCGATGCTCGTGCATCAATTCGGCAAGCCTCCGATGGGCCCGCGCTACGTTGCCGGGATCGAGTGGCCGTGGATTTATCTGGATCGCACCCTGGAGCGGATGGACTCGGCCGCGCGAGAGCATCTGATCGAGGCGGCCGCCCTGCATCTGCGCGGCGTTGCCGGCGTGGATGCGGTGTACACAGCCAAAGACATGAGCAGCTCCGCGCCCTCGAACGATGAGTGGGAAAAGCTTCTTGCCTGGCGTTCTTACAATTCAAAAACCTGTGGCGAGCTGTACATCCAGCTCTCGCCCTACTGGCACACCGTAGGCGACAAAGTGACCGGGCATGGCACGTCGCACACACACGACCGCCATGTGCCGATCCTCCTCTACGGTCCGGGCGTCCGCCCGGGCGCCTATTTCACGCCAGCGGACACCATCGATATCAGTGTCACTCTCTCGGCCCTGATCGGCATTGAAAAACCTGTCGATGCGATGGGTCGTGTGTTATACGAGGCGATGCAGAACTAAAAGGGACGATACGCCGTTGGCGTATCGCGCTGTGCACCCTCTTCAAGGGAGCTGTTAACGGAATGAAGCGGTAACCTGCAACTGAAGACAAACCAGCGACTGTGAATTGGCTGTCGTGCGTGAGCCTCCACATCACTTGCGGTACATTGGTGACGCGGGCGTTCGAGTTACCTGCGTGATTCGGGGGATTCATGTTACCCATCCTTTCCGCGCTCGGGCAGCAGCGGCGGGTTATTCGATGGCCAGTCAAGCTCGCGCTCTTTGGCGCGGTGTTATTGGCGACGCTTTATCCACATCCCTCCATCCTCAAGCGCCACCTTCAACACATTCGGCATGTCGAAGAGCTCACGGAACCTTCTCAGCCGGGCGTCGCGGAGTTGCGAGCAGAATTCGAGCAGTACGCCGTCGCTTCGCATGCGCGCATGACCGGCAACTCTCCCGATCTTCGCCGCATCGAGCAGTTCGTGTACGCGCGCGTTCCTTACGACTGGGATTGGAACATATGGGGTGTGGCGGATTATCTGCCCAGTGTCGCGGAAGTGATCGAGAAGGGGCGCGAGGATTGCGATGGCCGGGCAGTGGTGGCAGCGGCGCTGATTCGCAGCTATGGCATGGAGGCGAAACTGGTTGCGGATACGCGGCACGTCTGGGTCCGCACACCTGCGGGCGATGTGATGCATCCGCTGGGAAAGCCAGCATTTCAGTCGGACAACGGGCACATTCATATCAATTGGCGCGTCCTGCTGAATCCGACGCCGCTGGCGTTCGGTGTGGCCGTGTTCCCTTTGCTCCGCGAGCTGATTATTCTGCTGACGGTCTGGTTGCTGCTCATTCCGCCACGCATGACTCGTGGAGAATGCGTACTCGTCCTTGTCATGTTGTGCGAAAGCCTGATGCTGATCCGGCTCGCAGGCATCAACCCGGTGGCGCCCCGTTATCCGGGACTGGCGTGGGCGGCGGCATATTGGCCGGCGATTGGATGGATGTTGTGGCGCTGTCGCGCACGTCATGACAGCGATCACGCGCTCATGGAGCAACCCGACCTTGATGTTCGGGCGGGCGTCCTTGTCTGACTCTTACATCGGTCGATCGTCAACCGCAGCATTGCGCCGCTGCAGGAGCCATTCGCTGTGAAGGATTCAGATCGCTCATTTCCCAATGTTCGTGTCGTCACGCATCCGCTCGTGCAGCAGAAACTGACCACGGCTCGCGATGCTCGAACAGGAAGTCCCGAATTTCGGCGTCTGCTGGCGGAAACGGCGATGCTGATGGCCTTCGAGATCACGCGCGACTATCCGACACACGATATCGATGTCGAAACACCGATGGGCCTGGCCAAGGGCAAGGTGCTGCGGACGGAAATCACGCTGGTGCCCATTTTGCGGGCAGGGCTGGGGATGGCCGACGGAATTCTCAGGCTGATCCCGCATGCCCGCGTAGGACATCTGGGCATTTACCGCGATGAAACTTCCCTGCAGCCCGTGGTGTACTATAACAAGCTGCCACCGGACGTTGCCGCGACGGAGGTGATCCTCATCGATCCGATGCTGGCGACGGGCGGCTCGAGTGTCGTCGCGGTGGAAGCGATCAAGAAGACGGGGGCCTCGCGCGTCAAGTTGCTTTGCCTGGTAGCGGCGCCCGAGGGAATAGAGAAGATGATGGCCGCACATCCGGACGTGATGGTTTACACCGCCGCCATTGATTCGCGTCTGAACGAGCACGGATACATCGTACCTGGCCTCGGGGACGCGGGAGACCGGATTTTCGGAACAGAATGATCATGTCGCAGCGGCTTGCGGCAAGCGTCACTCCGATCGATTTACGGAACAAGTTCAGGAAAATAAGACTCCTCATGGAGGTTCATATGAAACGTCTTATCTGCACGAGCGTTGTTCTTCTACTCACCGTGGCCTTTGTCCCTTTCGTTTCAGCGGAGGACAGCAGTGACACCACGGGAAAGAAAGTGGTGGCCGTTTTCCGCATGCATGGCGAGATCGAAGAGCCTCCGCCCGCGATGGAGTTCAATTTCAGCGGGGAGGAGAAGCGAACGCTTTACAACTGGATCGAGCGCCTGCGCAAGGCAAAAAAAGATCCGCAGCTCAAGGCGGTCGTGCTGGTGCTTGACGAGCCTCAGATCGGCCTCGCTCAGATGCAGGAGTTGCGCACCGCGATCAAAGAGCTGCGGGCGGCCGAGAAAGATGTGTACGCGTATCTCGAATCCGTCAACAGCGGACCGTACATGCTGGCGACCGCCGCCTCGAAAGTGGTGATGGTGCCGACGGGTGATCTCAATCTGATCGGGCTCAATACCGAGCAGCCGTATTTCAAGGGGTTAATGGACAAGCTGGGTCTGCAGGCGGACATCGAGCATGTGGGCGCATACAAGGCGGCCGGCGAGCCATTCACGCGTACGGGCCCAACGCCTGAAGCCAAGCAGCAGACGGAGGAGCTGGTCAAAGACATTTTTGATCAACTGGTCGAGACGATCGCGGAGTCGCGGCAGTTGCAGCCGGGTGAGGTCCGTACGCTGGTGGACCAGGCGCCTTTCACGGCGAAGCAGGCGTTGAAAGCCAAGCTGGTGGACGAGCTTGCCTATGCCGAGGATTTCACGGACACCTTGAAGAAAAAGTATGGCGACGAAGTCACCTTCGAACATAACTACGGCGCAAAGAAGGGTCCGGAGGTCGATTTCAGCAATATCTTCTCGGTGTTCAAGTCGTTCGGCGAGATGATGAAGGAAGCCCGCACGAGCGGCAAGACCAATATCGCCGTAGTTTATGTCAACGGAATGATTGTGACCGGTAAGCAGGAGCAGGGGCTGTTCGGTGATTCGAACAATGCGGCAAGTACGACGCTTCGCCACACGCTCGCGAAGGCCGCCGAAGATGACACGGTGAAAGCGGTCGTGCTGCGCGTGAATTCTCCGGGCGGTTCGGCTCTGGCTAGCGAAATCATCTGGCATGCGGCCGAGGAACTGAAAACCAGGAAGCCGCTCGTCATTTCGATGGGCAATGTGGCGGCCAGCGGCGGGTACTACGTTTCGAGCGGCGGCGCCTCCATCTTCGCCGAACCGGGGACGATTACAGGCTCGATCGGTGTACTCGGCGGCAAGCTGATTACCAAGGGATTATGGGACTGGGCCGGCGTCACCTTCGATCAGACCAAGTTCGGCAAAAACGCCGACATTTACAGCACGCATCGCAAGTTTGATGACACCCAGCGCGAGCAGGTCAAGAAGCTGATGGCGGAAGTGTACGGCGAATTCAAGGATCGCGTCACGAAAGGTCGTGGCGGAAAGCTCAAGAAGGATCTCGAGGATATCGCTGGCGGGCGCGTCTATACCGGACGACAGGCGCAGGCCCTGGGGCTGGTTGACAAGATCGGCGGCCTCTATGACGCCATCCAGTTTGCCGCCGCCCAGGCCAATGTCAGCGACTACGAGATCAAGCTGATGCCCGAACCGCGTAATTTCCTCGACGCACTGGTCGAGGGGCTGACCGGCGAAAGCAAGGACAAGAATAATCCGCAAATCCTGCTGGACAGCGGAACTGCGCCATTGCTCCAGCGATTTGGATGGACGACCTCCGCCCCAGGTGTTCGCGACCTCCTGTTGGTTCTTCAGCACAGTGACCCGGTTCGATTCCTGGAGGTCGTCCGATCCCTGATGCGGATCGAATTGCTGGCTCAGGAAGGGGTGCTTCTCGTCACCCCCACTGAAATCAACGTGCGTTAGGCTCAACCCCGAGTTACTGCCATACTGTTTAACATTGCCGGATCACGAAAAGGCACGAGCGGAGCACCTCACTCCGCTTGCGTGTTTTCGCGCAAAAACGCCTTTATTGCAATACATTCATCATTTTTCTCTCGGTTTCAGCTTGATTTTACAGCCGCGTGCGCCACAATTGCTGGGGTTGCAGGGTGATGCCCCACCGGCCGATTCTCCCCCTTGGGCCGCGGTGATCTCCCCCCGATGTCCAAAACAGGCAGCGTGAGGTTTGCGGGCGCGCCCAGCCTCCGTCACGCCGTACAGCAACTGGCGCGTCCCACCTCAGAGGGGGCTGCGCCTGCATGAGCACGCCGTCCGGACCACTGGATTCACTCGAAAACGCTCGCGGATCGAGCGCCCGCTACAAATATCAGCGGCTTCGCGACCGCCTCCGGCATGCCGTGCGCTCGGGCGAGCTTGCCGGAAAGCTGCCGGGCGAGCGAGAACTCGCGCGGCGATACGACGCGAACGCGAAAACGATCAACAAGGCGCTCTGTGATCTGGCAGGCGAAGGTTTGCTGATTCGGCATGTCGGCCGCGGCACGTTCGTCTCCGACGGAGCGAACCCTGTCGGAGCCTCGCGACGCAAACTCCTGACCTACGCCTGGATCGGCGGGCCTCAGGAGACGACGACAGCCACCTCCAGCACTATCTTCCCCCATCTGGAGTCGAGGCTGCGGTCCCGAGGCCATCGTCTCGTCACGCTGACGGTCATCGACCTGCCCAACGGTGAAATCCCCGATTCGGCCATCAGTCCAGGCCAGCTTCGCGCGTGGGATGGCGTTGCCATCGCGATCCGGGCGTCTGACAGCCTCATTGCCGATCTGCAACGGCGACATCTTCCCACCGTGCTTGTCGAGAACTCCCATGGTCGCATTCGCACGAATTGTGTGCTGCCTGACTACAGCCACGGCGCGTTCGAGCTGACGCAACATCTGATTCGACTGGGCCATCAGCAAGTCGGCCTGTTGACCGGGATTGATGTGATGCCGGCTGCGGGATCCGCGGAATTTGGGTATCGCGCCGCGATGCAGCGGCACGGGCTTGCCCCGCTGCCATGCTCGGTGGTGGGCAAACACTTTAACTGGGAGCAGCTGTTGAATGACGCCGCGCGCCCGACTGGTCTCATCTGCATCGGGGCGACAGTGTCGCAGCGGGCGCACGCCGCCTGTCTGGCCGCACAACTTCGCGTGCCGGCGGACATCAGTATCTGCAGTGTGCACGAAACGAGCAGGATCGAACGTCACGACGTGTTTTCGACGACGTATCAGGTACGGGCCGAGGATGTCGCGCATTGGGTCGGGGAACTTCTCTCCAGCGCGAGTCCGGGGCAGTCGCCGCGAAGCGTCATCGTCCCGGGGCAATTGATCGACCGCGGTTCAACCGCTCCTCCGCCGGGCCGGAGCGCTCCCGAGCCGCAGCGCCCCACCCACTGCGAAATTTGACCTGAGAGCGTTTGTCATTCGCCAGCAGCGGCCGGCCCGGTCGTGGCGGCCGATACCAATTGATTGACACGGCTTCTGATGCTTTCAGCGATGGGCAACCACTGCGCCCGGACAGGTGCGGCGGCGAAGTTTGCGCGTCTCCGGCGCCTCGGCGATGCAGGTGCCCAGAATGTTGGTGCCCATGCGGAGCAACTGCATGGTGTTGCGGACATGTCGGGCGGGCGCCTTGCCCACGTCAGGGAAGCCCATTTCGTTCGGCGTGAGTTTTTCCCAGTTGTGGAACAGCCGACCCCAGTCGCTCTGCAGCACCTGGTGCATGCGGCTGTTGCCATGGCGCGGATACCAGAACATGTCGTGATAGACGACGCTTGCGATATATGCCCACGGCGCCATCCACGTTTTGAGTGACCACTCGAGCGCCGTCTTGAGCTTGCCCCAGTAGATCTTGTGCTGCATGGAACTGGCGAAGGTCATCTTCTTGAATGGGCCGTCGAAGTGCCAGTTCTCGGCGGCCGCATCGGCGTCCCCGACGATTTCGATATCGCGCACGTCACCGCAGCCCAGTCCGCGTTCATGGGCGAGCCGGATAAACTTGCAATCCTTGAGCGGATCCAACCCCATCATCTTCGCGGCCATCGCATCAATCGCCACCTGATCGGCCGACGCCAGCAGAACGTTCTTGACGTAAGGCACCATGCAGCGCGGTCCGGGACCGTCACCGGCGAACGTCCCATCCATCACCGCGAAAACGCCCTTATGAATCTTCTTCTGAATCATCAGCAGATCGACCAGCGTTTCGTGGATGACCGGGTGCGTCCAATGACGATGCTCGTTGAGCAATCCGCCGAATGCGTTCTTCATCGCGCCGGTGGTGGTGGTGAAAACATGTGTCTTCACCGTCGGCAGGTGCACAATGTTCTCGCCGATGAAACGCTTGGGAATCGAGAAGCCGTTCGGATAGACCTCATTGAGGCAGAGGAAATCCTTCGTCAGGTCGCCCACGGCGTCGCGAACGTTGATCCATTCCTGGCCTTCGTAGAGGTGGACATTCCGCAGACCGTGCGCCTGCACCACGTTGATCTGCTTGTTCTCCCGCTCGCCCAGATGTGCGTCGATCACGACCGTCCGGTTATGGCACGCGTGTACCAGGTTCGGATCGTAGCCATCCCGCTTCATGGTGCGGATCACGCCTTCGAGCTGCCAGGGGGTGGTGCTGCTGCCTGGGTAGAAGAAATGCCAGGAGATATTGACTTTAAGGGCCGTATCAACGGACTTGCTCACAACGTCCTGATAACCCGCCAGATTCATGACACGGTGGTAATCGGCGAGTACGGTTTCCGGACGTGTGCGAACGACGGCAACTTTGGCTTTGCTCATGACTGATCAGGTTCCTGCAAGACATTGTGACAAAGCTATTCTAATTAAGAATCGGCACTCGGCCAAAGACCTTGCGAAAAAGCTAAAAGGTTCAAGCCCTAATTCATTCTGTTTTTAGCGCGCGCCCATCACACTCGCATTTTTGAGCGTCTGCGCGGGCGAAATTTCTGTCTCATCGAGAACAGCAGTGGCGCCGCCAGCGCGGTCATCGAAGCTGCACCACTGCCACATGCGCCCGCGCCGCACGCAGTGGGCTCGGGCGACGTATTCGATGCGTTGTCCGATCCGCCGTTTGTGTTGTCACTGTTCTGCTCCGGATTATTTCCCGTCGCCGCTGCTTCGCACGCGTCGCCGATGCCGTTGCCGTCCGTGTCTGCCTGGTCTGCGTTGGGCGTGTTCGGACAATTGTCGCAGGCGTCACCAATACCATCTCCGTCGCTATCTGCCTGATCCGCGTTGGGCGTGTTGGGGCAATTGTCGCAGAGGTCACCGACGCCATCTCCGTCGGTGTCCGCCTGGTCCGCATTGGCGACATTCGGGCAGTTGTCGCAAGCATCTCCTATGCCGTCACCGTCGGTGTCCAGTTGATCCGCGTTAGCCGTCGTGGGGCAATTGTCGCACGCATCCCCCAGGCCGTCTCCATCGGCATCAGTCTGATCGGCGTTGGCCGCCATGGGGCAATTATCGCACGCATCGCCGACGCCGTCGGAGTCGCTGTCAGTCTGGCTTGCGCCGGATGTGTTGGGGCATTTGTCGAAGGCGTTGTTGATGCCGTCGCCGTCATCATCGGGGCCGATCGTGACGAAGATGCCCTGGGTGTTGTCGGTGAACGTTGCTTTGAAGGCGACCTGCCCGATGTCGTTCAGGAATCGCGTCTGGCCGTCTTCGCCGCTGGAAGGAAGCACCACGCTCAGATCCTTGATCGTCTTGGCGCCGCCGGTCAGATTCATCACGTCGCCGGCGCGGGCGATGATGGCCGGCACGCCGTCGGCGTTGGCCAGAAAGAGCGCCTCGTCGTTGACGCCGGACGTGACGGCCCCGCCGGCGAGCGTCGAAAAGAAAACGATCTGGCCGTCATCGTTCATACTGGGTTGACTGATTTGACCATAGGTGACGCCGGTCAATCCGGGAACGTTGTCGCCGCTCCTGGCCAGGAGCGCGACGGCATAATCGGAGGATCCCGATACCGGGTTCGCCGTCCAGATGCCTGTACTGTTGACGAAGGTTATACCACCGCCTTGGACGGTCGCGCCGGTTGACACGCGCCCCGTCTTGTTCACCACGGCATAGAAGAATTGATCGAAGGTGATGCCGGCGGGAGTGCCGGGAGCGGGTTGCCCGTGATCGGCGAGCGTTTTCGACGCCGCGCCGGGCGTATCGAGAAACAGCGTCGACTGTTTCACTTCGGAGGGGTTCGCATTGTCGTGTGCAATAGCGGTTCCAAGAATCTGCCCGGCATTGTTGATGCTGAAAACCTCTGTGAAAAGGTGGAGTGAGGCATCGGGTGTAATCGTGTGGGTTAACTGGCCGGACGCAGCGGCCCCGCCGACCGACCAGATCCCGATTTGCCCGTCACTCAGCGTCACGCCTGTCGAGGTCTCGCCGAGCCCGTTCATCACGAGCTGCGGGAGAACGGCCCCGAGTCCCAGGAAAGTCGTTGCTCCCAGGCCCGGCACGGAGTCGCTGGTCCGCACGGCGGCCGCCAGACTGCCGCCCCCTTCCGACCAGATTCCGGTCGAGGACCCGGTCAGACTGGCTTCCAGGCTCGCCTGGCCGGCGGCGTTGATGAGTGCCTCGAAGAGCTGCAGGTAGTTGCCGTGGGAAGGCGTGCCGGGAGGCAGGTCGCCCGTACGGGCCAGCAGGTGCAGCGTTCCGGTGAGGCTGCTCGACAGCATGGCCTGATTGGTGCCGGAAGGGGCCTGCAGGCCGGCGAGAAAAACGATGGCGCCCGAGGCGTTGAGATTGGGCGCGCCCGATGCGCCGGTGAAGAATTTGCTGTACTTGAGGGTGCTGTTGCCGGGGACCGCGCTGTCCGCGCGGGCAACGACGTGAAGTCCGTTCAGCGCAAGGCCAATCTTGAAGCCTTTACCGGGGACATTCGTCCAGATGCCGGTGTCGTTGACGTTGACCGTGACACCGGAGCCCGTGATGGTTCCGACGAAGGCAACGTGTCCGCTGCCGTCAATGCTGGGCGGGCCAAAGCCGCTGGCGAAGACAGGACCCGGATCGGGCGTGCCGCCGCCGGTGCCGATGATCACCAACCCTGAATCCAGCGCCGGCTGCCCGGTCACCGCAACGGTGGTGAACGGCACGACAGCGTGCACGGCCGGCGTGGAAAGGATCACGCCGATTGCGCAGAGCAACAGCTTGGTCGAGAGCATCCGCTTACACATGGATGTGTTTTCCTTGTCAATAAAAATGGTAGTTCCCTTCCATAGATTCTACGGCGTCTCAGCAGCATCCATGGCGCCGCCAATGCCGTCATGGAGGCGGTGCCACTTCCACATGCCCCTGCGCCACAGGCAGGGGTCTCGGGCGATTCTAACGATGAGTCACCTGAGCCGGCATTGTTGTTGCCGGTATTCTGATTGGGATTGTCCGGGGCACTTGACTCACAAGCATCGCCGACTCCGTCTTGGTCTGCGTCGGCTTGATCCGTATTCGCTACATTCGGGCAGTTGTCGCAGACGTCACCGATTCCGTCACCGTCGGTGTCTTTCTGATCGGCGTTGTCTACGGTGCGGCAGTTATCGAACGCGTTGTTGATGGCGTCGCTATCGTCGTCCGGGCCGATCGTGACAAAGATTCCGGCGGGACCGCCGATGAATGACGCGATGAACGCGAGCTGGTCAGCGTCGTTGAAGCAGATGGCCCGCCCGTCCTGTCCGCCGGATTCTGAGGCGGGGAAGACAAGGTTTGAAATCGTTCGCGTGTTTCCCGGCGCCACTTCAACGACATCGCCGGTTCTTGCCAGCAGTCGCAGCGTCCCCCCGGGATCCTGCGCCCAGATTGTCCTGTTGTTGGTGGCGTCGACGCCCGGGCCCTTGATGAACGCGCCGAATGCGACGCGGCCTTGCGTATTCATCGCCAGGTTGCCTATCGAACCCGTAAAAGTGACGCCTGGGTCGAAACCAGCGGAGGCGGGGACCGGGTTTCCGCCGCGTGCGATCAGGCTGAGCGTTCCGAGCGCGCCGGGTAATCCTTCAGACCAGATGCCGAATGCGTTGGTTC
>JADMIO011201774.1_pt1 | contig 14450 bp, 13 predicted proteins | sample 8958161 | NCBI WGS metagenome assembly JADMIO01 (sample SAMN16585339, study PRJNA669376) | soil metagenome | isolation source: Crop rotation soil | place: USA: Cullars Rotation, Alabama | collected 2011 | reverse complement strand
CACGATGTCCGCTCTGACGAGCGCGGGAGCTTCGCTCGCCAATATTGCGAACGTGAGTTCGCTGCGGCAGGTCTCAAGACGTGCTGGGTCCAGGTCAATCATTCGACCACGCTTCGCCAAGGTTCCGTACGTGGCATGCATTTCCAGCACCCGCCCGCCGCCGAGACCAAGCTGATCAGTTGCGTCGCCGGCCGCGCGTTCGACGTCGTGGTAGACCTCAGGAAGGGTTCGCCGACCTTTCTCCAATGGCTCGCCCTCGAGATCGACGAAACGACGAGCTTCTATATTCCGGAGGGCTGCGCGCACGGCTTCCAGGCACTCACCGACGAGGTCCATCTGATTTATCAGCACAGCGCTTATTATTCGCCGGATTCAGAGCGCGGGGTTCGGTTCGATGACCCGGCTATCGCTATTGACTGGCCGCTTCAGCCCTCGAACCTATCCGACAGAGACCGGTCGTTTCCGCACATCGATTTCGCCTTCGAGGGCCTCGCCCTGTGAAATGCCGGCATTGTGGCAACACCGGCTTCCTCCCGTTCGCCGACCTTGGGCGAGCGCCACCGTCGAACGCTATGCTAACGGAGGCGACCCTCGGCCAGCCTGAAGCCGAATATCCGCTCGCGGTCGAAGTCTGCGACCGTTGCTTCCTCGCGCAGATCGTCGAGCCAATCAGCGCGGCGGAGATCTTCGACGCCGATTACACCTATTTTTCGTCCTACTCGCGATCCTGGCTCGAGCATGCCGAGCGGTTCGCTGAAGGCGCAATCGAACGGTTCGACCTCGGCTTGCAGTCGCAGGTGATCGAGGTCGCTTCGAACGACGGCTATCTGCTGCAGTATTTCAAGGCGCGCGGGATTCCGGTGCTGGGGGTCGAGCCGACCGCGAACACCGCCGAAGTCGCGATCGCCAAGGGCATCCCGACCATCGTCGATTTCTTCGGGCGGCCCTTGGCCGAGCAACGACTGAACGGAATCGCCGACTTTATCGTGGGCAATAACGTCTTCGCTCATGTGCCGGACATCAATGATTTTGCGGCAGGCCTCAAAGCCGCGCTGAAGCCCACCGGGATAATCAGCCTGGAATTCCCCCACCTGCTCCGGCTGATCGAGCAGGTGCAGTTCGACACAATCTATCACGAGCATTTTTCTTATTTGTCACTGGCGACGGCGGAAGCGATCCTATCGAGCCAGGGCCTCAAGGTGTTCGACGTCGAGCAACTGTCGACGCACGGCGGGTCGCTGCGGGTCTTCGCGACGCGCGCGGAAGATGAGTCGAAGATGCGCTCGCTTTCGGTGGACGCCATCATCGCCGAGGAAGCGAAGGCTGGCCTTCGCGCCCACGACGTCTATGAGAGTTTCCAGCCTCGTATCGATGGTATCCGGGACGAATTTTTGACGTTTCTGGTGGAACAGCGCTCTTCGGGCGCTGTGATTGCCGGCTACGGCGCCGCGGCGAAGGGCAACACTTTGCTTAATTATTGCGGGATCAAAGGCAACGAGCTGATCCGCTTCGTCGCCGATCTCAGCCCCCACAAGCAGGGCCGATATCTCCCCGGGGTTCACATACCCGTCGTTGCGCCGGAGCGGATTGAAGAGGAAAAGCCCGACTACGTCGTCATCTTCCCGTGGAACCTCAGCGACGAAATCGCCGCTCAGCTCTCCCAGGCGCGTGGGTGGGGCGCGAAGTTCGTCACCGCCATTCCCGAGCTGAAGGTCTGGTGACCACGGTCCTCGTCACCGGCGGCAGCGGCTTTATCGGCAGCGCGGTCGTCCGCCGGCTGCGCGAGGGCGGCAATGAAGTGGTGGCGCCCGGAAAGGATGAGTTGGATCTGCTCACAGCATCTGAACGCGAGCTTGCCGAATTCCTTGAACGGTCACGCGTTTCCTATTGCATCCACACGGCCTGGTACACGAATCAAACGGATTATCTGTTTCACTCGAACAACCGCGACTGGCTCCGCGCAAGCCTCCGCCTTGCCCGCGCCTGCCGCGGTTTGCGTTTCATCGCGCTCGGGACCTGCCTCGAGTATGATCTTTGGTCCGGCGAACCTTGCAGCGAGTGGAGGACACCGCGAAAACCTGAGACCCTTTATGCCAGGTGCAAGAGCGACTTTGTCGAAGGGCTTGCGGATTACGGGATGAATTTCGCCTGGGCGCGCGTGTTCTTCGTCTACGGGCCGGGCGATCGCGCCGGACGATTGATCCCGGGAATGGCCGAGCGTTTCTCGAGCGGCGAGACGGCCGGACCGACGTTCGGCGGGCTGCGTCGCGACTATGTCCACGTTGATGACCTTGCTGGCCAGCTTGTCCGCATTGCCAATTCCGACGTCCGTGGCGCGATCAACACGGGCACCGGTGACGCGCCGAGCTTGTCGGAGATCTTTGCCGCCGGCGCCGAGGCATTTGGCCGGCCGGAGCTCGCGAAGGCGAATGAAGAGACAGGCGATCAGCCGCCGCTGATTCAGGCTGACATGGGCTTTTTTGGTCGCGCCATCGGCGAGCCCCAAGCGCGCGAGATTGCCACCGGGCTCCGGGACCTCGTCCGGTGAAGCTCGCTGATGCGCGGATTGGCTATGCTGGCTACAGCCCCGATTTTGGTGGGCCCGGCGACCGCCGCCGCTTCGCCGCCTATGCTGCGATGAAAGGTTTGGCCTTCGAACGAGCCGAACTTGGGCGCTTCTATGATTTGGTGCTTCTCACGCACAACGGCGACATCGCCGGCTGGACCGAGCGGAAACGGCGAGAGGGAAATGGTCTCAAATTGGTGTTCGAACTTGCCGATTCCTACTTCGTGCACATCAACCCTGTGCGGCGATACCTGAAGGGCAGCGCGCGCTACTTGCTCGGGACCGACACCCGCCTGTCGCCGGATTTCATGCGGACCTTGATCAATGCCTGTCGAACTGCGGATGCGGTAATTTGCTCGACCGAGGAGCAGCGAGAGACAATTCGGCGCTACAACTCCAACGTATTCGTCAGCTTTGACCACTTCCGCGGAGAGCTTGGCCCGCCGAAATCCGATTACAGCCGTTCAGGCAAGTTCAAGATTGTCTGGGAAGGGCAGTCGACAACTCTACCCAATCTGCAGGTTATCCGCGAGCCGCTGAACGATCTCAAGGACAAAATTGAGCTGCATGTCGTCACCGATCCGCGCATATATCGCTTCTTCGGGCGGTTTAGCTCTTATCCGGCAATGGCGGCGGTTGAAGGCATCGAATGCGAGAAGCACTTCCATCGCTGGGATCGGGCGACCTTCTCGCGCGATGTCACCAGCGCGGATCTGGCAGTCATCCCGATCGAACGGTCGAATGCTTTGTGGTGGGGCAAGCCGGAAAATAAATTGGTGATGTTTTGGCAGCTCGGCATGCCCGCTCTGACCAGCGCAACGCCGGTCTATGAGCGGACGATGGGCGACGCCGGCATCGATATGGCGTGCGCCGACCTCGGCGACTGGCAAAGCAAGCTCGAAAGGATGATCAATGCTCTACCCTCCGAAGTGGAAGCTATCGCCTCCAAGGCACGCGCTTACGCCGACCAAGCCTATTCAAGAGAGAAGTTCCTGAGCCGGTTCGATCAGGCCTTTGCGGCGACCGGGTTCAGCAATGCACGATAGACGCGATCATAGTCCTCGATCCCCAACTTCACGTCGAACCAGGGAAGGGCACATTCGCGGCGGTCCCGGCTGGCAGCCTTGAGCAACTGGAGGTCCGCGATTGCTTGGTCGTAGCTTTCGTCCGTGAACTCCCGCACGGCGACACCACACCCCGTGTCATCGAGCATCATTTCAATGTCACCGACCCCGGCATTGGTCACGATGGGCAGCCCAACCGCCAGCATTTCGCCCATCTTCGTCGGCGAGCTGGCAGTTTTCGAGAACACCGGCCTGATGAAGAAGATGCCGAGGTCAGCCGCTGCGAGCAGGTTCGGGACTTCGTCGCGCGATGCCGACACGATGAGGAGACGCTGGGGATCGACCTCACGTGAAATGGCCGTTTCGCGGATCGCTTGGGGCTCCTCCGGAGTCACGAATAGAAAGCGCGCGCGGGCATTGCGCGCTTCATAGACTTTGAAGAAGTCGAGCATCTCGTCGAGCATGTACCAGGAGCCCAGCGATCCGAGATAGGCGAGGATCTTCTCGTCCGAACCGAGGCCGAGCCGACACCTTGCTGCGTCGCTCAGCTGTGCCCCGGGAAGCCGAAAGTGGTCGAAATCGACGCAGCATGGGATAACGGTGATTGGCGCCGGATCGAGCGCCAGCTCGGGCCGGGTCAGCAGCTGTTGCCGACCCGCTTCGGTCAGGCTGACAATGTGGTCAGCTCCGCGCAGCAGGCTCGATTCCAAGCGTTTGAAATAACGGTACACAGCTGCGTAGAGCGGATTGTGAAGGTTCCAGTTGCCCCCCTCGACTTTCTCGTCGGGCCAGAAGCCCCGCATGTCGAACAGGAACCGGAGGCCGAACCGGCGCTTCATCGCAAGCCCTGCGCGCCCCGGAATGTAGCTCCGGCAATGCACGATATCGAAGCTTTGTTCTCGATTGAGCTTGATGGCCGCGAGCTGCAACGCTGCGGCGTCACGGACAGACGAGAGGATCGGAGGTTGCTTGTGATAGCGAAGCGGGTGCCAACCGATGCCGGCTTCGTCGCACAGCTTGCGGATCTGTGCGCCGTCCTTATCCATCCGCTCCGATTTTTCGCAGCTGAGGATCGTGATTTGGTGTCCGCGATTGGCCAGTCCGGTGAGATAGGGGAGCACTTGCGATTGGCCGAGAGGATCGGTCAAACCGTCGTAAGTGATGTAAAGGACGCGCGCGGTGCGCGGTTCACCGGTTTGGGTCACTGGCGAACGCATATGGGCAATCGCCGGCCGTGGTAAGCCTTATCAATCCGACAAACGGCCTGGCGTTGCAGGAGGAAGCTGGCGCGCTCGTCGATTCGGCGGGCAATCGGTTCCCGGTGATCGCAGGAATTCCGCGCATCTGTGATCCCGATAATTACACACGCAATTTCGGCCTGCAGTGGAACACCTTCGCCTTGACTCAGCTTGATCGGCGCGAGTCCGGACTTGAGCTCAGCGCAGAGCGCTTCTTCAAGGAGACCGAGTGGGCGGCGGACAATCTCGCCGGCAAGGACGTCCTCGAGGTCGGGTCCGGGGCTGGCCGCTTCTCGCGAGTCGTGCTCGAAAAGACCGACGCCTTCTTATGGTCTGTCGATTATTCGAGCGCGATCGAGGCGAACCTGCGTAACAATGGCGCGATCGCGGGTGGGCGCCTGAAACTGTTCCAGGCGAGCATCACCGAGCTGCCCTTTCCTGACGGCAGCTTCGACAAGGTCTTTTGCCTGGGTGTGCTGCAGCACACGCCCGATTTCGAAGCGTCCGTCCGCTCGCTTATTGCAATGGCCCGGCCTGGCGGGGAGATCGTAGTCGACTTCTATCCGATCCGCGGCTGGTGGACGAAACTTAACGCCAAATACATGCTTCGCCCGTTCACCCGCCGCCTGCCGCATGACCGGCTGTTGCGGCTGATCGATCGCAACATCGACTGGTTGATGGCGGCGTATCGCGCGCTGGTCCGGTGGCGGCTGGGCGCTCTGACCCGCTTCCTGCCGATCGCCGACCTGCGGTACATCCATCCGAAGGGTCTCACACCCGACCAGGCACGCGAATGGGCGGTGCTCGACACGTTCGATATGTTCTCGCCGGCCTTCGACAATCCGCAAAGGGTCGAGCGGGTCGCCGATATGTTCGGCCGGTGCGGAGCTCAAATTACTTTCGCCGGCTATGTTGACGCCGCGGGAGCTCAGGCCGCGGTCGTCCGGGCGATTAGGATCTGAGGAGCCGGACCGACGTGACCTCCAGTCCGAGCACACGACGCGCGTAGCGCCATGACATTAGTCCGATCAGGCTCGCACTGATGAGCGGCCCCAAGGCGGCGCCCACACCGCCCCATGCCTTCGTCATTGGTATGGCCGCGGCGACCGCCGCGGCGACCGCGATTGCATAGATTCGGATGAGGTCGCGCTCGCCGTCGCACATGGCGAGCAGGATGGGTCCCATTCCGAAGAAGGCGTAGATCAATTGTGCCATGGTCAACAGAAACAGGGGGAGCCAGGCGTCTGCGTAAGCGACCCCGAACAAGAGTGTGATCAGCGGCTTGCCCAAGAGCCACGCGCCGCCGGCAATCGGCAGCATGATCGCAACCATTGCCAGGGCGGTCCAACTCAGCAGCCGCTGCATCTCCCGCTTCTGGCCGGCGGCGTGGAGTCGCGACAGCGTCGGGGCGAGGAGGATGTGGAAGATCGTTACTGGCATCGCGGCCAGCACCGCGCAGGCCACCGCCACCCGGAACACGCCGAGTTCCACGCTCGACGACAGCCAACCGACGAGCACGACACCATAGCTGCCGTCGAACTGGCGAAGGACATCGACCGCGCCCAGTGGCAGGGCGGCACGCAGCCACGAAATTTGTCTGGCGGCTCGAACGCTCCACGCGCGAGGGGGAAGGGCCTGCCACAGCCAGAACCCGCTGACCGCGGCTGCGGCGAGGGTCACCCCATTCTGGATGGTCAAGGCGATCGCGGCATCCATCCGACTGCCTGCGAGCAGCAACGCTGCAACAATTGCGAAGGTCAGCGCCGGGCGGACGGTGATGTCCATCGACTGGCCCTTGAGGAGCGCGCCGAGCCCGCGTAGCTCGGCCGCGAACAGGCCAGTATACGCTGTGAGCAGCGTGAGGACGGCACCCTCGAGCACCAGCAGCAGGTCAAACGCCGAGGCTCCGGCGAGGACGCCACCGCCCAGCGAGATCGCCGCGATGGCGATACCTGCGAGCGTCGTTGCGAGACCAAATCGATAGAGGATCGCCTTGACGCCTGCCCAATCCTCGCGAGCGGCGCGCACGCTTAGCTCCCGGACTGCGAGTTGCGGCGTGCCGAGCTGCGCGATGGTCATTCCCACCGCAGCTACGGTGGTCACCAGGCCGTAGATTCCGAATTCGGCAGGACCAAGCATACGAGCGAGCACCACGCCAAGCGCGAACCCGCTGATTAGTCCTGATATGCGAAGTGCGAGGCTCCAAAGTCCCGAGCGGACGAATGTCCGCCCGTCATTCGCCAAGGCGCGCACGGTGGCGATCATCGTCCGGATCGGCGGGTTCATAAATGGTCTTTGGCGCTCTACCCCTCGCACTTGCAAGCGGCGGGCCGGTGGCACAGGGGGGAGCGGGTGCGCGGAGATTATCTGACGGTGCTTGGAAGACTGAAGCGGGAACTCCTGCGGTTGAAGGTATGGTGGCTGTTCGGTCAGCGGAGCGTCCACGTTCACGGCAACTTCACTGCGGTCAATCCGCGCAACATTCGCTTGGGAGCCAACGTTGCCATTAATCATGGGGTGTTCCTGCTCGGGCACACCTCCATCACCATTGAGAATGATGTCGTCCTCTCCGCGCGCTGCATGCTGATCGATGGGGGGCTGGCGCTCGACGAATCGATGCCCATGGTCGATCGGGCGCATGCGGGAGCGCCGATCATTCTCGAGGAGGGGGCCTGGATTGGGGCAGGGGCTATCCTGCTCCCCGGCATCACCATTGGCCGAAACAGCGTCGTTGGGGCGGGTAGTGTGGTCACTCGCGACGTTCCGCCCAATTCGGTAGTCGCGGGAAATCCGGCAAGGCTGGTTCGAGGTCTCGACGGGTAGTTGTCGATCTCCCTGCATGGCCTTCGAACTCGCTTGGCCGCAGGGCGGCCTCCGGGACACTCGTTCCCCACTGACTTTTGGGATTCTCAAATGGCTGTTCAGCGACGTGGAGAAAACTTGGCACAAACTAGGCTGTCGCCTATTCGGGCACGACCGCTCCTAGAACTGTTTCTATGAAGGCCATCCGATGTGCGATCGGCGTTCGTCGCTTTCAGAACACTCGGAGGGCTCGCTATGTTTGGGTCGAGATCGGAGGGCGAAGCGTTGAGTTCTTGGGGTCGCTGGGCGTTGTTCTGGATTGGAATGGCAGTCTTTATCATCGCTTTTATTCTGATAGGGCAAGTGGTCACGAAGCACTTGCCTTCTTGACTGCGTTGATCATCCCTAAAGCGATGCGTCCGGCAGCGGCGCAAGCCCAATGTGGCATCAGCGCACCCTCCGCAAAATCTCGCGGATAGTTTGGCTGCCGTGACCAAGATCGGCGTGATCATCGATAACGCCGGGCTCGCCCGTTGGCAGGCTGACGCGCTGCTCGCGATCGCGACCGAGACCGAGTTCATCATCTATAGTTGCACGACTGTCCCACCGAGAAAGCGAAGGCTGCGGCACGCGCTTTATTATCTCCTCAACATGTTCACAGTGCGCAATCGGATGACCCGGCGCGTCGATTTGCCGCGGGAACTAAGGATTGTCGGCGTCAGGCGTTTCGCCACGCAGAACGACGGTGTCTGGCAACAACTTCCACCCGGATTGCTGACTGCGATGAGGAGCGATTCCCCTTCTGTCCTCATCAAATTTGGGATGGGCCTGCTCAGGATCCCATCTTTCGAACAACTACCGATACCGATCCTTTCTTATCATCACGGCAATCCGGCGAAGTTCCGCGGCCGCCCCGCGGGATTCTACGAGCTGCTCGAAGGCGATCCTACTGTTGGGCAGATCGTTCAGATCCTTTCTAATGAGCTCGATGCGGGCGATATCGTCGCCACCGCAGAGACGCGGGCGATCCCTTATTCCTATCGGGCGACGCTCATCGAATCCTATCGTCATTCGCCCCTGCTGTTGCGCGTGGCCGTGCGCAATGCCGTCGCGGGCGCATCTTGGCGGTCGCCGCAATCGGGCGCTGTCTACCGCCTTCCGGACAACGCCACAGTGGTGAAATTCGTCTTGGCCCGCCTTCGCAAGGGGGTGTCGCACCTCTTATATGGTTTGACGCGAGAGAAAAGATGGGGTGTTGCGACGGTGGCGGTTCCGAACCAGCTCTCGGTCGAAACGCTGATCGAGCCGCTTGCCGACGAATTGCAATGGACAATCCTCGCCACGCCTCCCGGTTACCGATTTCTGGCTGATCCGTTCTTTCATCCAAACGACGGCTTGGTCGTGGAGGCGATGCGCAAGTCCTCTGCCCGTGGTCAAATCCTCCGTGCTTCGGCAACGGGTTGTTGCCGTGTGTCCGGACGGGCAGGGCATATGAGTTACCCGGCCGTGATTGAGTCCGAAGGGCGCGCATTCGTCATTCCAGAAGTTTCCGATTGGTCCCCGCCGCTTGCCTTTCCGCTCGAAGGAACGGGCTTGGGCGAACCATTCGCGCTTCGGCTTCCAGGCCGGCCACCACTTCTTGACCCAACCCCGCTCTGGTACGTCGGTACGCTCTTCTTGTTCGGCAATATTGCCGCAGAAGGTCCATCCGTTCTGCGCCTCTGGGTAGCTGACTCGCTGGAAGGCGATTTTGTCGAGCATCCTTCCAGTCCGATTCGAGTCTCGCCGAACGGCGGGCGAATGGCTGGAACCCCGATTTTCATCGACGGTAGCCTGGTTCGCTTCGGCCAGGATCTGCGTGGTGCCTATGGGCACGGGATCAGCGCCTATCGGGTGACAAAGATCAATCGAGACGCATACGCCGAGGAGGCGATTGATGAGTTTCGTTTCCAGGGGCGGCGTGGACCGCACACGCTCAACCTGGCGCGAGGAGTGATTGCATTCGATTATTATGACGATGTTGTCTCGCTGCTCGCCGGCATTCGGCGTTATAGGGATCGCCGTGCCGCGCGTCGGGTCGGTGATTGAGACATTGAGCGGATCATGTGCGGGATAGCCGGAATCCTCAGTGCCGGACCGGTCGACGAGCAATCCGTCGCGCGCATGATTCATCCGCTCGAACACCGCGGGCCCGACGACCGGGGCATCTGGGTCGATTCCGACGTGGGCATTGGTTTCGGTCACCGGCGTCTGTCGATCGTCGACCTCTCGCCCGCCGGCCATCAGCCGATGCATTCGGCTGACGGCCGCTTCGTCCTCAACCTCAACGGCGAGATCTACAACCATCCCGAATTGCGCCAGGCACTGGAGCAGGAAGGCGCAGTCCCGGAGGGTGGCTGGCGCGGCCATTCGGACACCGAAGTGTTCCTCCACGCCATTGCCACCTGGGGGCTCGAAGAGACTCTGCGGCGGGCCGCGGGAATGTTCGCCTTCGGACTCTGGGACCGGCGCGAACGGACGCTGAGTCTCGTGCGCGATCGCTTCGGCGAAAAGCCACTTTATTACGGCTGGGCCGGGGCGGATTTCCTGTTCGGTTCGGAGCTGAAGGCGCTGCGCAGCCATCCCCGGTTCGACGCCTCGATCGATAGGCGAGCGCTCGGGCTTTATACGGCCCGGACATACATCCCCGCGCCGCTCTCGATCTATCGGGGTGTTTTCAAGCTTACTCCCGGATGCATCCTCACGCTCGATCGCGAGGCGGTCCGGCACCCGCTCGACGAGCCGCCCGAGGAGGGCAACGACGGCGCGCTCAGCCTTAAGCGCTACTGGTCCTATCGCGACGTCGTTCGCTCCGGCCTTGCCGACCCGATGCGCGACGAGAATGAGGTCCTCGCCGAGCTCGAGCGTGTGCTCGCCCGCTCTATCAAGGGCCAGTCGATGGCCGATGTCCCGGTCGGGGCGTTCCTATCGGGCGGCATCGACAGTTCGACCATCTGCGCGCTCTACCAGAAATATTCGTCGATCCCGGTTCGCACTTTTTCCATCGGCTTCGAGGAAGCCGGATTCAATGAAGCCGCGGACGCGAAACGGGTCGCCGAGCATCTCGGCACGCTTCACCACGAGCGCTACGTCACCGTGCGCGAGACGCGCGACGTCATCCCGCAACTGCCCGCCATGTATGACGAGCCGTTCGCCGATTCATCGCAAATACCGACCCACCTGGTCAGCCGGTTCGCGCGCGAGCAGGTGACGGTCGCCCTGACCGGCGATGGCGGTGACGAGCTGTTTGCCGGGTACAACAGGCATTTCGCCGCGCCGCGCTTGTGGGAGCAGCTGCAACGTGTGCCGCAAGCGCTTCGGTCGATGACGGGCGCGCCGCTCAGCCGTGTTCCGTCGAACGTCTGGAACTCACTGGCGTCGGTCGTCCCCGGCGGCCGCGCCCCGCATTTTGGAAGCAAGGTGCAAAAGGCGCTGCGTCTCGCGACGTCTGCCCGCAGCCTCGATGAAATCTATGTGAGCTTTCTCGACGAGTGGAGCCACGAGCCGTCGCCCGTTGTCGGCTTCGCCGGCGATGCTGCCTCGTTTGATCTCGCCCTTGGAGCGCCGGCGCCCGATGCGGTGCGGATGATGTACTGCGATTCGGTCACCTATCTCCCCGACGATATCCTGGCCAAGGTCGACCGCGCTTCGATGGCGGTTTCGCTCGAGACCCGAGTTCCCTACCTCGACCACCGCGTCGCCGAGGTCGCGGCCCGGATTCCGCTCGACCTCAAAGTCAGGGATGGGCGTGGCAAGTATATCCTGCGCAAGTTGCTCCACGGCCTCGTCCCGGCCGAGCTCGTCGAGCGGCCGAAAGCAGGCTTCGCGATTCCGGTCGGCGAGTGGATCAAGGGCCCGCTCCGCTCCTGGGCGGAGGATCTGCTCGACCCTACCGCCATGCGAGCCGATGGCTGGTTCGAGCCAGAGATCGTACAACGCCGCTGGCGCGATCATCTGGCGGGCCGTCGCGACTCAACTCCCGCTCTGTGGGCGATTCTCATGTTCCAGGCCTGGCTGCAGGAGCAGGAGTCCGACGCGGCGCAAGCTGCATGAAAACGGACACCGAAGGTTAAGCACCGATCGGCGAAGAACGCGCACGAGGAGAATGTTGGCGTGCGCCTGTCGTTGATCTTGCCCGTCTGCGCCACCTTGGCTGCACCCGCCGTCGCCCAGCGTTCCGTGATCAATATCCCTCCGGCGACCGCCTTCGCTCTTCGCGTCCTGGAGATCCACAATCGGGTCCGTTCCGGCGTCGGAGTGGCGCCCCTTGGCTGGGATTCATCTCTTGCCGCCGGAGCCGACCGTTGGGCCGCCGAGCTCGCCCGAACCGGGCGCTTCGCACATTCGCCGAGCGCGCTCCGGCCCGGGCAGGGCGAGAATTTGTGGATGGGGACCCGCGGCGGATTCAGCGTCGATCATATGGTCGGTTCATGGGCCGGAGAGGCGCGCTGGTTCAGGCCCGGCGTCTTTCCCAACGTCGCCCGGAGCGGGGACTGGAGCCAGGTGGGTCATTACACGCAGATGATCTGGCGGGGCAGTACTCGGGTCGGCTGCGCCCTGCGTTCTTCGCCCGGATACAATTATCTGGTGTGCCGCTACGCGCCTGCGGGAAACATTTTGGGAGTCACGATTCCGTAACTCTGTGTGGTCAAAAAACGGCAGAAGACTGAAAAAAACACTTCATTGCGCATCCGTGCAACTTTGTGGTGGATTATTTGTTGTGCGGGCTTAGGAGCAGTGCGGATTGGGGGTAACCCCACTGTGCCAGGGAGAACAAAATATGGCGAGTTTGCGGTTTAAGCCAGCTGTCGCATTGGTCGTAGCAGGATCGATGCTCGTGAGCTCCACGGGTGCTGTTGCAGCGACGGCTCCAATTCCATCGGCGCAGCGCGTCGATCCGTGGGCGGCCTTGTCCGTTCTTACCCAATCGGCACCAGCGGCCGCCCTGTGCGGTTCCGCGGGAACGACTGCCGCGGCCCAGGGCGCTGCCGGATGCGTGCTTCCGGCGGTCGATGCACCGGCTCCGGTTGCGCAGACTGCGCCGCCACCGCCGACTCCGGTTCCGCCAGTCGAGCCGGTAAGCGAGGGAATCGGCATTTCGCCGTTGTGGATTGCTCTTGGAGCGATCGCCATCGGTGTCGCGGCCTATTTCCTGCTGCGCAAGCATCACCACCACACCAGCCCCGATTGATCCTCGGCGGCTAGGTCGCATTCTCAAGTGGCGGGGGGCTGAAAGAGGATTGGCGTTATGAAATTGCTCTCTGTTTCACTGGGCATCATCGCAACCGTCGCGATCCCCGGCGTGGCATATGCCCAGGCCGGTGCGGAAATCGTCGGCCAGCCGCTTCAAGTGACGACCAACGGCGTCACCAACACCGTCTATCTGGACGCGGGCGGAGCGGCCCGGATCGTCACCCCGGGTGGCAATACCGTTCCCGCAACCTGGACGGCGGCCAATGGCCAATTGTGTCTCAGCAATGGAGCAGCCCAGGAATGCGTGCCGTACGCGGCGCCCTTCCAGGCGGGACAGCCGGTTACGCTGACGAGCTCGTGCGGGCAGTCCGAGACCTGGCTTGCTTCGTCAACCAATGCTCCGCCGCCAAGGGCAGGTCAGCGCGGCGAACGCGGCCGCTAAGCCACCGTTCCGCCGATCCTATTTCGCGGCTGCGTCCTCGGGCGTGGCCGCGAATTTTTTGTGGAGCGCCTCGAGCGACGGGTCGTGCGTCAAATCCAGGTGGAGCGGGGTGACCGCGATATAGCCGTCGGCCACCGCCTCGAGATCGGTCTGGTGCCCAGGAGTCTGGACCATTGGCCCCAACCCGAACCAGTAATAATCATAGCCCCGTGGGTCCGTGCGCTGGACGATCCGCAACCGCCCATAGTCGCGCAGGCCCTGCCGGCAGACACGGATGCCCCCGACATCATCGGGCGGCATGGCCGGAAAATTGACGTTGATCAGAGTCCGCGGCTCCATTCTTAGCGCGAGGAGCGGTGCCAGCACCCGTTCCGCCCAGGCTTCCGCGGCAGCAAAGGGCACCGTGTCTCCCATGCCCTCGCGCGAATAAGCCTGGCTGAGCGCGATCGACGGAACTCCGGCGAGCGCCCCCTCCATCGCCGCCGACACCGTTCCCGAGTAAGTCACGTCCTCGGCAAGGTTCGCTCCACGGTTGATCCCGGAAAGAATCACGTCGGGCGGCGAATCCTTCATCACGTGAGCGAGCGCCAGCATCACGGCGTCGGTCGGGGTGCCGGTCACTGAAAAGCGGCGCTCGTCGTGGCGGCGGAGCCGGACCGGCGTGGTCAGCGTCAGCGAGTGGCCGGCGCCCGATTGCTCCTCGGTCGGGGCGACGATCCAGATGTCGTCGCTCAGCTTCCGCGCGACGGCCTCGAGGAGTTTCAGGCCGCGGGCGTTCACGCCGTCGTCGTTGGTGAGCAAGATGCGCATGGGCCGGCCTATGCGGGAGGCGCTGCGTTGCTGCAACTGCGAAGGCCGCGCCGCCGAATTGCGCCATATTCGCAACAGGTTGGCGATTTCTTCACCACCTGTCGGTAAGCGCTTGTTCACTCAGGGGTCCGTATCTATAGGCCCCGGTTGGGGACGAGTGGCTTGCCCGCTTTTAAGTCACGGGAAAGTCACGGGTATTCGCCTCCGGCTGCACCGGTTGGCCGGCCGCAGTTGGTGGCAGGCGTAACTGCGGGGAGGGTGTGAATGGCGACGGCTCTAGTCGACCTTTACGGCGG
>JADMIO010001378.1_pt1 | contig 14450 bp, 12 predicted proteins | sample 8958161 | NCBI WGS metagenome assembly JADMIO01 (sample SAMN16585339, study PRJNA669376) | soil metagenome | isolation source: Crop rotation soil | place: USA: Cullars Rotation, Alabama | collected 2011 | reverse complement strand
GCCGCGACTTCAAGTCACGTGAATTCCAAGCTTCGGATCCCACTGTGCTGGAAAGTCCATTGGTGATGCATTTTGAAACACGAGGAACATTTAGCGTTCCCCCTTCGCTTTTTAGGACTCGAAGTGGCTCTATACTATTTATCGCGCTATCATGGTTGGAGACGTTCTTGCAAATGGCTTCTATGGTAATAGCTTCTAACCGATCATACAATGATAGTTGTATCTCCATGTCTGATCCTTTGACTTTGTCTTTGCATTGAACTATTAACCTCCTTCCCGCACCCAACTGATCGGTAAAATTTTTTGAATCGAAAGTGAACTTAAAATTGCCCGGAGAAACAAAATATTTTTCACTGTTAAAGTTTGTGCATACAGTTCCCCCGGTCAGTAAAGCTTCTCCGCCTGCCCTGCGAATGTTGATAGTGCCTTTCTTTTTGTCAAACGAAACAGTAAACCGGTCATTTTTTATTTCATTGATCTCTCCTCCATCCGGATGTGCTTTTGCGGAAACCGGGTCTGCAATTGCAATTGATACGCCGGCAAGCGATAAAGTCTTAATAAATTCCCTGCGTTTTAATGGATCAGTCATCTGTATTGCTCCTTAGCGAAATGGTAAAGTTAGTACTACGGGTTCAAGGACCACACATTGCAGAGGCAACGAATGCCTTGTCTTACAATGTGTGATGAACATCACGAACCAACACACCTCATGTCGATCTCTGCATTTTGTGTATCAATTCGGTACCGACGCCGCTTATGATCATCCTGTGCTTTTTATTCGGAATTAATTTTTGCGTCCAGTCAACAAATCCACCGTCGGACAAATTGATCTCCTGCCCCTTCCTGACCACGAAAAATTTGAATTGAACAAGCTTATAATAATTATTAGGATCCAACTCCCTTTCAATTTGGACCGTTACCATGTCGCTTAAATTTTTAATACTGGCTTTTAGCTCCTGGTAAAATGTTTCATTTTCTTCTTTTAGAAAGATCTTCAGCAGCAATTTCTCTTTGCTAACATCAAATTCGTTCAAATAAACAAAGATGTGAATATTGATATGATCGAGGAGTTGTTCCAGTTCGAAACCAAAGCTTCCTGTATCCGCGCCTCCTGTCGCCAGGCAAAAGATACCGAAATGAGCAGTGAATGCGGGATTGGAAAGAGCCTGGCTTCTCACATGCCGGTGAGTCGCCGCATACTTGATAAGCCTATGATCTTTTTTCTTTTTTAATTCTTTCGCCATGAGAAGGGCGAACACATTCGTTGCATCGGCAACAACTTCAGTTCCTCTCAGCGCGGTCACAACATTATTTTGATCAACAAACGCAACCGCTGAACATGTACCTAGTGGGGCCAACGGAGAAAGGGTAACGGGTATGAAACCTTTGCCCTTTGCGAGTTTAAGACATCTTAATTCAAACTCCTTAAAATCGATAGTGTCGACTGCGGAGGGTGAAGCAAACCTGTTTTTTTCAAATTGTCTTAACAATGCTGCCGGCGTTAGCTTTTTTGCTCTCGTTCTGAATAGTTCCAGCAATAGCGTATTGAGTTCCGATGCGGAGAGTTTTTCGCTGAGATCATTCAACAGGTTGGTATACCCCATTTTTTCTGCAAGTAGGTTTGAAATATTGTTCATGACGTCTATTGGTATATTCATAAATATACACGCTTATGGAATTTGGCAGCGTTAGAATTTAATTTCCTGATCAATGCGATTTTGCAGAACAATTCATTATCGCCACGTCATCTGCGCGAATTAGCACGATCATGAAAAAATGTAATTAACTTAGGCCATTCGCGCGGCGACCCCATCGTTTCATGAGAAATATTTTACCTCTTATTTTTTTGCTCTGCTGTCAATGGAGTTTTGGGCAGATGGACTTTAAAAATTCTAATGTGGGAAGAGTCATGGACCTTGCCGACCTGGAAGGACAGTCTCTTCTGAAGAATTACGATCCCGCGGTAACAGGATCGCCATTTATTAACGACGATTGGGTATCCGCAAAACTCACATTATCGAAAGGCAGGGAAATTGGTCCCTTGCCGATAAAATTGAATATTGAAAGCAATGAATTGTATTTCCTGGATAGTACCGGCAAAGAATTGATCGCGGCAGAAGGGCTGGTAAAAAAGATCGATTGCATTAATTATTACACAAAGGATAGCATCAAATATGTTTTTAAAAGCGGATATCCTCCTATTGAACAGCAAAATGAAAACTACTTCTACCAGGTTTATACGGAAGGAAGAATTGAGTTGCTCGCAAAAAAATTCAAATACATAAGGACGGAGAAGAATGCGCTCACCAATGACGTATCAAAAAGCTTTTTTGATGGCGTCGTTGTGCTATACGTGTATGCGTATGGAGTGATGCAACCATTTAAGCCCAATAAGAACTTTATCTCGACTCTTTGGGAAGAGCATAAGCTACAGGAGATGAATAATTATATCTCTGAAAATAAGATCAACTTTAAAAAGACCGCGGACCTGGTAAAGTTATTTAATTATTATGATGGGCTTAAATGACCGTAAGTGGTGAATTGATTTCCGCACAACGGGGCTAAGTACAAAGAGCAGCCATTCCTTCTTTGGAGCAGTGGAATGAATGAGATGACAAATCGAAACAACCTAGGTGGGTTCCTTCCTGTATTCGTTGCGTTCCTTTGCACCAAATAAAAAATCCTTCTCTATTTTTTTGCTTCCATTGCGCTCACATACGTAGGACCTGTATCATTTTTTACCGGTTTCAGTTCCACGAGGTATTTGTAGATCGCCTTCAGGTCATCGTCACTCATGTTTCTAAATTGATCCCAGGGCATATCTGAGACGGCAATTATTTTCTTTTGCCTGAAGCGATTGATAAATTGTTCCTGCGACCATCCGGCGATCCTGCCCGTTTCTTTATCCGGCGTAAGGTTAGGAGTCACAGTATAGCCTCCACCTTCGACTTCGAATTTTAAGCCACCTGCGAATTCAGGACCTGTGTAAGCACCCGTCATCAGGCTCCGGTTGGTATGACATCCTTTGCAGTTCGCAATATAGTGAGCGAGATACTTACCATATTCAGCCGTTGAATCAGGTTTAACTGATTTGACAACTTCACCATCGGGCCCGACGGGCTTTATTAAAAAAGCACGAACGGCTTTACCCAAAAAGTTCATGTTATTGTCCGGTACACTATTTTTTACAGGCTGCTGTGATCTCAAAAAGGAGATAACTGCAATAAGATCTTCATCACTCAAATTGTGAAACGGCATAAAATCAAAAAGTGCACGACCATCACGAGCCACGCCGTAGCGAAGCGACCGGGCGATCACCGAATCCGGAAGTTTACCAATACCGGTTTCATCGTCCGGCGTGATGTTTTTAGAATATATTTTACCTATTGGCAGATTGAAATCCAAACCCCCGGTCAATGGAAGTATTTCTCCCCGGTTTATTTTTTCCTGGCTTGATCGTGGTGAATGACACCCGGAGCAATGGGCGGGTCCAAACGCAAGATATCTTCCTCTTGCTATGATAGCGCTGTCTCTTGAAGCATGCAGATCAGGATACGCTGCACTGAACTTCTTGTTTTGCAAACTAAAAACGAGGGCTACAAAAATGACAACAACGCTTACAATAACAATACCGGTCCATTTCAGGACTTTTTTAAATCTTTTCATGTCAGTTGGTTTGGTTTAATTGAATATACTTATTTTTTTTAAACTGTTGAACTAAGTCCACACCCGACGCAAAATATACGTCGCAAAAGAAGTAAAGGGTTTGATCTTTGTCGGAATTTTCAGTCGAATTTTTGGATCTACCTGGAAGATGAGACTCTTTTTTTCGCCGATGTTTTACCTGGGTTACCTTTAAAAAAAAACTCATGACAAAGTTTTTGTTAACCATTCTCTGTCTCTGCTGCTATGGCTTAGGTTTTTCTCAAAAGGCGAGTTTACAAAACGAGATCGATGAGCAGGTCTGGAAACCCTTTATAAGGGCGTTTGATCATGATGACAATGACGCATTCAGGGCTATACACAGTAAGGATGTAACAAGAGTGATCCAGGATGAGAACCGCTTACTTGGATACGATGAATACCTCAAAAAGATACCTGACAGTCTGAAAGCGAAATGGGCCGATTGGAAAAAGAATATCGAGCTACGCTTTATTCAACGTATCGCTTCCAATGACAGAGCTTTTGAAGTTGGCTATTATAAAACTACCAGCACCAATGCCGTTACCGGTGAAAAAAGAATCGGTTATGGAAAATTTCATGTTTTGCTAAGAAAGGAAAACGGAGCCTGGAAGATATTAATGGATGCAGACGCCAACGAAAAAACAGATGAGACGGTATTTCTTTCGGCGCAGCCGATGGAATAGAAATGGTTGGCACAATTTTTCTTTAAGACTTAGAAAAAATAAAAATGAACAATTGGCTTAGAACATTAATAGCAGGGTATGCAGGTTGGAAATGGGGAGGCGGCTGTCTCGGGTTCCTCATCGTTTTTGGTGTCGTTTATTTCTTACTCGGGCATGTGCATTGTTGAAAATTACTGTTAGTATGCGTCACGCTATCATGCTGCTCATCAAACTTAGTTCTGCGCGATTCACCTTTTTTATCGATTTTAGTTCATGTAATAAGCAAGGCTCTACCCTGTCTCACTGCAAATTCATGATTAAGCATTAAGATCGGTTTGTCTCCGGATATAAGCTTAAAGTTTGCAGGCGTAAGCGAAAATTGATTGTCTATTTTTCCGCGGCCTGATAAACCTACTAAGTAAATGATAACTTATCCACAGTAAACTTCCGAAGGCTAAGAAAATAATACAACGGAACTGTAAACAAATCCGCTGAATGGCAGGATTTTTCCTTTTATTGCAACAATATTAATTAACCTCTATGAAAACAAAACGCATCTTATTTCTTTTAACTTTTTTTCTTGTAGTCATTGCCATCTCGTCCTGCAAAAAAGAAACCCGGACGGCGCCTGTTCGTTTCTTGCTGACTGATAAACCAGCCGATTTTGATTCGGTGAACGTACACATCGTTGCTATCCGTGTGCAGATCAATCACGATAACGAGGCATGGATACCCATCAATACCAAAGACAGTATCTATAATTTACTCGATTTGCAAAACGGCATCACAACTTTAATTGCACAGGACACAATCCCAGCAGGCGTATTACAACAAGTACGTTTTATCCTGGGAGATGGTAATAAAGTAGTGGTCAATGGCACATCATATCCTTTGGCTACGCCAAGTGCAGAAGAATCGGGATTAAAGATCAAAATAGGCCAGGCTCTGAATGAGACACTTAACACATTTACCCTCGATTTTGACGCCGCCCTTTCTATCAATGAAGAAAATGGTGCGTATAAACTTCACCCAGTGATACAAATGAAATAAAATTTGGCCGTTGCTAACTTCAATCTAACACCTTTTCATTTCATGAGAATGCTACTACCCATGTGAGAGTAGTAGCATTCTCATTTATTGGTTTAGTTCGAATATGTCTTTGTGATCTTTCTCTGGATGATTCTTCCATTAAATTCTATTCTTAAAATATATACTCCCGCAGGCAACATGTTAGTATTGTCAATGACGACATTGTTCGATCCACTATTAATATTGACGCCTTTTCGTTTCACGATCTTGCCCTGTAAATTGAATAGATCAACGTCCGCTCTTCCGGTTAATGAAGTGGCCAGTTCAAAACGAAGTTGCTGATCAAATGGATTTATCACATTTACCGTCAATAGTTCATCCATTTTTCCATTCAACTGGACAACGCGACTATATTGGAGCGCGCCTCTGTCATCCGTTATCTTCAAACGATAGTAGGCAATACTTTGAATTGTATCGTGATCATTATAGGAATAAAGATTTATATCCTCACCATTATTATAACTAGTGAGCGATCCAATAGCGCTGAATATTCGTCCATCAGCACTTTTCTCGATCGTGAACTGTAAAGGTTCATCCTCTTTGGCCATGGTCCAGTTCAGCAATGCCTTGTTACCAACCAACTTTCCTGAAAAAGAAAGTAATTCAGTGTTAAGAAGGGGACCACAATTAATGACGTTCAAGGTGATCACAGTAGATTGCGAAAAGGCGCAACTGGCATTGTTAAGATTGCCCGGTGTGGTTGCGATCACAGTTCTGAATTTTGTTCCGCTGTCAGGCTTATTGACCAGGATCGTTGGATGCGCTACTGTATATTCCCAATCTCCGCCCGATAATGTTGGAGTTGTAGGACCACCTGCAGGGCCATCATCTACCCAGGTTAATCCATTGTCAGTACTCTTCTGCCATTTATAATAAGTATAGTTATTAAAGAAAGATCTTACGGTCGTGCTCATGTCAACAATATTCCCCCGGCAGATCATTGGATTGGGTGAAGGCAGCAAGGTGAGATTAGGAGTACATGTTGCTACTGTGATATCATCGAGCGCCCAGTCATTTCCACCTCCGCCCGGTGCGTTATTGAAAAACTTCACAGTAAAACTATCCTGCGTTGGCCCGGTTACAACAGTAAAACCTTTTTTTACCCAGGTACCGGTATAAAGAAGGTTCCCGGTTGTATAATAACTGATGTTGTCGACGTTGAAAGTAATATTGGGAGCAACACCGGATGAATCACCCGGACCGGTCGGAATATAACCCGCACCCTGGCTGGCGCCCTTGCCGTTAGAATCGCATCCGCACTTGGAACAAATATTCCTCATCCAGCATGATATCTCGTAGTAAGTATTTGGACAAAGGCCTTTGATGGTTTGTTGGAATGCAGAGTCAATTCGATAAGCCGCATTGATAACAAGCATATATCCGGCATTTGGATTTGCAACCGTATCAGCAGCCGGGTTTCCAAGAGTCGGGGATGCGGCCCCGGTGTGGTCACCAATAATATCCCAAACCTGGAACACACGGTGAGTGGGCACGCTTGCGTCAGGTTTTGCCCATGTGTTCAGCGTTGTGTATGCATTGTTCGCACTGGTATTATTTGCTACACCATAGAAATAGTCATTGGGCATGTTATTGGTGAAAATATTATAAGTATACCCCGGGGGTACATTCGCAGACGTTCCGCGGTTTCGCGGCTTTCCTGATCCGAAAGTACCGTTAAACTCCGTACCGATAGCATTTGCACCAACAGTGTTGGCGCAGATCCCATAGTTTGGATATATCATCAATCTGTTGACAGGAAATGTAAATGTTTGCAAAGCCGCCAGTCCGTTTTTGTATGTCATCGACCCGCCACCAATATTTACAATTGTTCCATATGCAGCAGACACACGAACCCGGAAAGAAGCGACCATGATACAGGTACCTCCAAAAAAAGAAGGCTTGTTCGTATTGACTATTCTTCCTCTTCGAAAGGCCGTGGCCGGCAGGGTTGAATATCCCAGGTTGATACGAATATTGGACCCCGTTTTATACCCGGCGTCATCACCAAATACATCAGTGAATTGTTTGTAGATCTTTCCTTCATTCGTTAGAACTCTTATGGTTCCCGGAATGTAAGTCGTTCCCGCAGGAACTGCATCAAAATATCCGCAACTATCATAGGTACCGGAGCGAACGACAAATGATGCTCTTATTTCCAGAGTATCGCCTGGTTCAACAGTTCCTCCATTGATACCCTTTGTAACATTGATAAAACTTTTACCGAAATCAATGTTTTGCGCGGAGGCAGGACATGAGCTCAGCAGGAAATACAATAGCGGATAGATACACGTCCGCAAGTAATGTAAGCAGTGTAGTATTGTCTTCATAGGCAGTGTTTTTCAAGGACAATTAAAATTAAGCCTGCTGCATTTGGATATCAATAGTTATTTTCATTAGATAATTTTATTGATTTATTACTACTGTCAGTATGGTAAAACCTCCTCATCAGTTATTACCGGTATCGTTAACTATTGATTCTAAGATGTTCATGAAACAGCTCAATTTTTTGTTGCTTTTTGAATAAAAGACTAATAAACCACACAGCAACCTGGAAAGTTCAACTTCGTAACTTGCACCTTCAATTGTTCTTTTATGAATTCAACTGAAACAGCAACATTTGGTACTGGTTGCTTCTGGTGCACTGAAGCGATCTTTAAAGAATTGGAAGGAGTGATCTCCGTGATGCCCGGGTATTCCGGTGGACATACCGTTGATCCTACCTATAAAGAAGTCTGCAGCGGTGAAACAGGTCACGCCGAATGCACACAGCTCGTTTATGATCCAACAAAAATTTCTTACGATGAGCTATTGGAAGTTTTTTTCAAAGTTCATGATCCTACTTCATTGAACAGGCAGGGTAATGACATCGGCACACAATACCGCAGCGTGATATTTTATCACAATGATGAGCAAAAAAGGTTAGCGGAAAAATATAAAACAGAGCTGGACCGCAGCGGTGCTTATGATAAACCCATCGTCACGCAAATAGCGCCAATGGAAAAATTTTATCCCGCCGAGAATTACCACCACGATTACTATGAATACAATAAAGACAAAAATCCTTATTGCTCCATAGTCGTTAAACCAAAGCTGGAAAAATTCAGGAAGGTATTCAGTGAAAAGCTAAAAGCAAAAAAAGTAAGCTAGGTCTAGGGGGTCAATGTGAACTTTGATCGCCACTGACCCTTATCATGACGACCTTACTGGAATCAGAACTTCCATCTTTACCTGTTAATCTTAAACGATAAACGTAAGTTGCATTCCGGGGAACTTTATCTGTGTATTTAAGTGCGGGAATATTAATGTCTTCAGTCATGAAGAAATAAGCTATGGGTTTAAAATCATTCAATTTATCGGCCCTTTCAAGAACACATGCGTCAAGACCTGTAGTTGTTTCAAATCTCCAATTCAATTTTACCTGCTTGTCAGATGACACACCGTCAAAACTCAGCAGCCTCGGCAAAGATTGTTTCGGTGTGGTATTGTAATTGACTTGTTGAAAGTAGTTGCTGCTATCCGGCACTTGCCCAAAAACAAGAATAAAATACAGGCTAAGTAATACGAGTAAGATGGCCCGGTAAACAATCAATCTGAATCCATTCGCTTTCATGAGCACGTTTTTTTAGTTTAAAACACGAATGGCTTTTACAGGAAACTTTTTCAGATTTTTTAAGGGACTTGGAGTACGGGTTTTGCAGAAGTAATTATACCGCTAAAATAGTGGCCATCTTCCAATTATGCAAACAGTAAAAACACGAGCCTATGCTAAACTATTTCGCTACTGCAAACCAGGCATTTATAAAATCAAAAAACCTTATGCTTATCTAGTCTGCCTTGTAAACCCGCCGCAGTTCCAGCAGGTTAAGGCCGTTCACCTTAAAATTTTTTATTCCTGGTTGAGTAAAGTGGATCCATTCATCATACCACAACGGGACGACCGGTGCATCGTTTATCATCACCTGGTCCGCCTCCCTGTAAAGTTCATAGCGCAAACTGTCATTGGTTTCGCTCAATGCCTTCTCAAATAACTTATCAAACGCAGGATTTTTATACCGTGTATAATTTGGTGGCGCGGGATTTTTGGAATAAAACACCGACAAGTAATTTTCAGCATCCGGGTAATCTGCGATCCAACTGCCGCGAAAAAATAATGCCCTTGAATTAGATGTTAACTCGAGCAGCAAAGATTTTTGTACTACCTCGACCTGCACAGGAATCCCTGCTTCTTCTAATTGCTTTGCAATGAACCCGGCGAGATCAGAATAATTAGGAATCGTTAGCAACTTAATAACGGGCAAGCCATTCCCGTCGGGAAAGCCGGCTTCATTTAAGAGCTGTTTGGATCTTGCAGGATCGTAATAATAGCCTTTCACTTTTGCAGAGTCAAAAGAAGGAAGCCCTGCGGGAACAAATCCTGACCCGGCCGGAATGCCCAGCGAATTTCTCAAATACAAGATCATCTTTCTCCTGTCAAATCCATAATTGATCGCCTGTCTCAATTTCTTCAATCTTACAGGTGAATTTTTCACAAGCTGATTTGTTGTATCGACCAACATTCCAAGATATTCAATATTCAAGTACGGATGTGTTTGCAAAACGATCTTGCCCTCCCAATTTTTCCTCAATTGTCCTTTCTTCGTAAGGACCTCATCTTTGAATGACGATTCGATATCGTTGATGAAATCGATTTGCTTTTGCCTGAACAATAAAAACTCAGTGGCTTTGCTGTCATAAAAACTCACTTTGATGCCACCAAGATATGGAAGGTGTTTACCTGTACTGTCCGTTTCAAAATAATCTTTATTCTTTTTGAGGATCAAAGCCTGCCCTTCATCCCATGCAACAAATTGAAATGGCCCTGTGCCTACCGGATGTCGCCTGAAATCATTACCATACTTCTCAATTGCCTCTTTTGAAACGATCGAACAATACTGCATTGACAAAATGCCAAGGATAGGCATGTATGGACGGATAAGTATCAATTGAAAGGTGCTGTCATCAATTGTATTAAATCCGTTTAGCGAGTCGACTTTGTTGTTAAATATCCAGGCTCCCGGGCTCGCCGTTCGTTTATCAACAATGCGCCTGAAACTATATTCAACATCTTTTGCCACCAGCCTCCTTCCCTTTCCATTGTCAAAAACATCGTCATCATGAAAGAACACATCGCTGCGAAGATGGAACGTGTAGGTTCGCCGGTCACCCGAAATCTCCCAGCTTTTTGCCAGTGATGGAACAATGTTTAGATCCTGGTCCACTTCGACTAACGTGTTGTACAATTGATGCACCGCCCACATAATCGACTGGTTTTTGGCAAATGCCGGGTCAAGCGACGCGATACCCGTTTGCTCATTGTAATGAAAAATATTTTTACCTGTTTCATTTTTGCTCGAACAACAAGGCACAAGAAACAAGATACAAGACACAAAAAACAAAGAACCAGTACGCAGGGACCAGAAACCGAAAATTTTTGTTAAGTGGTTCATGAAATAGAATAGACCGGCCTAATTTAGCGAAGTATTTTTAACCCAGGCACATGAAGAAACTATTTTTGGTGCTAATCAGTTATTCGTTGTTGAACATTCAATGCACCTCACAACCTCTCAGTGAAAAAGGAAAGTTTACCCACCAGGACACACTGCGTGGAAGTATTGGACCCGAAAGAGACTGGTGGGATGTATTGCGTTACGATATACAGGTAACCCCTGACTACAACGCCCGGTCCATCAAAGGAGAAACAACAATTCAATACAAAGTTGTTAAAGATAAATACGCGGATTACATGCAGATCGATCTTCAACAGCCACTGAAAATTGATACTATCTATTACGACAGCAAACTCTACATCAACTATCCACGTAAGCCATATTACAATGAAGGTAATGTATGGCATGTGCCTTTGCCAAAAGCCCCAAAGAATTCCGTTCATTCGATCAGTATTATTTACCACGGCAATCCTCGCATAGCAAAGGACCCGCCCTGGGACGGAGGATGGATCTTTACCAGGGATGAGCAAGGAAGGCAATGGATGACGGTAGCGTGCCAGGGACTCGGTGCCAGTGTGTGGTATCCATGCAAGGATCATCAAAGTGATGAACCTGACAACGGCGCCAGTTTAAGTATTACAGTAGATAGTTCATTGGTAGCCGTCGGTAATGGAAGATTAAAGGAAAAAAAATCTAATGACGGAACTACCACATGGACATGGGAAGTGAAGGATCCGATCAATAACTATAATATCATTCCTTACATTGGAAATTATGTCACGTGGCATGAGGATTATAATGGAGAGAAAGGAAAACTGGATTGCGATTATTGGGTATTGGATTATGACCTGGATAAGGCAAAAAAACAATTCACACAAGTCGATGCCATGCTAAAATGTTTTGAGTTCTGGATGGGCCCTTATCCTTTTTACGAAGACGGGTATAAGCTGGTAGAAACTCCTCATTTGGGAATGGAACATCAAAGCGCTGTTGCTTATGGGAATCACTTTCAAAATGGATACCGCGGAAGAGATCTATCAGGTAGCGGGTGGGGTAATAATTGGGACTATATTATTGTTCATGAAAGCGGGCACGAGTGGTTTGCCAACAATATCACAAGCAACGATATTGCCGACATGTGGGTGCATGAAGGCTTTACAGACTATACTGAAACCCTTTTCGTAGACTGTCAATATGGTAATGAAGCCGGCAATGCTTATACGCAGGGATTAAGAAGAACGATAAGAAATGATGAACCTATTATCGGGCCCTTCGGAGTAAACAAGGAAGGGAGTAAGGATATGTATAATAAGGGCAATAATATCCTGCACATGGTTCGACAGATCATCAACAATGATTCCGTTTTCAGAAATATATTAAGAGGATTGAATGAAACCTTCTATCATAAAACAGTTAATTCAAAGGACCTGGAAAATTATATCAGCAAAAAATCGGGAAAGGATCTTTCAAAGTTGTTCGATCAATATCTGAGGACTTCGCAGATACCTACACTTGAGTATAAGATCCAGGGCGATAAATTCCTCTATCGATGGACAAATTGCATTGATGGTTTCAACATGCCTGTCAAACTCGCCAACTCGGACCAGTGGATCACGCCCGGTACTGCTTGGAAGGAAACAACAGTAGCTGCCGCCAGGAATTTCCAGGTTGACAATAATTTTTACATCACTGTAAAAAAAGTATAGCAGACACAATGTGCAAAAACTTCGTGACAATTTCATTTGCTTCCCGAATTATAGCGACATATTTGCACAACTCTCCCCTACCGGGATAAATTGAAGCATGAGTAATATTCGCCGGCAAAGTATCATTTCATCGGTTGTGATCTATATTGGCTTTGCCATCGGCCTATTGAATATTTACCTGTTCACAAGACAAGGATTGTTTAATGATCCGTCACAATTTGGTTTATACAATGCCTTTATTGCCATTGCCACCACCATGATGGCCTTTGCTAACCTTGCGATGCCTGCTTATATCTATAAATTTTTCCCCTATTATAAAGACCACCTTACTCCTAAAAAAAATGACCTGGTCACATGGGCGCTGTTAGTGAGTAGTATTGGTTATTTACTTGTCGTTGTCGCAGGGATTATCTTTAAGGACCTGGTTGTCCGGAAATATATTGAACATTCGCCCGAGATCGTCGTTTACTACAACTGGATCTTTATACTCGGCTACGGGCTGATGATCTACACAGTCCTGGAAGCCTTTGCCTGGCAGTTTCATAAATCCATCCTGACAAATTTTCTCCGCGAGGTTCAATGGCGCCTGTTTACTACTGTTATCATTTTATTATTCCTGTTTGGCGTCATTAGAGATTATGGTCTTTTCATAAAATTGTTTTCCTTTACTTATCCCGCTATTGCCATAATACTTTTTCTATATCTCGTCTTTACAAAAAAGATCCACTTTACATTCAGGGTTAGCAAGGTCACAAAAAGGTTTCTTAAAAGTATTCTGCGGTTGTGTTCATTTGTTTATGCAGGTTCGCTCATATTCACCATTTCACTTGTCTTTGATTCCCTCGTTATCGGTGCCGTGCTGAATGATGCATTGGCCAAGCTGGCAGTGTACTCGCTGGCGCAAAATATTGCCAACATTATACAGGCTCCGCAAAGAGGTATCATTTCGGCATCCATTGCGCATTTGTCAAAGGCGTGGAAGGAGAAGCAGATGGAAACTATTCAAAGGATATACCAGCGATCCTCGATCAATCAATTGGTTTTTTCCTGCGGATTATATTTTCTGATCACACTGAATTTCATCGATGCCGTAAATACCTTTCATTTAAAGGAAAGTTATCTCGATGGATTTTACGTTGTTCTTTTATTGGGAGTTGCCAGGATCATAGACATGGGAACCGGCGTCAATTCGCAGATCATCGGCACATCTACCTACTGGCGTTTTGAATTCATCAGCGGTATTGTTTTATTGTCCGTTATGCTTCCCCTGAACTATATATTTACGAGGCAATACGACATCGTTGGAACAGCGGCGGCAGGTCTCATTTCTATTACCATCTATAATCTTATCCGGATCGTCTTTCTCTGGAAGAAATTCAACCTGTTTCCTTTCAGCTTACAATCACTCTACACCATTCTGCTTGCCGGCTCTTGTTTTGGCATTTGTTTCTTTCTTTTTCAAAACGTGCATGGGCTGGCAGGACTCTTTTTAAAAAGCATTGCCTTTTGCATTCTTTACGGTACGGGTGCTGTTTATCTCAGGCTCTCACCTGACATCATACCGGTATGGAACGCGATCAAGAAAAGAATTGGTTTCAGGGCCTGAGGGACGCAGAAGAGTTGTTATTGATCTTTGTTACCCTGCCCGCGGAGATAAAATGCCTTACATAATAAGGTTCAAACATATCACTGATCATTACACCGGAAACAGAAGCATGAACAAATTTGTTGTTCTGAAGATAGATACCTACGTGAGACACGCCGCCACGTGTATTGAAAAATAAAAGATCACCTTCCTTTAATTCTGTTCTTGAAATACGCCG
>JADMIO011430625.1_pt1 | contig 14452 bp, 12 predicted proteins | sample 8958161 | NCBI WGS metagenome assembly JADMIO01 (sample SAMN16585339, study PRJNA669376) | soil metagenome | isolation source: Crop rotation soil | place: USA: Cullars Rotation, Alabama | collected 2011 | reverse complement strand
TTTTTCAAGATTTTACCTGTTTACGGTCGGTGCGTAAGGGAGGGTCGCGAGGTCGAGTTCGAGAATTCCATCACGGTCGTGTCGGACTGACCCAAGTTCTGAAGGGGATCTCGGTCCTCCCGCTCGGAGCGACGAAACTTCCCGAACTCGACCTCTCGACCCTACCCATCAGAGTGGCATGCGACATCGGACCGCCGAGCACCCGGACCTTAATTTGTGTGTCACAAAAATCAGTCACCCGACTCGCCGAAACCTTACCAGGTCGGGGTCGGGAATCGCACGAAATCGAGGTCCTCAGCCCTGCTTTTCCCGACCTCGGACGGTCGGGCTCGGCTCATCGGAGATGGTCGTCTGATGACCGACACGCAACCGAACCTTAATTTGTGTTTCACCGAAAAATCGGTTCTGGACCCGGGACGGACCTCTCGGGAACTTTGGTCTGATTCGCACGAAATCGAGGTCCTCCCGAGACCGACCTCGCGACCCTCCCTTACGCACCGACCGTAAACAGGTAAAATCTTGAAAAAGCCACGGCTAGGTCAAACTTTTGATAGTTGCTCGCGACGTCTCCATCTCGGCCGATACCCGGACCGAGCCGACCGCGACGAGACGGTCCACCGTAATCGACCCCGTTCTGTCGATCTACGACGTCCTCGTCGGGATGGACGACTCTACATCGCGCAACAATCGATCGTCACGCACGGTTGGCCTGAAACTGGCTCGGAATTGATGTCGTCACCTCGCATCACACGAGAAGAGTCGTCCGATCCCGACCGGGATGGTCTAGATCGACGAATCGAGGTCGAATTAGTCGAACCCGCTTGGTCTGGCCGGCTCGGGTTGGGTATGAGCCGAGATCGACAGGTCACGGACAACTAACAAAAGTTTGACCTAGCCGTGGCTTTTTCAAGATTTTACCTGTTTACGGTCGGTGCGTAAGGTGGGGTCGCGAGGTCGGGTTCGGGAACTTTCTTCACATGACCACCCGGGGACGGTGTTTTCGTGCGAATCAGCCCAAAGTTCCCGAGTCAGGTGTCCGGGGTCGGGAAGTGATCTAGATCAGGTGCGGCAGCCAGTGCGTCACATCAGACACTCCGATGCCGGTGACCGCCGAGCACCCGAACCTTAATTTGTGTATCGTAAAAATCTGTTGTCCGACTCACCGAAACCTTACCAGGTCGGGGTCGGCTTGTGGGAGATGGCTCGGCTCGTGGGAGATGGCTTGGCTCATCGGAGATGACTCGGATGAGCGACACGCAACCGACCCTTAATTTGTGTTTCACCAAAAAACCGGTCCTGGACCCGGGACGGACCTCTCGGGAACTTTCCCTCGATTCGCACGAAAACGCGGTCCTCCCGAGACCGACCTCCCGACCCCTCCTTACGCACCGACCGTAATCGGGTAAAATCTTGAAAAAGCCACGGCTAGGTCAAACTTTTGATAGTTGCCCGTGACCTCTCGATCTCGGCCCATACCCAGCCCGAGCCGACCGCGACACGACAGTCCACCGTAATCGACCTCGATTCGTCGATCTAGACCATCCCGATTGGGATCAGACGACTCTTTAGTGTTCAGCGCGCATCCGACGTCAATCTCCCACTGGAAACGTCGCTCGTGTCGGCTCCGACACCCGCGCCGACGACGCCTCCGTCCTCGCATCGCGTCGCGTCTGAATCCCTCGTCTGGAGCTACTCAGCGTAGATTGAAACGATTCGAAATCGGGTGTACATTCGCCAGTCTCGCGTACGAGCGTTTATTGTTTGAGACTGATGCGGCAGAGGAAAGCTGCGGTCGCCTTGGCGCTGTTTGCCTCGACCAACGCGGACAGCTTGTCAATCTCGGCACCGCGCGCTGCGTTGTCGGCAACGCACTCGTCGTGAGCTCGGCAGAGCGCGGCAAATTCGTCGATGACGCGCTGGTAGTGGCCAATCGCATCGTTTAGCAGTCGCTCTTGCTGTGCCGGGTCGACGGCGCCGGCAGGGAGAGCAGTCGGAGCGCTGGCACTGGCTGTCGGGACCACCACCGCCACGCCAACCGGTTCGCTGGTCTTGACGACCTTGGCTGGCGGCGTCGGTTCGTCGTCTGCGATGCGCACACGCTTCTTCTGGTCCCAGAGCTCGTAGTGTACCTTGCCGTGGTTGTTGGCGATGGCGCGGTTGCGCGACGTAAAGTCACACGCGTCATCGAACAGACACTTGATCGGTTCCGACTCTGCAGAGCCGTCGCGGTGCCACGTTTCGCAGTGGTTGCGCAGACTCTGCTCGCTCGGAAACTCGACGTCCTTGCAGTTGACAACTCGCGTGTTGCTCGGGTTCTCGGACACGCGCGGACCCAAGCAGCGCAACGGATGTTTGGCGAGTACGTGCAGCCGGTACTCTGGTTCGGTCTTGTGCGCGACGTTGCATGCCGGGCAGCGCAGTCCGGGCGGGTAGTAGAAGCACTTTTCCGACTCGACGGCGATCAGTTGGCGTCGATCGTACGTGATTGGTGCAAAGAAGCGTTTCGGGTCCTGTTTGGGCGCGGGTGCACCGCGAGATTTGGCACTCATCGTTTAGTTTTTGTGTGAGCGCGCTCGCTGTTTATCCCGCTGTTTCCGATTCACTCTCGAAACGCGCATGTCCCTCCGCTCGCCTCGGCAGAAGCAGTTGACCGTCAAAGGCAACGGCGTGCATCTGGTCACCGCGACCGGCAGCAAGCTGCTCGAGCGGTTCATCACGGCCACGCTATTTCGATCGGGCGAGCTGCGCCTGACCACTTCCGATGCCAAGACGCCGACGGGCGTCGAGGAGCGCACGCTCTACGACGTCACGCCCGCACCGACGCCGTGCGAGCAGAACAAGCATCTGTGCTGGTTCACGGTCGACGAGCGGATCATCCTATTCGATCGGACGTTCCTCTTGGATGCGCGCCGCGTGGACATCGAAGACGCCGTGCCGCCGTACCCCGAGCCGCTGCGCGACGAGATCCGCACGATGCGCGAGCCTGGCTGCTGCGTGTACGTGCTAGAGTTTGTGAATCACTACACGCTGCTCAACATCGATGTCGCCGAGCTGGGAGTGCAGGCCGTCTTGCGCACTGCGCTGCGAAACAACGAAAGCAGCGCGTCGTATCGAGCGAAGCACAGACACGAATCTCTGCGGTTTAATTGGTAGTCGTGGTCGCCGCCGATCGCGTCGCAGCGGCTGCGGCAAACTTGTCACGCTCGACGATTAAAACCGCAACCACACCCGCAAACGACGCGCGAGTCGCCCCGTACTCTTTCTCCAGCGCCGCGTACTGCGCCGCGATGCCGACGCGCTTCTCCTCGGTCGCGCGACGCTGCTCGCCGAGCGTCTTGATCCTCTTGATCGCCTGTTCCGTCTCGGGATCGCACAACGGATCCAGAGCAATCGGCGCTTGCAACAATGGCTGACTGCTCGGAGCGGTTTCGGCGGCCACAGCGACGGAATTCGTCACAGCCGAGACCGCGCCGCCGACCACGTTTTTCGATGGCACCGGATCGGGTAGACGCTCGCCGGCGTCGTCGTCGGACAACGAGCCAAACGAGCGCTTGCGAGACTTGACCGTCTCGGTGCGGCGCTCGCAGTGGCCAGACAGGACGTGCGCCTGCGCGCCCCCGATCGACTGCCCGTCGTAGCCGCAAGCAAACAAGAAGGGGCGGTGCGGATCGTTGGCCAGGAGGCGAGCCATCGGACTCGGGATTCGCTCTGATGGCGGCGTCGGACGCTTCGGAGTCGTCGGTTCAGCGAGCTTGCCGCACGCGCCGACGTGATCGCGTAGCTTCTGGCGCGTCTCAAAGTCCTCTCCGCACTCGTCGCACTTGCTCTCGCCGAGCGCCAACATTGCGTAAACGGTACTCATAATTTGTGTGCGTGCGGAACTGGCGGGTGTATTACACGCGCCGACGCTCACTAGTAAATGCGCGCGCAACTCGCTCTAGCGACCGTCGCGACTCTTATTCATCTGTCGGTCGTCGCGCTGATGTTTGCCGCGGCGATCGGCAAGATCGTCGAGTTTGGCACGCTCGAGTACATCCAGCATTTCACCAACTGGACCTGGTCGCTGCTCTCGTTCTTCTTCCTCTTTACGCTGCCCGTGCACCTGTTTGTGGCGAACGGCGTCGTCGACTGGAAGTTGGACGCGCTCGCCGGCTTTGTCGCGCTGACATTCGTTCCGATGTGGGGCATCGTGTGCACCGTCTGGCTGCTCGTCGTGTTCATGCTGCTCTCGGGCTCGGAGCTGCTCGACGCGCTCTCGATGGTCGTGCCGATCTCGGTGATCGTGCTCGGCAACGAGGTGTTTCACTTCATGATCGTGCTCATGACGCTCACGCTCGCGATCGTCATCCAGCGCTTCCTCTACTACGCGTACAACTGGCTCTTCTCGCACCGCGTTGTGCACCGCAATCGCCGCGTGTTCTGGGCGCTCGTGCTGTACCAGGTGCTGATCGGTCCGGCGATACCGCTCCTGCTCTACCTCGCGGCGTTTGACCCGCAAGTCGTGTACATGACGACGATGAACCTGATCGCGGGCGGCGCACTCGCTCTCGGAGCTCTGCTGATCTCGACGTCGCCGTTCTATCTGTTCCTATTCGCGTTCTTCATGGGCAGCGCGCCGCTCGACCGACGCTTCCCGGGCGAGTCGGAATTCGAGGCGCTGGCCGATCGGCTCTCGGTGTCGTACGCAAAGGCGAAATGAACATCACTAGCTGTCTTTATTCGTATCGTCGCGCGCCCCGAGCATTCGGTACAGTCGGTACGCCGCGAGCGAGTAGAGGATGTACATAAACACGGCGAATAGCTCGAGTATGGCAAACAGGACCTCGCGCGTCTGGCTCAGCGTGAACGGCGTCTCGATGTCGATCACGCGCAGTATGAATGCCACGATGTGTGCCACAAAACTGAACAGCACGAACATCAGCAGAATCGTCGTAACGAACCGCGCCGGCCGGCCACAGCAGAGTAGGAGCGCAAACGGAATCGGTTCGAGTACGCCGAACAAGAGATAGGCAAACACCGCCGAGCCATCGAATGGAAGTACGGCGAGTGCGAGCAGCCACGTAAACGTCCAGAAGAGCAAGGAGACGACGGCGATCAGCCAGAGGTGCTTTGCGGCCTCGCGCCACGTGTCGGGTATCATGCGTGCGTTGGTGCTGGTTTAGAGTGTCGTCTCGCGTAGCCTTATAAGGTCCAGCGAGCGCACCCAATAAACCACATGGCGTCGACGGCTGCCTCGATCGGGGCACGGCTCTTGCTCCTGTTCTCGCCAACCGTCACGTCGTCTGTATTCGTACTCGGGCTCGCTCTCTTTCTCGCGCTCATCGTCGTCCTGTGCACGGCGATCGCGACATTCGCCGTGATTGCGTACACCGTGGGCCGCAAGACGCGCTTCCAGCCAGTGACGCTTGTCGTCGGCTCGCGGCAGATTGTGTTTGACGAGATGGCGTTCTTCCCGATCCTGACGTCGATCGGGCTCGTCGCGATGAATGCCTTTCAGCAGTTCTTTGCGTCGGTGACGTCGACCGGCCGCTCGATCGTCGAATTCATCATCAACAACCCGCGGCGCATCCTCGCGATCGTCCTGCTCAGCGGCTTTATCGCCGTGTTTCTCATCTCGCCCGAGCTGATCTTCCCGGTGCTTTCGCAAGCCTGGAACTGCTTTGCCGGCCCGTTTACGCGCGTCGTGATCCTCCCGATCTCGTCGATCATCGCTTACCTCGCGTCGAACGCGCTCCTGTTCATCAATTTTACATCGCGTCTCTCCAAGACGGCCACGACGAGCGCGATCGTGCACGCCGTCGTCGGAGCGGCCGAGCAGGTCACAATCTCGTTTATGCTGCTCGGCTCGGCGGCGCTCGAGTTTGGCATCGCGCAAAACACGTGGATCAACCAGACAACGCCGTCGGGCGAAGTCGCGCGCCTCCTCGTGATCGCGCCCGATTTCAACAAGACCGGCCATCTGCTCGGCGACGCGATCTACAACCTCCGTACCGTCACGCTCGTGGCGTGCGCGCCGCTGCAGCCGTACCTATTCGAGCCGCTGCTCGGCCCGTTTGACGAGGAGGAGTTTGCGGCCGCGATCAACAACACGCTGAATCTCCTCTACGTCCCGCTGACACAGGGCCTGATCCGGCCGATTGCGCAGTACCTCGTGAATCTCGACGCCGATCCGGGCGGGTCATTCGGCGATATCGCACCGCTGCCGTCACTGAATTCGACGATCGACACGCTGAACAATGCGCAGCGCAACTGGACGCGCTTTGGCGACGCATTCATCCCGTCGGTCATCGATGGCATCAACGTGCTGCTGCAGGACATCACCGGTCTGCCGCTGCCTGATATCGCGTTTCCCCGGCGCGGTCCGCTTACGCTATTCGTCAGCGGGCCGCTCGATATCATCCTGCGCGCGGCAAAGTTGACGCAGAACCTGATCTTTCAGCTCATCTTTAATCCCGACGTCGCGCTCTCCTACCCCGACGGCATTGCGGTGTGGAAGATCGACGAGATCTTGGACGGCATCCTCGAGTACACCGACGTCATCACCGACTACACCGATTTCATCAGCGACTACCTGCGCGCGCTCGGTGAGAATTTCGAGGCGGAACTCACCGATCCGTTGTCGGCCGAGCACACACACCGAATGCCCGCGACGCTGTCGGCGCATCAGTACATCGCGCTGATCACCGAGGGCGAGCTGATCAACGGCGCGCTGCAGTTTGTCGCCGACATCATCGACAAGGTGCCGTGCGTCATCCTGAAGATTGCTGAAGCGATCGTCTCGGTCCTGAAGCTGGCAAACGATTTGCTGGTCGGCACGCTCTACTCGTTCCTCCACTCGGCGTTTGGCGGCGAGCGTGTGGCGAGTCCGTTTGAGTTTGCGCAGTCGCTGTACCGGACCGCTCCACGGTCGAACATTCAGTGTCGCGTGCAGTCAACGACGCTATTTACCGTGCCGTTGTTACACTCGTGTCCGGACTACCAGGACGCGGTCGCGGCGTGTCTCAAGCCGGTGTTCAACAACCTGACGATGCAGTACGATCTCTCTGCGCCGGCGTACAGCACATGGCAGAAGGCGCCACAGTCGACCATCAATTTCGTCGGCTCTCTGTGCTCGATGCAGGCGTGCACTGTCTTTCTCGTGTTCGCCAACAACGGCACGACGATACCAGCACCCGGCGACGGAGAGCGATACGCCGAGACGATCGACAAGATACTCGCACCGTTTGCGTGCTTGATCGAACTCTTGGCCAAGCTCTGCGTCGGTACCGACTGTCCGTTCTCGACGGAGACGACGGTCGAGATCTTCCCGGCGCTTCGGGACCTCCTGCTGCTGCCGATCAACCTCGTCGTACACACGGACAGAGTAGTCTCGACCGCCTACGTCGCGCGCAACATATGCTTTGAAATCGATCTCGCAGGACCCAACATCCAGCAGATCTTCCGCGGCTTCACAAACGCGATTCGCCGCATCCTCAACGCGATCATCTCGGGCTCGATGATCACACCTTGCGACGACGCTACCAGTGGATCGGCGCCATCGTCGTCGTTTGTGCCGTGTTGTATACTCAACTTTCTCGACGCGATCGTCGGCTTCTCGGCAGAGATTCTCCGGCAGGTCACGATCCAAGTCCAGAGCTTGCTGCGCGCTTTCCTGCCGAGCAACGTAGCCGGCCAGGGACTGGCCAGTTACACGCCGCCACCGTTCTTCTTCAGCACGGGTTGGATCATGACGGCTGCGGACGCGCTGGCATGCGTACCGGTGCAGCTTATCCCGTCGAATCTCGTCTGCAACGGTACGATGGCGAGCGTGAGGACGACGGCGCAGTCGACGCTCTCGACGATTGCGTTTGAAGTGCTAGTTCTCATTCCGCGCCTCGCGGTGAATGCGATCAACGGCCTACTCACGCTCGTGCTCAGCCCGACGTCGACCAACTTTAACGCGCTTCTGATCAGCCTACTCAACCCGTTTGTCGACGCGTTTGGCAACATCCTCTTTGCGCTCGGCTCGCTGCTCGAGTGCGTCGACTCGACCAACGTACTGTCGACGACGTTCATCGCGATCGCCAACTTTATCACGATGTCGCTCGACGCCGTGCTGCCGGTGATCATCGATCTCGGCGTGGCGGCGTTCCAATTCGTCGTCGGCGTCTTTGCCCTGTTCACCGGCGATGTGTCGATCTTCTTCATGGCGATCTCTAATTTCGCGCTGGCGATCGTCGACAACTTCAACGCGATCATCAAAGCATTCGCCGGCATCCTCATCTCGCTGCTCGGCCAGTCGTTCATCTGCAGCATCGCCGACGCGATCTGCTTCGTCAGCGTGGTGCCGAACCCGGCGATCGACAACTCGTCGTTTGTGCAGGCGTGTAACGAGGGCCTGGGTACGTCGGACCCGATGAACGTGACGAATCAGTTTGGCTTTGCGTTTTGCACTGACCGTCGCAAGCGCTCGGCGTACGGCGCAGTCGACTGCTTCCAGTTCCTCGCCAACTACGGCTACGACCGCGCCGAGTCGAAACAAGGCCGGTACGGGCTCAGCGGTGACGACCAGATCGCCGTCGACTGCTACGACACGGTCTCGAAACCAAACGCCATCATGGAGTACCTCATGTACCAGCAGAAGGCGCAGAACATCTTTACCAAGATCGTGGCCAACGCGCCGGCGATGATCACGGAGCACTGGCAGCGCGAGGCGTCGCGCGCCGACGAGAGAATCGAGCAGCTGTACCAACAGCAACGAGACCACGACCGCGTCGGTACGCTCGCCCGCTTCTCCGCCTCGCACAAGGTGCAGTCGACGTACGAGATCGATTTCGGCATGTTCCGGCGCGCATTTGTCGACCGTCTATCCGGCGACAGCACGACAGCACAGGCGTTCGAGCGCAAGTTTATCGTTCAGCGCGACGCGCATAGCCACGCCAAGCGAGCGCTCGAGAGCTTCCCGCGTCACTCCAACGCGTTCTTCAACCTATTCGCAGCGTTTCGGCATCTCCGCGACGTATCGTTCCCGACGTTGAATTGGCGCGAGGCCAAGCATCCGGTCGTCGCGCACGTATCGAAACGCTCGGTCGGAACTCGTCCGGAGCGCTCCGTTGCAATCGGTGGCCATCTCGTTCGCCACCACCTGCGCAAGGGCTACGAACGCGCGCTCGACCGACTCGGCGACATTGCCCGCTCGGCGCTCGACCGCGTCGCTGTACCGAAACCGCACCGCACCACAAGCTCGGCACTCGACGCAGCACGGCGAATCGACGCGGGCGAGATCAGTTACACGTTCAACTATGTCGAGTCGCGCGGCTACCGCAACCTCGCGCACTGGGCCGACTCTGGCGACCTCGTCGCGCCGCTCTCGATCGACGTCAATCCCGACGTGCTGCCCGCGCTCGGACTGCCCGAGTGCGACGAGATGGAGCAGATCCTGTGCACTCAGTGCAAGTACATCGACGACCTCATCCTGGTCAGCGAGAAGTCGGTGCGTGCCGGCGCGCTGTTCTACTCGACGCCTGGCACGGCGCGCGGCACGATCGGCTACCTCAACGACCAGTTTGAAAAGGCGCTGAACGACGTCCTCGTCGACCCGGGCGGCTCCGATACGTACTCGACCGAGCCGCGCTCGACGCTGTTCATCACGACGCGCATCTGGGAGATTCGCTGGCTGTGGCAGTGGGACTACAGCGAGTTTCTCGACCTCGTGAACTCGCCCGTCGACTGTGACTCGTCCGATCCGCTCGCCGACGTCGACATCGACCAGGGCTTCAAGGATGCGTTCAACGAGCTCTTTGGCGATCTCATCCCGCTCGCGCAGCAGTTTATCTGCCGCGTCACCGTGGCGCCCGCCGAGACCGCGACGCGCCTGGTCGAGCGCTACATCATGTGTGACTATGACGAGGCGCTATTCGGCGTCGGCAACAAGGGCAGCGCGAGCATCGATGGACCGCAACAGATCGTCGACGGTCTCGCCAACTCGCTCTTGATCCTCGCGCTGATCGGCCTCGTGATCGAGATGTTCCCGGGCGGCTCGGTGCTCTTTATGATGATCGCTCCGTTTGTGCTCTGGTTCGGCACGTTCTGGATCGGCTACGGCGCATCGCCGTTCTGCCTGCTGCCCGGCCCGATGCAGCTGATCGGCGCGTACCCGATCACCGTGCCGATGGACGCGTACGGACTGCTCGCCTCGACTCTCGCTCCGTCGACGCCGTTCCCGTTTGCACTGATCGATCCGGCGTTCCAGACGCAGTATTCGACGGTCAAGATCACGACGTGCGGCGATCCACCGCCGGTCGTCAACTGCGCCGAGGCTGCCGGCTTCGACGGCATCTACGACAACATCTTCTTCACGACCGGCGTGCTATTCGGCGACGATTTCAACGAGGGCGTCGCTGACACGCTGGGCATGTTCTCCGACGCGATCCGTGACGCGGCCCTCGAGTTTACAGAGGAGCACATCGCTGAGTTGGAGGCGAATAACAACGTCGGCGACGTCTGCAATCGGCTGACGTTCGTGCGCGCTCTATTCGGCCTGCTCGGACTGATTGGCGCGCTGATCGCGGGCATCGTGCAGATCTCGTTCCTGATCCCGTTTATCGTATTCATCGCGCTCTTTACCGTGCTCGTGCTGTTTCTCGCCAACGAACTCGCCAGTCAGGCCAACGTGAACTATGTCGAGGACGATCGCATCGACGAAGAATAAACACCGCATCACTCGCACCAAACAACGCATGCTCAGTGAAGCACACTATCGCGAGACAGACGGCGTCGTCGCCGAGCAGCTGGCGAGGCTGATGGCCACGCGCGGCCACGTGCGCACGCTCGCGGTCGATCGGTGGCGGCGGAGTAGCAAGTCGGACGCGGCGCTGCTCGGCGGTACCATCGTGTGTCTGGCGGCCGAGACGTCGCGCAAGCTCGTCGTGTTTTGTGGCAAGCGAAACCTGCACTGGTACTCGATGGCGCTGGCCGAGTGGGCCAACGGGCCGCACCGCGCGATCGAATTCGACGACAACGGGCGGTACGCAACGTGCGTCGGCGGCTGTCGCATCTGGTTCGTGCATCTCGACGAGCTCCGGCACAATCGGCCCGACGAGGCGACGCTGGCCGTGGTGCGCGCGGCGAACACGGTGCTGATGGAACTCTGGATGGCGGCGTCGAATGGCGCGCGTGTGCTGTTTGCCGAGTCGAGCGCACAGTTCCTGTTGTATGGCGACAGCGCGGCGATGGACGAGCGCGTGCCGTGTGCGACGGTGGAGCGCGACAAGTCGTACTGGACCATGGTCGGCGATTCGCTGCCCGTGCTCAAATCACATTAAAAGGCTCTGTGATGTGCGCTAATTAAACCCGAGATGCGCACGACCACCGGCGAACTGCTGCGCGTGCTCGACTCGAGCGACACCATGGCGCTGATTCGCGCAACCGAGGACTTTCCGCAAGGACTGAGCAGCGAGCAGATCGTCGATATGATGGTCGACATCGACGCGTACAACGCGACCGCGCCGGCGCAGATCGGCGTGCGACGCTCGACGTGGATTCGTCACCACTCGGACAACAGCGGCTGCACGCGGCACTTTCACCTCAAGCTCGTGGTCGTCGGCGCCGATCCGATGCTGTCGTCGCCCGAGGTGACGCGACTGGTCAATCTGCTCAAGCCGTACTGCGGACTCAAGGAGATGCGCGCCGCCAAGCGCACGATCCGCAACGGCCAGCGCGAGCCAGTGCAGAAGAAACCGAGACCGCTCCAACGCACCGCCGAGCAACACAAATAAAGGATGCTCCGACGCACCACCTCGTCTCTTGCCAAACGCAAGCAGTCAACACTCCCCAAGCTGTCCGAGACACTCACGATGTCCACGAAGGAGTTCCTCTCTGCTCTCGTCGACGCCGAGGTGTTTGCGTACGAGCAGCAGTCGGCCATCCGACCGCTCGGACTCACGCCCGCGCAGATCAAAGCACTCCAGTCGGCGATCGAGGAGCACAACGCGCTGCCCGGCGTTGCTGATATCTTGATTGGGTTCGACGCGGAAGTCAAGTATCGCGACAAGACGCCCTACGCGTGTCTCCTCGTCAGCTTGCACTGCAACGACAAGGATACGCTCGACTCTGATGGCATCACCGACCTGATCCAGACGCTCGAGCCGTTTCTGATCAGTCGCGACGGTGCCAAGAAGCTCCGCGAGGCGATCAACGCGCTCGGCGACACCAAGCAAGACGAGAAGCGCGCCAAGGTCGAGTCGCCGCCAATCGATCAGGAGCGCGCGGAAACGTCAAACGCGCCACCAACCGAAACCGAATAAAATGAGTCTGCTTTCCAAACGCGTGTACGACGAGATGTCGGCCGAGATCGAACTGTGCGCGCACCGACGCGCCGCCGAGCAGTATGTCGTGTTTCATTTCGAGATCTACAGCGAAGACTCGCACGGCGAGATTGCCATCGGAAGCAAGAAGATCGAGGTCAGCGTCGAGCTGCAGCTCAAGGCACGCACGCGCCGCACGCTGCACTTTCCGCGCACCGTGGCGATCCGCGAGGCGTTCAAGAGCCGCACGGCCGACTCGCTGCGCGCTATCCTCACCGTGCACACGCGCTCGTCCGACGGCGGCTGCGACGCGCAGATCTTCTACTCCGGCCCGCTCAAGAACGGCAACCAGTTTTCGTTTCGCGACACGACGCCCTCGACGAGCGCCACATGCCCGACTTTCGAGGCGACCGTGCAGTTTGACCAGAAGACACTGGCGTTTGACTCGCTGCAGTTTGAATATGACGACGAGGAGCACGAGGAGCTGGTCGAGCTTCTGATGCGTCGCCTGGAAGAGGAGGAGTTTGAGACGGCGCGCAAGATCTACGAGACGGGCCTCAAGGACGCGAGCCGCCGCAAGCTCGATGTGATCGAGCGACTGGTGTCGGAGGATTGCTAATAAACGCTTTATTTGTACGATGCGACGGCCCACGCCACCAGCTCCTTGTCGTCCTTGCCCATCTGATCCAACAGCGCCTTGTTGTTCGTCTCGAGCCACGCGCGAAACTTCTGCGGCACCGTGCCGCGCTTGCCAACCGGCGGGAGTGGCGCGCTACGCTCGGCGATGTACTGCTTGAGCGCCTCGACCACGCGCGGGTAGCGCTCGTCGTCGGTGAGATCGACCGACGTCTCGTCATCCGATTCGTCCTCGTCGTCGCTCGTGCCGTTGACGTAATCCTCGACGACGCCGAGAAACGGATCGCCGTCCTCGTTGATCAACAGCGTCGCCTCTTGCCATACGTCGCGGTTCTGCTTCTCGACCCAGCGGCTGTACTGGCCGACGTAATACTCGGCGTCGTCTGCTTTCGATGGCGGACGGCCGCGCAGCTTGATGTACTGGATCAACAACACGGCGAGGTCCGACTCGATATCGCTTACGGAACGAAAACTCATCACGCTCTTTATTCGTTGTTGGCAGTCGGAGCCTAAATCTCGGAGCGCTTCTTGTTCGCACGCAGAAACGCCGGCAGGCATTCGGTCGTCGAGCCGAGCGGGAACCTCTTCCGGAGCAGCCGGAACGCGTCGGCCTCGTCCGAGGCGAATTCGAGGTCGTCGGTGTGCACCAGATACAGTCGATCGTTGATCAGCGAGCGGCCAAAGACGTCGCCGCGGTACACGACGCCGGGCTGGCCAAAGATGCGCACGGCCTGCAGCGTCACGCGGATGCTCTCGGTCACGCACAGCGCCTCGGCCTCGCCGATCGCCGCGGGGTCGTTGAACTCGTCGTCGGTGATCTCAAACAGCGGAGCGAGATCACCGTCTGACGCGGCGTCGGTGGTCGACGAGCATGGTGCGTGTCCGCATCGGATGCGATCGAGCAGGTATCCGACGGCCGACACGATCGATTCGTACACGGCCGAGTCGGACGACGAGGACGCAGCCAGCAGATCGTCGAGCAGGACCTCTTGCTTCGTAGTGGCAAGCGCGCTCAGGACGAATAGAGCCAGAATCGCGATCATCCGTTTCTCTGTGGCCGCGAGCGCGTCGGTTAGAACGAAATTCGGCAGTTTATGAGTGCTGCTTCGGTCGCGCGCGATCTCATCACGACGATGGTCGACGAGCGTGCGTTTGGAATGGCAGCCACTGCTCTCGATCGGCACGGCTCGGCGCTCGACGTCGACGGTCTGTGGCAGTTGCTGCACGCGGCGTGCGCGAGCTACGACCAGTATCAGTACAACATCGAAGACGAGACGCGCTACGCACGCAAACTGTTCATCGAGCGGCTCGCTCGACTCGTCCGCGAGTGTGGTGCGGAGGAACTCGTGCACCCGACCGTCGCTCTCGCGCTGGCGTTTCACATCGAGACGCGCGCCGCGTTTATCGACATGGCATCGAAATGTGGCCATCGGGAGCGTCTCGACTCGCTATTCGCTCCGATCGAGTACGGCCGACTCTTTCCAGCACATTGGGATCCTAAGCTTAGAATTCCACGTGGACAAGTTGTCGCG
>JADMIO011441857.1_pt1 | contig 14453 bp, 9 predicted proteins | sample 8958161 | NCBI WGS metagenome assembly JADMIO01 (sample SAMN16585339, study PRJNA669376) | soil metagenome | isolation source: Crop rotation soil | place: USA: Cullars Rotation, Alabama | collected 2011 | reverse complement strand
GGCGTGGGCGATTTGGTTTGGATGGAAAGCAAATCAACGCCGCCGCCGCCGCATCAGTCACGAGCGGCGGCACATGCCCATCAATGTTTCATCAGTCCGTTTTCGCTAAGGAGTTTTCAAATGCATATTAACGCTTGGGGAATCAATTACGCGCCGGAGTTGACCGGCATCGCGCCTTACAACAAAGCGATGTGCGAATACTTCGCCGACCAGGGGCACGATGTGCAGATGGTCGCGAGCTTCGCGTATTACCCGGCATGGAAGAAGCGCGTTGAAGATCGCGGAAAACTTTTTCGCACCGACGATGTGAACGGTGTTCCTGTGCATCGCTGCTGGCATTACGTGCCGAGGAAAGTGAGTGCGCTGAAGCGCATCATTCACGAAGGTTCGTTCGTTCTGATGTCCTTCCTGCGGCAACTTGCATTGCCGGCGCCGGATGTTTACGTCGTGGTCTCGCCGCCCTTGTTGCTCGGAGCCGCGGCGTGGTTGCTCAGCAAAATCAAACGCCGTCCATTCGTGTTTCACGTCCAGGATTTGCAGCCGGACGCCGCCGCAGGCCTCGGCATGTTGAACGGAGGAATCTTCCTGCGCTCGCTCTATTGGCTTGAAGCGTTTGCCTACAAAAAAGCTGCGCGCGTCAGTGGCATCATGCCGGGAATGATGGAAGCGTATCGGCGCAAAGGCGTGGACGAATCGAAGCTCGTGCTCTTCCCCAACGGCGTAACGCTGCCTGATTTGAACGATGCTCCAAGGTCAGGCGCATTCCGCGCGCGGAATGGATTTGCTCCTGAAGATTTTCTTGCGATCTACTCCGGCAACCTTGGCGTGAAGCAGGGATTGGACGTGCTGGTGGAAGCCGCGCGACAAGTCGGCAACTCAAAAGTGCGCGTCATCATTTGCGGCGAAGGTGCGCAACGCGAACATCTCGCAAGCCTCATTCGCCGTCATTCACTCACGAATGTCACGATGCTGCCGCTTCAGGACGACACAGCCTATCGCGAGATGCTCGTCGACGCTGATGTGTGTGTGATCACACAACAGCCTGGCAGCGGCGGATATTTTTTCCCAAGCAAGTTGCTGACGACTTTGGCGTGGCAAAAGCCCGTGCTCACCGTTGCCGATCGCGAGAGCGAGTTGGTTCACGCGCTGGAGAATGGTGGTTTTGGAGTGAATGTTCCGCCCGGTGACGCCGCACACGTCGCGCATGCTTTGGAACAACTTGCGGCGAACCGCTCGCGTCTCGCGGAGTATGCCGCTGCAGGCAGGCATTACGTGGAGCAATTCGCGATGGATCGTGTGCTGCGCGAATTTGCGAATGAGCTGGAAAAACTCGTGATGAAACCACAGCCGAAAGCGGCGTTGAAAGTCGCTCCTGCAAATTAAGCGGCAGGCGGAAAAATTCCCTGACGCGCCGCCATCGCGGCGAAGGTGCCCTTTGCGCACACGAGTTCGTCGAAGCTGCCTTGCTCCACCACGCTTCCGCGTGAGAGCACAATGATGTGGTCCATCGCCTGCAACGTGCTGAGTCGATGCGCGACGCAAATCACAGTGCGATTTTCTTCGAGGCGATCGATGGCGGCTTGAACTTCTGCTTCGCTTTGCGAGTCGAGCGAGGCCGTTGCTTCGTCGAGCACAAGAATCGGCGCGTTGCGGACGAAGGCTCGTGCGATCGCGAGTCGCTGACGCTGACCGCCAGACAATGTCATGCCGCGCTCGCCGATCAACGTGTCATATCCTTCGGGCAACGCGCTGATGAACTCGTGGGCATTGGCGGCTCGCGCAGCGGCAATGATTTCTTCACGTGTGGCGTTCGCTTTCCCCGCGGCGATGTTCTCGGCGATCGTAAGTCGGAATACGAACACGTCCTGGCTCACCAGCGCCATCTGAGCGCGAAGATCAGCGAAGGAAAGTTCCCGCACGTCAATGCCGTCGATCGTGATGCGACCCCCCGTCACGTCATAGAAACGGAAGAGCAGGTTGACGATCGTGCTTTTACCTGAGCCACTTTCGCCGGCGATGCCGAGTTTGAATCCGCGCGGCACGCGCAGGCTTAGGTCGCGCACGACGAGTTCGCCTGCGCCGGTGTATGAAAAATTCAAGTGCTCGAATCGGATTTCGCGTTCAAACCCTTTCAACGGTTTCGGCTGAGCGGGTTCCGTCACCGATGGCTTCTCCTTCAACAGCTCCACGATGCGCTCTACACCCGCTCCCGCTTGCTCGAAAAGGATGTGCACCGCCGCGATCTTTTTGATCGGCGTGAAGAACAACACGAGTCCGCTGACGAACGTCACCAAGTCTTCGAGTGTCTGATGCGACCAAAAGAGGTAAAGAATCAGCGCGCCGATCCCGAGTGCGGCAATCACTTCGATGATTGGATTCGCGAGTTCCTTCGCCTGCACGCCTTTCATGCCGTGATGAACAAGTCGTTTGGCGAACTCGCGAAACCGTTCCAGCTGGAGCATTTCCAGGTTAAAGGCTTTTACAACGCGAATGCCGCCCAGCGCCTCCACGAGCATTGAGGTTTGGCCAACATTGGCCTTGCGTTGCTGGCGTCCGGCACGACGCGCTTTTTTTCCAAGTACGAACAGCGGAAGGATCGCGAGCGGCACAAACACGAGCGTGAAGAGCGTCAGCCTCCAATCCACGAAGAGCAGCGCGATCAGAACGCTGACCATCGTGAACGCCTCCTTGATGAGATCCGTGCAGCCCTGGCGCAGCGCGCGCTGAAGATTCATCGTGTCGGTGTTGATCCGCGTCAGCATGTCGCCGGTCGTGGAGTTGTTGAAGTAGTCGAGCGACAACGACGTGAGCTTCGCGAGCACGTCGTAGCGCAGGTCGGCGATTACACGTTCACTGACCCAGCCCATGCAGTAGTTGCTGAGGTAATCCGTGCTGCCACGCAACAGCGCGAGAATCGGCAGCAACATCAAGGCGCCGACGATTCGTTGCCACGTGAACTCGGCGCCGACGCGGGGAAGCCAGTTCTCCAGCTTCGCATCGAGTCGTGTTTTGAACTCGCTCGTGCTGGCCTGCCACGACTGCGGCAAGGTGATGAGTGGCTTTTTCTGTTTCTTTTCGGCGCGATGCGCTTCGATTTTGTCCGCCGGCGTGAGACGCTCCGCGAGCGTGCGTGTGGCCCAGATGAAAGTGCCGGCGGTAAGTCCGCACAGGCAGCCGAGCAGGATTCCGGCGAGCAGGCGCGACCAATACGGCCGCATGTATTGCCAGCCGAAGCGCAGCACTGTTTTCAAATCACCCATGCGTTCAGGAACAAGTCTGCGCCATTAGTAGGACAGGCCTCTTGCGTGTCCAACAAACTTTGAGAATGGAAGGGCAGGCTGGAAGCGCTGCCCTACGTGGATCACTTCCGCGTCGTTGCGAAAGTCTGGCCCTTCGTCAGTTCAACGAGGTCCTGGAGAATGCGCCACGTTTCCTCGAGCGTGATGTCGACGCTCGGTGTGGATTCGTCTTTTACCTCGTCGTCATCGTCACCCGATTTTTTCTTCGTGGAAGCGATGCTGTTGTTGGCGGCATTGGTGACTGAATGACCAAGAGCGTTCGTCGTAATGAAACTATCGGGTCCCTTTTTCAAAGGGCGATTGTTGTCGCCGATTTTCGCAGGCTGTCCGCCGGACACATCTATCTTGGCAGGCGCAGTGTGGTTCGGCACCGCAGCGTCAATGCCCGAGCGATGCACGGTTGTATCCATCTTCGCCAGATTGGTTTTCGTGGTCGGCGCCGGCAACCCCGGCACGTCCACATTCTTCAACGTGATATCATACGTCTTGTAGTTTGGCTCGGGACGGGCGCGGAGCTCTTTCTCGCGGGCTTTCGCGCGCGCTTCGTTTTCCTTGTTCTCGTTGAGCCGCTCCTCGTAATTCATTGAGTAGGTCTTCTCCTCCTTCTTCTTTTTGTAGTGCGCGATCTCATCGCGGAGATAGGCGAAGTCCTTGTCGCTGGCGACACGACCTTCGGATCGCTTGCGTAAATCGGCCAGCACCGGAGGAATCACATTCACCGGTTCATACTTCGCCGGCGGCACCGTGTCCCACGCCAACGCGTTCGGCAGCGAACCTTCGCCGAGATCAGCGTGGTTGTTCAATGAAGGCAGAATAAGATCCGGTACCACTCCCTTGAGCTGCGTGGAGGAACCGCTGGCGCGATAAAACTTTCGGATCGTTATCTTGAGGGAACCCAGATTGTTCGTCGTGCGCATGATCGGGCCGAGTTCGAGCAGCGTTTGCACGGTGCCTTTGCCATGCGTGGACGAATCGCCCACCACGAGCGCGCGACCGTAATCCTGAAGTGCGCCCGCAAGAATTTCCGAGGCCGAAGCGCTGAAGCGGCTCGTGAGCACCACCATCGGGCCGTCGTAAAGCACACTTGGATCGGTATCTTCGTCGACGTTGATGTGGCCGTCTGAATCCTTCACCTGGACAACGGGGCCTTTCTTAATGAACAGACCTGTGAGATTAATCGCTTCTTCGAGTGAACCGCCGCCATTGCGTCGCAGATCGAGAATGATGCCTTCGACCTTCTCTTCTTTGAGCTTCTTCAAAAGCTTCGCCACGTCAGTGGTGGTGCTCTTCCTGCTGGCGCTGCGGTCTTGAAGATTCGCGTAAAACGACGGCAGATCGATCATGCCGAGCCGCTTGGTTTTTCCGTTCTCACCGGGGATGTCGATGATCTTCGCTTTGGCTTCCCCGTCTTCGAGTTTGATTTCGTCGCGGACGAGCGAAACGATTTTGCGCGTGGATGGATCGGCGGCGTCAGCAGGAATGATCGTCAGGCGCACCTCGGTTCCTTTCGGTCCACGAATCATGTCGACGACTTTTTTCAGCGGTTCGTCGAAAACGTCCACTGCAGAGTTGGTGCCTTGCGCGACGGCGATGATCTTGTCGCTCGGCTTGACCTGGCCACTCTTCTTCGCCGGGCCGTCCATGAGTTCCTTGATCTTACAATAGCCATCTTCCGACATCAGCAACGCGCCGATGCCGAACAGCGACAGCCTCATGCTGATGTTGAAATTGTCTGACGCCGGTTTGCCCATGTAGTCGGAGTGCGGATCGTAAACGTGCGCCAGCGAGTCGAGGTAAACCTGGAACACATCGTCGCTGTCGAAATCACTCACGGTCCGAAGCTGGCGCGTGTAGCGCTTAATAAGGTTCGTTTTGATCGTGTCGGGCTTCTCGTTATTGAGCTTGTCGGTGAGATACTCGAAGCGAACGCGGTCGCGCCAAAACTTCTTCGCCTCGGTCATGTCCGCGGGCCGAGGCAGTTCTTTGCGGTTTGGTTCGTAACGCTCGTTGCTGGTGAAATCAAACGTCTCCGTCTGAAGCAGATTCGTTGAGTAACTCACTTGCGCGGCGAACCGTTGAACGAAGCGATTGAAAATCGTTTCCGCCGGCGACGTGTCGCCGAGCTTGAGCGTCATGTCGTCGAGCAACGTTTTCCATTTGTCGAACTCCTTCACGTCCGATTGGAGGAACACGAGGTGCATGGGATCGAGCGCGTCGAGATACTTTTGGAGGAAGCTGGACGAAACCGTGTCATCAAACGGCTGCTGCGTGTAATGATTGCGCTCAAGGATCGCGGCGACCACGCGGGCGATGCGCGAGTCATCGGGGCCAGGAACGAGCATCTTGAGCGAGCGCGCCTCGTTGGTGTGGCGCGTCGTGACGAGCGTCTTGTCGGATTCGAGGTCGGTCACGGCTCCGAAAGCGGTGACCGCGAGCGACAACAGCGCGAAAACAAATCTGAGTCTCATGGCATTAAAAACTTCCGCGTAGAATAACACGGTTTGACTCACACGCCGCAGGAAACTTCACACCTCAATATCCAAGCCGCGCCAGCTCCGCCGCATAACCTTCGCGGAAGGTCGGATACTTCAAATTGCACCGCAGCGCCAGCCTGAGTTTCTGGTTCGAAACACGTTTATCTGTGGCGGCACGACGGCCGGGAGTCGCGGAAGTCGCGGAACCAGGTGGTAGCGGCTTGCGCAACCGTTCGGCGAGCCACGCGAACACCGTGCGCTGCCGAACCGGTTCGTCATCAACGACATTGTAGACTTCACCAGGCGTTCCGTGTTCGAGCGCGGAGATGATTGCGTTCACCACGTCATCACGATGAATCATGTTGAGCCAGCGGTTGCCGTCGCCTTCCATGCGCGCTTCACCGGAAAGAAATTGTCGCAGCCAATAGCCGCGGTCTGGCCCGTAAATGCCCGCGCAACGAAGGACCATGGCGGGAAATTCTTGTTCGCGCGCAGCGTTGAGGAGCAACTGCTCGGTCTCGATTAGGCTCGTTGCACTGTCCGGCTTGGCCGGACTCTCCTCTGTGACAAGCGAGCCGTCGTTCTGCGCGTAAACTCCGGTACTGCTCGTGTAAACGAATGCACGGACCGATGGAGCGAGCCAGTTCAGCAGATTTCGTGTTCCTTCCAGATACGTGCGCCGGTAATCCGTTGCACCACCACCCGTTGATGCGACGGTGTTCACGACCCAATCGAATTCACGAGGCAGCACCTTGAGCGCCTCGGGAATTGAAATGTCGGCGATGAGCGGCTGAATACTCGCGCGGCGCAGCTCCTCCTCCTCACTTCCTGCGTTGCGGCGAATTCCGAAAACCTCGTGACCACCCCGGGCCAGTTCCGCCCCGAGTGTCAGTCCGGCATAGCCGCAGCCAACGATCAACACGCGCACGGGAGCAAAAGTAATCAGTAATCAGTGAGGCAGTAATCAGTAAATCAGCTTGGAAGCCGCGCGTGAAATCACCGGTAATGACCCGTCAATTACGGTTCACTGGTTTTTCACACTGCGGTCTTCGGCGGTTTTACGCACTGCATCGCCGTCTGCGCGATGATCGCGAGATCTGCGCGCAGCGACCAGTTTTCGAGATACTCGATGTCGTATTCGAGCCGTTGCTGGAGCGCGCTGTGTTCGCGCGTCTCGCCGCGATAGCCATTCACCTGCGCGAGACCGGTGATGCCCGGCTTCACGAACTTGCGCACGTAAAAATTGTCCGTGAGCCGGGCGAATTGTTCATCGTGCTCTGGCAAATGTGGACGCGGACCGACGACGCTCATGTCGCCGTTCAGCACGTTGATGAATTGCGGGAACTCATCGATGGAAAGTTTTCGAAACCAGCGCCCCGCCGGATAAATCCGTGGATCGTTCAACGAAGCCTGTTGCGCAACGTCGTGATTGTTCACGCTCATCGTGCGGAATTTCCAAATGCGAAAGCGTTGTTTCTGAAAACCATTTCGCTCCTGCGTGTAGAACACCGGGCCTGGTGATTGCAGTCGCTGGAATATCCACACGATCACGGTGAGCACCGGCAGAATGAGCAAACAGACCGGCACGGCGACTGCGATGTCGATCACGCGCTTGAGCGAGCGGTTCAGCGGGTTCTGCAATGGTTCGTGACGCAGGCCGAAGAATTGCAAACCGTCGTCTTCGAAATGCGCAATCGGATGATCCAGTTTGTGCTGGAGGTCGTTGAAGATGAGCAGGCGCACGCCGAGTTTCTCACACGTCCGCGCCATCGCGTTCAGCGTTTCAGGCGAGAGCGGAATTTCGACGAGAATCGCCTGCGTAACGCCTTGTTCCTCGACGACGCGCGCGAAGTCATCCGGATTTCCGAGCACAGGCAGTTGATCGCTGTGGCCGTTCAAATGATTCGTCAGCAAGCCCACGGTTCGGATGCCGAGTTCATATTTTCGTTTCAACCATTCGTGAAGTTCCCACGCCTGGTCGCCGGGACCGACGAGCAAGGTGCGCTCCTCATTTGCGCCGCGAAAAGTTTGGCGCGCCAACCAGCCAGGCAACACGACGCCACTCAGGAACAGCACGACGTAAAGCGCGATGGCGAAGCAGAACAGAAACAGTCGCGAGATGCTGTGGTCCTTCGTGGCGACAAGAAATACGACTATCGACGTGATCGCCGCGAGTGTCTGAAGAACGGCAGCACGATGCTTTGCGAAGATGTCTTTGCGCAAAAGCGATGCGTCTCCCTTGTAGCGATATACCGCTTCAAGCAGCAGGCCCATCAGCATAAAGCCGAAGTAAAAGCTGTAACGTTCCGGTGAGGCGACACGCCGCCAGGTGTGGTCGAACAACTCAAACATCGACCAGTACAAGGCCACCGCGAGGACGACCTGAATACTTGTGACCAGGCTGAAAAGCCCATGACTGCGGTGCGTAATCATTAACCAACTGATTCAACCGACGGGAGCCAACGGTCTCACCAACCTCCTTTTCGAGGAACCAATGCTGCGGTTACGAAGCACTGTCAACGCGGAGGAAGTCCGTAAGAAAGGCTCAGGAAATGTGCAGCCATGCTTAAGCTTTAATCCGCCGCGCCACGAGGAATGAGTTGAACATTGCGTAGCGCCATGGTCCGAGATTCAAGACGAGTTCGACCGGTTTGGCGACATGTCGATCGGTGCACTCTACGCGCAGCACCTTACAGCCGGCGCGTTCGAGGAAGAATTTCATTTCGAGCGCGTTCGTCGCCACGATCGCGTCGTCGTCCGGTGTGAAAGGCTCTTTAACGATCGGCTGCATATGATCGAAGCGCACCGCGTCGGGATCACGGCGTATTTGTGTGCGCTTCTCGCGAAGGCGTTTCCAGTTGCGTAGTTTGTTGCCGACACCGCGCATCTTCGGGTGGTAATCGCGAAAGCCGAACACGCGAAAAAAATTCGGCGACGAGAGCACAACTTTTCCGCCGGGTTCCACGACGCGAACGAGTTCACGAATGAACGCCTCGGGTTCTTCGACATGTTCGAGAACATTCAATGCGCCGGCGCTGGCGAAAAACTTGTCGTCGAACGGCAGACGCTGGCCGTCGTAAAGCTGGCAACGAAGACAAACTTTTCTTGCGCGCTCGATGTTCGGCTCCGACACGTCGACGCCGTACGCTTCGAAGCCCGCTTCATTCAATCGACCGGCGACCTGGCCCACGCCGCAGCCAACATCGAGCGCACGTGCGCCAGCCCGATCAGGCTTCAAGGTGTCCGCATATTTCCCGTAGAGCGCCGGGTCCCACGCTTCGAGATGCTGCGCGTAGGCTTCGTTGTTTTTGTAATACGATTCGTGCTGGCTCATCGCGCCGAAGCAGCGGCCTCCGCGTTTTTCCGCTTCGCGCTCCACACCACGACGCCGAGCAGGAGGAAGCCGAAGATTTCGCAACCTGCGGATGCGTAAAGATTGGTTGGTGTCATCTCGAAACGGAACACGATCGTGTGTTCACCCGCGGGTACGTAGACGGCGCGCACGAGATAATTCGCGCGATAAACGGGAGATGGTTTGCCATCGATGTAAGCGTGCCATTCCGGATCGAGCTTATCATTCAAGAGTAGCATCGCAGGTGTCGTCGATTTGGTCCGCACTTCCATCAGCTTCGGAGTTGGGTTCTGAGTGATGACTGCTTCGCCAGCGACGTTCGTGGAATTCGTGTCCGGCTTGGGCGCAGACGCGTCAGAGATCAGAATCGATTGCTCGGGGTCCCAGTTCGGATCAACAAGACGAGCGAGCACGTTCGTCGGCTCCGGAAGAATTTCCCAATTGGTGTAGAGCTTCGCGCGCGGTAGTGCGCCGGTGAATTCAATCAGCGCAAACGGTCCGTTCGTGGACGGCAAAGCTTGAAGCCCATTGAAATTAAAAGCGGTGTGTAAACGAAACCGTTGTTTCACCGGATCAAATCTCTGGTTCAGCATCTGGATGTAGCTGCTCGATTCACCGAAGACGAACCGCACGTTGGTGAGTTGCCACAGCCGCGCCCAGTTGATGCCGAGCGTGTTGAGATAAGTGAGTTTCTCGACGGGAGGGCGCGGTTCCTGTGCGATGTCGAGCGATTGAATCGAGTAATACGGGAACTGATGCTGAATCCACTCGCCTTGGTAAACGCGATACATGTGGTTCGCGATTTGGAATGCGCCTGGTGAACCGGTCGCGGCGTGCGCCTGCTGGTCTTGTATGAAATAATTCCGCACTTCAGGGATCTGCGTGAGGATCTGCAAACTCGGATTCGCAACGCGATGCTCGTGTGGTTTATCGCGCAATGTGTCGAGGATCGGATTCGACGCGTAGAGTTCTTTCCAGTCGTAATAGATGATCCACGGCGCATTGGCGCGACAGAGGTCGACGATGAGTATCGCGCCGAGCAGAACCGCCGCCCATTTCGCCCGCGTGCCTCCGAATGCCCCGCTGATAATAAAGATGGTTACGGCGATCGATGCGGCGAGGAAGACGACATACAGCAGAATTTCCCGGGCACTGAACCGAGCGATCTCGGTCGCAGCGTCGCGATCGCCGAAACCGGCGAACATCAGGTGTTTCACGACGCCTTCGCGCGAGCCGACGAATCCAAGCCACGCGAGCGCGCTTAGTCCGAGCACGGCGAGGCACAGCCACGTCCATGTTCGTTCATGTGACGGCGCTTTGTTCCACCACGCCTTGAGTTGGCCGAACAGCGACGTGACCTTTGATGGCACATCGAGATAGCGGCGGTTGAGTCCGAGCAATCCGTACGCGAACAAGATCATGATGCAGAGATGGAGCGCGTGGAAAAACTTCATCGGATTGCGGATCGTCGAGAAGTACGGCAGCGCGTAAATGATTCGGTAGAACGGCGCGTGTCTTCCCCATCCAAAACCCATCGCGACGATCGCCATCAATGCCCAGAAGAGAACCAGTTTGCGCTCCGTGTCGGTGAACGCGCCTTTCTTGCGCAACCCTTCGAAAACACTCCACGCGGCGATAAGCACCACGAGCACACCCGCGTACTCGCCGGCACCGGACGATCGCCAGCCGACGTTTGGGTCCGACAACGTTTGTGCAACCTGCCGCTGCACGTTGGGATCGGGATCGTTTAATCGCTTTTCCAGTTCTTCGATCCCGGGATTTTTTCCCACGCCGCCCCAGTACGAGCTTTCGATGCCGTGAGTTCCGTCGTTCATCCGATACCCGAATAGCCCGGGAATAATCACTCGTAGCGTTTCAATTTTTGGAAGGCTCCACATCGTATTCGCGTCCCACTTTTGCTCCTTGGTCTGCGTGTCCTGCGCCGTGCCCGCCATCCCGGTGACTGCGGTGCGCATGAAAATGCCGATCGTCCCAAACGCCATTGCCAGCGCGAACACCACCATGATGATTCCTTTGGCCGCGCCCCATGCGAAGCCCTTCGCCGGCGACGAATGCGCCAACCATGTTCTCCACAGCGCGTACAAGCCGACGAAGATGCTCAAGATTGCTCCATTATCGCCGCCTTCCGTGATCGACAAACCAACCGCGAGACCGGCGAGCATCGAGGTGAGAATCGGCTGAACTGTGATGCCCGTTTCGATTGCCGCCAGCGCGAGAAACATCGCCGCCAGCGCGAAGCCGCGTGACGGCAAACCCCAACAGGCGTTCGAGAAATAATTCGAATTCAGCGCGGCTGCGATGGCCGCGAGAATGGCGACGCGTGGCGGACATTTCAGCCGACGGAAGAACAGCCACGCGCATAATCCGATGACGAGCACCGAGATTGGCGCGTACCAGTTCACGCGGCCCATGTTGCCGGTGAGGAGATAAGTCAATCCGCTGAAATTCGGCGTATACGCGCCGTTGTACATGCCGAGCCAGTTCAAGTCGTTCCAGTTTCCTTTCAACGCCTCGGGCATCGCGTAAGGCCTGGAGAACTGAATGCCAAGCGGGCCGTCGTTGCTGAACAATGCTTTGCCGGGAACGAAGCTGTTGTGGAACAGCATCACGATAATGCCGCACAAAAGAGCGGTCAGAAGCAACAGGCCACGCGAACCGCTGGGCGTTTTCTTCATAAGTTATTCGGCTGACAAACCATCGCCTGCTGCGTTCGAACCGGATCGAGCGGCAACGGGTGAGTTTCGGCGCGGGATTGTTCAAGCGCGATGGGCACGTTGTCAACGTGACTGTGCGGAGCCGCGTTTCTTGACAGCCGCTTGCAATTTACTTGGAAACACCGCACATATTCCGCCCTTGTCGCGGAACTACACATCATGATTGTCGGAGCGTTGCAACGAATGGTCACGGGCGCGCACGCGCGCAGTTGCCAGCGTTCCGATGATTGGAGCGGGCGCCGGGTGGCAGCGCTCAAGCCCGAGTCGCTGCTGGATGTCGGGTGCGGCGATGGCTCGTTTCTGTTCCGCTACATCAATTATCAGCCGAAGCTTTTCTGCGGAATCGAAGCTGCGCCGGAGCTGATGAAGAAGGCAGCGGCCAAAGGCATTCAAGTCCAGGCGGTGGACTTGAATGGCGTATGGCCTTACGCGGACAATACGTTCGACGCCGTTCATTGCTCGCAAGTGATCGAGCACCTGCACAACACGCGGCTCTTCGCGCACGAAATTCTGCGCGTGCTCAAACCCGGGGGCGCGGCATTCATCACTTCCGAAAACCTCACAAGCTTTCTCAATACCGGCGCGATGATCATGGGATACACGCCGTTTACGCTGATGCGCTGTTGCGGATGGTTCCTCGGCAATCCCCTTGGGCTCCATTCCGGCGAACACGTCCCCGAAGGTGTGCCGATGACGGACCCCGCATACGCCGGAGTCACCGGTCATGTTCGAGCGCTCTCCGTGCTTCAGGCACAACAATTGTTCGAACTGGTCGGGTTTACTGGAGTGAAGGTGAGTTCGATCGGTTTGATGCCGCTGCCGGATTGGTTGGGCAGACCGCTGGAAGGGTTGATGTACCGCCGTGGTCACTTGCTGTTGATCGAAGCGTACAAGCCGAAGAACGGCAGCGCGTCACCACAAGCTGTTTAATGCTGCGCCGATTTCTAAAATTCACGTTCGCCGGGAGAATCATCATGATTCCCGCGCGGCTTTTCCTGAATGCGATGCCGCATGTGCTGCGGCAACTTGGATTGGGCGTTAGGTGGGCATTTACTTCGAAAGAGCACTACAACCACACTTACCACCTCACTGATTTAAACAAGCAGTATCTTGCCAGCTTTATTAGTGTGGTGACCGGTCATCCCGTCGCGAACATCGAACGCTTCATCACTGAACTGGATGATGACCAGGTCCTCCGCGCGCAATTGATCGCGCGTACATTGCAAAGTCGGGATCGCCACAATGCCGATGCGGAACCGCGCTTTGGGAGGCGGCTGGGGTGGTATGCGCTGCTCCGTGCAACCAAGCCGCGCGTTGTGGTGGAAACTGGTATCGATCGCGGTCTGGGCACCATAGCCATCGCCGCCGCCTTGAAACGCAACGCGGAAGAAGGTTTTCCAGGAACGGTGTACGCGACCGACATTGTTCCCGATTGCGGATACTTGCTGATCGATCCCTACAAATCCTTTTGCCGTGAACTCATTGGAGATTCGGTCGAGCAACTGAAAAAGTTTTCCGACCCCGTGGATGTTTTTCTGCACGACAGCGATCATCGCGCTGAATACGAGTGGGCCGAATTTCTAGCCATCGAATCGCGCCTCCACGAGAACTCAATTGTCCTGAGCGACAATTCGCAGCAGACGTCAAAACTTCGCGAGTTCGCCTCGCGAATCGGAAAGTCATTCCTCTATTTTCAGGACGTGCCAAAGGCGCACTGGTGGCCGGGAGATGGAATCGGTGCGGCGTTCGTCTCCGGCAGGAGGTATTTGTTCCAAGGCAAGCGTCAATCCGCGTAAGCAGACCACGCGGATTCTGGCTGCCTCTCCTCAAAATATGTGTCTGTTTTGCGATCAGAATTCACTGGCGTAAACGGTTCGTTTACTGCACCTTCGCCGACGCAGTCCATAAAAAGTTCTCCAGGCAAACCGTCATGAAAAAATCAGAATGCCTCCGCTCAATGTGTCGACGACTCCAGCGAATGCTGGTTGCTCTCGCTATTCTTGCGACGTCCATCGGAGTGTCCGCCCAGGATTTCAACCTCTCCAGAGACTTCTCGACCAACTCCACCCCCAATGGGGTGTGGAGTTACGGCTGGAAGGAAACGTTAGCCAGCAGCCTGAATCTATACACTCACAGTCACACGAGCTTTTCTGCAAACGGTGTTCGCATTCAAATCATCGATGCTGCCGATTCGGTATTGCCCGAGATTTACTACAATGCAGGGACGAACACCGCCGTCACTGATGGCGGGCAAGGCCAATTCCCACCGGGCACGGTTTGGTATCTCGCCGGCAATAACGGCACCTCTCAGAACTACGGTGTGATCCGTTTCACGGCGCCCAGCAACGGCAACTATCGAGTCGGTGTTGCGGTGCGTTCGCATTTGGACGGGCCGCTGTCCGGCGATACTGATTTTTACGTTGTGCGCAATTCCACGGAACTGGTCGGCTGGTTCCTCGGCCCGAATAGCGGAAGAACATTCACAAATGCATACGATCTTGCCGCGGGCGATGTGATCGACTTTGCGGTGGGACGCGGAGCGGACAACAATGTTTACGCGTCTGCTCTGAAGATCGCGGCGGTGATCACGCCC
>JADMIO011602938.1_pt1 | contig 14454 bp, 11 predicted proteins | sample 8958161 | NCBI WGS metagenome assembly JADMIO01 (sample SAMN16585339, study PRJNA669376) | soil metagenome | isolation source: Crop rotation soil | place: USA: Cullars Rotation, Alabama | collected 2011 | reverse complement strand
CGTTCGTCACCTTCCCCGCCGGCCTGCAGAAGGCCTTTACCAACTGGCAGGTCAGCAACGCCGTGATCGACAACAAGGCGGTACAGGTGCTTCAGGGCTCCAATGCCGGCGAGCTGCCGGTCAACTTCTACTTCGATGCGGCGGGGCTGCTGACGCGCACCGTTCGCTGGAGCCGCACCGCGGCGGGCATCGTCCCGACCCAGGTGGACTTCTCGGATTACCGCGACGTCGCCGGCGTGAAGATTCCGTTCCTCATGGTGATGACGTGGACGGACGGACAGAACACGTATCGATTCAGCGACGTGCAGGCGAACGTCGCCATCCCCGCGACGCGGTTCACCAGGCCGGCGCCGTACGCCAAGCGCGGCTAGCAGGAACCGCTTGTTGGCATTCGGCCCTATAATGCGCCGACATCATTGGCGCGCGATTCCGGAGGCAGGTCCGATCATGCGAAATTCCACCTGGGTTCTCACCGTCGGTCTCGTCGTGGCGGCGTCGGCTGCCGGCACCCTGGCCCAGAGCGTTCCTGAAACCAAGGCCAAGGCTCCCGGCGGCTGGTACACGCCGATCTACACGCCGCCCCCGATCACCGACGCCAATCGCAAGCCGGCTCCCAAGCGGAGCCTCGCTGGCACCTGGATTCCGTTGGGCCGGTTCGGGGTCGCCACGCAGGCGGGCGGCGTCAGCTCGAAGCCCAATAACGGCAGGCCCGAGAACGCGCTGCCGTACACGCCCTACGGCCTCGAGCTGTACAAATCCCACAAGGGGCTCGAAGGCGCCGACGCGGTGCGTCCCGCCGAGGGCAACGACCCACGGAATCTCTGCGAGCCGCTCGGCATGCCGCGCACCAACCACTACAACCTGAACGTCACGCAGATCTTCGAAGACCCGTACAAGGTCGCGATCCTCTACCAGTACGACAACCGCTGGCGCGAGATCTGGGCCGACGGCCGCGACCTTCCGAAAATCGTCGAGGGCGGCGTCGAAATCGGCGGCGAGATGCGGGAACAGCGGTTCCTCGGCTACTCGGTCGGCAAGTGGCTGGACGATTACACCTTCGAAGCGCAGACCGTGGGGACGATGCCGGAAGACCGCGTCTGGCTCGACGCCACCGGCCGCCCGATCAGCGAAAAGATCCGGGTCACCGAGCGATTCCATCGCATTGACCTCGACACGATGGAGTGGTCGGAAACGATCGACGATCCGAAGATTTATACCAAGCCATGGGAGACCATGAAGCTGACGATGCGGCTGCACGATCCCCGCACCGACGTCATGGAGTACTACTGCTCGCCGGTGGAGCAGCAGCAATACAACGATTTCTTTGGCAGCGGCGCCAGCGGCAAGTAACGTATCAACGGATTGCGCGCAGGGAGGGGACTCATATGAGAACGTGGCCGGTCATCGTATTTATCGGAGCTCTCGCGGTGTCGATGCCAGCAGGGCTCGCCGCTCATCACGGCAGCGCGGCGTTCGACAGCGGGAAAATGGTGGTCCTCAAAGGCACCGTGGTCGGGTGGCTCTATTCCAATCCGCACTGCCTGCTGAAGATCGACGTCCCCGGCCCCGACGGCAAGGTGGTGCAGTGGATCGCCGAAGGCCAGGCACCGAACACGATTTTCCCGGCCGGCTACCGCAAGGATTCGTTCAAGGTCGGCGATCAGGTGGCGGTAACGGTGGAGCCGGTGAAGGAAAACATCCCGATGGGTCGCATCCTGCAGTCGGTGCTCGCCGACGGCAAGGTCCTCGGCCGCGCCTCGTCGGCCGGCGCACTCCCCTAGCTAGCGGTCGCGGGGGCCTGACGGCCCCCGCCTACTTCGCGTCTGCCTCCAACCCCGCGGCGGGGTTGGCGAACATCTTGTTATAGAGTGCGTTCTCCGACGGAACGCACTCCATTTCCCGCATATCAAAACTCGCCGCCTGCAGCCGCAACGGAATCTTCAGCGCGGTCCACGGCTTCGTATACATCTTCGAATCGTCGACCGTCACGGTCAGCACCAGGTGGTCGCGGTCGACTCTCTGGTACCGCTCCTCGACGCGCAGCGCGTCGCTGTGCGGGCGGCCCGCGGCATCGATCCAGGTTCGTTCATCGAATCCGCCCGACTTGACGACGAACGTATAGTCGTCCTCCCACTTGCCCACCGAGTAGCCAAACCACCGCGGCTCGTCGAATTCCCTGGGCAGCTCCGGTTTGGTGGTGTCGATGGCGCGCCACTTCTTGTTGAAGAGATAGAGGATCACCACGTTTTCGGGCGTCTGGATGATCCGGCTGGTCCGAAGATTCCACAGGACCAGCCGCGGGAATCCCACCGGGTCGCAGCCGGTGCCGGTGATGCCGCCTTTCACCGGATCGTTGGTCACCGCCGACAGCACCATCGTCGCGCCGACAGACGGCGCGTTGGCGAGGAAGGTTTTCCGGCCTAACTCCGTGAAGGGCGGCTCGTGCTCCGGCTTGCCATCCGAGCGCATCAGCAGCGCCCCGTCGGCCTGGATTCCAGCCGACGGCCCGGCCGCCGGCTCCCACGTTCCGGAGATGTCGCGACGCGGCGCGGGTGCTGGCGTCTCGCCCTTCCGGTCGAAGTCATAGACCGCGCCCGGTTGCCGCGCCTGCGAGTACACCAGCGGCACGACCGACAACGTCGCCGCCAGCGCACTCGCGAAGACGAACGTTCTAGAAGCCATACTTGATGCCGAACTGCACGATGCGCGGGTCGCCGACCATCGACTGAATGCGTCCAAAGTTGCCGGAATTCAGCGTCGTGATCGGGTTGCCCCAGTTGAAGTTGTTCAGCAGGTTGAACACTTCGACGCGCGCTTCCAGTTCGCGGGTCGAGCCAAATCGAACCAGCCGCGACAGCGCGAGGTCCGCCTTCCAGAATCCCGGCCCGCGGATGCTGTTGCGCTCGTGGTTGCCGAACGCGTCTGGCGCCGGCACCGCGAACGCGGCGCGGTTCAGATAACTGAGCAGCGTCTTTTCCCCGTAGACGTCATCCGAGATCTGATTCGCGCGATTCGCGGTCGCCGTGCCGGTGAAGTGGGTCACGCCGGTGGTCACGGTGAGCCACGTGCCCGAGCGCGCGCTGACGATGCCCGACAGCCGCCAGTGCGACGCCAGGGCCCGCAGTGCCGCGGCGCTGAATTCGGGGGTCTCGTAACCGAGCGTCAGATTCGCGAGATGCGACACGTCCCAGTCGCAGTGGCCGAGATCGTAATTGAGGTCGTCGGTCTTCGAGTACGGGCCGCCGCCGCCGCTGCCCGAACCGCCACCGCCCCCACGACCCAGCTGCAGGCCGTAGCAGCGTCCCCACGTCCAGTTGCCATTGAGGCTGAGGCCGCTCACCGACCGGCGCTGGACGGTGATCTTCAAGCCGCGATAGTTCTGCGTCGACAGGTCATCGAAGATGTAGGCGTTGCCGATGTACTGCGCCTCGGTGGGATTGATCTGCGCCAGCCGGCGGCGGTTGGTGAGATTGCCGGGCACGGTGCACACCGGGAAGGCGGTGCCGTTGATCGTGCAGGGGCCGGTGCCGAGGAAGACACCCTGGTTGATATCGACGCTGCCCCAGAAGTGGTCCGAGTGGCTGCCGATATAGCTCGCCGACGCGCCCCAGTTGGTTCCGAGCTGCCGCTCGAGGGTCAGGTTCCACTGCTGGACGCGCGGGGAGTTGATGTCCGGATCGATCGAGCCCATCTCCCCGGCGGGCGGGAACTTGGTGTCGCGCGTCGTCTGCAGCGACGGTTCGCCGCCGAGTTGCGCGTACGGGTTGTCGAGCCGTCCCGACGGATCCTGAAGCATCAGGCGGCTGCCGTAGGGCGGGCCGGACGCCAGGTTGAACCAGGTTTCCCCTTCCGGAAAGTCATAGGCCAGGCCGTACGACGCGCGCAGGCTGGTGCGGCCATTGCCGCTGACGTCCCAGGCCACGCCGGCCCGCGGCGCCAGGTTGAACCACTTCGTGGTGAAGCCTGAATTCCCCGAGGGGAAACCGGGATCGCCCGGATAGAGATAGCCGGCCGGCGCGTTCACGAACTGGGTGCTCTTGACGTTCTTGCGGAAGTTGTCTTCGCTGAAGTTGGTGACCGAGCCCTGCGTGACGTTCTGGCCGGAGAACGGCTCCCACCGCAGGCCCGCGTTGACGGTGATGCGGTCGGTGGCCCGCCACGCATCCTGCGCGTAAAGCCCTTCGTAGATCTGGTGGAAGGTCACGCCAACGTAGGAGTTGTGCGAAAACACGGAGACGCGGCCGAGCAGGTAATCGGCGAGTCCCAGTCCCGTGATCTGTCCGTTGAACGCGTAGTTGCCGCCGCTGCGCGACCACGTGTTCATGAACACGCGCCAGTACGCCATGTTGGCGCCGAAGCCGAGCTCGTGGCGTCCGCGCACCATCGTGAAGTCATCGTTCACCTGGAACGAATTGTTCGCGGCCAGTCCCGCCGACGCGCGCGCGTCTGAGATCGAGAACCCGCCGGTCACATCCAGCTGCAGTTCCTTCGACGGCGAGTAGTTGTGGATGTTGATCCCGACGTCGCCCGGGCCAAAGTAATCGGCATTGCGGCGATCGACGGTGGTGCGGTTGAACGCAAACCGCATCGCGTTGACCATGCTCGGGCCGATGATGGTGGTGTGGCCCACGGTGGCCGACTGCGCGTAGTTGTTGATGGCGGGCACGTGCGTCGCGAGGATGTTGCCGTCGGCCAATGAGAAGCTCGACGGCGCCTCGTGATGCGTCACCATGTAGCGGCCGAAGACCGTCTGGTTGGCGCTCATCTGGTAATCGAGCCGGGTGACGGTCTGTGTCTCATCGCGGTGATCCGGCTGCGCGTACCGGGTTTCGCCGCACGGGTCGGTCGTCGTCGGCAGCCGCTTGGCGATGTTGACGGCCGCCGGGCTGAACTGCGCCGGATCGATGCGGTTGTTCACAAACGGCGCCCGCAGCGTGATCTGCCGGCCGCTGTTGCACGCAGGCGAGGCAAACGCCGTGAAGTCGCCGGCCATCATCGCCGCGGTCGGCACGTAGGCGACGTTCGACGTCGAGGCCACGCGGGTCATCGTGCCCTGGTAGCCGCCGAAGAAAAACAGCTTGTCGCGGACCACCGGACCGCCGAGCGTGCCACCGAACTGGTTGCGCCGCAGGCCGTCGTCGACGCGCTTGCCGTCCGGCCCCTTGGCCGAGAACGGGTTGGTCGCGTTGAGCCGGTGATCGCGCAGAAACTCGAAGGCGTTGCCGCGGAACAGGTTGGTGCCCGACTTGGTGACCGCATTCACCGACGCGCCGGCATGCATGCCGTTCTGCGCCGAGAGGCCGCTCGTCGCCACGCGGAACTCCTGCATGGCGTCCGGGAACGGCAGCGGCAATCCGCCCGCGTTCTGCGGGTCGTTGTGCATCGCGCCGTCGAGCACGTAGGCGACGCCGGCATCCATGCCGCCCGCCACCGAGATGCTGACGCCGCCCTGGAATCCCTTCGTGTTGGGCCGGCCGGTGATGTACGCGCCGCCAGCCAGCACGATCAGGTCGGTCATCTCGCGGCCCTGCAGCGGCAGCGCGACGATGCGCTCCTGTTCGACCACGGTGCTGATGCCGGCACTGCGCACGTCGACGATCGGCGCGGCGGCTTCAACCGAAACTGTTTCCTCGAGGTTGCCGACCGCGAGGACGGCGTTGATCGTCGGCGAGGCGCCGACCTGCAGGACGATGCCTGTCTGCACGTAGCTCTTGAATCCCTGCAGAGAGACTTCGATCTTGTACGGACCAAGCGGCAGGTTGGGCAGCACCCACGCGCCCGAGCCCTCGGTGACCGCCGACCGGGTGAACCCGGTGTCGGTTTGCGTGGCCGTGACAGTGACGCCGGGCAGCACCGCGCCGCTTTCATCGGTCACCCGGCCAGCGATCCCGGCGGTCGCCTGTGCCCAGGCCGTGCTGGCCAGGAACACGAGGAACGCGGCGATCTGGACATTGCGAAGACAGCGGGTCATCACACACCCTCCAATCGGTTGCGCCGTGAGCTTGTCTAAATCTGCGGGGACGAGCGTGCCTACTTACCCTTGGGTGGAATGGCCGCGTCGGCGATGCCGCCGAGCGTCCACCCGCTCGCCGTCAGGACGTTGACGATACGTCCAATCGGCAAGCCGTTCTTCACAGGATTTGCAACCACCGTGACCTCATCGCCGGCCTTGAACGAGTCTTTGCGGTAGCCGGCGGGATACATGATGCCCGGCGCCTGGGTCTCGACGATCCACTGGACCACCTTGCCGTCGTCACCGGTGACGTCGAACGTCAGCAGGCAGTGCGGATTCATGTAGGTCCACGACTTGACGACGCCCTTGAGCGTCACGGTCTTGCCGTTCTCGAACGCCGCGCTGCCGTGGTGGGCGACGAGCGACGCTGACATCAGCGCTACCGCGGCCAGGACGATGACGAGTCTGCGTCTCATGTCGGTGTCTCCTCTACGCCGGGGGAGCGGGTTTGGCGAACGAGCGCGCGTCGACCGGGACGTTGACCTGCACCGAGTCGGCCTCGAAGATCATTCGCCCGTCGGTCCAGGTGGTGGTCCACTTGAACGGCACCTTGATGCCCGAGACATCGCGGTAATCCGAGTAGTCGATCCGCGTCGGAATGCGGCCAACCGGCGTGTCGTTGTAGTACACGAACCTCACCAGCAGCCCCGTCATCGGGTCGAAGTATAGCTTCATCGGCAAGCCGCCGGGCGCGACCTTGCCCTGCACGATCTTGAACTCCTGGTCGTCGATGATCGCCGGATTGCCGACGCGCCAGTCGACCAGCAGCTGCTTGATCTGTGCGGGAAACATCAGTGCCGCTTCCACCTTCGCCCCGGCCGCGTCGCCTCCGGTCAAGGGGACCACCGGCACGGGCGCGGTGACGCGCGGCGCCAGCGCCCAGCCATTGCGGCCGTCGAACACCCAGGCGATGTTGCCGAACCCGCCGTGCATGATGGTCGCCCGCTGGCCCGGCGCCTTGCCGTACATCTCGAACGGGAACTGCTGGTAGTCGTCGAACCCCTGGTACTTCCCCTTCGCGACAAGGCTGGTGATCCCGGCGAGGCGCTGCGCGCCGCCGATCGCCTGGATGTACTTGTCGAGAATCTGCTCGGCCGACGGCTCACCCGGGGCGGCGACGAAGATTTCATCGGGCTCGATGATGTTCGCGTCGCCGTACTGGAGGTTCAGGTCGGGAATCACCTGCGGACGGTTGCTGCCGCGATGACACGAGAAGCAGCTCACCACGCGCCGCCCGCCGAAGAACATCTGGTTGATGGTGCCGACCATCGTGATCATCCGGCGCGCCGTCTGCTTCCGCGGCGGGTCGGCGGCGTACTTGGCCCAGTCGGTGCCGCTCTCCTCGCCGTGGCACTCGGTGCAGTTCATGCCGGTCGACGCGGAGAAAAACCCCATCGTCCCCATGAATTCCTTGACCGGAATGCCTTTGAGGAGCTGGACGTTTTTGAAGGCTTCCTCGGAGAGCTGCACCCGCTCCGCGGGAGCAGCCTGGGCCGCCGGGCCCGCCTGCGCCGAGAGGATGGCGACACTCCAGACCAGGCCGGCGAGGCCGATGGCACCAACGATTAGGGAGCGCACGTGTACCGCCTACTTCTGACTGGCGCTGGCTTCGAACGCCTTGTTGTAATTTTCGGCCTCCACGGGCGAGCAGTAGTACTCCATGAGGTCGGTACTGGGATCGTGCAGCCGCATCGGCAGCTTCATCGTCTCCCACGGCTTGGTATACATCTTCGGGTCGTTGATCGTCTCCGACCACTCGAGCGTATCGAAATCGGTGCGGTGGAACCGCTCGGTGATCACCGCCTGGTCGCTGATCGGCCGGCCGGTTGAATCGAGCCAGACGCGATCCTCTCCCATCGTGCCGACCGTCTGGACCTCGAGCGTGTTGTCGTCGATCCACTTGCCGACCGAGTAGCCGAAGAACCGCTGCTCGCGGTACTCGCCATCGATCTCGACACCGCCGTCGAGCAGCTTCGGCAGCTTCCGGCCATCGGTCCAGATCACCCGCCAGCGGTTGTCGTAGTGATAGAGGATCACGACCTTCTTCGCATCCTGGAAGATCTGCGTCAGCCTGACGTTGTAGTGGTTGTAGCGCGGAATGCCGAGCGGCTCGCACTTGTTGCGGGGATCGTTGTTGTCACCGGGCACGACCGCATCGGCGCCCTCGGCGGCCTTATGCGCTTTGTACTGCTCGAGTCCGTAGGGGGTGTAGGGCAGCGCGTTCTCCGGCTTGCCGTTGTTCGGCTTCGCCAGCACGCCACCAGCCTGCACGCCGCCCATGTGACCGGCGAGCGGTCCCCACATGCCGGACAGATCGCGCTTCGGCGCCGGCTTCCGGTTGGCGGCGGTGATCGGGGGATATTTCCATTCCGGCACCGGCCAGCCGTCGGCGGACTTCGTTTGCGGATAGTTCTGAGCGAAGGTGCGGAGCGGTAATCCCGATGCGGCAATCAACAGACCTGCCGTGACAACCAAACAGCGGCGCATCTTGAGTCTCCAGTCGCCAGGCGTGATGAAGATGGGCGTGAGAAGTGCGCGGAACATACCTCGCTGAACGTGTCCAGTCAAGGGGACGCGAGGGGCGCGGGTCGCGCCCCTCGCGCGTGACTCACTTCTCGTTGGATGTCCCGGTGCCGGGCCTGAAGTTGGCCGCCGCGCCGTACTCGTTGTCTTCGAGGCAGATGAATTCCATCAGGTCGCCGCCGCCGGTCTTGAGGTCGGGGCGCAGGAGCTTGCCGGTGAACTTCACGTTGATCTGCTTGGTGAAGGTGCCGGGATCGTCGAAGGTGAAGTCGTTGACGATGCGACCGTAGCTGGTGCGGGTCCAGCGTTCGATGGTGTGCAGCTTCTCGGTGTGCGGCGTGCCCTTGCCGTCAAACCAGAACTTGTCGTTGTAGCCGACGGTGTCGATGACCAGGGTGTCGCCTTCCCACTTGCCGATCGAGTGGCCCCACCAGTTGGGGATCAGATCATCGGGGTGCTTGCGGCCGTCCATGTAGACCACGCGGTGTGCGCCGGCGTCGCCGGTCTCGTGCAGCACGTAGATGTGCGTCAGGCCCTTCGAGGTGTAGCTCATCGCGAACTTCCATGGATACGGGTTCACGCGGGGCACGCCCATCGGCAGGCAGGCGGTGTAGGGCTCGTCCTCGATCTTCCGGTTGGCCCTGAGCTGTCTCGCCCACGGCAACAGGACTTTGTCCAGTTCACCCTTCGCCCAGCCCATGTCGGATTCCATGTCGTTGTTGGTGCCGCCGCCGACCCAGGGTCCGGTCAGGTCGACATGCCCGTCGGGCAGCCGCGGGATCGGCTGCTTGGTCGCGTCCGCCTCGGACACCACCGGCGACCCGCCAACCGGAATCGATCCCACCTGCGTTTGATTGGGCGCCGGCCGCCTCTCCCCCACCTGGCCCGCTCCGCCGCCTGCGCGGCCTTCCGCCTGGACCACTGCAAACAGGATGACGGTGAGTCCCGCCACTCCCAGCAACACGATAAGAAGCTTTCTCACGTCAGTCCTCCTCGAGCGAGCGTCGCCATTCCACGGAGGCGGCGGCGCGGCTTCAGCGGACATACTCTACATCGGCGACTACCGTCGGCGATGCGCAGATTTTTTTGTTAGATTTTTTTGACGCGCGCGCCGGCCGGCGCGCTGAGGGCCTGTTCGAACGCCGCCACCGACGCCTCGGGCGGATTCTCGACACCCACCAGGATGCTGCCGCTGGTGACCTCGGTGTCGTAGATGCCGCGGCGGCTGAGCGCCAGCTCACCGCTCACCAGCAGTGTCACTACCGTCGCCGCGATCGCGCCGAGCATCGTCAGCTCGAACATGATGATCAGGTTCGGCCACCAGGCGACGATCGGCAGGCCGCCGACGACGATCGGCCACGAAACCTCGGTGTAGTAGGCGAGCGCGGTCGCGATCGAGAAGCCGATCAGGCCGCCGAGACAGGCGAAGTACCACATGTAGGTGCGCGGATGCATGTGGCTCAGCTCGAGATCCTCGCGCGGCTCGGGCGACAGCACGGTGATGTCGCGGTCGGCGACGCCAGCGGCGCGCAGCCGGTTGACCGCCTGCTGCGCCGAGGTGCCTTCGAGATACAGACCGTAGATCGCCTTCACGCGTGCGTCTCCCCGAGCGGATGCTCGGCAGTGGCCGGCGGAATCAGCGCCGGCGAGGGGTGCGCCACCGCGGTCAGCTCCCACATCGAGATGATCGGCACGAACTTGGCGAACAGCACGTAGAGCAACGACATCGCCGCGAACGTGCCGACGGTAATCACGATCTCGGCTGGCTGCGGGTGGTAGACGCCGAAGCTGTAGGGCAGATATTTGTGTCCGAGCGCCGGCACGATGATCAGAAACCGCTCCAGCCACATGCCGATGACCACGCCGATCGAGGCGATCACGCAGCCGGTAATCGTCCGGAAGCGGCTGATACCCATGATGATCAGCGGCAGCACGAAGTTGCAGATCACCATCGTCCAGTAGAGCGGCGCAAAGGTCAGGCGCTGGGTGCGCCAGAACACCTGCATTTCCGAGATGCCGTTGCCGTAATAGGTGACCAGCCGCTCGTTGAACACGAAGTAGCCCCAGAGCAGCGCCATCACCAGCATCAGCTTGCCGAGATTCTGGAAGTGGACCGGGTGGAGGTACGGCTCGAGGTGGAGCACCCGGCGCAGGATGGCCATCGCGATGATCAGGCCGGCGATGCCGCTGAAAATCGCGCCGGCGACGAAATAGGGCCCGAAGATCGTCGTCTGCCACATCGGCACGGGCGCCATCGAGAAGTCGAAGGAGACGATGGTGTGCACCGAGACCGCGACCGGGATGATCGCCACCGCCATGATCTGCATCGCGGTTTCGAGCCGGTGCCACTGCTTCGGCGTGCCCTTCCAGCCAAGCGCCAGCGCACCGTAGATCGTCCGCCTCACTCCGGTGGCGCGATCGCGCACCACGGCGAAGTCGGGAATCATCGGCAGGAACAGGAATAGCAGGCTGCCGGTGAGATAGGTGTTGATCGCGAAGAAGTCCCAGACCAGCGGCGAACGAAAGTTCGGCCAGATCATCCGCTCGCTCGGGTACGGGAACAGCCAGAACGCCAGCCACGGCCGGCCCAGGTGGATGATCGGAAACATCGCGCCGATCATCAGCGCGAACGCGGTGATCACTTCGGCGCAGCGCGTCACGGGCCGGCGCCAGCCGGCGTTCACCAGCCGGAGGATCGCCGAGATTAGCGTGCCGGCGTGGCTGATGCCGATCCAGAAGACGAAGTTGGTGACGTAGAAGGCCCAGTAGATCGGCCAGGTGATCCCGGAAATACCGAAGCCGTAGGTCATTTGCGTCGCCCAGGCGACCAGCGCGGCCAGGACGAACGCCCCGAGAATAGCGACCAGCAGGTAGAACTTCCACGACGTCTGCAGCAGCGGCCGCAGCAGATCGCTGCGCACCTGTTCGGGAGCGGGCAGCGCGGGACTCGACGTGCTCATGCCTGGGTTTCCTTCGGCAGATAAGTGACCTTGGGGAGCGTGCCGAGATCCTCGAGCAGCTTGCTGCCGCGGGGCGAGCGTGACAGGCGCGAGACCTCGCTCTCGGGATCGTTGAGGTCGCCAAACACCAGCGCCTTGGCCGCACAGCCCTGCACGCAGGCCGGCTGGATCTCGCCGTCCTTCAGCGGACGGCTCTCGGCTTCAGCCTGAATGGTCGACGCCTTGATGCGCTGCACGCAGAACGTGCACTTCTCCATCACGCCGACTTCCCGCAGCGAGACGTCGGGATTGAGCTGCAGCTGCAGCGGCTTCTCCCATTGCGGGTTGAAGAAATCGAAGAAGCGGACGTTGTAGGGACACGCGTTGGCGCAGTAGCGCGTGCCGATGCACCGGTTGTAGACCTGCGCGTTGAGGCCGTCTTCGGTGTGATGGCTAGCGTAGGTCGGGCACACCGGCTCGCACGGCGCGTTGTCGCACTGCTGGCACATCACCGGACGGAACTTCAGGCGCACGTCCGGGAATTCGCCCTCCCAGTAGCGCTCGACGCGAATCCAGTGCTTCGCGCGGCCAATCGCCGCCTGCCCGGCGCCCACGGTCGAGATGTTGTTCTCGGCATGGCACGCGACGACACAGGCGCCGCATCCGTTGCAGCGATCCAGGTCGGCGGCCATCCCCCAGCGGTGCGCCATCGTTACCCTCTCCCGATCTCTTCGTACGGATGTTCGCGGTCGCCGCCGGCAAACAGGACGAGGCTACCGTCCGGACCACCAGCCCGCGCGATCTTCACGCGCGTCGCCGCCCACGCCACCGCCCCGGTTGACGCCTCAGTGAGCGGCGCGACCAGCGCAACCGGGTTCTGCCCGCGGCCGCTCGCGTACCGCGTGAACATGCGATGTCCCTGGCCCACCGGCATCGCGACGACGTCGGGCGCGAGGCCCGGCGAGACGTACGCGGGCGCGCGGAGCATGCCCTGGCTCGAGGTGATTTCCACGACGTCGCCGGTGGCGATGCCGAGTTTTTCGGCGGTGCGATTGTTGATTTCGACCCAGCTGCTCCACATCGCCGAGGTGAGCGGGTCAGGCATCTCCTGCAGCCACGGCAGGTGCGCCAGCGAGCCGTCGAGAAACGCCGACGAGGGATACGGCAGGAAGTGAAACGGGTACTGCTGCGCATCGCCGTCGAAGCGTGGTTCAGGCACCGACGGTGGCGCGGTTTCGGCGGCGCGCGCCGCCGCTGACAGCGTCGCGGGCACCGCGCCCGACCAGGCGCCCGATGTCTGCGCGTCGGCCCATGCATCTCCCCCGGCAGTTGCCGGCGGCAGCTTCATGAAGGTGGCGCCCACCATCTCGTCGAACGTCTGCCACGGTAGCCCGAGCGGCTTCGCGAGGCGGCGACTCACGTCGAGCAGCACCTCCGGCATCGCGCGCGTCTGGTAGAGCGGCCGCATCACCGGCGCCGCCACGCTGGCGACCGCCGTCATCGATCCCGACTCGGGCACCGATTCGGTCCATGACTCCAGGAACGAATGGTCCGGCAGGATCAGGTCGGCCATCGCGCTGGTTTCGTCGAGGAAGCTGCCGAAGCTGGCGATGAACGGGATCTTGGCGAACGCCTCGCCCACTTTCCATGCGGTCGGCGTCGAGAACACCGGATTCGAACCGTCGACCAGCAGCACCTGCACCGGATCGCCGCCGGCGAGGATCCCGGCCGCCAGCTTGTCGATCGTCGGCGCGGCTGCCGCGGCGGTGGAGCCGGCCGAGAGGTTCAGCCGCGGAGTGAAGAACATCCCGCCCGGCTGCTCGACGCTGCCAAGGAGGGCATTGAGCGCGTTGACCGCCAGCGCGGTGAACAGGCCGTTGGTGTGCGCAAGCGGTGCGCCGCCGACCATCGCCACCGCCGGTGTGCGCTCGGCGAGCTCGCGGGCAATCCGCTCGATGCGGCGTGCCGATACGCCGGTGACCTTCTCGACCTGCTCGGGCGCATACGCCGCGAGACCCGACGTCCATCCCTCGATCTGTGTGCCCGCTCGTCCCGCGGCCGCGGCCGGCCGCAGATTCGCGGCGAGGATCACATGCGCCAGCCCCAGGGCGAGCACCCCCTCGGTGCCCGGTGTCGCGGGCACCCACTCGTCGGCATTGGCGCCGGTCTGCGACATGCGCGCCTCGACCTGCACGAATGAGCCGCGGATGCCGGCGCGTCTCTGGCGCATCTGGCCGTAGCCGACGCTCTGCGCGACCGGTGAATTCCAGGTGCCGAGGAAGTCGGCGCCGAAGCTGATCACCGCGCGGGTGTTCGCCAGATCAAACGTCGGCAGCTGCTCGCGACCGAAACTGATCGCGTTGGCGCGCCTCAGCACCTGGTCGCCGAACAGCTCGAAGGAGATGGCGCCCGGCGCGCCGAAGCGCGCGAGAAACTGGTCGACCAGCGCGTGGCGATGACTCGATCCCGCGCGCATCGCAAACGCCAGCGCCTTCTGGTTGCCGGCCGCCGCCAGACCATCGAGCTTCGACAGCAGCTCGGCGATCGCCTGATCCCAGGTCACTGCCTCGTACTTGCCGTCGCCGCGCGTCCCCGATCGCTTGAGCGGCTGGGTGATGCGGTCCGGGTGATAGGTCACCTGGATGGCCGCCTGTCCGCGCGCGCACAGCGTGCCGTGGTTGACCGGATGCGTGGGGCTGCCCTCGAGCTTCTTGGCCGCCGCGATTCGCACGATACCCGCCTGGCCGTTGCGCACCACATCCGCGTCCGCGTCCATGACGCGCACCGTCAGCCCGCACCCGGAGCTGCAGAGCGGACAGACGCTCGGCTTCCACGTGGCGATGCCCGGCACGATGTCTTCGTCCGGCACGAACCGGATCAGATGGTTCTCGGGATTGCCGCAGCTCGCCAGCGTGGCGCTGGTGCCGGTAATCGCGGTGAGCTTGATGAAGGATCGGCGGTCCATTAGAAGTGACAGGT
>JADMIO011127020.1_pt1 | contig 14454 bp, 7 predicted proteins | sample 8958161 | NCBI WGS metagenome assembly JADMIO01 (sample SAMN16585339, study PRJNA669376) | soil metagenome | isolation source: Crop rotation soil | place: USA: Cullars Rotation, Alabama | collected 2011 | reverse complement strand
CTCATCACCCGACGCGGCGAGCACTGGCCGCACGAATTGGCCGGGTTGCGGCGAGAGCACCTGCACGCTCGTCGCGCCGCTCTTGCCGCCGGCGCGGGCGTGGGCGCGCGTGACGACGGAGTCGCCCTGGCCCTCGACATACTGCACCCACGCGACATGCACCGATTCGTCCGCCGTCTCCGCGGCGGCGGGGGCGGTGTGGTAGCCGCTGTCGTCGGTGAGCTGCACGCCGTACACACGATCCACCGGCGCGGTCGCGGGTTGCTGGCGCTTCTTCTGCTTCTGCTGTTGCTTTTGCTGTTGATTTTTCGCGCGTGCGTTTCGCTTGGCGTTTTGCGCCTCCGCGATCGCGAGGACAAGCAGGAGCACTGCGGCAAAGCACAGCAGGATTCGCGATTGTTTTCGCATCATGATCATTCCTCCGCGCGAAGCACGGCGTACAGGTAATCGCCGCGGCCGCGCCAATCCCAGAGAAGTCTCGCCCAACCCGCCAACAGAACACCCCGGCTGGCGACGTCGGGTGGAAACTGTGCGGTGTCGGGGACGACCGCGCCAAGTCCCAGGTCGTTCAGTTGCACGCTGCGCACGACCGCCAGCGGATGCGTGCGCGTGCGCAATCGCTCGATGCGAAACCCGCCGGCGCGCGCCATCGCGCGTAATCCCCGGCGGCCGATGAGCGTGCGGTGGTAGGGGGCTCGCCAGTGCGACCACGTCGGGCCGAAGCGGTCGAGCAGTTTCGAATCGAGGTTTGGCGTGTCGATCACGATCCGCCCGCCGGGCGCGAGCATTTGCCGCAACCGGCGCAACACGAGCAGCGGATCAGGAAGATGTTCGAACAACCCGCCGAGATAGATCACGTCGAATTGCTGATCGACCGGAATCACGAATGCGGCGTCCTGGGCCGACGTTTCCCAGATCGTGTACCCCTTCGCGCGGGCGGCGCGCGCGGCGTCGGGATTAGTTTCGATTCCGAAGAGGCTCCAGTCGGTGTGTTGTTTGAGGACGTCGAGCACGCCGCCCTCGAAACAGGCGACGTTCAGAAATCGGGCGGTCACGCCGCGGTGGGGGATTCGTCCGGCGAGCGTTTCAAACAGTTCAGCGGCCCTGCGGTCGGAAAAATCGGGGCGAGCGAACCACCAATAGGGCGAGCGGACGTGCGCCAGTAGCCGCGCCAGCGACGAGCGCCCCTGAAATCCCGCGAATGGAGAATGCTCAGCTGGATCCGGCGGAACGATCGCGTTTTCGCGCTGGCCCTTGCGAAAGTACATCGATTCGAGTGTTTCGAGATCGATGGGCGGATAGGCCAGGGCGGCATCTGCAGAGTGATCGTAGTAAATGTAACCAATCGCGCGGTCCCCGCCGACGCTATCGCGGGTGCTGAAGAGCAGCCGGTCGGGCATGCGGCCGTCGAGCGGGCAGACGGGCTGGTCCGAGGGAACGCTCGCCGGAAGCGTGCCCTCGGGAGGTCGGCCAGCGGGTGCAGCCAACGGAAAAAACAGCCGGTGCGGAGACTTCCGGCGCAGCGCATCGCCGAGGCGATTGAGTGCGAAGATGACCGCGCAGCGCGCCCGCCCCGGCCAGCCGAAGCTGGAGCGAAACAGTGCCCGGGCGGTTTGAAAATCCGACGCGCGCGCGAGATCGTCGCTCGAACGAGTGACTGCGCGGGGGCGGATCGTTCGCACGTGACGCGAACTGCTGTGAATCCCATATCGCCGCGCCAGGCGCAGGAGAAAATCCCACTCCGCCGCATGGCCTCGCTCGCGGTTAAGGCCGTCCAGCGACTTGTACGCGTTGCTCGTGACGAACACGCCGCCGGGCACATCGGCGCCGCGCGCCAGCAGCTCGTACACGTCCGGCGTGCGCTGGGGCTCGGTGGAGAAGCGCCAACCGCAGCGCGCCAATCCATCTTGAAAAACCGCGGCCTTGTGATTCGGGTGATCGCGAAAGTACTCGGACACGCGCGTCAGCGCGCCGGGCTCGTACACGTCGCCGGGATCGAGACGGCTGAGCACGTCATACGTCGCCAGCGCGTACCCCTTGCCCAGCGCGTCGAGCGCGCTCACCTCCGCCGGCTCCGTGACAATCCTGTCGATTCGATCGCGATACTGCTCCAGGATTTCGCCGGTGCGGTCGGTCGACCCGCGGTCGATCACGACGTATTGCACATGCGCGTGTGTCTGGCCGATGACCGACTCGATCGTGTCGCGGATCGAATCTTCGGCGTTCTGTACGATAGTCACGACGGTAATACCCGGCAGCGACTTCGGCGGTGGCGGGTAGTAATGCTGCGGGCCGATCACGAAATCGACCAGCACCTGCTTCAGCGGCCGCCGGGGGCGCCGCGCTTGCTCGACTTGGCGGACGCGGTCTTCGACCGCCTGCAAATGCTCGCGCAGCTTGCCGAGCTCGTCCGACTGTTTCTGCGCGGCCTCCTGCCCCTCTCGCGTCGCTTGCTCGATCTGGGCAAGCTTCGCGGAGATGTCGCTGCGGAGCCGGTCGATCTCACCGCGCTGCGCGCCGACCGTCGATGCAAGCTGCGATGCTTCGCGCGATTTCTCCTCGAATTCCGCCTGCAAGCGCGACAGTTCGCTCGCGCGGGATTCGAGCTGCGCGGTCAAGGCCGACTGGTTCTCAGCCTGCTCTTCGAGCAGCGCTTGCCGCTCGCGCAGGGCGGTGTCTTTTTGCGACAGTTGTGAATGCTGCTCCCTGATAAGCGATTCCTTCCCGCGAAGCTGCTCGTCCTGCTGCTGGATCACCGATTCCTTCTCGCGAAGCTGCCCGCCCAGCTCCGCGTGCGCGTGGGCGACGGCCTCGCGTGTCCGCGCGTCAGCCTCTTCAACCAGGCTCTTCACATCCAGCTGCCACGCGGCCGCGTTCGTGCGGAGTTGGCGCGTCAGCTCGGCGGCGGCGCGCAGTCGTTCCTGCGCGATGGCCGCCGACTCGCCGATCATCTGCTCCTGCAACGCGCGCGAAGGCTCCAACACGCGCGCCTCGCGGCCGCTCACGCGTCGATCTTCCAGGTCGTTGGCCGCGCGGAGCACTTCATCCGCAGGCACATCTTTCACGCAATGCGACTCCGCAAAAGAGCACACCCACTGACACCCCCGGCAGCTCACGCCGACCGTCACCGTGACGCTCGGGTCCGCCGCCGGCGCAAACCGCAGCTTATGCCCGCCCCCGAAAACCGCCAGCACGGGTTTGCCGACGGCGGCGGCGAGATGCATCGGGCCGGTGTCGTGGCCGACGTATCCGGCGGATAGCGCGGCCAAACCGATCAGGTCGTCGATCGTCCCGCCCGGCGGCATCCACACGCGCGTGCGTTTCGCCGCGGCGTCATCCATCGCTTCAACGACCGCGCGGACGTCAGCTTCTTCAGTAGCGAGTCCGACAAACAGGAACTGCCGCCCTCGCGAGTTCGCCCACTGCGATAACGTCTGGGCCCACCGCTGGCGGTGCCACGCCTTGAGCGCGACATTGGCCGTTCCGGTGACGCACGCGATCCAGTATTCGCCGCCAGCGAGTCCCAGCCGTGATAGGATCGTCGCCGCCGATTCGCGGTGCGCCGGCGTGACGTCAAGGCGCGGGTCGGGCAATTTGCGCGGTGTCGATCCTCCGAGAACTGCCGCGGCAAGGGCCGCGTTCTTTTCAACCTCGCGCGCATCTTCACAAACCTCTGCGACGACGTCAAAACGCATCGACGATTGCGCCGCCCGCCCTTGGTGCGGATCGCCGTGGTAAAGGTGGCCGCTCAGGCCGAAACGTTTCACGCCCGGTAACTCATCGGCGAGGCGCTCGTCGAAAAGCGTCCATCGATAGGGCGCGACGATGTAAGCGTTGGGAACAGACGCGCGGGCGGCGTCGAACAATTGGTTGAAGCGATGCCAGTGATCCGGCAGATCGTGTGCGTACACTTCGTACGGAATCTCGATAATCCGGGCACCCGGCGCCACGTGCCGCACGAGCGGGACGACCGCCGGGCGCACGATGAGCGTCAGTTCATGCCCTGCGTCGAGCATCGCGCGGTACATCGGCTGGCGGAGGATCAGGTCGCCGAGCGTGTCGGGGTTACTGGCGAGGATGCGCATCGAGTGGGGGGCGAAATGGTCGGCCGGCGAGGTGAAGTTGTACCAAATCCCGCGGCATCTTACGATGCGCGGGACAACGATCCACGCGCGATGCCCACCCAAGCTGCTTCGTCAGAACCACCCTCCGACGTAATGATCCGCGCGACGGGCCTCGGGAAGCGTTTCAAGATTTACCCGCGGCCCTGGGCCCGGATCGTCGAATGGATTACGGGCAATTCGGCGATCCGGCACGAGGATTTCTGGGCGCTGCGCGACGTATCGTTCGAGGTAAGAAAAGGGGAAAGCCTGGGCGTCATCGGTGTCAACGGCTCCGGCAAATCCACGCTGCTGAAGATCCTCTCCGGCGCGATGTACCCGACCGAAGGCGCGTTCGACGTTCGCGCCGCGCGCGTCCTCAGCCTGCTCGAACTCGGCACCGGCGTAAATCCCCAACTCACCGGCCGGCAGAACGTCGTCAACAGTTCCCGCCTGCTTGCCTTTCCGCCGGATTATGTCAGCAGCAAGATGCCCGAGATCGAGGCCTTCGCCGAACTGGGTGAATTCTTCGATCGCCCGGTCCGGCTCTACAGCAACGGCATGCTCGTGCGGCTGGTGTTCAGCATGTTCGCGTGCTTCGATCCCGATGTGTTCGTCGTCGACGAAGCCCTCAGCGTCGGCGACCTGCATTTCCAACAGAAATGCACGCGCCGAATCGAAGCGATGCTCGAATCGGGCGTCACGATGCTCTTCGTCTCCCACGACCTCGCCGCCGTCGACGCGCTGTGCGACCGCGTCATGGTCCTTCACGGCGGACGCGTCAAGTTCCTCGGCGACAAGCGCGAAGGCATCGCGACCTACTACGCCCTCGTCGGCGCCACCCGCGCGGTCGCCCACCCACCCCGCGAAGAAGCATCCCCCAAACGCGAGCCCAGCGGCTCGACTCGACTGAGTTCGTCGCAGGCCGCCGCGCGTCGGCAAACCGAATCGATAAACGCGCCCGATTTCACATCCCTCCCCTGGCAACCCCCCGACCCCACCCATCAAACAGGTGGCGAATCCCTCCAGATCACCGGCATCTGCTACCAACGCTCCGACGGCACATTCACACAATGCGTCCAGCAGGGCGACAGGATCGACGTCTTCGCCCAGTACCGCGCGTCTCAGGATGTCGGACCCCTCAACCCGGGCATCGAAATCCACGACCGCTTCGATCAGCTCCTCTTCGCCGTGAACTGGCTCAACGCCGAGATCGAGCCCCTGCGCGCCCGCGCCGGCGATGTGTTCTACAGCCGCTTTCGCATCAAGACGGATTTGGAACCGGGCGAGTACACCCTCTGGCTCGGCGCCTCCGAAGCGACGCGCGACGCGCAAAGCCATACCGGTTGGGACCAGCACGTCGGCGGCGAGCGGTACGTCGGCTTGCCGCGCGCCGGAAAGATCGCCGTTCTGCCGCGCGGCGATCGGCGTCGAACGAGTTTCGGGCCCGCGAATCTACAATATGAGATTGACCGAGCTACGCCTCGGCCCGATCAGAGCTCGTCGTAACCGATGAGCCGAATTCCGCGCCGCTTTACGACTTTGAGCACGCGATCGCTTGTGAGCGCCCGCCGCACGTTTGCCCGGTCGCCGGCGACGTTTTCATACCCCTCGTGGCCCAGCCCGCGCAGTTCCGGCGAGTCGAACCCCGGATGCTCAATCAGCAGCCAATTGCCCGGCTGAAGCTTCTCCAGGATGGCGATCAGCGACTTTTCGCGCTGGTCGTTGCTGAACTTGCTGTCGCCAAAGCTGCCCGCGCTCTTTGTCGAATCGTCTGTGCGCAGCTTGTACTCGCGCGCCAAATCCGCCGTGAGCTTCTTTAACTGTGGCGTTGAGACGGCGGCGCCCACGTGCGCAGAAACATGACTGACGCGCTTGCCGAGATGCCGCTGGGCAGTCTCGATCTGCGCGCGAAGCTCAAGCTCAACCTCGCCAATGTCCGGCTGGCCGCTCCAGGCTTGCGTGTTTGGCAGAAAATAGCCGTCGGCGTCAACGAGGCTGGGCACCCGCGTGAGCGGCCGCCATTTCACGTGGTCCCATTCGCTGGTGAGCGTGAGCTGGACTCCGACGTCGAGTTCGGGGTTCTCTTTCAGCAATCGCACGGCGTCGAGGAACCAGGGGCCGGGCACCATCACTTCGACGGAGCGAACGATCCCGGACTTGTAAGCGTCGATGCAGGCTTCGTTGATCGATTGCGCGACGCCCATGTCGTCGGCGCGGGCGATGAGGCGGATCGGGCGCGGCTGAGTGGTTGCGGCGCGCTGCGCGTGTCCGGATGAGGTGATCAGGATAAGCGGGAGCGTCAAACAAAGCGCGATGCGGTGAAATGGAGTCGAAGTCACGGGCAAGCTCGTTTCAAAGAAGGTCTCGAATTTCCGGACGCAATGCCCGGAAGGCAACAGCGGCCAAGCCGCAGGCGGCGAGCGGCCAGGCGATCATGCCGGCCCACGTCGCGGGCTCAGGCATCGCGCCAAAGAGGAAGAGGTCGCGAATGGCGGCCAACTGCGGATAGAGCGGATGCCACGGCATGATCGCCTGCGCCCAGCCGGGCAGGATTCCCTTGGGATACACCACCGGCACCGTCCACAGGCTGAGCTGCAGCAGCACGGCCACGAGCTGCGCGATGTCGCGGAAGAAGACGTTGAGCGTCCCGCACAAGAGTCCGACCGCAAAGCCAAGTGCTTGAAGCGACAGCAGCGGCAGCGGCAACAGCAGCCAGTGCGCGCTGGGCCGCAGCCCGAGCGCGAGCGAAATCGCTAAAAGCAGCGAGAAGCTGATCACCAGGCCAAGTGTCGCCGAGGCGGCGGTCTGCGCGACGAAAACTTGCTCGGGGATGGGAAGTTTCTTCAAGTAAGTCGCGTTGTCGGAAAACGCGTTGCACCCGCGGCTCACGCATTCAGCAAACGCCATCCAGGGGAGTAGTGCGCTTGTCAGATAGAGCAGGAACGACACGCTGTCGCTGAGGCCGGGCACGGGGCGGGGGATGTGTCCGCGGAGGACTTGCGTGAAAACGATGCCGTAAACGGCGATCAGCGCCAGCGGATGCAGCACATTCCACACGACGCCGAGGTTGGTGCCGGCGTAGCGGTGGCGCAACTCGGCGAGGGCGTTGGTCCAGATGAAGCTGCGGTAGCGGTAGAGGCCTTGGATCATCGACGTGGTGACATCATGCCAAGCTGACGTGTTGTCCGAAAGATCTGGAGCCAAGGCGATCGCATGTGCGCTCTGATTCCCTCTCCCGGTACGCCGGGAGAGGGTTAGGGTGAGGGTCTTTTGGCGATCGACGCAGGAAGACCCTCACCCCTGCCCTCTCCCGGAGTACCGGGAGAGGGAGAAAAGTCAGCGCAACGGGCACATGCGATTGCCTTGGATCCTGAGCCCCGGATCGTGTGCCGATCTTGATTCTTACGCTGATTCCCCGTACCTTTTCCCTCCCGCACTTTCGTCCGTGTGACGCTTTTCCCCGGAGGAGTTTTCGCGTGCTCGCGTTTGGCTTGTGTCTGCTCTTATTCGCCTACTGGACGCTGATCGGCTGCGCGCTGCTCTGGCCGCTGGAAACGCGAATGAGCCGGGTGCGCAAGTTGCTTTTGGCACCGTCGATCGGGATGGCGGCCAACGGTTTGCCGCTGTTCATATTCAATTTGCTCGGCGTGCCGGTCAGCCGCTCGGCGTGGCCGATCGCGCTGGTGCTGACGATTGCTTCGGGCGCGATTTTGTGGTGGTCGAAGCGCAAGGCCGCGGCCGTGCACGCGGAACCAGCGGGCGAACCGTTCTGGCGCCGCTATGCGCCATTCGCCGCGATTCTCCTCGCCGCCGGGATTTTGACCGGCCGGCCGATGTTCCTGTTCAACTTCGACTGGGTGAGCTTCTGCAACGACGACATGGCCAACTACTGTCTGGGCGCGCATCGCGTGCTCGACACCGGCTATTTTGACAAGCCCGATCCCGAGCAGCTCCGCCGCGGGCGCGATTACGTGGCGCAGATGTGGTTCCTGCACGTTCCCGGCATGCACCGCCCCGGATCGGAATTGACGATCGCGTTTCTCTGTGCCACGACTCGGCTGACTGCGCCGGAACTGTTCATGATCGCGATCCTCGCGATGCACCTGTGCCAGGTCAGCGCGCTGGCGGGCGTGATGTATCGCAGGCCGCAGGATCGACTCGCAACGCTTGCAGCCACGTCGCTGCTGGCGCTCTCCGCGCTGGCGAGCCTCGGCGCGTTGTATCAGCTTATCGCGCAAGTCTCCGGGGTCGGATTGATCCTCGTCGGCGGCGCACTGTTGCTCCGACCGATGGCCGACACGGATGACGACGGCGAGGTGATCTCGCCGGGAGCGAAGGGTTATCTCAAGGCTGGCATCCTCATTGGCGTGATCATCGCGGGGCTGATGGTTTTCTATCCGGAGATTTTCCCATTCCTCGCGATGTCCTGGCTGATCTACACCGTCGTCGGCGTCGCGATGCGGCGCCTGCCGGTCCGGCCGCTGCTGGCCACGCTCGGCTTTGGCACGATCGCGACGGTCGCCTTCCTCAGCATCTACACGACGGTGTCGCTGGCCTATCTGATGCATCAAGCCGGCACGGGCACCAAGACGGACAACGTCCAGCGCACGCTGTTCCCGTATTACCTGATGCCCAGCGGCCTCTCGAACCTGTGGGGATTTCAGCCGCTGGCGACGCTCGGGCTGGAGCCCTGGCAGTCGCTCGCCATCGGCATCGGCGCACTGCTCTTCGTCGGTATCGGCGTCGCCGCGGTGATCTACACGCTCCGCGGCGATTCCGTCGCGACCTTTTCGCTGGTGATGGTGGCCATCGCGCTGTTTCTCTTCAAAGGCCGCTCGGGGTTCGGCTTGTACAAGCTGGCGATGTACGCCCAGCCGTTCTTCCTGTCACTTCTGGTGACGGGCTGGTTCGCGATCGCGGCTTGGCTGGTGCGCATGCGCGGGAGCGTTTCGGATGAATCAAATCCGGCTCGCCGCGCGGGATTCGGACTCATTGCCCTCGCGCCGCTGTTCGTCTTGGGCGGGATTAGCTCCTATACGCAATGGTTCTACGTCCGCAGCAGTTGCGGCGTCGGTCAGACGTTCAACGAAATTCTCGATGCCTCCGACTCGCGCGTTTACAACGAGTTCCGCGAGATCGTCGCGGCAAATGAAGCACAAGCGAAGGCGCAAGCGGCCGGCGGGAAACCCGTCAAGCAGCAGTACCTCGTCGACAGCTACAACCTCGTGCTCGCCAAGTTCCAGTCGATGGGCAACCGCAAGTGCGAGATGGCTTTCCCCAGCAATCGCTTCTACTACCCCGGCGGCTACGAGGAATATCCCACGCCCAAGGGGTGGCAGATCATCGCCGACGCCAATGAGCTGATGCGGATCTACGGCACGCAGTTCAATTGGGAAGGCTTCCGCGTCCGCGAGCACGATTCGAGCGGGCTGTCGGCGCCGGTCTCGGGTGATGAAAACGCCTCGGGAGACTCGGCCGGCGACGGCGATGCGAGCAACACGTTTCTTTTCAACAAAATGGCCGCGGAGATGGCCGACTTCGTCATCGAATCCGCAGTGCATCCCGACGCGGCAAAGAATGCGGGCAAAGAGGTCATCGTCGTCGTCACCACCGGCAAGCAAAGTCCTTTCAACCGGCGCTTCGTCAAAGCCAGCGACGACAAGGCCAACTTTGTCGTCCGTCGGGCCAGCGAAGTGAGCAATCACCTCGTCTTCGTCTCCTCCGAACTCGGCCACCCGTATTTCTCCGGCGGGCGCATCAAACCCAACTTCGCGATCTACCAGCTCGAATCCGAGCCGCTCTTCTTCAAGGGCCACACGATGGCCGGCGTCGGACGGAACGTGCTGTTCCAGATCATCAATCCGTCCAGGGACCCCAAGACCGGCAAGGGCCGTGTGCGGATGGTGCTGGAGATGACCGAGTCGTACAAAGCCGATTCCGACAACGCGCTGCCGCCGGCGCACGTGATCGGCACCGGCGAGGTCGGATTTCCCGGCCTTGTGGGCCGCGGCGCCACGCGCGCCGTCTCCGATCCCATCGAGCCGCAGTACATCAACGGCCAGCCGTACGTGCAGATCGACATGGGTGTGGAGGGTAAGCGCTTTCCGGAAATGCGCTCGGGCCTGATGAAACTGTTCGGCACAGACGTGGCGATCGACCGGCGAGCGCTCGTCGGATTCCTGCGCGACATCTCGCTCGTCAGCGAAGAGCAGTACGAAGCGTTCAAGCCGCCGACGGAGATCAAGTCGTTCGCGATGTCGAACAACGACCTGCGCGAGAAGACCGAGATGGAGTACAGCGGGATCTACGAGGATGGGTGGGTTTCGGAGAGGAGCTTCTACAAGCTCAGCCAACCCGCCGGCGCGTCGGTGTCGGCCGTTATCCGCGGCGAGGTCCCGCGCCTGCCCGAGGGCGATCCAAAATTCCAAACGCATGCTGCGCTGAAGGTCGACGACAAAATCGTTGCCGAGCAAACTCTCCCCTGCGGCCCCTTCGAGCTGCGCGGAGATCTTCCGGCGGAGTTGATTGCCGGCACCAGCGCCGTTCACAAGCTGCAACTTGAGTTCAGCCACTATCAGAAGCTTCCCCCGGTGGACGGCTATCCCGATGGCCGGCCGGTTTCCGCGATGCTCACATACATCGGTTTGACCGGCGCCCCGGTGGAAACGCGGATCGCGGGGAACACGGCCCCCTAACATGGGTCGCGTGGCCCCTCAATCGGCGTTTTATCAGCCTGTGAACCGCAACGTCGCTTCTTGCCGAAATCGCCCGTTTTGCATTACAAATACCGGGCTCAGGAGTCGCATGCCGGATGAACCGTATTTGAGTCTGATCGTTCCCGCGTACAACGAGGCGGCAACGATCGCCCGAACGCTCGGGGCGATGCGGGCGTACCTCGACGCCGCGGAGAATCCGCGCGTGCGCAGTTGGGAGATCATCGTTTCCGCCGACGGGCAGGACGGCACGCGCGAACGCGCCCGCGAGTTCGCTGGAGACGATTCGCGCATCTCCGTCATCGGCAGTCCGCAGCGCCGGGGCAAGGGCAAAGGCGTGCGCGAGGGAGTCCTCCAGGCGCGCGGCCAGCTGATCGGCTTCGTCGACGCGGATTACAAGACGCCGATCGACGAGATTGGAAAAATACTGCCGGCCTTTGACGAAGGATTCAACGTCGTCATCGGCAGCCGGCGCGTCGGCGACTCCAAGATTGTCCGACCACAAAAGCTCTATCGCCGCATCGGCTCGAAGGTATTCGCGGCGGGCATGCGTGCGGTCGTCGGGCTCTACGGCATTCACGACACGCAGTGCGGGTTCAAGTTCTTCACACGCGAGGCAGCGCGGCGCATCTTCTCGATGCAGCGCATCGACGGCTACATGTTCGACGTCGAAATCCTCCGCTTGGCCCGTAAGCTCGGTTACCGCATCAAAGAGGTCGGCGTCCGCTGGCAGGATGACGGCGACAGCCGGCTGAACCTTGTCGCGGGGAATCTCAAAAACGCGATGGACATCCTGAGTATCCGCTTCATGAAGTACCCCCCGCTGCAAGACGCGCAAGCGCCGGCCGCGACCTCGAATTTGCAAACGGCGCCGGCGCTATCGCTCTCGCACTCATCGGGCAGGGGCCCGGCCGCATGACGAGCGATATCGCGACCGATTTTGCGGGCCTCGCCGACACCACTCGAGGCCTTCCCAGCGAGCGTTCCGCCCGCCGGGGTCGCCGTTTCGGCCGCGGTCGATGGGGGGCTGTGCTGCTGTTCCTGACGCTTGGCACGGCGGTCATGTGGCCGTTTCGCACGGAAGAGCTGAGCCCAGTCTCGCTGCGCGACATCATCATCCCGGTCATCGAAGCGCGGTTCGCGATCGATGAAGGGCAGTTCCCCGTTCGCGTTTCGCCGCGGACTCTCGAGGGATCGCGCTATCCGATGTTTCAGTTTTACGGCAACCTGCCCATCAGCGCCGCGGCGCTGGTCTACCGCGTGGTCAACGTCACGCCTTATCAAGCGTGGAAGCTCATCATGCTTCTGGCCAGCGCGTGCGGTGGATATTTCGCGTACCGGTGCGCCTATCAGCTCACGCGCCATCCGCCGGCGGCGCTAGCTGCGGGAGTTCTCTTCGTCACGGCGCCGTATTTTCTCTGTGACTTGTATCAACGCGCCGCATATTCGGAATTCACGGCGCTCAATCTCCTCCCGATGGCGCTGTACTTCACCCTGCGCACGTTCGTCTCGCGCCGCCGGCCCATCCGCAACATCGTCGCCTGCGCCGTCGCGTGGACGATGATCGGAATGAGCCACAATATCGCCTACCTCTACGGCGCGACGTTCGTCGGCTTTTACTTCGTATTGCAGGCTGTCATGCGAATCCGCAGGCCGCGGGCGCTGGCGCCGCGGATCACCAGGCTGGTCATCGCGGGCGTGCTGCACGCGGGCTTGATCCTCTGGTACGTCATGCCGCAGCTCCTGTTGATCGACGATCTCATGATGACCGAGCGGACGGAAGTGCCCTTCATCACCGCGGCACTCTGGACGCCGCTATACGTGCTGATGGCGGGCTGGCCCGTCCAGACGCCCGACCCGGTGAATCCGCCACTCGGGTTGCAGATCGGCTGGCCCGTCCTGGGTGGGACGTTGCTTGCGATCCTGGGCACGGCCTTTCGCCAATGCGGGCGGCGGCGGTGGCCCGTGCTGGTCGGGCTTCTCGTGCCGTTCGTTGTGGCCATCCTGATGGTGTGGTCGCCGTTTAACTTTTGGCCCTACCTGCCACGCGCGTTCAAGTACGTGCAGTTCACGTATCGGCTGCTGCTGTTTGCCGTGTTGTATGGTGCGCTGCTCGGCGGGCTCGGTCTTTCGCTCTGGTTCCCGCGCCGCGCGGGCGCGTGGCGCGGGTACGCGTTTTGGAGCATTCGCTCGACTTTGGCGGCGCTCGCCGTGCTCGTGCTGGCCGGGTTGATGGCGCGCAATTACATCCCGCCCGACACCGTCGCCGACCCAAAGGCAATCCAATCAGACGCGGAGACCGCCGTCCGCATCGTCGGCCTCGAGGATTACCAAATCAGCAATAAGGTCGCGGCGAAAACAAGCTGGTATCACCGCGACCTCAACCTGGCCGGCTGGCAGTACAACCTGCTCTACGGCGACCTTCAGGAGCGATCCAATGTGCCGCTGCCGGGGCCGACGTCGGCGTCGGGGCTGCTCGTCGAGGGCGTGGTCCGCACGCAGGGCAACGGTGTCCCGCCGGCCGAAGCGCTCAGGGGTGCGCGGGTCTACGTCCTCGTCGCTGGCCGCAGCGGCGAGGCGCCGCTCACGCCCGATCCCAACGGACCGCCCGTGTCGAGCTTCCGCATCCATGTGCCGCTCGATCCCGCTCAGAAGCTCCAGCCGCCCGTGAAGGTGACGCTCGTCGTAGACGTTGGCGGGCCGATGAAAGAGAAGCTCGACCGTGCCGTGAAGCTGACCAACGTGCGCTGGGAATCGCCCGCGCCGGGCGAACTGGACGACCGCGAGCTGCGCGCCGCCGAAGATATTGCCACCCAGGTCCGCCAGGGCAGGCGGACGAGTTACCGCTTCGCCAGTACGAGACCGACGCTCGTGCAACTTCCGGTGCTCTACTACCCCAAGGGCCTGCTCGAGATCCGCGACCGCGGCCGCCGCGTTCCTCCGGAGAATGTCGGCAACGTGGGGCGGTTCGTTGCGCTCAAGCTCCCGCCGGGCGCCCACAAGATCGACGTCATGTTCGCAGGCGTCATTTGGGCAAACAACGTGAGCCTGGCGGCGTGGTGCCTGGTTCTGTTGATCCTCGTGGTCGGGGTCATTCGCCGGCGGGGCAGGCAACGCTCAGGGCAATGGCGGCACCGCTACGCGGCGGCGCCACCGATGGGAGTTGTGCTGGCGGTCGTGGCTGCGGGGGCGGTAATCGTTGGTGTGTGCTCGACCTCGATTTGCGCGCTGATCGTCGATCGCATCAGCCATCCCGGTCCGCGGTTGGAGATCGTCGCCGCCGAGGCCAGCAGCGAATCGCGCCCGGACCTCGCGGTCGCCAACGCCTTCGACGGCAAGGACCACACCGAGTGGTCCGCCACGGGCGGCGGACCCGCCAAGCTTGTCCTCTACCCAGAGCGGGCCGGTCGGCTCGAGCACATCACGCTCGAATCGCGCGGCACTTTGCTCCTCGAATGCTGGTACACCGCCCGCGTCGTTTGCCGCCTCAGCGGTCAACAGGTGTTTGAGAATACCTTCTCGCTGTCGACCGCCGATTCGGCGCCCGTCCAGCACATCGACATCCCGCCTACGCTTACCGACCCTTTCCAGCACAGTGGGATCCGAAGCTTGGAATTCACGTGACTTGAAGTCGCGGC
>JADMIO011560779.1_pt1 | contig 14455 bp, 10 predicted proteins | sample 8958161 | NCBI WGS metagenome assembly JADMIO01 (sample SAMN16585339, study PRJNA669376) | soil metagenome | isolation source: Crop rotation soil | place: USA: Cullars Rotation, Alabama | collected 2011 | reverse complement strand
CCATTCGGTTTTTCGGCCGCGCGACGCCTCGCGCAGCGTCATGGAGTGCGGTGGCTGAGCGTCAGCGGCGACACCGCTTTTTCGCAGGGGCACATGACCGAAAACGGTACGCTCAGATAAACCCACCTCCCCACGCAAAAAGCGGCGTGGCGCTCCGCTTCCCGCTGCACTCCACAACCATTCGGTTTTTCGGCCGCGCGACGCCTCGCGCAGCGTCATGGAGTGCGGTGGCAGAGCGCCAGCGGCGACACCGCTTTTTCGGAGGGGCACATGACCGAAAACCGTGCGCCCCGGCAAACCAACGTCTTCCCGCAAAAAGCGGCGTGGCGTTTCACTTCCCGCCGCACTCCACGACGCGTCCGATTCCCGCGTACGTCACCGCTTCTTTGCCGCAAGTAGAACCATCAACCACCCCGCGTAGCCCGAGCACCCGCGAGCGCGCGGCTCACCGAATCGCTCAAGCCTTCAATGGACAAAGGTTTAAGAAGCACCTCGCGGATTCCGATTTTCAGCGCGGCATCATGCACCGGTTGATCCACAAAGCCGGAAATCAACAGCACCGGAATATCCCCGCGCGTTTCCAGGATCGCGCCGGCAAGATCGGTGCCGGACATGCCCGGCATCGCAAAATCAGTGATAACCAGTTCGAAGGCGTAGGGATCCTCACGAAATGTTTCGAGCGCCTGTTCCGCGCGATTGAACCGGGTCACCGCATAGCCGATACGCGTGAGGACCTTCTCCGTCACGACGGCGAGATTGGGCTCATCATCCACAAAAAGAATCCGCTCCCCGCGCCCTTGAAGCAATTGCCGTGCGGCCGCCGGTTCGTTGAGGTCCGCGCCCGTGTGGGCCGGCAGGTACACGCTGAAGGCCGCGCCCTGGCCCGGCGCGCTCACGACCAGCAGCGCGCCTTGGTGCGATTTGATAATTCCGTGCGCCACCGAAAGACCGAGGCCCGTGCCTTTGCCGGACGGCTTGGTGGTGAAGAACGGCTCAAAGATCCGTTGCTGCGTAGCGAGATCCATGCCGTGTCCGTTGTCCTTGATGGTCAGGCAAACATAAGAACCCGAGCGTAAATCGGCATGACGGTCCGCGTCCTGTTGGCTTACCTCCCGCGCGTGCAGCACAATATCAATATGCCCGTCCGCCGGGGGCAAAGCGTGCCAGGCATTGGTGCAGATATTCATGATCACCTGGTGAATCTGAATCGGGTCGGCAAGCACCGGAGGGCACGAGAGGTCAACTTGATGGGTGATGCGGACCATCGCGGGAAAGGTCGAGCGTAACAGCTTGACACACTCGGCCACGACCGGCTGGACCTGAATCAGGGTCTTCTCGCTGTCTTTCCGGCGGCTGAACGTGAGGATTTGCTGGACCAGTTCCCGCGCGCGATTGGACGCCAGCAAAATAGATTGAAGAAATTGTTGGGCCGAATGGTCCGGCGGCACTTCCATTCGCGCGAGTTCCACGCTGCCGAGAATGCCGGCAAGCACGTTGTTGAAATCATGGGCAATGCCGCCCGCCAGCGTGCCGATCGCGTCCATCTTTTGCGCCTGGCGCAACTGCTCTTCCAGGCTGCGCTGCAAGTGCTCCGCTTCCACGCGCGTGGTCACATCCTCCAGAATCGTCGCAATACGGTAGCTTTCCCCCACCACATTCTTGACCGCCACGGTCCGGCTTTTCACCCATCGAATCGTGCCGTCGGGCCGGATGATGCGATGCCGCTCCTCCACCGCGCCCATCGAGGCGCCGTTGAAGTAAGCGCGCAGCACGCGATCCCGGTCCTCCGGATGGATGATCTGGTTGAACACCTCGGCGTCCTGGTAAAAATCCTCACAGGTGTGCCCGCAAATCGTCTCGAACGCCGGATTGACGTACAACACCTGCTGGGTTTGGGAATCCACCAGCCAGATGGCGTCGCGCAATGAGGCGGCGATCTGCCGGAGGCGCTCCTCGCTTTCCCGCAAGGCTTTTTCCGCATCCTTGAGTTCGGTGATATCGCGCACCACGATGACGACGCCCACGACGCGCTCCGCCACTTCCAGCGGCGCCGAGGAACACAATGTCGGCACCGGCGACCCGTCCTTGCGGAAAAACACCAATTCTTGATTGCGAACGGAGTTATAACTGGTCAGCGCATTTTCCAGCGCGCATTCGGCGGCCGGAAAAGGCCGGCCATCGGGATGGTGATGATGGATCTTTTCGTGCAGGTTCGCCCCCACGATTTCATCCAGGGCATAACCAAACACCTTTTCCACCTCGGGATTCGCGAACGTGACGCAGCCTTGAAGATCCGTCACGTAAATGCATTCGGCGGCGCGCTCCGTAATGCTCTTCAGGAGGTGAAATTGGTAGCGAATTTGTTGCTCGGTGAGCTTGCGCTCGGAGACGTCGCGCAACACGCCGTACCATAAAGTCCCGCCGTCCGCCTCGCGCTCGGGGATGGAATTTCCCTCCAGCCAGAGTTCGCCCCGATGCGGATGCCGGATGCGAAATTCCTCCCGCCAAGGGATCAAGTCCCGCCCGGAAGCCAGCAGGCTGGAACGAACTCGATCCGCATCCAAGGGATGCAGCGCGCCCATGAGGGGCGCTGCCGTACTTGACAGGTCGCCCGGTTGCAACCCCATGACCTGGGTCACCACCGGACTGATAAACGGGAAGCAAAAGTTACCGTCCGGCGCCAATCGCAAGGCATAGATGACCCCGGGGGCGGTGGCGACAATCTTCGAGAGGCGCGCTTCACTCTGGGTCAACGAAGCCACGCTTCGACTCAAAGCCGCCGTCCGTTCACGCACTCCGGTCTCCAACTGATCATTTGCCGACCGCAACAACTCCTCCGCCCGCTGCCGCGCCTGCGAATCCTTGCGTACCAGCACCCACACCCAACCCAAGACCACGATGACCAGCAAACCTACAGTCACCACCCCGGCGCGCGCGGCTGCGGAGCCATCTTCCCAACAAATCAGGATGAGCCCGCCCAACAATCCGAAGACGCCGGCAAAACCGATGGCGAGTTTTCGATCAATGGAGGAAATCATGGTGTGCCGCAAAATCCCTTGAAGCCCGAATCGTCGGGCTGTTCCGGAAACGTCATCCGCAGCAACTTAGAGATATCGCTCGTTCAATTCCAGCCCAAACCCGCGAACAGATAGCTCCTGCGCCGTCATGTTCTCCACCGGAGAGGGCGCATGCCTGACACTGCCCCCGGAGCGCCGGTCTCCGACCCAGCTCGTATCGAAAAACACCTGGAAACAGGTTGAATCGGAGTTCGGCGTTCCGCTAGGCCAGTCGAGTCGGAGGAAGTGCCAGGATGCGCCTTACCGGAAAAAGCCGTAAGATTCCTTATTTACAGCCGGGTTTCTTATGGCCACTGTTAATCAAGCCCATGAGCGTTAAAAGCCGCCTTGCCATCCTGACCGCGAGCGGTGTGGGATTTCTTCTCGCGGCGACCTTCCTGCGCGCAGCTGACGCAGCCTTTTCGGCCAAAGGCCTCGAATTGTTTGAACAGCATGTCCAGCCGATCCTCGCGGAACACTGCTACAAGTGCCACAGTCATGACGCAGATAAGATCAAAGGCGGACTGTTGCTGGATTCCCAGGAAGCAACGCTAACCGGAGGTGATACCGGTCCGGCCTTGGTGCCCGGCAAACCCGAAGCAAGCCTGGTGATCAAGGCCATTCGTTACACGGATCCTGATCTCCAGATGCCGCCGAAAAATAAAAAGCTTTCCGAGGAACAAATTGCGGCCTTGACGGAGTGGGTGAAACTGGGCGCGCCGCGACCCGCGCCTGTCGTCACCGATCGCTTGAACCAGCGGCGCAGCACCGCCCAGGACAAGGATTGGTGGGTCTTTCAGCCATTGCGGCATCCGATTGTTCCCCAAGTAACAAATGCCCAATGGTCAGCCAACCCGGTGGACCGATTCCTTTTCGCCCGTCTTGAAACGGAAGGCTTGAAACCGTCGCCTGAAGCGGATCGCCGCACCTTGATCCGTCGCGCCTATTTCGACTTGATCGGTCTCCCACCGAGCACTGAGGAGGTCGAGCGCTTTGCTGCCGACCAATCGCCTGACGCGTACGAAAAAGTCATTGATGCTCTACTGCGCAATCCGCATTACGGTGAGAAATGGGGGCGGCACTGGCTCGACCTGGTGCGCTATGCGGAATCGGACGGTTTCAAATCCGACGAGTATCGCCCCTCCGCCTGGCGTTACCGGGATTACGTGATTCGCAGCTTCAACGACGACAAGCCCTATAATCGCTTTCTCATGGAACAGGTCGCCGGAGATGAACTTTGGCCCGATGCTCCCGATGCCATTGTCGGCACAAGCTATCTGCGCCAGACCATCTACGAATACAACCAACGCAACGTCCACGCTCAATGGGCCGGCATTCTGAATGACATCACCGACGTGACCGGCGACGCATTCCTTGGCCTCGGAATGCAATGCGCCCGGTGTCATGACCACAAGTTTGATCCCATCCTGCAAAAGGATTATTTCCGGCTGCGCGCTTTTTTCGCGCCGTTGTCGCCGCGGGAAGACGTTCCTTTGGCCACGCTGCGGGAGCGGTCGGAATACCAGCGCCGGCTGGCGCAATGGCAGGAAAAGACGGCTGCAATCCGCGCCGAGATTGATCGGCTGGAGCAACCCGTGCGTGATCGCACGACCAAGGGAGTCCTGGATAAATTTCCCAAAGAGATCCAGGGCATCATGACCAAGCCCGCGTCCGAACGGTCCGTTTACGAGCGGCAGATTTACGATCTGGCTTACCGGCAGGTCACCTACGAATTCGAAAGGCTCGATGGAAAATTCAAAGGCGACGAGAAAGAAAAGCTCGATCGGCTGCGCAAGGATTTAGCGGCATTTGACGGACTCAAACCCGAGCCACTGCCCACCATGCCGCTGGTTTCCGACATCGGGCCAGTGCCGCCGCCCAATACGATTCCCAAGCGCGGCGGGGAGGATATTGCACCGGGATTTCTCACCTTGTTAGGAGCCGCTCCGGAGAAGATTACTCCCGTAACCGAATCGCCCGCGACGACCGGACGCCGCGCCGCGTTGGCGCGCTGGCTGGCACGGCCGGAGAATCAGTTCACCACGCGGGTCATGGTCAACCGCATCTGGCAGCGTCATTTTGGCCAAGGCATTGTCAGCACGCCGAGTGATTTCGGCCATCTCGGGGAGAAGCCGACGCATCCCGAATTGCTGGATTGGCTGGCCGATTATTTCGTCGCGCACGACTGGAGCATGAAGGCCATGCATCGTCTCATCATGACCTCGGCGGCCTATCGGCAATCCGCGCTGACGCCGGCCTCCGAAATCGCGCGGGCGAAAGATCCCGAAAATCATTTCTTATGGCGCATGAACGCGCGACGGCTGGAAGCCGAACAAATTCGCGACGCCATGCTAACCGCCAGCGGCGAACTGGACCCGACCATGGGCGGGCCGGGCGTTGATCCCTCCAAGCCTCGGCGGACGGTCTATACCAAATGGTTGCGCAATAGCCGCGATGCGCTCCTGGAGGTCTTCGATCCACCAGACGCCTACACGAGCACCCCGCAACGGAATGTGACTACGACACCGTCGCAAGCCTTGCTGCTCATCAACGGCCAGTACACCCTGCAACGCGCGCAGGCCCTCGCCGGACGTATTACCCATTCCCATCCAACCGATGACGCTGCCGCAGTTAAAGCCGCATATCGCTTCGCGCTCGGGCGTGAACCTTCCGCCTCGGAGCGCAATGACGCCGTCAATTTCCTCAACGCCCAAGCCGGACGAATCGCCGCATCCGGTCTCAAGACGGTGGTTGCCAGCACCGATGCCATGCCGCGTCGCAATGGCAGCACCGCCGCGCTATTCAAGCCCACGGGCACCCAAACCCGATTGATCGTTCCCGACAATCACCTGATGCCCACCTATGATTTCACGGTTGAAGCGTACGTGGTACTTCATTCGGTGGATGACGGCACTGCCGTCCGCAGTATCGTTTCCCGTTGGGATGGCCGCAAAGACCAGCCCGGCTGGTCGTTTGGCGTCACCGGACGGAAAGCGTCCGGCAAGCCCCAAAGCCTCGTGCTGGAATTGATTGGCGATACCGCCGAGGATGGCACCGGAGGTTACGACACCATTGTGTCCGGCTTACGCCTGGAACTCGACATTCCTTACTTTGTGGCGGTTTCCGTCCGAATTGGAGACCCCAGTGAAACCGGGGTGACATTTTATTTGAAGGAACTGACGACCGGAACGGAACTTCAATCCGCGCGGGTGACGCACAAAGTCACCGCCAACCATCAATCCAATCTGCCTTTGGTGATCGGCGCCCGCGAGCCGGAGAATCGCATTGTGTGGGACGGCCTGGTGGATGACCTGCGCCTTTCTCGCGTGGCCCTCAAGGCTGACAAATTGCTTCTAGCACAGGATGCGTCCGGCACGGATCCCGTCGGCTACTGGTGCTTCGAAGACCCAAATTTCTTCAAAGATTCCTCACCCAACGGCCATAATATCCGTTCAGATCTCGCGCCCACCGGCGGCACGGATGCAAAAACCGCCGCCCTGATTGATTTCTGTCACCTGCTGTTCAATGCGAATGAGTTTTTGTACGTGGATTAATCACTTATGAACCCAGCCGCCCAGCCGAAACCCCACATTGAACGGCTTCACACCCGGCGTGACTTTCTCGTTCGCGGTGGGGCTGGTTTCGGAGCCCTGGCCCTCACCTGGTTGATCGAAGCCGAGCGTCTGCTGGCCGCGCCTATAAGTTCGCCACCTTCCAAAGCCCCGCTGGCTGCGACGAAAGCGAAGGCGAAGAATGTTATTTTTCTTTTCATGGAAGGCGGCCCCAGCCATCTCGACACTTTCGACCCCAAGCCCAAATTACGCCAACTGGCCGGCCAAAAACTTCCAGACAGTTTCAGCAAGAATCTCATCACCGCCATGGGTGAAGTGGACTCGCCCTTGCTCGCCGATCGGCGCGAATGGAAACAGCATGGACAAAACGGCATTTGGGTATCCGACTGGCTGCCCCACATGGCCGGGTGCGTGGATGATCTGGCCGTCATCCGCTCCTGCTGGGGCGACGGTTTGAACCACGCCAACGGCGTTGGCCAGATGAATACCGGCTCGATCCTCGGCGGACGGCCCTCCATGGGGAGTTGGGTCAGCTACGGTCTCGGGACCGAAAATCAAAATCTGCCCGCGTTCACCGTGCTCTGCGATAACAGCGGCAATGTCGTGGGCGGCCCGCGCAACTGGGGTGCCGGCTTCATGCCGGCGGCGTATCAAGGCGTGCGCCTCGGTGCGGCCACCGAGCCGTTTCCCAATCTGAATCCACCGCGCGGCATCAGCGCGGCGGAGCAACGCGGCAAGCTGGATTTTCTCCTCCAATTAAATCGCCAGCATGCGCAGGCGCGGCCGGAATATTCGGAACTGGACGCACGCATCCGCAGCTACGAACTGGCGTTTCGCATGCAGGCGGAGGCCCCCGAAGCCGTGGACCTCTCCAAAGAATCGGCGGCCACGCGGCAGCTCTACGGCATGGACGAAAAAGAGACGACGGTCTTCGGACGCAATTGCCTGCTCGCCCGCCGCCTCGTCGAGCGCGGGGTCCGTTTCGTCCAGCTTTACAGCGGGACCGGAAGCAAATGGGATGCGCACTCCAAAATCGAGCAGAACCACGCTGAACTTTGCCGCGCGGTGGACAAACCGGTGGCCGGACTGTTGAAGGATCTCAAGGCGCGGGGTCTGCTGGATTCCACCCTGGTCATCTGGGGCGGGGAATTTGGCCGCACTCCGATGTCGGAAAAAGGCGATGGCCGCGACCATAACCCAACCGGTTTCACCATGTGGATGGCCGGCGGCGGCGTGAAGGGCGGGCAGGTCATCGGCGAAACGGATGAACTGGGTTTGCACGCGGTGAAAGACCGGCTGCACGTGCATGATCTGCACGCGACGATTCTTTATCTGATGGGTCTCGACCACACCAAGCTGATCTACCGTTATCAAGGCCGCCCCGAGCGCCTCACGCTCAACGAAGGCGAACCCTACACGAAGATCATGGGCTGAGGCCTCCCCGCCGGTCGCAAACCGTGGCTTCCAGCCCGGCGGAATTACCGGTCAAAATTCATAGACAAATCCCGCCTTGAGGTGCGTCATTATCGCAGAGCTACATGCCGGTTGACATTGCCAGGCTTTACGACGAACACGCGCAAGCGTTGTTCGCCTTTCTGCTGAACTCCACCCGCAACGAGGCGGACACCCGCGATCTGCTTCAAGAAACCTTCGTCAAGGTCGCCCGCCAGCCGGAACTCTTCCGCGCGGTCCGCGAAGAGCGCGCTTTTCTGCTCCGGCTCACGCACAACGCCGCCATTGATTTGCTGCGCCGGCGCACGACCCGCGACAAATATCAGGAACAATTCGGCGCGGAAACCATCTCTCCATTTGCCGCGAGCGCCGACCCCGACGAAACCGCGTTTCGCACCGAACTCTCGATGGCTTTGGCTGAACTGCCACCCGACCAGCGGGCGGTGGTCCATCTCAAACTGTGGGAAGGCCTGACATTCGATCAGATTGCCATCGCCTTGGAAATTTCCCCCAACACGGCGGCCAGCCGGTATCGCTATGGTTTAGACAAATTACGCGCCCGGCTGCGTCCCCTTTACGAAGAGATCAAATGAACCACGACGACCAGTTCGAGAAACGCCTGCAGCGCCAGCCCCCGCGCGAACTCCCGGCCGCCTGGCGCAGCGAGATTCTGGCGGCGGCAAATGCGGTGAACGCCCATCCGCCGCGGGTGGAAGTCCGGCGGACGTCCTGGTGGCGGGAATTGCTGTGGCCTTGTCCCCAGGCATGGGCCGGGTTGGGCGCGGCCTGGCTTTTGATCGTCGGATGCTATTTTGGCTTGCGGGAAACCGATCCTGCCATCGTGCGCCCCGGCGCAACGCAAGCCTCCCGCCAGATGCGCGAGTTGCTGAAACAGCAGGAACAATTGTTTGTGGAATTGACCGGGAGCGCGGATCAACCGGACGTGGATCGTCCGCGTTCGCTCCATCCCACGCCCCACAGTTCCCGCCGCGCCGAAGCCTGTGCCGTCTAAATTTTATGAATCCAGACTCGACCCCCCAGCCCTCAACCGAACGAAAAAGCATGTGGAAAATTCCCGTGTCTGGACGGCGCAAATGGCTGGCCGGGTTCGCGGTGCTGGCGACCATCGTCTTCGTTGTCGTTTTCTATTTTCAGTCAGTCGCCGCTCGCGCCACTTCATCGGGTGACTTGTTCGCCGGTGCTGCGCTGGTCACGGCGGTCATTACGCTCAGCGCGATGGCGCTGGTTGCTTTTCTACGTTGGATTTGTTCCTGGCGCAATTTTCGTCGCTTTTGCTTTGGCGTGGCGTGCCTGCTGACGCTGCTGGGGCTGTTCTACACGGTGGAAAACATCCGGGGCAAACGCGCCTGGGAAGCTCATAAACGGATTTTGGAGGCTCAAGGTGAAAAATTGTCCATGGCCGCGCTGACGCCACCACCAGTACCCGACGATCAGAATTTTGCGTTCACTCCTTTGCTCAAGCCTTCCTGGGATTTCGCTCATTCGCCTACGGGCGTGGTCTGGAAGGATACCAACGGCCTCGCCCATCTCGAAAAACTCAACGCGCAACTGCGCCCCAAGCGCCAGACGAATGACGATCTGGTATTGGGCAGCGTGGACCGGGGCACCTTCGCCAATCTATCCGCCTGGCGGGATTTCTATCGGGGCAATCCCGACTACCCGCAATCGGCTTCCCCTGGCACGCCGGCCCAGGAGGTCATGGTTGCGCTCAAACCATTTGCCTCCGACCTTCAGGAACTGCGGCAGGCAGCGGCGGATCGTCCCCTCTGCCGCTTCCCCATCGAGTATGACTACGAACCTTCCTGGGCGATCCTGCTGCCGCATTTGACCCGGCTCAGAAGCCTGGCGACATTGACCCACGTTCAGGCCGTGGCGGAATTGGAGGCCGGTCAGTCAGCGGAGGCTTTTGCGAATCTGGAATTGGGGCTGCGCATTTCCGATTCCATTCGCGGGGAGCCGATCCTGATTGATCATCTGGTGCGGATCGCCGCTTTGGGGATCAACGTGCAGGTCATTCGCGAAGGCTTGGCGCGCCACGCCTGGACCGAGGCGCAGTTGGCGGAATTGCAAAAATACCTGGGCGCACTTGATCTTCTCGCGGAATACAAACTGGCGCAGCGCGGCGAGCGGGTGCTGTCAACGGCAGGATTGGATTATCTGCGGCGGCAAGGTTTTAAAACGGAGCCCATGTGGTATTCCACGGAGAATGATGAGACTGGCGCCAATGCGGGCTATGGATTCAACCTGTTCCCTGGCGGCTGGTTTTACCAAAACATGCTGACCATCTCGCGGATGCACCAGGACTACACCCTGGCCGCCGTGGATGAAAAAGCGCACCGCGTATTTCCAGACGTGTCCGACAAGCTCGATAAGACGATCGCAGCGATGCGCGCGAGCCCGTATGTCATTTTTGCAAAACTGCTCATGCCGGCCTTGAGCAATGCCGTGCGGCGGTCCGCGCGCGCCCAGAATGCCGTGGACGCCGCCGGCGTCGCGTGCGCCTTGGAGCGATACCGCCTGGCGAGCGGAACGCTTCCAGGGTCGCTTGGCGAATTGGTTCCGCGCTTTCTCGACAAAATCCCGAATGACATTATTGACGGCCAGCCGTTGCGCTATCGTCGTGATGCGGATGGAAGTTATGTCCTCTATTCCATCGGCTGGAATCAGAAGGATGACGGCGGCGTCATCGGTTGGACAAAAGGCAAAACCCCGAAACCCGAACTCCGCAATGGCGACTGGGTATGGCAGATGCCGGCCAAGCTCTGAACGATTTACAAGGTCCCTGGATTCGTGCTCACCGAAGCCGCTCCGCCTCATTCGCAGGGTTACAACCTGCTGTTTAACGATGCCCATGTGGCTCTGGTCAAACGGAAGGACTATCTATATCCGCCGCGCACCGCCCACCATTGGAACCGCGACAACCAGCCGCACCCGGAGTTGTGGTCGCCGACCAGTCATTGGGCCGTTCAGAACTAAACGCTCTGAAGCAGCGCTACAGCATTTCCATAAAAGATATAGCCGCAAAAAGGCACAAAAGGCTCAAAATCGCCTTTTCTTTTGCGCTTTTTGCGCTTTTTCGTGGCTATAAGTTTATTGAAATTGCTCTAATATTCGCGATTTACGACATGCGATTTCCGCGCACGTGGCAAAATTCATGATTTACGTTTGATCCGAACTCGAAGTCGGTGGCCGCAGGAAGCAAACACGCGTTGGAACCGCAATGGTCGCGTCAATCGTATATCGCAAATCGTAAATTCCGAGGGGTGGTCGGAGCGACAGGATTCGAACCTGCGACGTCTTGCTCCCAAAGCAAGTGCTCTACCAGGCTGAGCTACGCTCCGAACCAACTTTGACCAGCCGTCGGAAATACATTCTGCGCGTTCGCAGGTGAAGGGCAAGCTGATTCGTAAAACATTCAAAACCCACGCACCCCCCGCGAAGTGCAAGCCGCATACAGTCGATTTAAAAACTGAACTGTAGTGGGTGAGCTACGGTTTTCCTTTTTTTACACCCTGTGTCCGGAGATCACGGCAAAGTTTTGCAAATTCCTTTTCAAACCTTGCCGACTTCGTCCAATCCGAGAAATCTGGAATGAAATATTCCCGAACTTCCTCGGCAATATCTCGCCCGGAATCGGAATCGAAGCACTCCCATGCTTGCAATACCTCCATGTCGCAAAGTCGAATTGGGAACAGTTTACGTTCACCAGTTCGCTTCTCCTGCTTTCGGGCGCGACGAATTTCTGTCTCTACCCAACTGCTTGAGATGCTTTCCTTGGAAAGGACAACAAGTAGCTTGTCGTGCAAATTGATCGCACGATCGATTTGATCAAACAGTTTCTTTCCGCCCTCCATTTCTTCGGGAGCATACCACACACGAATTCGTTCATTACGGAGATTGTTCCAGAGCCTCCGGGCGAACGCCTCGTCGGTGTGGCTGTAACTGATAAAACAGGAATGAAATTGGATTGGACTACTCGCCTCGATCAGAGCGGGCAAATAATCCAAAAGAATTTGGGGCAGGCCTACACCTGTGAAAAACTTCATCGGCAGATTGCTACCTGATCGGTAAAGACATTCGACAGAAACCGAGGAACGCCCCGTATGCTTAACCGAATCCAGGCCAACACAGGTTTCCAGATCGAGATTCGCAAAAACAGTCTGCCCCATTTCCGATTCTCGAAAAATGGTTGAGAATAAGTTACTGCTTACGAAGACAGCGCCCAGCAGATTCGCCTTATAGAAATTCGTTCTGGAAAGGTTCGCATGGGAAAAATCTACATCCTGGCACTTTGCATTTCGAAAATTGGCGTCGGATAAATCTGCCTCGGCGAAGTTTACCCCGGTAAGATCGCAATTGTTGAATTTTGCCCCACGAAGGAATGCTCTGCTGAAATCCCGATCGTGCAAATCAAGTCCGGTGAAAACCTCGTCCGGCAAGTTTTCCCCGCGAAAATCAACGTCGCCTTTGGCGATCTTCCATGCCCAGTCTGGTGGCTCAGGCGTATTCACAATTCTCCTTTGAAGGCGCGATCGAGGAGGGCGGGGAGCAGGGCGTCCAGCTCGGCCACGATCCAACATTGTTCAGGAATAAAGTGCATGGATTTGTTCACGGACAATCGTCGCCACCGCGAAAGGGGCATGGCTGTTTCGAAAGACGGACTCAAGCATGTACGCCATCGTTTCGAGTGGACTTGCCCGATAGCGGATTCGCTCCAAACCATCAGCATAGGCAGCCACGAATAATTTTGGCCCGAGCAACTGCCATTGTATGATATGCACCAATTCATGGAAATGGAGCGCTTCGTTGTCGCGCATCTCATTGCGTGCAAAGAAAGTGTCTAGGTAAGTAATCCCGTCGGCGTTCAGTTTTTCAAAATCGGCGAACTGGCTCAAACCAATTGCGTTCAACGGTGGCGTAGGAACTTTCGGGAGATAAACCACTTTAGCGCCAGTCAGGATGTCAGGATGAAAATAAAATGGCAACCGCTTGAATCCCAATGAAGCAATGGGCCGAGCAGTTGCCGCATGTTCGGTCAATGTGTTCTGAATCCACCCCAAGATTAGAGGATACTTCTCGTCAAATTCATCTTGAGTCATAGCGATTACAATTCTCCTTTGAAGGCGTGGTGGAGGATGGCAGGCAATAGCCGTTCATTTTAGCGGACGCCCAATCAGGCTTCCTCGTTCACGTTGCCGTCGCCGTATTGGCATTCCCGACGCTGCCATGAGATGGTTGCCTCAACAGGATTTGTTCGCGGTCGCGAATCAGCTTCAGATCGCATCCCATTAGAAACGGAGATGTTCATTTACGAACGCCTAGCCTACGCTCCGGCTTTTGGCGAGTCTTGGCCGGGATTTCGTCGGCGAGTTCTTTCCCTTCTGGGTCATCCCATGCATGAGGCTTAGGAGGAGATATACGAGACGGCTTCATTAGGAAAGTAATTAAATCTCAGAAGAATTACTGGGGAACAGAAATATGGGGACTTGGCGGAACGCGTCCCTACCGGGCGAGACGTGCGGCTTCATTTGGTAGGGACGATTTCCACATCGTCCCCATTGTTACGAAAGAGCCAATCGGGTTGGTCCGCTGGGCGCGCGCCTGCGTTGGCGGGTTGTGGGTCGAAGGAGAAATATGGGGACGCGGTGGAACGCGTCCCTACCGGGCGAGACGTGCGGCTTCATTTGGTAGGGACGATTTCCACATCGTCCCCATTGTTACGAAAGAGCCAATCGGGTTGGTCCGCTGGGCGCGCGCCTGCGTTGGCGGGTTGTGGGTCGAAGGAGAAATATGGGGACGCGGTGGAACGCGTCCCTACCGCGTGAGACAACTCGCGCAATGGAACGCCGAACTCTGATTCGGCCTGTTTTCTGGTGTTTTTTTGAAACGGGCCGGATCGGAGACCGGCGCTCCGGCGCAGTGCGCCCGAATAAACCTTAGCGTGGGAGCGCGGTTCGGTGAACCGCGGCGCGTCGTCCCATGGAAAAGCCTTGGGTTACCTTCGGACCCGCCAGACCAATCGGACCCGCTGCGGGTCACAGACCCGCGCTCCGCCGCATGGTTGGCGGCCCTGCTCCTCCGCCACGCACGGATTGACCTTGAACCGGGAGCTTGTCAGAGTGTCAGGCAACCCCGCCTTGCGGGGCCAATCATCCATGAATCCCAAAACATCCGAAGACCAGGTCGCGCGGCGTGATTCCGTCCGCCGCGACATGCTGCGGACCAGCACCGCGATGGGATTCGTATTATTCATTGTGTTGGTTCTGGCCCTGGTGATTGGGCTCACGGGGGCGCGGGCCACCCGTAATCTGCAACGCGCGGAACAGGCGGAGGCCGAGAGCGTGGATCGCCTGT